>Ga0138256_10001970_pt1 | contig 22112 bp, 14 predicted proteins | sample KNB2016incub_MG_FD_105486 | JGI IMG/M metagenome (GOLD analysis project Ga0138256, IMG submission 105486) | Active sludge microbial communities from wastewater in Klosterneuburg, Austria - KNB2014incub_MG | ecosystem: Engineered > WWTP > Activated sludge > Unclassified | place: Austria... | reverse complement strand
TGTGATCGACGGCAGGGTGACGGTCTCCATCGACGCGCCGGATGAAATGTACGGCCTTCGCGTAAAGACGATCGCGGACGAATTCAAACTGAATGCAGTGCGGCGCGGTTCGGGATATGAGTATCGATTGGCGAGCCAGATGGCATCGACGCCGAGCGTGATCCCGCTGAATTTCCCGAAAGCGCCGGATGTCAGCTCGCCGGAAAAAGCGCGAGCTGTGTCGCTCGAAAATTTGATGCACTGGGACCTCGCACCCGAAAACGCCGCGAGGCTCACGAAGGCAAACGGAGCGTTCGTCTTCTCGTCGACCGGCCTGCGAGAAATCGACAAGTGGATTCCGCAGCTTCGTCTCACCGTCGAGCGTGGCCTCGATCGTGACGAAGCATTGCGAGCCCTGACCGAACGTGCTGCCCAAATGTACGGAAGCGAAAAGGAAATCGGCACGCTCGATGTCGGCAAGCGCGCGAGTTTCATCGTGACGGATGGCGAGCTGTTCGATGCGAAAACGAAACTGCTCGAAACGTGGGTGAACGGCCAACGATTTGCGAACGGCACGGATCGGCCTGACCCAAGAGGAACATGGAAAGCCGAAGTCGGCGGGCAGGTGTTCACGCTTAAAATCACCGGTGAACTCGGCGATCTCAAAGCGACCTACGAGCCGATCGCCAGCGCGACGACTCAACCGTCAACGCAACCAACCACCGCCCCGACCGGAAAAATCGAGGATGTGAAATTCGCATCGGGCCGGATCAGCTTCAACATCAAAGACGATCCCGCTCTCACACCCGGCATCGCCGTCGCGAGCGCGTCGGTGGGGGATGATCTGCTTGAAGGAACGATCCTGTATCCAAGCGCCGTTCGCGTTGCGTGGAAGGCTGTGCGTCAGAAGGATTCTGAAGAATCGACCACCAATCCACCATCAAGTCCAACGACACAAGACGCACCAACAACAAAACACGCGAGCTTCGAACCGACTTGGCCGCTGGGTGCGTACGGGCGAAATGGATTGCCCGAGCAAGCCAAAGTTGTCATCTTCGATCACGTCACCATCTGGCCCGCGAATCGTCGGGAGCCGTTTGTGGGAAGCGTGCGGATCGAAAATGGAAAGATCGTTGACGTTCAGCGCGATCCTGAACCGACAACGAAGCCGACTTCGAGTCCAACGACTCAAGCAGCTTCCGCGCCAACGACGCAATCGGATGTTTCTGTCGAAGGAATCTTGCGCGATGTGTTTGAAATGGATTTTTCATCGCCATCGCCAAGCACGATTCCGGCAACACAGCCAGCATCGGCGAGAAAAGGATTCGACAGCCATCAGATTGATTTCGACAGGTTGTCCGTTGCCACAATAGCTGAGTCACAATCCGTTCCCCTCCGATTCATCCACATCGACGGCCAAAACGGAAAACTCCATCTGACTCCAGGAATCATCGACGCCCACAGCCACATCGCCAGCGACGGCGGAATCAACGAAGGTGGGCAGGCCGTGACCTGCGAAGTGCGCATCGGCGATTTCATCGATCCGACCGACATCAGTATTTACCGACAGCTCGCCGGTGGAGTGACGAGCGCGAACATTCTCCACGGCAGCGCGAATCCGATCGGCGGACAGAATCAGGTCATCAAGCTCCGCTGGGGCGCGCTGCCCGAGGATTTGAAATTCGCCGGCGCATTTCCCGGCGTGAAATTCGCGCTCGGCGAGAACGTCAAGCAGAGCAACTGGGGCGACAACTACACCACTCGGTATCCGCAGACGCGCATGGGTGTCGAGCAGATCATGCTCGATAGCTTCCGCGCTGCGCGCGATTACGAACGACGATGGAATGAGTGGAACAAATCATACACGGGAATTCCTCCACGACGTGATCTCGAACTCGATGCGCTGCTCGAAATCGTGAGTGGAAAACGGATGGTGCATTGTCATTCGTATCGACAGGATGAAATCCTCGCGCTGATGCGCACTGCTGAGAAGATCGGTTTCAAGATCGACGTCTTCCAGCACATTCTCGAGGGGTACAAGGTCGCGCCGGAGATGGCGGCGCACGGGGCTGCGGGCAGTTGTTTTGCGGATTGGTGGGCGTACAAGTTCGAGGTGTACGATGCGATTCCGTACGCGGGCGCGCTGATGCATCGCGCGGGCGTCAACGTCAGCTTCAACTCCGACGACCCTGAAATGGCCCGGCGAATGAATCTCGAAGCGGCCAAGGCGATCAAGTATGGCAACGTCGATCCCGTTGAGGCGTTTGATTTCGTCACATTCAATCCCGCCAGGCAATTGAAGATCGATGGACAGACCGGATCGATCGACATCGGAAAAGATGCGGACGTCGTGCTCTGGAACGGTCCGCCGATGTCGATCTACAGCCATCCCGAACAATCCTGGATCGACGGACGAAAATACTTCGATCGAAATGAAGACGCCGAGCTGCGCAAGTCAGCGCAGAGGCAGAAGAGTTATTTGATCCAGAAAATCCTGGCGAGCGGCGCACCTATGGCAGCGCCGGATGAATTTCCATTGCGGCCGAATGAAATGATGCCGCGGTTTGATACCGCGGATGAGGAGGGGCATCGATGAAATCAATTCTTGGAATGTACTTTCGGGTGCCACAGGTCGCGGTACTCCGAGACCTGTGGGTAGTGCGCGATTCACGCTGCGGCGGCACAGGTCTCCGAGTACGGCGACCTGTGGCACCCGGAATTTACATTTTCGTTCTTTGTTTGATGACGTCGTTCGCCTGCGCGACCGACCTCATCCCCGCCTCGCCACAAACACGCGCCATAATCATCACCGGCGCAACGATTCATCCCGTCAACGCTCCACCAATCGAAAACGGCGAAGTCGAATTCACGAATGGAAAACTCACTTATGTCGGTGGCGCGAGAAAATTCATTCAAGCGCCCGATGCCGACATCATCGAAGCGCACGGCAAGCACGTTTATCCTGGCCTGATCGATGCGTCGACGACGATCGGTCTCGTCGAGATCGATGCTGTTCGAGCGACGCGCGACACCGATGAAACCGGATCGATCAACCCGAATGCGAAGGCGATCGTTGCGATCAATCCTGATAGTGAAATCTCGCCGACGGTGCGTGCCAATGGTGTGTTGATTGCCAACGTTGTTCCTCAAGGCGGATTGATTTCTGGAACTTCGGGCGTTGTTCAACTCGATGGTTGGACGTGGGAAGAAATGACGCTCAACCCCGCCAGTGCCATCATCGTCCGCTGGCCGAACATGATCGCGCGGCGAGACTTCGATAATCCCGCAGCTGAGGCTCAGCAGATCGAAGGTCGGGATCGTCAACTCAAACAGATTGAAGATGCGTTCGATCGCGCGCGACAATATCAACTGGCTAAGAAATCGGCAGAAGCCAATGGAAGCGAAATCAATTTCGACGCGCGCGATGAAGCGATGCTTCCGCTCATCGAGGGAAAAATCCCGATGATCGTCGCTGCCAGTGAGCAGAGCCAGATCGAAAGCGCAGTGAACTTCGCCACACGCATGAACGTCCGCGTGATCATCTACGGCGCGAGCGATGCGCGCTACTGCACCGAGCTGCTCAAGTCCCGAAACGTGAGCGTGATCCTCGAAGGCTCATCGAACCTTCCACGAAATCGAGATGACGCGTACGACGCAAATTTCACTCTGCCATCGGAACTTCGAAAAGCCGGCGTGAATTTTTCCATCGCCAGCACCGGCGCCGGTTGGAACTCACGAAACCTGCCTTTCGAAGCCGGCATGGCGTGCGCTCACGGCCTCACGCCCACCGACGCGCTCGCGAGCATCACGCTCTGGCCCGCTCAGCAGCTTGGCATTTCCGATCGTGTCGGGTCGATTGAAAACGGCAAGGATGCCACGCTGATTATCACCAACGGAGATCTTTTCGAAGTGCCCACACAAGTCGAAATCGCCTTCATTCAGGGGCGAAAAATCGATCTCAGCAATCGTCACCTCAAGCTGTTCGAGAAGTATCGCAAGCGGATCGAATCAAAATGACTCGCATTTCATCGAGTGATTTTGATTGAGTCATCTTTATCACTACAAAGATTTTTCTCGCGCTCTATGATGTTCAACAGGAGCGACGATGAAACATCACTTCGGGAAACATCTCTTTGGACTTCTGCTTTTGACTTTGATCGGCGTTGGCTGCGCGGTGGATGACAAGACCGTCATCCAACAGGCGAACGATACGCATTTGCAGCTTGAGGCGGCGGTCATCACTGACAGGCAGCTTGAAGAGTACGTTCAGAAGATCGGCGATCGGATGGTGGCCGAGGCGCTCGCGCTGGCGCAGTCGGGCTATGAAGAAGATCGTGTTTACAAACAAGATCCCGGTTGGATGTTCGAAGGCATCGAGTTTCATCTCGTGAACAGCGACACGCTCAACGCGTTCACCACCGGCGGAAAGCATGTGTATTTGTATAGCGAGCTGTTCACCACCTCGAAGACGGAAGACGAATTCGCTGCGGTGGTGGGGCACGAGTTCGCGCATATTTTTGGGCGACACGTTTCAAACGGAATGCAGCGGCAGTACGGAATCATGGGCGCTGCGCTCGCGGCCGGCGTCGCGGGTTACGCGCTCGGTGGCGATAATGCCGAGGAGGTCGCAATGCTCGCGGCCAGTGGGACGATGGTCGGCGGGCAGTTCATCGGCGCGGGGTTCAGTCGTGGTGATGAAGACGAAGCGGACAAGTTCGGCTTCAAGTTTTATGTCCATGCAGGATACGACCCCGATCTGTTTCCCGGATTCTTCCAACAGATGATCGAGAAGGGATACGACACAAGCGACCCGATGGCGTCGCATCCGCAGTTGAGCAAGCGCGTCGAAAACGCGCGCCGTCGCGCTGCAGAGTGGCGCGCACAAAATCCCGACTGGCAGCGCTATCGCAGACCGAACATCGCCACGCCGTCACAGTTCGCAGCCTTCCAAGCGCGGGCGAAGCAGGTCGGTAAAAACATGCCAAGCGACAAAACGCTCGAGACCGCCAAGCTGATGCTGGCCGCATTCCCCAGCTGCGTCGCGCCGATGGATCAGAAATCGCAGGTCGAAGCGCGGAAGAAAGTGGGCGCGATTCTGGAACAGCAGGCGCATTGAACGGGATTTGGAATGAAGATGAGCGGTGGACGAGTGCGTTGTCACACCAAAGAGATTGGCTCCGATTGTGACGAGCCGGATGCTTGAGGCAAACATTTCGTAGCACCGAAGGCGATCGAATCTCTCCGATTGATCATCGCTTACAGTTCCGGCTCGTATCCTAAATTCCCTCGGAACAAGCCACTAGACGCCGCCTGCCGCGAAAATCTGCGCTGCCGTTAATTCAGTAGATTCGCGCCAGCGAGATCCTCGGCTGGCCGCCCATTTCTTGTTCTATTTAGGGTATTTCAGCTTTGCCTGCGATTTCGTCGCATTATCAGATGCTCCAAAAATAGCATTGACGCGCGACCCGCAATTGGGCATATTCACACTGTCCGATTTTTATGCCCGGCATTTCATCCCGCGGAGAGCGACGGTCGTCATCCATTTTTGCCGGCACTTTTTAACAACAACTCGCGTTCATTCGTCGGCCGATTTTTGAAGGTCAAAGGAAAGTAGAAATCATGCGCACATTTTCACGCAACAGCGTTTGTTCATTGGCGATTCTGGCAGCTGCGGTGTCGGGCGTTCAGTCTGCTCATGCGGTCACGCACACATGGGCTCTCAATCCCGTATCCGATCAGATGAGCAACACGCTGAACTGGGTTGGCGGTGTGCCGGTCAGCGGCTCGTCCAACCTTCAGCTCGATTTCGGCACCACGACCTTTTCAAACGTCAATCAGGATATCGCCGCCACGCTCGAACTTCAGGCGATGGACTTTAACACTGCGATATTCTATCAGATCTATGGAGGCGCGCTGGAGTTCAAGAATCTCGGTGCTGCTCCAACGATCACACTTGCCACGAGTTCTCAGACGTACATTCTCAGCGACATTACGTTTACAGACCCGACGACGATTTCAACCGCCGGCGTTGCGTACATGAACTTGAACGGTTCCCTATCCGGAGCCGATGTCACATTTTCAGGCATCGGGAACACCCAGTTCACAATCGCAGGAGCGACCGCCAACTCGCTCGGCGGGACTACCACCGTCAACACAGGCTGCGTGCTCAATCTGAGCAAGAACGCAAACGTCGTTGCGTTGAACGGGATGCTCGATGTCGCCGGTGGACAGGTGACCGTTGCCGCTGCGGGCCAATTGGGAGTCGGAACCGATGTCACCGTCAGCAACAACGGTTTCATGCAGGCAAACGCTGCAACCACGGTTGACGATGTTGAACTGAACAGCGGCGGCACACTCACGCCCTTCAGCTTCGTAACATTGACGATCACCGGCAACATCACCTCGAGCGGCGGCGTTTCAACGATCGCTCCGAACTGGATCGGTGTGACCTCCGTCGATTTCGCCGGCACGAACAAATCCGTCAACATCGCCAGCGGCGGAAACATGTCTGTCAACGCTGCGGTTTCAAACGGAACCGTCACCAAGACCGGCCCCGGTCGATTTGCGCTGACGAATTCATCCAACACCTTCACCGGTCCGATTACCGTGAATCAGGGAACGGTTGCAGGCTTTGCGAACTCGCTCGGCACAAGCGTCGTCACGACCGCGGGCAGCTTCTGCGAAATCAACGGCGGACTGCTTGCGTTTGATCTCGTCAGCGGGCCTGGCCAGATCGTCCTGACCGGCTTTACGACTTACGGCGCGGCGCAAAGTGTTACCGGAACCACGCTCCTGCAGAGCGGCTCAGCCATCGGCGACACCTCGACTCTGCTTGGTGATTTCGACACCGTCCCCACTTTTTCAGGCTCGATCCAGTTCGACCAGAACTTCGACGACACCTACACCGGCACCATTACTGGTTCCATTTTCGTTTTAAAGACCGGAACCGGAAAACTCTCAATGGGTGGAACCAATCTTTACACGAATGGAACCCAGCTACAGCAGGGCACGCTCGAAATCACCTCAGACACCGCCCTCGGCTCCGGCACGTTCTCCGTGTTTCTCATGAGCACAACGCCGGTCATCGAAGCGGTCGGCACACGCGTGCTCGCCAACCCGTTTTTGATCGCCTCGCCCGTCAAGTTTGATGGCGCGGGCGACATCCACTTCACCGACCCCACCGCCAAGGTCATCACCACCGCCATCGAAAAAGACGGAAGTGGCACCACCCAGATCGATGGCAAATTCTCCGTGATGGCCTCTTCCTCTATCACCGTGGATAACGGCACGCTGGTGGTCGGCAATGCGTCAATGGTCAACGGTTTCACCGCCGCTGGCCCGATCGTGATCAACGGCGGAACACTCACCGCGCGAAGCCTGAACTTTGTGACCCTGCCCGATGTCACGCTCGCCGGTGGCACGCTCAACACGCCCAACGGGTATGCGATTCCACTGGGCGCGGTGCTTCAGGGTGACGGCGCAGTCACAGGTCGCATCGCCAGCGCCAACGGTTCTTCGGTCTACGCCACCGGCGCGCTCACCATCGGATCATCGTCACACGTCGCGGGCGTGAATCTCGATGGCGAACTCTACACCGGCGCGAACACCGTCCAGCTTGATGATGCGAACCAGGCCGTGCTCGGATCGCTCACTGATCTCGGCGATCCAACCTACACCACGCCCGGCGCGATCAACGCTGCCAACGGAATCGTCCTCAATTTCGGTCGCAACATCACGGGCTTCGGCACGATCACCGCCACCAACAACGTGCTGACCGCCATGCTCATCAACGGCGATGTGAACGGCAACGGCGCGGGCATCACGCTCACCGGTTACACCAAGGGCGTCGGTTTCCTGAACAACGTGACGATCAACGGCACCTACGCTCCGGGACTTTCGCCCGCGCTGGTCAACGTCGGAACACTCACGCTCGGCGGGCTGAGCACAACCGAAGTAGAAATCGGCGGACTGCTTCGCGGCAGCCAGCACGATGCGTGGGACATCTTCACCCAGTTGAATCTCGGCGGAACGATGCAGGTGCTGCTGATCAACGCGTTCAATCCGGTTGCGGGCGATCAGTTCTTCCTGTTCAACGGCACAACGAGCGGCGTATTCGCCAACTACAATTTCCCGGCGCTGTCACCGGGTTTGACGTGGGACACGAGCGATCTCTACACCACAGGATACTTGAAGGTCTCGCTCATTCCGGAACCGACGGTGCTTGGCGCTCTCGGATCGATGATGTTGCTCGGCCTTCGTCGTCGATCGCGCTGATCGGTCGAAACGACTCACTTCCATTTTAGCGCCGCGACTTGTCGCGCCTGGAATCGTCCAGGCGCGATGCATCGCGTTGCGCAGCAAACTCACCCCATCTCGGCATCCGAGATTTTCATCCCCTCGCAATAATCTGGCTCGCTCATTCGTTCATCGCACGGAGAACATTCAGGAACTCAGGTTCAGCGGGAGACACATCATGTTTGTACGCAAAATTCATACGGCTGGTTTCGTCATGGCGCTCGCCTGCGTTCCGATTGTGGCGCACGCATGTGAGTTTCACACCGCATCGATGGGAAACTACGAGCCGCTTGATGAATCGATCTTCACCTCAGAATTCAGCGTCCAGGCATTGCCGGGGAATGCGACCGTCGGCGCGTGGAAATTGAATCTGACGAATGCCGTCGGCAACTCGCCGAATGCGACGATCGATGCGCTCGTGAACACGATCTCCGCTGACGTGCAGGGCATTTATTACGACTCGACGTTCGTCTACATCAGACATACCGATGTGCCGAGTCACGATCTCGGGCCGTTCCCGGGCAACCCCGCGTATCCGAGCAATCTCAATCGCACGAGCCGACTGCCGCGAACGCCGGTTGAGGCGACGGCGAAAACCAATGCGGGGCTTGGATCGATCGGCGTGATGGTCAACGGCGGACTTTTCTTCAACGCCGCGGATGCGATGAGCTACAACAATCAAAACATCTGGCATCAAAACGCGAACGTGTTCGAAGCGTCGAGCTTCGACATCGGACCGGGTCATCCCGCGCCGCTGATGAATCAACCGGGCAATCCGCAGCCGGGGCAGTATCACTATCACCAGGCGCCGATCGCGCTGCTCAATCAAATTGATCCAGGAAACACGGGCCAGCATCACTCACCGATCGTCGGCTACGCGTGGGACGGTTTCCCGGTGTACGGGCCGTTTGGATACGACAATCCGACCGATGATGAAAGCTCGATCATTCGAGTCGAAAGCGGATACCAAATTCGTGATGGTTTGCTTGCGAGTGGAATTCGTGATCGAACGAGCGACACGGGAACGCAACTGCCGGTCAACCAGCGCGGCCCGACCGTCGCAACCACTGCCGCCGGTTCGTATCTCGAAGACTTTGAGTACGTCGCGGGCCTCGGTGATCTGAATCAGTACAACATGCGATTCACCGTCACGCCGGAATATCCTCTCGGCACGTGGGCGTATTTTCTCACGCTCGATGCGAGCGGTGAATCGATCTATCCGTACGTCATCGGCACGCAGTATTTCGGCGTGGTCGACACGAGCAACACTGGCCCGACCGGCGGACAGAATCAGATTCCATCTGCGGCTTCACTGTTGAAAGTGGGTGACACGAATCTGGATGGCACGGTCGATTTCACCGACCTGCTCGCGGTCGCGCAGAACTATGGAACGGATGGCCCGACGCAATGGAGCGCGGGCGATTTCAATCGTGATGGTTCGGTTGATTTCACGGACCTGTTGATGACGGCGCAGAATTACGAGACATCAGGCGTGAGCGGATTTGATGGCGACTGGACGCTGGCGCTGGCGAGTGTGCCGGAGCCGTCGATCGCGTTGATCGTGCCTGGCATGTTGATTCTCGGTCGTCGCAAAGTCCGTTGATGACCATTGATGAATGAGTGATCAGCTCATCGCGGGGGCAATACATCCATGTGCGGATTGCGCAGCATCACCGCGATCGCGGCGCAATAGAAAATCAGGCCGAAGATCATGATGAGCAGCGCGATGCGATAGCTGACCGTTTTGTAATCGCGATATTCGATGCTGGTCGTGAGCCATGATCGAACATCATCGCCCGCCTGCATCGTCAGCCAGCGCAGATGCAAAACCGAATAAGCAACCACGGTTGTCGAGAGCAGGACGAACGCGATGCCGATGATGATGAACGCCTGAGCGGTCGAGTTGGTCCCCGCGATGAGTCGTCCGGAAAAGCCGGTCGTGCTGATCACAATCCCACACAACGTGAGCAACACCTGCGCCCGGTTATGCAACACCGCAAACTGTCGCTCGAGCATCGACATGATGCCGGGAAAATCGTCTTTGTAATGAGCGAGGATTCGCGCTATCTCAGTTTCGCGGGGGATGGAGCGCATGGGCGTACTTCATTGAGTACGAGATTTCGGGAGGCATGGCAATGGGGGAGGACGAAAGATGTTGACACGCCATTGACGCGCCGTTGACGCGCGCAAACGGATCACGTTGCATTCGCGCGTCAAATCAAGTTGCGCGGTTCGTCCAATCAAATCATTCAGCATCGATCAAGGTGGGTCTGGCGCGCCTCTGCGAATTCGTTTCGTCGGCGCGCGATGTCGATGGCGAAACGCAATCGACGCTTTACTTCGCTAGCGCATGGTTAAGGTCGGCCGAAGAATTCCAGAATATTTTTCGCGCTGCGCTGTGAGTTGCGCATCGAGCGCAGCGCAGTTGTGGTGATTGCTCTTTGGCAATCTGACTTCTGAACGGTCGAGCGATTTAACTCGGATTTGTCGAGCTGGAAATCGCATCAAAGAAAAAGCCCACCGTTCGAGAACGGTGGGCTTGGGATTGATTTACTTGAGAGGATCGAATCAAGCGCTCTTGCGCTTCTCCGGTGTCTCACCGAAAATGTCTTTCGAGCCGTCGACGATGTTTTCGTCGATCACATACTTCGTACCTGCGGGCTGGTCGGGCAGGCGGTACATGATGTCGAGCATCAGTTCTTCGCACACCGCGCGAAGTCCACGAGCGCCGGTGTCGCGTTTGAGGGCGCGCTTGGCGATTGCTTTCAGGCCGGCTTCGGTGAACTCGAGCGATTTGCCGTCCATCTTGAACAGCTTCTGGTATTGACGGACGAGCGCGTTTTTCGGCTCGGTCAGGATGTTCAGCAGCGCGTCCATGTCGAGCGGGTCGAGCGTGGAGATGATGGGCAGGCGACCGATGAATTCGGGGATCATGCCGTATTCGACGAGATCTTCCGGCTGAACTTCACGCAGCACGCGCGATCGCATTTCGATTTCGTTCTGACGTCCGCCGGCTTCGGTGAAGAAACCGATCTGCTGTTTGCCGAGTCGACGCTTGATGATTTCATCCAGGCCGACGAACGTTCCGCCGACGATGAACAGCACCTGGCTCGTGTCCATCTGAATGTATTGCTGCTCGGGATGCTTGCGTCCGCCTTGTGGGGGGATGTTGCTGAGCGTGCCTTCGAGCATCTTCAGCAAGGCTTGTTGAACGCCTTCGCCCGAAACGTCACGCGTGATGCTGACGTTGTTCTGCGTCTTGCCGATTTTGTCGATTTCGTCGATGTAAATGATGCCGCGCTGTGCGGCTTCGAGATCGTAATCCGCGTTCTGCAGGAGTCGCAGAAGAATGTTCTCGACGTCCTCACCGACGTAGCCGGCTTCGGTGAGCGTGGTCGCATCACCGATTGCAAACGGCACGTTGAGGAACTTGGCGAGCGTGCGTGCGAGCAGCGTTTTGCCGGAGCCGGTCGGCCCGATCAAAAGGACGTTTGATTTTTCGAGATCAACTTGTGGCTCGGCATTCTCGTTGGCTTCTTCGGATGCGATCGCTTGAATATTCGAGAGTCGCTTGTAGTGATTGTGAACGGCAACCGAGAGGCCGCGCTTGGCGTGATCCTGGCCGACGATGAATGTATCGAGGTGTTCCTTGATGTCGCGCGGCTTCGGAATGCTCGTGAACATCGGCGAAGAGCCGGTGAGCTTTCGCTTTTCCTGCTTGATGATGTTGTGTGCGAGATCGACGCAGTTGGAGCAGATGAAGACGTCGGAAGGGCCTTCGACCATCGGGCCGACATCGCGCGAGCTCTTGCCGCAGAACGAACAAGTCGTCATGCGTCGCCCGCGAAACGATCCGCCGCCGGGGGGTTGATTTCCACCACCGCCACCAGAAGGGGGTTGTGCGCCCCCGCCATGCCCACTGCCACCACGACCCGGACCAGTTGTGCTCGCCATTTCAAATCCCTCTCACGGGCTTTATCAGACCCGGTCAATTGCGTGCCGTCTCAACATCAACCAACAACTTCGCTTGGTCAGTATCGAACCAACACCCGCCTCAACTTGATCCGAAGCTCGCCCGTTTCATCGACATGCGTCACGAATCAACCGATCGGGCCACCTCCCACACCGATCGAGCGTTTCAATCGGCGCAGTAACTCTAAGTATAGCCAAACGCACAGGCGTTTGGAACACGCTAAATTTCAGTTCAAAGGGGGTTGGATTATGGCTCGAAAGCGACTCAAAACGCTCATCAAACGGCGACCAGCTAAATCACTGTATGGAAAAGCCGAACGACTCCCGGCGAATCTTGCCCAGAGTTACGATTTTGGATTTGGTCATCGCAAAAAATTTTTTGTCGCGCAACGCGTCCAGTGAGCGAGCGCTTGCTCAAACTCCGAGTCGTGTGATTTACTCTAATTTGCTGCCGCGGTGACTCCGCCCGCGAATTGGCATGATGATCGGGACAGTTAGATTAAACCGTTACTCATAATGCGATTACAAGTTCAACGGTGACGTCGAATGTTTATTGGATTTTGTCATGGAGGGGTGTATCCGGATGCGGGATCGCAGATCTGGGGGCACGCCGCCCGCATCCACGATTGTGTCGAAATTGCGGCGGCGAGTATGTTGCAAAATTACGATTGTGGTTAGCAAATAGTCTGATAGTTTGCTGGTCGACCAGCGAATTGGGCCTGTGCGACAAGCCAGACTCAAAACACATCAAGGCCGCTGGCTGAATCTGACAGAGCACTTCAATAGCCGACGGGAGCGTCCCAGCCGGTAAGGTCGTTTGGGAAAAAGGAGAGAATCATCATGCGTCGTTCAATCATTTCCGCCGTTCTGGGTATCGCCGCGCTGTCCTTCACCGCTTCGCTCACGCAAGCCGCAGTCAGCTTCCCCGCCACCGGTCCTTGGACTGTTGGAACGACTGTCGCGGCGTTCAGTACCTATCCGATTACCTTCAATGTTTCGGGTTTCTCGGGCAACACCCTCGATGTGGACATTTCCCTCAACGGAATCACCCACACGTTTCCCGATGACATTGACGCATTGCTGGTGAGCCCAACCGGCCAGAAATCGATGTTCATGAGCGATGCAGGGCTTACCGCGGATCTGGTCAACATCAACTACGCATTCAGCGATGAAGCGAGTGCATCGCTTCAGGATTCGCCTTCCACCGCCTCTCCAAGCGGAACTTACCTGCCCGTGGACTTCTCAGCGGGCGACACGATGAACGCGCCCGCACCCGTTGGCCCGTACACGGCACCACTGAGCAATTTCGATGGTTTCAATCCGAACGGTGTCTGGAGCTTGTACATCATGGACGACGCCAGCCTGGATGCCGGAAGCATCGCCAGCGCCACTCTAACGATCGACGCGCCGATTCCTGAACCGACCACGCTCAGCGCGCTCGCGGCGCTCGGCACGCTGGCGCTGCGTCGTCGTCGCTGATTGAAATCTAAATCCATAAATTCACCGAGCCCGCGATGAACGTCGCGGGCTCGGTCTTTCGTTGGAATTTTCTTCGAGCGATCAAATCAAAAATACTCCTGACAAAACGGCGAAATCCCCTCATAAAACGCATCCAACATCATCGCTTTCATCGGATCGCTCGATCGAATCAACCCGAACTGCAACGCATCGCTCGCGCGCAGATCGCCGCTTACGATCGATGACCAGATCACATCCGTCATCTCGACCGCGCCGTCCGATGAATCCTTCACACTGACTTTCGGGCCGTTGAAATCGAGCGAAAGTTTCGTGATCGATCCTTCGGATTCTCTGATCGCAACGCTCGTCTTGCCGGTCATGTTTGATTCGAGTTTCAATCCTTCGAGCACACGACGGTGATCGAGGATTCTGATTTGCATGCGTGTGAACGGCTTGGCGGTGGCGTGTGGGTGATCAACCTGGCGATGAGGCAACTGCGTTTCTTTCAGCAGACGATTGAGCGGCATTGAACTCGGCAGCGTGATCCGCGCGAAGCTGTACTGATCGCGCAGCGAGCCTAAAAATCCGAGCAATTTCAGCAACGATTCCGTCGAATCACAACACCACTCTTCAACATGCGCGATCGCTTTCACATCATCGCGCACATCATGAACGACGGCGTATCCGCGCAGCGGTTTGTTTCGATCGGGTTGGTCGATCACAACGATTCCGTTGTTCCAATAGTTCTTCCAGAAGGCGAGACCTTCGGGTGATGTTTCAACATCGCATTGCCCGCGCGCGCATTCGCGTTGACGAACGTCAAGCAGCATTGCATCGGTGATTGATTCATCGAGAAATCGAAATCCGGAAAAATCGATTTTGGGAAGCAGCGAGATCGGGATCGTCCACTCCGTGGGTCGCTCGGCGTTGCCGTAGCCGAAGTGTTCGTAGTAGCTCGCGCGGAACGGCATGAGCGCGGTGATCGCCTCGCCGCGTTCACGCGCGCGATCGAGAAGTTTGTGCATGATCTGGCTGGCGATTCCGGGCGCGCCGGGCGCGCCCGCGCGGCGCTGCGTTTTGATCGTGCCGACATACGCAACGCCCTGGCATGGAAATCGTTCGCCGCGCATCCACATCGAAAGCGACATCGACGTGGCCGTCCCGACGTCTTCGCCGTTCTTCGTAGCGATCAAAAAATCACCCGGCTTTGCGCGGCCGTCTTTGACGATCCCTTCGGAGTAAATCGGCGCGCGAGATAGCATCGTGGAGTAGCTGCGCATGCGGATCGTGGCGACGCGTTCGTAGTCTTCGCGTTGGCCCCAGCAGAATTCGAGCTTCATGCGGAATATGGTATGTAGTAATTTGGTATGTGGTATGTCGGACGTGCGGATTTTTCCCACACACCACATACCACGAACCACATACCATTCCATATGCCAAAAGTCGCAATCCTCGTCGAGAAGATTTACGAAGACCTCGAACTGCAATATCCAAAGTTTCGCCTGCGCGAAGCGGGCCATACGGTGGATGTGATCGGGCCGAAAGAGGGCGAAACCTACGTCGGCAAACACGGCTACCCGCAGAAGGCCGAACTCTCCGCGAAGGATGCGAAGGCGAAGAATTACGATCTCGTGATCATCCCCGGCGGAACTTCGCCCGATCACATGCGGCGATCCGAACACATGGTGGCCTTCGTGCGCGAAGCGGTGAAATTGAAGAAACCGCTCGCTGCGATTTGTCACGGGCCTTGGATGCTCTGTTCGACCGATGTGCTCAAGGGAACTCGCGCGACCTCGTACATGAGCATCGTGGATGATGTTCGAAACGCGGGCGCGAACTGGGTGGATGAAGCGTGCGTGGTCGATTCGAAATCGGGTCGATCAACGGTCATCACCTCGCGTACACCGGATGATCTCGGCGCGTTTATGAAGGCGATTCTTTCGTTGATCGAAACGGGATCGGCACAGGGAACCAAAGGCAAACCGGTTGCGCCGGGTTGGGTGAAGTGACTGAATCAAACTGAATTCGATTTACGAAGAAACCCACGGCGGTGAACGCCGTGGGCTTTCGTATTCGTCAAAATTGCTTCGGTAAATCCGAGGTCAATCAAACTTCAGCTGGACCACCACCGGCAGGTGATCGCTCGCCACTTCGGCCAGGTCGCCGTCGAACACGAATACTTTTTCGACGTGTTTCAAACCTTCGGGTGTGGCGAAGGCGTGATCGATCATGCTGCGATACCTTGATGAGCGGTAGCCGGTGAAGCTGATGACCCCTTCATCGCTCAGCTTCTGAGTGAGGATCGTCAGTGCGTTTTCACCCTGGCCGCCGATCGCCTCGATGGCGCTGCCGCCGGCTTCTTCTTCGAACTTCTGCAAGCCAAGCTCATCGTTCATATCGCCTGCGAAATAGACTTCTGCCGGGCCTTCTTTTTTGAGTTCGTTGATGATCTGGTTGGTCATCTTCGCTTCGGCCAGGCGCCATTGTGCAACTTCGATATCGGTCTCCCCTTCGCTTAGCGCCTTGCTCTTCTGGTGGTTGGTTCCGACCCAGAACTTGTGCCCGCTGGGCGTTTCAATCAGTACGAACCCCGGCCCGCGCGCGAACAGTTTGTCGCCCCGCGTGACGACGCCTTCTGGCTTGGGCAGGTTGTAATAGTCCTCGCGCACTTCGAGAACTTTGAATCCCTTTTTCACCATGATTCCCACGTGCTGATCGCGGCCCGTGTTGGTGGGGAAGGTGTGAACGTAGTCGTAGCTGCTCTGGAGGAATCGCAGGTTGAATTGATTGAGATCGGTCTGGTTGCACCCTTCCTGAATCAGGAGGATGTCTGCGTTCACCTCCGGGTGCAGCACGGTTCGGGCGACTTCCCAGTTTTCGATGTCATCTTCCTTCAACTCACGTTGGATGAGATCGAGAAATTCCTGCGGCCAGCTTGGCTGGGTGGCTGCCATTTTTTTCAACTTGGCTGCCTGAAAATTCTCTCGCCAGTTTTCAATGTTGTAGCTGACGATGCGAACCTGTTCGCCCGCCTGTGCGACGTTGACGGTCGCCGCCTCGTTCGCGTGCGATCCGGTCACCGTGCACGCCACACCGGCAGCTGCCAGCACAACACTCAACGCCAACTTACGAATCATGATTCCACCTTGTTGCACAACTTCTAAAAGCATACGCTCGACCTCGAAATGTCGCAGATCGGCGCGGAAACTACAAAGCATAGCACGGACGATGCCAAGCTGCCGCCGGCAATGCGTCAGTACGTTCAATTCAAACGTCAGTACCCCGATTACATCCTGCTTTTTAGAATGGGCGACTTCTACGAGATGTTCTGGGAGGACGCAAAAACCGCGGCGCGTGTGCTTAATATCACGCTCACCTCACGCGATAAAAACAGCGAGAATCCGATCCCGATGGCGGGGGTGCCGTTCCATTCCATCGAAAGTTATCTCAAGCGACTGATCCGCGCGGGACATCGTGTCGCACTCGCGGAGCAGATGGAAGATCCGAAACTGGCGAAGGGTGTGGTGAAGCGCGATGTCACTCGATTGATCACGCCGGGGACGCTCACTGACGATTCATTTCTCGACGGACGAACCGATAATTTTCTCGCGGCGGTTTCGTTTGTGATGACGAAGAAAAACGGTCAGCGGGCAGGCGTGGCGTGGATGGAACTTTCCACCGGCGCGTGTTGGGCGACGAGTGGGAACGAAGATGATGTTCTCGAACAACTCACGAGATTGCAGCCCGCCGAGGTTTTGGTTCCCGAATCCAGCACCGGCACCGCCCATCCATTCGCAGCGCGTCTCGAATCCATTCAACTCGGATTGATCTCAACGAGACCCGGCTGGCAACACACCCAACATCACGCGCTCGAGCAGATCAAAAGACAGTGGCGAGTGAATACCTGCGCAGGTTTCGGATTCGATGATGATGATGCGGGCATCGTCAGCGTCGGCGCGCTGCTCGCGTATCTCGAAGAAACCCAGAAGAGCGCTGTCGGCCACATCAAACCGCCGAAGCTTCATCGGGATGCCGATCATCTGCTCATCGATTCTCAAACGTACCGCTCGCTCGAAATCGAACGGACGACGAGATCGAATTCGTTCGAAGGAAGTCTGCTCGGCGCGATCGACCAGACGCGCACGACAATGGGCGGACGTCTGCTTCGACAGTGGCTGAGATTTCCACTCGCCGACATTGAACACATCCGCGCGCGTCAGCAGGCGATCGGCGCGCTGCTTGAATCGACTCGGCATCGCCAGAAAATCGTGGATGCGCTCGACGGCGTTTCCGATATCGAGCGAATCGTCGCACGGTTGAGTGTAAATCGCGCCGGCCCGCGCGATTTGTACGCCCTCAGCACGACGCTCGAATCGCTGCCGAAAATGCTGACGGAACTCGGCGCGATGACCGATTTCAACAGCATCGCACCGGAGCTGATCGAGCTTTGCCCCTTCTGCACCGAACTCGGAAAACTTCTCGCCGGCGCTGTTCGAGATGATCCACCGCCACATCTTCGAGACGGTGGAGTGATTGCAGACAAGTACGATCCGGAACTTGATCGCCTTCGCGCACTCGCCACCGATGGCCAAACCTGGCTCACTCAGTTTCAAGCGAAGTGCGTTGCCCAATCCGGCATCAACAGTTTGAAGGTCGCGTACAACAAAGTGTTTGGCTACTACATCGAAGTCACCGACTCGCATCGAGAAAAAGTTCCCGCCGCGTGGATTCGTCGTCAGACCGTGAAGAACGCCGAGCGGTACATCACCGAAGAGCTGAAGAAGTTCGAAGATGAATCCCTCACCGCCCGCGATCGTTCGATCCAGCTTGAAGCGCAGTTGTTCGAATCGATCCGACAGAAGCTGCTTCCCGAATTGACGAAGCTGCAGGAAATGGCGGGTGGGATCGCGCGACTGGATGTGCTCACATCGCTCGCGCAGCTCGCTTCGACTCAGAGCTATTGTCGACCTGAGTTCGTCGAAGATCGCATCTTGAAGATCGTCGATGGCCGTCATCTCGTTCTCGAAATGCAGATGACCGGCGCGACGCGATTCGTTGCCAACGACACGACGTTCGCTGAGAACGACACGGTGATGTTGATCACCGGCCCGAACATGGCGGGCAAGAGCACGTACATTCGACAGACCGCGCTCATCGCGCTGCTCGCGCATGTGGGCAGTTTCGTCCCGGCAAAATCGGCTCAAATCGGCCTGTGCGACCGCATCTTCAGCCGCATCGGCGCGAGCGATGAGATTCACACCGGCCAATCCACCTTCATGGTCGAAATGACCGAGACCGCCAACATCCTCAACAACTCCACCGATCGAAGCCTGGTGATTCTGGATGAGATCGGACGAGGCACGAGCACGCTCGACGGATTGAGTTTGGCTTGGGCGATCACGGAACATCTCGCCTCGACATCGAAATCCAGAACGCTCTTCGCCACACACTATCACGAACTCACTCAATTGGCTGAAGCCAACATCGGCGTGCGCAATTTCAACGTCGCGGTGCGTGAGTGGGAGGATCAGGTGATCTTTCTGCATCGCATCGTCGAGGGCGGAACGAATCGGAGTTACGGCATCCACGTAGCGCGACTCGCGGGCGTTCCGATCGAGGTGCTAAATCGCGCGAAGGAACTGCTCGGCCAGCTCGCAGTCCACCACGTCGACGCGCCGACAATCTCCCCGCCGAAGTCCAAAGACCAACAACAGATGATGCTCTTCGCGTACGAACCGAGTGGGTTGATGAAGGAATTGAAGAAGGTCGAGCTTGATGAGCTTTCGCCAAGAGATGCGCATGAGTTGATTCGGAAGTGGAAGAGGGAGTTTGAGGAATAGTGGTTGAAGTTCGAATCTACTGGGCTGCACTACACATTCACCGTTTGGGCTGAATGCGGCGTTCCTTCAATAATCGACGAAGCGTTCCGATGAGATAGCTTTGGCGTGCGCGACTCACCATCGTACCGAACTGTCGCGGCGTTCCCAGCAATTGAATTCGATACATCGGCGGTTGTGATTTTCCCCAGAGCGCTAACGAGACACCGGTTACCGCAGTCCAATCAAATTTGTGCCGCAGGCCGAACGGGCCAATACCGCTGAAAATGGTTCCCTCTCCGTTGTGCACAGAGATGACCACGCGCCCAACAGTCATCATCAGACAAACTGGAACGAGTACACAAGTGCCGATTAAGAATGGAATGCCAAACAGCGACTGACCCGGATCAAATTCTCCCTTGATGATCTGTTGGCCATAAATCATGCTCAAAGAGCCGCCGCTCCAGAAACATGTAAAAGGAACCAGAAAGAAAGCCAGCTTATTGCGTGTAGTCGAGCTAAGTGTGAACCCATCAAAACTCGGCGTGAATGAAGTGCCGTCAGGCGTAAAAGATGAATTCGCGTCGAATCCACCTTCTGTTTCGGCAACGAGAGATGAAATTTTGTGAACCTGATTGCAACGAGCGCAGTGTGCGAGATCAGTTCCGACATTCATACTTTCTGCAGTGATGATGTGGCCACAGTCCGGGCAGATCGTCTGCATGAAGAAATATTACAGCCGCGGCAAAAGAAGTCATTCGACAACATGAATCGAAAAATGGTTGATCTCGACGATCTGTCCCCACTAGAAATGCCCGAGCTGATTTGCAATTGAGAGAGTAATTTCCAGTTGTCTCGAATCGGCCCACAACTTACGCTCAATCAACCTCCAACCGAGCCAATCCATGAGACAAATCGCGTTCGCTTTCATGTCGTTGTTGATGATGCTGTCCGTCGGATGCATTCAGAGCGTCCAGCCGTTTTACAAGGATGAGCAGGTCATCGCGCCGGGGGAATTCGTCGGCACGTGGAGCGATCCGAAGGGCGAGAACGGCATTTTTGTGGTGGCGGCCAATGCCGATGGCAAGTCGTGTGTTGTTGAATTCAAGGATGACGACAAGACGCACCGATTCGACGTCAACTTTGCAACGGTCGGCGAGAAAACGATCGCGGACTTCGTGCCGCAACTGACGGAGGATGAGAAGGCCGCCGATCCCCCCAAGCAGGCGCATCACGGATTTGTGATTGTCGAAATCAAGGATCACGACACGCTGCTGGTCTCCGCGATGGATTACAACTGGTTCAAGAAATTGATGGAGACAGATCCGAACACGCTGAAGCATGAGAAAGTGGATACAGAGTATCTGTTGACCACAACGACCGATGAACTGCAGGCGTTTTTGATCAAGCATTTTGCGACGGCGGGCGCGTATGGGGAAGCGGCGGAGTTCAAGCGGGCGGGGGCTACGACGAAGTCGTCTCAGTGAAACCTATTCGCGACAAGTCGCGCCGCTTCATGTTTTTGTCGGGTTTATCGATGATTTAATCGTTGCTACAATGTTCGTGCGTCGCCGTAGCTCAGTTGGATAGAGCGGTGGTTTCCTAAACCGCAGGTCGTGCGTTCGATCCGCACCGGCGGCAGTTTTTTGGATGGTATGTGGTTTGTGGTGTGTGGTATGTGGGAAAGAGATCGAAGTCTCTGGTCTGTCCCACACACTACATACTACGTACCACATACCAAGAGCTAATGAGTAAAGCCCACGTCGATCCCGCCGAACTCCGAAAATTCGCGCAGGATCTCACGCGATTTTCCAATGAAGTTCAGGCGCTGCTTGGCTCGCTCAACGGCAAGCTCCGCGCGCTCGAACAAACCTGGCGCGATCAGGAACAGCGAAAATTTACGGAAAGCTTCAACGCCACCGCCAAGTCCGTCGGCAATTTTCTCGAAGCAGCGCATGAGCATTCGCAGTTGCTCAATAAGAAAGCTGGCGTGATTGAAGAGTACTTGAAGCAGCGATAGGAAAGTTGCGAGTTACGAGTTGTGAGTTGCGAGCGGAATAAACCATTCTTCTCTTCGCTCACAACTCGCAACTCGCAACTCACAACTACAAATGTCCGCCCACATCGACGATCTCGACGCTCTCAAAAACCTTCGCATCGCGCTGATCAAATTCGCCGAAGTGATCAGCACGTCGATTGCCGGTGCGGATTCTGATGTCATGCGCACGCTTGGCTGGCTGGAGAACTCGCAGATTCCGTTCTGGTCATTACGGATTCGAAAATGCGAAGATCAGGTCAGTCGCTGCAAGGAAGCGCTGCGCATGAAGACGATCTTCAAAGACGCCACCGGCGCGCGGCCGAGCGTGGTCGATGAAATGAAAGCCCTCAAGAAGGCCGAAGCGCAGCTGACCTTCGCCCAGGAAAAACTCACCGCTACCAAGGCGTACATCCGCAAAATCCAACACAAGCAAAACGAGTATCGCGGCAGCGTCGCGAAGGCGCAGGGGTGGGCGAGTGCGTACTTGCCCGAGGCCGCTCTCAAGCTCGGAAATCTCATCTCGATCATCGGCGAGTACGCATCGAATGATCAAC
>Ga0138256_10001969_pt1 | contig 22113 bp, 21 predicted proteins | sample KNB2016incub_MG_FD_105486 | JGI IMG/M metagenome (GOLD analysis project Ga0138256, IMG submission 105486) | Active sludge microbial communities from wastewater in Klosterneuburg, Austria - KNB2014incub_MG | ecosystem: Engineered > WWTP > Activated sludge > Unclassified | place: Austria... | reverse complement strand
GCGTGAGGTCACTAACTATAGAAGGCGGAGCCTCTAAGAAGAGCCTGCAGGATCACTCCTAGAGTTGCCGAAGGAGATTCTTCGCGATGACAATCCGTTGTATCTCGGATGTGCCTTCGCCGATGGTGCAGAGTTTGCTGTCGCGCCAGTATTTCTCGGCCGGGTAATCTTTTGTATAGCCATAGCCGCCGTGGACCTGAACGGCTTCTTCGGCGACACGGACGGCTGTTTCCGAGGCAAACAGTTTGGCCATCGCTGATTGCTGCGTGACCGGTTTTTTCGCGTCTTTGGTCGCAGCCGCCTGGAGGGTCAAGAGCCGTGAGCATTCGATCTGCGTTGCCATATCGGCGAGCTTGAACTGGATCGCCTGAAAATCCGCAATCGGTTTACCGAATTGATGCCGTTCCTTGGCGTATTTAACGGCCGATTCGTACGCACCCTGGGCGATGCCAACCGACAATGCGGCTATCGAGATGCGGCCGCCGTCAAGCACCTGCATACATTGCAAAAATCCTTCGCCTTCGCTTCCTAACAGGTTTTCCCACGGCACATAGCAATCTTCGAAGACGACCGAAGCCGTTTCCGAGGCGCGCATTCCGACCTTGTTTTCTTTGTGGTCGCTGCGGAAGCCGTCCATTGATTTATCAAAAATAAACGCCGAAATCCCGCGATTGCCTTTTTCTTTGTCAGTAACCGCGACCGCGACCAGCGTATTGCAGGTAATGGCATGCGTGATGAAATTCTTTGAGCCATTGACCGTCCAGCCGCCGTCGGAGCGGATTGCGTTGGTCCGTGTTCCGGCTGAGTCGGACCCGGCCTGCGACTCGGTCAAGCCCCACGCGCCGAAGCTCTCGCCGGTCACAAGCGGGACGAGATACTTTTGCTTTTGCTCCTCGCTCCCAAACGTAAATAAGTGATTTGAACATAGCGAATTATGAGCTGCGACCGACAAACCAACGCTTCCGCAGACGCGTCCGAGTTCCTCGATGATCGTCGCGTATTCGACATAACCCATGCCGGCACCGCCGTATTCCTCGGGGAAAAGAATGCCCATTAGTCCCAGTTCTGCCAGCTTTGGCCGCAATTCCTCAGGGAAATGCTGGACCTCGTCCCATTCCATGACGTGCGGTTTGATCTCGCTCTCGGCAAATTCGCGGATGCTGTATTTTATTTGTAGCTGCTCTTCGGAAAGTTCAAAATTCATAGGTTATGAGCGTATAATAATAAGTTATCATAAATATGTTCTGACGTGCGAAGTGTGAATCGCCAATTTTGCGTACTCGAACGGAAAATTAAGTTGCGTATCAGTAGTGACGGGCGTATGCTCACGACAACAACTGATTTCTGAGGTGCCCATATGAAAATTTCTTCTTACAAATTCATCGGTCTTGCTGGTTTTCTCGTACTAGCTCACATGAGTATTTTTGCTCAGAGCAGCATGGTCACGATTGTGCCGAGCGGTCGGGCTGTCGAGGTCGAACAGCGTTCGACTATGGCGCCCTCCAAGATACCACTATCGAGCCGTGGTCGAACGGCTTTTGGACGGCGAATATTGATCGTATAAAAGACTGGACCGTCCCGGCAGGGGCATTGCCTATTCAGGCTGTCTATTTTCAGGCCAGGCTGGTTGGTGAAAAAGCAGAGTTAAGGGTCTCAGTTTTTAGCGGATCACGGTTTCGCGAAAAGGATGAACTGATCGCCACATATACGTTGGGCGAAGGCGAAACTGTGGTGGTCTCTGAGCTAGCCAAGTACGGCGTTGTGCCGACAAAGATCAGGATGGTGTCGGTCGAGCCGTCGATCGCGAATATTCCGTTGGTGTTCAATGAGACCAAAGCTCTGAGCGTTGAGCTGTCACATACTATCGCTACGCTGCCTACATTTGTAGCCACGGTCACAAATAGTTCGAAAAAGACGGTCATGGGGTTTGTGTGGCATACAATGGCCGGGAAAAAAATGCTTACGTCGGGGATGGCGGGGACCCGTTATGCGGAACCGATCATGTCACCGGGCAAGATCTACGAGAGTCAGATTCGGGTAGAGGTGCGAGACCCTGGAGCAGGCGATGTCACTTTCCACATTGATGCCGTTTTGTTTACGGATGGCAGTTTTGAAGGAGATATGCAATCGGCTGCTAATATCAAGGCCTATTCGTACGGCCGAAAGGATATTTTGACCAAGATCGTTACCTTTTTGAAAGCGGCGAACGACGGATCCACAGCCCGGCCAAATGTATCAGAACTCATCGCCAAGATCGACTCAGACAAACGTGATGTGGCTCCCGAGATACTTGAGGAATTTGTCCGTGAATTTCCGAAAGACAGGAATTTTCGCAAACAGGGCGACGGTCGATTTAAGGCCGCCAGGGAAGCCATCGTTAACGAGGTCATCGGTGGGCTGAAGTACGTGGAGCAGCGTGAAGCGAGCCACTCTGACGATGAGGTAAAGAAGGCTTTAGTGACGCTTACGCAATTCTTTGAACAATGGCTCGAGCGGGTATCGAAGTGATCCGAATCTATGAATTGGAAAGACAATCTGCTGACGACGGACGATCAGATAAGGAATTTACTGCAAAATACGCGGACGATAGCGGTTCTCGGTATCAAGCCTGAGTCTTACGCCGCGCAGCCCGCGTTTTATGTGCCGAAATATATGGCTGACGCTGGTTACGAGATCATTCCGGTGCCGGTATATTACCCGGACGTGACCGAGATATTGGGAAAGCCGGTCTATCGTGACCTATCGCAGATCCCCGGTGAGATCGACCTGCTGAATGTGTTTCGGCGGTCCGAAGATATTCGGAAACATACGCTGGAGATCATCGCTAAAAAGCCAAAAGCCGTCTGGTTTCAGCTCGGCATCCGGAACGACGAGATCGCAGAAAAACTGGCTGAGGCAGGAATAAAGGTGGTGCAAGACATGTGTTTGATGGTCGAGCATCGGGCACTGCTGTAGAGTTTCACGAGATTTAAGCGGTTGAATCGATCAGAAAGTGGTTGGCGGAACACGAAGTAGAACCATGAGAAACACAATGAAATTCGGCAAGTATTCTGCGGTCATCAGTTATGATCCGGATATCGCAATGTTCCGGGGGGAATTTGTTGGCCTAAATGGTGGCGCAGACTTTTACGCCAGTAGCATCGACGATCTTCGAAAAGAAGGCGAAACAAGTCTTAGGGTCTTTCTGGATTTTGCGAGGGAGAAAAACATATTACCCGAAAAGCAATATTCCGGCCGTCTGGTCCTGCGCCTTAAGCCGGAGCTGCACCGCAAATATAAACTTCTCGCGTCGGCTAAGCATGTCAGCTTAAATCAGCTTCTGAATGAAACATTGGAAAAAGCGGTCTGACCAATGGATAACCCGAGTCACTATCGCATACCGTGCTGCAAGGTTCGGCCCCTAGAGTTTTCGGCCAGTTGTTTTCGTGCCAGAAGGGTTTGTTTTGAACATCTCAACTTCCTCATTGGTTAGCGGCCGGCTTGTGCCGACGGGTAAGTATCTCTCGGCGATTGGGCCGATGGCGATGCGTTTTAGTTTTACGACCGAATGGCCGATGGTGTCGAACATTTTTCGGATCTGCTGGTTGTGGCCCTCGTGTAAGGTGACCTCGTACCAGCCATTTTTTTCGGTCGGTTTGAGGTCTTTTATCTCGGCTGGGGCGGTTTTGAAGCCGTCCTCTAATAGCACGCCACGCCGTAATTTATTGATCGCCACCGTGGTTGGCAGACCCTTTACCTTAACTTCGTAAACCTTTGGGATCGTCTTTGACGAGGCGACAAAATTGGTAAATTCGCCATCGTTGGTGAGGATTATCAGGCCTTCGGTGTTGTAATCGAGGCGGCCTACGGGGTGCAGGCGGCCGTACCCTTTGACGAGATCGACGACGAGTTTGCGGCCTTCGGGGTCGGCGGCGCTGGATAGGTAACCCTTTGGCTTGTTGAGCAGGATGTAAATATTCGAGCGGCTTTGGAGCTTGGTGTTTATGAGTTTGCCGCGAACCTTTATGTGGTCTTTAGCCGGGTCGGCTTTGGTGCCAAGTTCGGTCACGATCTCGCCATTTACTGACACATCGCCCGCTTTGATAAGTTCTTCAGATGCCCTCCGCGAAGCGATGCCGGCTTGGGCTATAAGTTTTTGTAATCTTTCCTGCATAAGGTGAACACGTGATTGTACAGCATTAGCAGGCCTGAGGCGAATCTTTGTGGCTTGGCGGCTTTGCGGGAAACAAATCCTCCCGCAAAGCCGCTAAGACGCAAAGTGAAGAAAGGAAATGCAACCGCTCCTCGCAACTAAAAGTAAGGGTTTGCGAGGATGCTCTCCATTGTTCCGTGCGGCATGTCTTCGAGGGTGTTGACGAAATCGCGCATCAGGCGAAAGCTGTTTGGGATGTATTCGTCTGGGATGTCGCTGGCCCGATCGACAAATACCTTCATCTGGCGGGCGGCGACGACGGCAGCGACGTGGGTCTTTGCCATTAGCTGATCATGCGAATCGGGCGTAAATTCCTCGCCGTTAGGGTCGGTGCGCTTGATTGTCGAGACCTGCGAGAATATTTCGAGAAACTCGCGTTCGGTATCGGCAAATTCGCCATCCGGCGGCACGCCATAGGTAAAGATCGAGTTCCGTTTTTCAACCGGTGTCCGCTGGCCAAAGAGCGGGTGGATCGACGTCACATTTGGCGTATAACGCAGGGCCATTTCGGTGCTCGGTTTTTGCACGCTGCACACGTTGATCAAATGCCGGTCGCGATGGCCGGAGGCCAGGCTGTCATACGCAGAGACCGGAACCGCCAGGATGACACTGTCAGCCGATTTGTCGATGTCAAAAAGTGGACCGAGAAGCTCGTTTAGGAAAGTTCCAAACGAACCTTCGCCGATAATTTGTATTTTCATTTTGCTACGTTACGAGGTCCTCAAAATCCTCAATGTTCGGCAACTCCGAAAGATCTTTCAGACCAAACTGAACCAGAAATTCTTTGGATGTGCCGTATTGCATTGGACGGCCGACCGCCTCTTTGCGCCCCTTTGCAACTATTAGCCGTTTGTCGAGCAGCGTCTTGATCGCCGAGGCCGATTGAACGCCGCGAATCTCAAGAATCTCGGGCACGGTCACCGGTTGTTTGTACGCGATCACGGCCAGTGTTTCGAGCGAGGCCAGTGAGAGCTTTGCCGACGGCCGAGTTTTTAGGAACTTTCTGACCTCTTCGTGCAGTTCCGTCCGAGTGGCGATCTGCCAGCCGCCGGCGATCTCTCGGATTTGCAGGCCGCTCTCGCGCGACTCATATTCGCGCGCCAATTCCTCGACCGCCGCCTGAATGCTCTCCCTGTCTTCCTCTAAAACATCGGCCAGCAGCTTTGTCGTGATCGGTTCGTCCGCGACAAAAATCAACGCCTCAACGACCGCGACGACCTCAGCAGGCGAGCGCGTTTGTTTTTCTGTAACCTCTAAGTCTTCCAGATCCATACAAAACACTTAGCCGCAGATTTTCGCAGATGACGCAGATAAATCCAAATCCTCGTGCCCTTTCCTATCTGCGTAATCCGCGTATTTCCGCGGCAAAAATTACTCAATTCACTATATTTTTTTCAAGATGATATCCCCGAAGGTTTTGCTTTGCAGCAATTTGACGCCTTCGGTGCGGACGATTTCAAGCACTGCGATGAAGGCGGTGACGAGTTCACGTTTTGAATGCATTTCCTCAAAAAACTCAAGCAGGCTCAATTCGCCGATCTCCTTGATGCGACTTTTGAGCGTTTTTAGCATGTCCGCGAGCGATATTTCCTCACGGTGTATTTCCATTTTGATCTCGTCCACATGGCGGGCGACGATCTTTTGGAAAACCGTCAGAATGTCAAAAACCGAAGCGTCAATCTCGGCGTTATTGTCGTCCGATTCGATCGGGCCGCGGGTAAAAATTGCCTGCTCGATGGTCGAGCGTTCATAGAGCATTCCGGCCGCGGACTTGAATTTTTCGTATTCGAGCAGGCGGTCAACCAACTCTTTGCGCGGGTCTTCGAATTCCTCGTCGTCGGTGATCGAGGGATCGCGCGGCAGCAGCATCTTTGATTTGATCTCGATCAGCGTTGCCGCCATTACCAGAAAATCAGCCGCAACGGCGATGTCGAGGCGTTTCATTAGACGGATATATTCGAGGTATTTCTCAGTGATCCGGGCAATCGGGATGTCGAAAATATTTGCCTGTTCCTGTTTGATCAGAAACAAAAGCAGATCGAGCGGCCCGGCAAAATCGCCGAGCTTTATTTTAAGGTCCTCCGACGAACCGCCCAGTATCTGCGCTTTTTCGTTATGAAAATCAAAGCTGAATTGTTCGATCTCTTGTTCCATTAAACAGAGTTACACCTGCCCCAGAGCCTCCTCCAGATCGTCTATCAGTACGGCCGCGTCCTCTAATCCGACATAAACCCTAATCATATTAACCTGCGGATCGCTAGCGCCGACGAATGCGCATTTTGGCATTATCAGCGATTCGTGACCGCCCCATGAGACGGCGATGAGGAAGTATTGGAGCGATTCACAAAACCGCTTGATAGCGTCAACGTCTCGGGTTTTCAGAGCAACGGTGAACAGCCCCATCGGCATTCTCATCTGCTTCTGGGCTACCTCCAATTGCGGATTGTCCTTGGAAAAAGGATACCAAATCCGTTCGACCTTCGTTGAGTTGAGAAGGTAATCGATTATCTTTATCGTCGTTTCAGATGACTGTTTAAGCCGGATCGGCAAAGTTCGTAAACTGCGGAGCATGAGCCACGCATCCTGCGGGGCGAGGATATTGCCGAAGGTCATGAATTCGTTGTGAAAAATCCCCGTAATTTTCTCTTCCGAGCCGCATATCGCACCGGCCACGACGTCGCTGTGGCCATTATAATATTTAGTTGCAGAATAGATTACGAGGTCAATCCCCATATCTATGGGCCGCTGGCACAGTGCCGTGCAGTAGCTGTTGTCAACGACGGTCGTGATACCTTTTTTCTTTGCAAAATCAGCCACCGCCGCGAGGTCCTGAAGCTCAAATGTCCATGAATTTGGCGATTCGAGATAGATCAGCTTTGTTTTGTCGGTACAGGCATTGTCGAAATTCTCGATCTTTGTCCCGTCGATGAACGTCGTCTCAACCCCAAATCTCGGCAGGATCTTAGCCATCAGATGGTTCGCCCAACTGTACGGCTGCTTCACCGAAACGATGTGGTCGCCGGCATTTACCTGCGACATGACGGCGTTTGTGATAGCTGCCGCCCCGCTGCCGACCATCAGGCAGTCCTCGGCGCCCTCGAGTGCGGCCAACTTTCTGGCCAGCATATCTACCGTCGGATTATTGCCCCGCGTGTAGATAGGTTCATTCTTCTCATTCGCAACGGCAGCGGCAAATTCATCAACCGTAGGGTAAGCAAAATTGCTTGTCTGGATGATCGGCGGGGCGACGGCGTTGAAATATTTCTCGCGGTCCTCGGCGAGATGGTTGATGATAAAGGAAGGATTCATGTTTCTAGTGCCGGCCTAGTTTTTTGAAAAATTACGAAAAACGCACAGCCGATAGCCAGGAAGATAAGGCCCGCAATTGCTTCTCGCGGTTTTTCATAAAGAGTATTGGCAATAATAAATCCGGTCATTGTCATAAAGATCAACGCCCAAAGAATGCCGAAAATAGTTTTTTGTTTGATCAGTATGAAGAAACTCATTGCCGTCAAGAAAAAGAATATCTCATCAACAAACACGACGTAAGTGATCAAGTTGGAAAAGGTTTTCCAGAATACGAGCAAGATTATAGTCCAGGCTGACTGAAAAACGATTGCCCAAACCGGGGTTTTGTAAGTTGGGTGGAGTTCAGCAAATTTCTTGAAAAACAACCCGTCATCGGCCATCGCAAAATATATTCGTGGTGCCGTCAAGATATAGATGCCAATGGTTCCGACGACCGACACGATTATAAGAAAAGAAACGAATTTGCCGCCAAAATCCCAAATCGTATTGATCGCGTCCGAAGCGACGCTCGTCGTTGCAGCAATTTGCTCGATGGGCAGAAATCGCAGGTAAGCGATATTGATTGTCAGATACGCGAGCGAGACAATGACGATTCCGATCACTAGCGCCCGCGGAACCACCCTTTGAGCGTCTTTTACCTCGGCTGCCACAAAGGTCGCATGCTGATAGCCGCCAAACGAAAAGGTGACGCCAATCAACGCAAGTCCGAATGCCGAAATCAGGGAAAGGTTGTTCTGCGTCGGCACAAACGTCGTGTTCAGGTAATTGGATTCGTGATTTATTCCGAAGAAAAGGCCGAGAAAGATAACAATCAAAATTCCCAAAAGCTTAGCCGAGGTAAAGATACTAGCAAATAGGCTGCCAAATTTTACGCCAAAAATATTCATCAACGTCAGCGTGGCAATCGTAAATACGGCGATGATCAATTGGGTATTCTCAGCCATCGGAACGAACGATGAAAGGTAGGAGGTGAAAACCAGGCTCAATGCGGCCAGTGCCCCGGTGTTTATTACGAGCAGCATTGACCAGCCAAAAAGGAAGGCTGGTAAATTGCCGTAGGCTTCTTTTAGGAAGACGTAAAATCCGCCGACGGTGGGAAATTCCCCGGCTATTCGAGCAAACGTCAGTGCTCCGCAAATTGAGATCAGGCCGCCGAGTGCCCAGACGAGCAGCATCAAGCCTTCGGCCGGAAGATAGCCGGCGATCTCCGACGGTGTCTTAAAGATGCCCGACCCGATGCTCGACCCGATGGCGATCATCGTCAGCCCATACAGGCCGATCTCTCGTTTTTTGAGTTCTTCCATAAATGCAGAAGCAAGGGGAAGCAAGGGCGTAACCCAGCCAACTTGAGCGATATGCCCTTGCGCGCGCGCCTTCCGCACGGCGTTGTTACACCGAGTGCCGTCTCAGGTCGTCGAGGCTGACCACGGTCAAAGCGGCTTCGTGCGTGGCTTCAAGATAAACGCGCGGCGCCATCCCGTTTTCGAGAGCTTCGCGCCACCGGAGCATGCAGAGACACCATTTGTCGCCCGCTTTAAGGCCGGTAAATGCGTACTGCGGCATCGGCGTCGAAAGGTCATTGCCGACGGCTTTTGAAAATGCCAAAAATTCATCCGTCGCCTCGATGCAGACCGTATGGCGACCAGTATCGTCGATGCCGGTACGGCAGTAACCGTCCCGATAAAATCCCGTCATCGGGTCGGTGCAGCAGCTTTGAAGTTCTGTGCCGAGGACGTTTTTTGGTTTTGGAGCGTGGCCATTTCCGTTTCCGTTTGTGTAACTCATTTGTTCTATTTTTACCACAGAGACACGGAGAGCACGGAGGAAAAGAAGCTTTTTTTATGCCAGACCGGTCCTCAGGCACAATTGGCCTCACTGCTTTTGACTCTTTGTTCTCTGTTTCTCGGTGGTGAATCCTTCTTAAAGTAATTCCAGAGCCTTTTCGATCGGTCTCGCCAAAACAGCCTTGTCGCCAACCTCGACTATCGGACGCTGGATGATCGACGGATATTTTACCATCGCGGCGATCACGTCTTTGTCGCTCGATTCTTTGTCGATCCCGGCGAGTTTATAATCTGGTTCGGCACGTCTCAATACATCAAACGGCCGCATTCCGGTCTTTTTCAGCAAAGCAGTCAGCTTACTTTCGGTAAACGGCTCGATAAAATAATTGATCTTATCCCAATCAACGCCTTTTTCGATGAACAGCTTAGTCAGGTTACGGCATGTCGTACAGGTTGGTTTTTCGTAAACGGTTATTTTCATATTATTTATTTACCGGCAAATGTTCATTAAGATATCTGGTAAGCAAGCTGTATAGGTGGAGGGTTGTGCCTTCGCCCTCGGAGATGCTGTGTGTCCGATTGGGGTACGGCATGATCGTGAACGCCTTATTTGCCGCAATCAGCTTATCGATCAGATATTCGGTCTGCTGGTAGTGAACATTGTCGTCGCCCGTGCCGTGAACAATCAGCAGATCGCCCTTGAGGCCGCCCGCAAAGGTTGTCGCCGATGTGTTGTCGTAATCGGCCGCATTGTCCTTTGGCAAGCCCATATATCGTTCGGTGTAGATCGTATCGTAATAGCGGTTGTCGGGTGCGGGAGCGACGGCCATTCCCATTTTGTAGATATCCGGATAACGGAACATTGCGTTCAGAGTGGCGACACCACCGCCGCTCCAACCCCAAATTCCTACACGAGAGGCGTCGAGGTACGGCATTTTTGCGAGCATCGCCTTTACAGCATTCGCCTGGTCGTGTGAACTAAGGGCTCCGATCTTTCGATAGATGCTCTTACGGAATTGCCGGCCGCGAGGAGCGGGTGTGCCGCGATTGTCGATGCTGGCGACGATATAACCCTGCTGCGTCAGCATCAGATACCAAAAATACTGCGCCCCTGACCACTGATCGTTAACGGTCGTTCCCGCCGGCTCAGTATATGCATAGAAAAGTACCGGATACTTTTTTGTCGGATCAAAGTTTGGCGGTTTCATCATCCAGCCATCGAGCGACACGCCGGCTTCGCTTTCTATGCGGAAAAACTCGTGTGTGCCGCGGGCCAGCTTGTCCAGCTTTGACCGTACCGCGTTATTGGTAACGATATTTCGAGCGACCGATTTGTCTGCGAGTTTGATCAGATCGATCCGCGAGGGCTGGCCAAAAGACGACGAGGTCTGGACGGCCCATTTGCTGTTTGGCGAAAAATCGTAGTTGTTCCACCCTTGAATCTCCTTCGGCGTGACACGTTCATCGGTGCCGCTGCCATTGAGTCGAGACCGGTAAAGGTATCGTTGCGCCGCATTATCAGGTGACGCGATGTAATAGACCCATCCACCAGTTTCGTCAACCGATTGAATGCGCATAGCGTCAAAAGCACCTTTTGTTAGGGGCTTGATGTCGGTTCCGTCGGCGGCGACGGAATACGGACGCCGCCAACCGTCACGCTCACTGACCCATAAAAATCTCTTGCCACCATCTAACCAACGCATCTCCGGCAGCGTCAGATCGACCCAGGTGTCATCTTTTTCTGAAAGGATCGAGCGAGCCTTGCCGCTTCGCGCGTCCGCGACGAACACTTGGAGTGTGTTTTGCAGCCGATTGAAATGCTGCAGATAGATCTCGTTAGGGTTTGACCAATCGACCGAAACGATATAGTTATTTCTCGGATCGCCGGGAGTTTCAAGCCATCGGATATTTCCGCCGTTTGCCGCGATGACCCCAACGCGAACCGCCGCATTTTGCGTTCCGGTTTTTGGGTACGGAATTTTTGTTATTGACGGGTAAAGACCGGTTGTGTTGTTGACCAGCACATAGTCCTCAATGCCTGAAGCATCGAATTGCCAGAAAGCGATAGCTCGGCTGTCCGGGCTCCAACGCCAGCAATCACGCAGGTCAAATTCTTCTTCATTTACCCAGTCAGACGTGCCGTTGATAAGCGTGTGCGAACCGTCTTTTGTTAACCGCACGATCTTGCCATCGGCCACGTTTTGCACATAGAGATCGTTCTCCCTGACGTATCCTACTTTTGTGCCGTCGGGCGAAAACTTGGCAAACATCAATGTTGACGGTTTGGCATCGCCCCCGAGCTTTGTGAGTTTTCCTGAGGTAACGTCAAGCACCCAATAGTCGCCACGCGTGTTGTAGCGCCATACCTTCTGAGAGTTTGTATAGATCAGGATGTGTTTCTCGTCCGCAGACCAGTCGTAGCCGTCGAGGTCGAGCGGTTTTGTCTCACCCGCAGGGATCAATTTGTCGGCGGAAAGCAGTACGTCGCGCTTGCTGGTTTCGATCCCGTAGCGAACGAGGTCCATCGCGTCTTTTACCTTCTCAGACGGTTCAAATTTTGCGTAAGAATCGCCGTCTTTTAGCCAGTTAAACCCTCCGAAGCGTTCCGGCCGAAATTCTGAACTCACGTAGATTCGCTCAACGGTCAGCTTTGGGTCAGCGGCGGGTTGAGTGCCCTGCGCGTAGATCGCAGATTGTGCCGAAAAGAAAACAAAAAGAAAGCATAGGGCCGTGGCTCTTAGGGTTGCGAATGAAGAGGGCTTTGTCATGATGAGTGATGCTCCGGTATAGAATGTTTGTTCAAATGTTTACGTAAATGAACACCGCCGATACCCGATTTGTGACAAGTGCCTCAGTCGTATTAGCTTTGCAGATCAGGAAATACCGACCTTTGTGTAAACATTACGCAATGTCTCGGACGCGACCGATCGGGCCTTTTCTGCACCCGCGATCAGGATCGCGGAAAGGCGTTCGTCGTCATATTCGCTGACCCTCGCCTGAAATGGCCGTAAGAATTCTATCGTTGCCTCGGCCAACTCGCCTTTGAACTGTCCATAGCCCTTGCCCTCGAAATGTGCAACGCATTCGTCCCGGGTTTTCCCGGTCAGAAGCTGGTAAATCGTCAAAAGGTTGTTGATCGCCGGACGCGACTCGTCAAAATTGATCTCGGTGCCGCTGTCCGTTACGGCCTTTTTGAACTTTTTCAAGATCGTGTCAGCATCATCGAGCAAAAAGATCGAACCGTTCGCGTTCTCGTCCGATTTGGACATCTTTTTTGCCGGGTCTTGCAGCGATTTTATACTCGCACCGGCTTTTGGGATAAAGGGTTCCGGGACTTTAAAAGTTTCGCCAAAGTCGCGATTAAAGCGTTCGGCCAGATCGCGGCTGAGTTCGAGATGCTGTTTTTGATCTTGTCCGACTGGAACAAGATCAGTCTGATAGAGCAGGATGTCCGACGCCATCAGGACGGGATATGTGAAAAGGCCGACACCTGCCCGTTCCGCGTTTCCTTTCCCCTTATCCTTAAACTGCGTCATCCGCTCAAGCTCGCCCATCCGTGCGATGCACGAAAGAACCCAAGTCAATTCCGCATGTGCCGCCACATCTGATTGGATAAAGATCGTTGCTTTTTCCGGATCGACGCCGGCGGCCAGGTAGATGCGGGCGAGGTCAAGCGTCGCTTTGCGGAGCGTCGCAGGGTCTTGCGGCAGCGTGATTGCGTGAAGATTGACGATGCAGTAAAACGCCTCGTAGTCATCCTGCAACGCGACCCAATTTTTTAGAGCGCCGAGATAGTTGCCGATATGCAGTTGTCCGGTCGGCTGCGCGCCGCTGAAAATGCGTTTTTTCATGAATCAAAACCAGGGCGTATAAAGAAGGTAATTTACGAACATAAATACGGGACGGATAATGATGCCGATGAGTCCCCAATAGATCAGGAGCATCAAGATTAAAAAGCCATATTGTTCGAGCAGATTAAAAACGGGCTGAAAGCTCTCGGGCAGAAATGTCGCGAGAACCTTGCTGCCATCCAGCGGCGGAAAAGGAAGCAGGTTAAAAACCGCCAGCGAAACATTGAGCATAATCATGTATTGAAAAAATATGACTATGACCTTGATGAGCCCAGTATCGGCATTTGTCCCGTTGATCGCACCGGTTTCGAGCAGTGCCTTAAAGATCACAAAACCAATAACGGTGAGGATCAAATTCGCACCAATGCCCGCAATCGAAACCATCACATTGGCCTGCTTATATTTTGACCATTTGCGCGGATTAACGGGTGTTGGTTTTCCCCAGCCAATCAGCGGTATGCTCGCGAGAGCACCGCCAACCGAACCGAGAACAAAGCTAATAATCGGTATTAACAAGGTGCCAATCGGATCGGTGTGCGAAACCGGATTGAGCGTTACGCGGCCGAGCATAAAGGCCGTGTCGTCACCGTATTTGTAAGACATCCACGCGTGTCCCGCCTCATGACAGGATATCGCCATGAGCAGCACGACCATGTAAATGATCAGATGGCTTACTAAATTGACCAAATCGACATCGCCCATAATATTTCTCCCAGCTCCGTCCGGAAACGCATGAAATACGCGTTTTTATTGTCTTAGCGGATAAATTGTGCCATTCTTTTAGTTCAAAATAAAATCTGTACCCGAAGAAACATTTTCCGTACCTGCCGGTTCCTGGGTCACCTTATGGCAAATCATATCGTCATTATCGCCAGCGATTTTAAGGGCGTTGAGTTTATCGAGGAAGTTAATAACGCCGGCTGGCAAGTCACTCTTGTGACACGGGAAAAGCTGCTCGACAGCGCCTGGCCGTGGCACACGATTAGCGACGTCAGGACCGTTTCCGATGATGCAGACGAGCTGGCTTACGTTCGGGCGACGACAAATGTTGCGGGTTCGCAACGCATCGACAAAGTCGTCGGCCTAGATGAATTTGACGTCATGACCGCGGCCATGGCCCGTGAACACCTTAGTCTGCCTGGTATGAGCCGATCGTTTGCCCTGCGGTTTCGCGACAAACTTACAATGCGGCATATTGCACATGATGCTGGCATTCCCTGTCCGGAGTTTATATCGGCGGCTAATGCTGATGATATCAACGAGTTTTTATCGACCGTTCCCGCGCCTTGGATCGTCAAGCCGCGGCATGAAGTTTCGGCGTTCGGCATCCGCAAGTGCGAGACTGCCGAGGATGTTTGGGCCGCTCTCACTGATCTCGATGACCGCAACACCTGGCGTGATCATCCGTCTCAGTTCCTGATAGAGAGGTTTGTTGAGGGACGCGTCTTTCACGTCGATTCGGTTGTAGAAGGCGGTAAGGTCGTCGCCTGCGGTGTGAGTCAGTATGGCACTACGCCGTTTAAAGTATCGCATCACGGCGGTGTTTTTACCTCGTCTATTGTCCCGTACAAATCAAAGGAGCGAAAGCAATTAGAGGTGATGAATAGGGCATTGCTCCTGGCTTTTGAATACGACCGCGGCGTAGCTCATGCCGAGTTTTTGCAATCCGCGAGCACCGGTGAGTTCTTCCTTCTGGAAGTCGCCTGCCGCGTCGGCGGAGCCTATATCGCAAACGTTTTGGAGTATGCCTGTAATTTCAACCTATGGAGCGAATGGGCAAAACTAGAGATTGCCACAGATGATAAGCCTTATAAGCTTCCAAAACTCAGAAAAGATTTTGCGGGCATAGCTCTCGCCCTAGCCAATACCGAGCAACCCGACACGTCACAATACATCGATCCCGAGATCGTGCTGCGCGTCGTTAAACCTAACCATGTCGGATTTATCTTTCAATCAAAAAAGGAAGAGCGGATAGACGAGTTGATTTCAACCTATACCGAGCGTATTACGAATGACTTTTTGACGATAGCCCCGGTGAAAGAGCGCCACGATGATTGACTGGACCGCGCGGGGCACCTCTGTTCGCGGCCTCAACTGACTAGGCCGCAACCGTCCCGCTTGCCGGTGTTACATTTTGACATCCGACCCGAATACCCATACCTTTAGTTTGTACATGCAAGCGGGACGCTTGCGGTCCAGTCGTTATGCCTTCACCTGCCGATAGCCGTACAGGCCCGCCCTCAATCCTGGAACATAATCTTAACGAGCATTTTCCTGAATTGTTAAGGTTTGAATCGACCGCCGAAATGGAGGCATCGGATCTGTATAACCAAATCCGTTCCGATGTTAACCGGATAATGAACGCCATCGTTTTGGAACCGGCCGGGCCAGTCGGCGGTGCGATTCGTGGGTTGGAGAACGGTGATTCGGAATCCTCGGTCAATCCGCCCACGAATGCCGACGGTTCTGCCGTTAGAGCACTTGCATGGAACCTCGAACGCGGGATTCAGTTTGAAGGCATTATTGACGCACTCAAGACGCACGACAAACTAAAGGACAAGGATTTATTGCTTCTAAGCGAGCTCGATTACGGTATGGCCCGGAGCGGGAACCGGTTTGTTGCCCGCGACATTGCTCGCGAGCTAAATTTACACTACGCTTTTGCTCCGGTATATATTCCACTGCAGAAAGGGAGCGGCGTCGAATCGGAAATGTCGGGTATGAATACGGTTTCCATTCATGGTTTGGCCTTGTTTTCTCGATATCCGATAAAAAATGTCCATGCCGTACCGCTGCCTAATGGCAAGGACAAGATGTGGGGAAAGGAGAAAAGGATTGGTTATCTGCGGGCGATTATTGCGGATATCGAGCATCCAAACGGGGAGTTTCGTGCGATATGTGTTCATCTCGACGCTCACTGCTCACGTTCTCATCGTCACAAGCAAATGAGAATAATTCTCGATCATCTCGATACCTTATCGCCGCTGCCCACCTTGATCGGTGGTGATTGGAATACGACAACATTCAATTCGCAGAGTGCGACGCGAGCGATACTCGGCTACTGGCGACGCGTCATGATGGGGCCGAAAAAGTTTGCATTGAATCATTTGCCCTATCCGGACAGGTATTTCGAGCGGGGTATGTTTGCGGAGCTTGAATCACGCGGGTTTGAATACCAATCACTGAACGAAAGCGGGGCCGGAACGCTGCACTACCATGTTGAAAGCCTTGAAAAAAACACAAATTTGCGCGATTGGGTTCCGGAATGGTGTTTTCCCTTCATTTTCTGGGCGGCCGGCCGTGTCGGCGGCCACGTTTCGGCCCGACTCGATTGGTTTGCGGGCAAAGGCCTAAGAATCGCTCAAAATACAAAACCAGGAACGGTTGGCGAGTTGGTCGATAAAGCGGGACGGCCACTCTCTGACCACGACGCAATAACCTTGGATTTTTGCCTTACGTCGGGTAATATAGCCGGACAAGGAGAAACGAATAGATGAACATAAGGAAATTTGCCGCGGTTGCGGCTTTTGTCGGGGCATTGTTTATTTCGTCCTGCGGTATTAATTCGGTGACGAAAGCAGAATTGGAAGCGGTCAAGCCGGGCAATGTTTTGACCTGGCGATACCGAAAAGGTGACAAGCAATGGTTTTACGCGGAAAAGATAACACGCGTCGAAGGCGACACAGTTTATTTCAATGCCGGCAAGAGCGAATCGACAAAAGGCGGCGACGCGCGCATACTGGAATTTGATCCACGGGAACTCTCCATCAAAAAGGATGAGTTGGTCAAGTTTGCGGATGAGCAAGCGGACGAAAAGAAAGTAATCTGGATCAGCGAAAGTTAATTTTTATGGAAGTTTCATTTTGTCAGACACTCAGCTTTAATGCGGAAACATTTGCGTACGACGTTGTCTCATCGGACAACGGCAACGCTACGATCATTAAGTTTGCAATCGAAGAAAGGCTTTGTAGCCCGGGCGATGTCGTTGTGGTGCTCAGCGGCGACGATATAACGTTTCACGGCATCATCGGCAAGATCGAAGACGGATTTGCCTTCGCATCTGACCCAAGGGGATCATTGCTGCCGGCAGGTGTGCAGTAACCGTAAATAGTGAATTGCTCCTGTTTTGGCTTGAAAATAGCCGTTCTCGATTCTAAACTATCATTTGTCTTGGGGATGTAGCTCAGCTGGGAGAGCGCGGCGTTCGCAATGCCGAGGCCAGGAGTTCGATCCTCCTCATCTCCACCAAGTTAACAGAAAGTGGGCTTATTTGGGCCCACTTTTTTGTATTGAGGCCCGTTTCGTCACAGCCTTTTTAGGCTCAGGCGTCACGATTTGGGTGACGATCCTGGCGACAGGGTACATTCCGATCTTTTGGTCCGAATAGTACGGTGTGCGTTCATAGAAGAATCGTAATCGAGCTTGTGGGCTGCGGGCGAACGCAGGTTCGAGCAGCCGCCGGTTAAATTCGTCGCGCAGTTTTGGGTCTTTGGCGAGCATTTCGGCGGCCATCTTTTCCAGGATATAGGCCTCGCCATATTCTTTCTGTTCGAAAATCGAATTGAAAAATCCCCAGTACAGAAACGAATCGGGCCCGCCGGGTTCCAGCAAATGGATCGCAACATTCGCAGTTTCCTGGGCCATTGGAATGACGACGGAACCGGCCGGGAACGTGCGAACCTCTTTAACAAGCGTTTGTTTTGCCGCAAGCGTTACCCTGTTTTCAAAGGACGCGGTTCCCCATTTGGGCTCTGAAAGGTAGTAGCTTTCGACCTCGTGTGTAAGCGGATCTTTTAGGCGCTCAAATTTTATACCGTGAACTGTCAGGACATCTATCACGTCCTTATACTGCGGAGGAACTATATAGTAGAGCGGCGGAGCGACTGCTTTGTCAATCTTTGCATTGTCAAAACACGGAATTGTGATATTGAGCGGGGCCGAGCCGTAAATAATGCGTTTTCCACCAGAGACTTGGCTGTCTTCAACCTTGTATTCGGTTCCTTTGAATTCAAAAGGCGTGGATTTTTCGGTTATCGCAAGACTAAGCGGGAACTGATTTGTTGCATCATAACTATAGCCGCGTTCAATTGTCACAGTGTCGGCGGTGATGTTTGCGGCAAAAAGACTCGCTTTTGCCTTACCAACTTCCTCAATCGTGTAACGCAAAACATCGTAAGTGCCTTTGACCCGCACCTTATATGGCTTGTAAACATGGGTTTCGATCAATAGGCCGGCCCGATTGCGAATCGGTGTATAGCCCGTCGCAAACCGCGGCGTTGCAATAAATGTGGCGATACCGCCGGTTACCTCACGTCCTGCGAACTCGACATAATGTGTCAGCAAGTTGCCTTCCTTTTCGACAGCCGGAACCACAATTCCGTCAAAATGTTCGTCCATCCAGTATTTTATGGCCGGAGAAACTTCCTGAAAATGGGCATATTCATATGTCAGGTTATATTGAAACTCAGCTCCATCCGTTACATGGCAATCGATAAAGAGGTCCGGTTTCCATTTGTTCCATAGCCCGAGCCAGGCACGCGTCTCTGGCGCATCGGCCTTCATGTAGTCGCGATTGAGATTGAGGTTTGTTGCGTTTGCCCGAAAGCCCATTTCGTCAGGGCCGTTTTGGTTGATCCTCATATAAGGACTCGAATTTTCGTGTCCGTCAACATTGTAGATCACCTCAAAAACAATCACGGCGTCATCCAAGAGACTTGCTCGCTCTTTCGTGAAGGCTATGTCACGAAACAAGGCTAATCCCGCATCCTTGCCGTCGATCTCGCCCGCGTGAATTCCGGCTTGTACCAACACGACTGCCTTACCTTGTTTTCTCACCAACTCCGGCGTGAATGCGCCTCCGGTTGCCGCGATCAGCAGAGGCAGGTCGCGATCTTCACCGCTTTTGCCATAGGTCGTGTATTTGATCAATGGCGAAGCGAGGTCGAGTTTTTTGGCATATTCGACGGTTTCGGCGTAGGTTGATGTTTTCTTATAGTCAGTTTGCTCTGCTTTGGTCAACCATGCTGCCGGATCAACCGGTTTGGGTCGCCTGGTTCGCCGGGTGGTTTGAGCCCACATTGATAACGGCAGGACAAGGGCCAGGGAGGCGAATGCAAGAAAGAATCGAGCGGCTCTCGCCAATTGCGTTGCTTGGATCAGGGTCATTCCTGATTATACGATACAGGCGCGGTTTATGTTATTTAAGGTCAGCTCAATGCGGTAATTCCGAATTCAGAACTAACATTTGAAATCTCCGGGACTTTTGTTGCGGAAACATCGCGGATTATTTTTAACAGCAAACGCGCGGGCCTTAACCTATTATCGCTTGTATCGGACAACGTGAGCCGGAAGGCCAATCGTAGAATCGAGTCGTTGATCAGAGACCGGGTTGCCGGGAGTCAGCGTTAGCGGCAACACGCCGGCCCATATATTCATTGCGTAGTCTTCGTCGTCATCTATTGGGTCGCCTGTTCGGATTTTTGCCGATGCTTCGTTGATCGGCATGCGCAAAACCGCCGTCGCCTTTAATTCAAGATCGGAGGGCCATCGAACCTCGGCCCATCGACCGGGGATAATGTGTTCCGTAAATGCCTCGAGAGCTTTGTTTTTCTCGCCGAAATCATTGACCATTTCAGCTTTGCCGAGAATAACGACGGAGCGGTAGTTCATCGAATGATGAAACGCCGAACGAGCCAGCACAAGACCATCGATCAGCGTTACGGTCACACAAACATCAATGCCATCCGCAAGCTCGCGCAGCATTCGGCTGGCCGATGACCCATGAATATAAAGGTCGTTTCCGATACGTGCGTAGCCGGTCGGGATAACATATGGGTGGCCACCTATGACAAACCCGACATGGCAAATAAACGCTTCGTCGAGAATCGAGTTGACTGTGTCGCGGTCGTATTTGCCGCGCTTGGGTATGCGTTTGACGGTCGTTCGCTTTGTTTTCATAAAAAGGTGGTAACCAATAAAGTTCACCAAAAATACACCCGACACAAGACCATTTTTGTCGGTTATTGTGCTATTTGGTTGTTCCCGAATCTATTTTGCGTTCATCCAGTTGTCGCCCACGCCAATCTCCACGATCAGTGGGACATCAAGTTTGGCGGCGGCTTCCATTTCTCGTTTGATGAGGGCCGAGGCCGCATCGATCTCGCGCTCCGGGGCCTCAAACAAAAGTTCGTCATGCACCTGCATGATCATTTTTGTTTCAAGCTTTTCGGCCTTCAGAGCATTTGCCACGCGAATCATGGCAATCTTGACAATGTCGCTGGCGGTACCCTGAATAGGCATATTAATAGCCTCACGTTCGGCACGGCCGCGGACGGAAAAGTTGCGATCATTAATCGATGGGAAGTATCGTTTTCGCCCAAATAGTGATGCGATATAGCCTTGCCGCCTGGCCTGCTCGGGCGTGCGGTCCATGTATTCGCGAATGCCTTTGTAGGTTTCAAAATAGTCGGCGATCACTTGTTTTGCTTCGGCCCTGCTGATTCCGACCCGTTGCGACAACCCAAAAGCCTCGACGGCATACGCGATGCCGAAATTTACTATTTTTGCTAGGCGCCGTTTTTCTTTTAGGTCTTTTTCGTCTGTCGCTCCGAAAACCAGTTTGGCCGTTTGCGAATGAATGTCTTCGTTATTCCGATATGCCTCGAGCATTCGCGGGTCCTGGGTGATGTGGGCGAGGATGCGGAGTTCGAGCTGCGAATAGTCTGCGGAGATAAGTTTACAGCCTTTCTCTGGAATAAACGCTTTGCGAATCTGCTGGCCGAGTTCCGTACGCACCGGGATATTCTGTAAATTGGGTTCGGTAGAGCTAAGTCGTCCGGTTGCCGCCACGGCTTGATTGAGACAGCCATGGATTCGGCCGTCCGCGGCGATCATCTTTGGCAGAGCGTCGGCATAGGTCGCCCGCAGTTTGTCGAGTTCGCGGTAATCGATTATATGTTGGGCAATGTCGTAGCTTGTGGCGAGTTCGACCAACACGTCGTGACTCGTCGAGACCTGGCCGGTAGCCGTCTTGCGGCCTGTTTCGATATTAAGCTCGCCAAAAACCTCGCCTACCTGTTTGGGCGAGCCGATATTAAATTCGTGTCCCGCGATCGCGTATATCTTCGTTTCCAGCTCGGCCAGTTCCTTCGAAATGAATTCAGAGAACGTTGTTAGACTTTCTCCATCGACCTTCATGCCGGCAAGCTCGATGTCCGCGAGTATCGGAATCAGAGGCAGTTCGATCTCGGTATAGATGCTTTCGAGGCCGTTTTCTCGAATTTTTCCCCGCAAAACTGGGGCCAGGCGGGCGATAATATCGGCCTTTTCCGCAATACGAAACGCCGTCTCATCAAAACCACCGGGAACAGTGTGTGCCAAATCCATATCAAGATGGGCCTGCGCAAGAAAGTCGATGGGATAGCTTGCACGCGTCGATTCAAGCAAATACGCTGCGATCAAAACGTCGTCTTTTACCGGTTGCGGATGAATATCAAGTGCGAGCAGAGGGCCGAGGCTCCTTTTTTCATCGTATGCAGATTTTTCCATAAAGACATTGGTCAAGATGTCTTTTAATGGCCGGCGTGCCGCGTCGATACCGCCTTCGAAATTATCCAGATCGAGATAAAACGCCTCGCCATTTCCCAGGCCGATCCCGATTCCGGTTGGCGGTTTTTTTCCAAAGCAGCTCGCCTTTTCGCTTGTATTCCCATCGTTGACAATGAAACTCCAGCCTTCGATCTCGAAGAGTCGCCGGATCAACCGGTCGAAGCTTTCACGCGATTTGACGACCGAATACTTTGTCTCGATCGAAGTTGCGGCTGTCTTTAAATTGTCAAATAGCCCGCTGCCGCTCGGCGCCGCGGCAGATTGTACCATCGCAGCTCCTGCAAACTCATTTGTCAAAGCCTTAAATTCGAGCTCGCGGAAAAGCTCATACGCGAGTTTTCGGTCCGGTTCGCAGTGCTTTAGAGAATCG
>Ga0138256_10001965_pt1 | contig 22131 bp, 18 predicted proteins | sample KNB2016incub_MG_FD_105486 | JGI IMG/M metagenome (GOLD analysis project Ga0138256, IMG submission 105486) | Active sludge microbial communities from wastewater in Klosterneuburg, Austria - KNB2014incub_MG | ecosystem: Engineered > WWTP > Activated sludge > Unclassified | place: Austria... | reverse complement strand
TCTCTCCGTCGTGTCGCTCCGGAGGACGGCAATCGGCGGGCTCGAACTTGGCATGTTGCCCTCCGGCGAACACCGCCTTCTCTCACCCGCCGAACGGGAGCTTCTTCTGGGACGGCGGGCCTCAGGGTAGAAGCTGTACCCAGGCCGGCACGGGGGACAACAGGAGTGTTCCAAGATAGCGGGTCTGCGAAACCGCGATGGAGACGAAGAACGCCTGCGGAGAACTGCCCGACGTCTTGTTGATCCGGTCGATCGCCTTCTGAGTCCACTCGACCAGGGCCGAGGCATCGCCGCGGTAGTGGGCCTCGAACATCTCGACGACCGCCTCGGTGTAGTCGAAGCCGAGACGGACGAACGCAATTCTCTGGCGGACGATTTCTCGCTTGTCCCCGCGCGCCAACTGCTCGGCCTCAGCCAGGTCCCGAGCCGAAGCCTCCAGCAGGGGCCTACGGAACATCGAGATCCACGCGTAGCCGCCGTCTCCCACCGCGGTCGAGTTCGCCATGGCGGTCTCGAAACGTTCCCAGTAGCGGCGCATGGGGGCGGCGGCGGCGCCGAAGAAGCGCGTGTAGTACTCGTCGAGCAGGCTGTCCACGTTCGTCGTGGGGTCGGCGATGAGGCGCGTCGCCACGTAGAAGTTGATTCCCTGGTTCGCCCAGTTCTGCTGGGTCTCGCTGGTGAAACGCTCGACCCCCAAGGAATGAAGAAACGGTATGTCGCGCCGCAGGTTCCGGACGATCGGCCACGGCGTGAACATGAAGAAATGTCCGTAGTAGTCGTAAACCCCGGTGTGCCGGGTCAACGCACTCCACCCGCGTACATATTCGGTGAAGCGCCGGTTCGACGGACACTGCGCATCGTCGAGGGCATGGACGTGGCAGAACTCCCAGGGTGTGTGCGTGACGAGAGTCGCGTACTCCGGCAGCGGGATCGCCTTTCGGGGCGGCTCCGTGTGCTGGACGTAGGCGAGGATCCCAAGCTGCTTCCCGGGGTGGGTCTTTCGGACCTCGGAGATCACCGCGTTCGCGTAGTGAACGAAGCGGTCGGAGAGCTGGCCATCGGTGACGCCGTAGAGATCATCGATACGCCGGCAGCGATCGTCCTCGCAGAAACCATAACCATCGTTCGGGCTGATCGAGAAGAGGGGCCTTGTGGGGTCCTGCGAAAGGTTTCGGCGCGCGGCTTCGACGCTGAGGCGCACAACATCGGGGTCCTCGCTGCATAGTTGCGATGAGCCGCCCCGGCGTCCACCCACTTCAGCGAAGGCGAGCGGGTACTGGGCCAGGTTCGCGGCAGTGCGGGGCAGGATGTTGCTCCAGTTGTGCCCAAACGAAACCGTGGGCCCAACCTTCGCACGAGAGCGCAGCTCCCAATCGGCAGCGCCCGGCCCGCCGGCCCAGATCAAACCACTGACGTTCTGGAACGCGGGATTCCAGGTCACGTTCACTTCCGGGAAGGGGATCGACTTTTCCGGCACGATGTCCTCGCCCATGTCCGAAGGCATGAACCACCGCACATTCAGCGCGCGCTCGATGAAGTCGTAGGCCCCGTAGAGAACACCGCGCGCGGATCCGCCGGTGATTGTGATGTCGTGGCCCGAGGTGCGGATCGTGTAACCGTCTGCGTGCTTGATGTCGCCGCTCCCGAGGGGCGCGTCGGTGATCTGCAGGCGGATCGAACTCTCGGGTTTCTTGGCCGGTTCCCCGATCTTCACCTCCATCTGGCCGCCCGTGGTCTTGAGCCCGTAGACCACGATTTCGGTCGCCGCCTTTCGCACATCGGCTGGGGCGTTGGCGTCGATCAGGATGACGGTCTTTGTCGATCCATCATTGAACAGCATCGGGGCGCAGGCGGCGCCGGTGAAGGCGAGGACGAGCGCAAGCACGGAAGGCAATCCCGGGGCGGCCCTCTGTGCGCGGATCAGAGGTGTTGCATCGGGCCGAATAGCGACAAAGCCCTTCCTCGGCGCGCCGTTCATCCCCTCGGCCGTGGTGTGTAGTACTGCGTCCCGCCGGTGAGACTTCGGAGCTGCTTCAATAGATCGTCCACATCCTCGGGTCGCTTCGAAAAGTCGATGTCTTCGGTGTTGACCACGAGGAGCGGCGTTGCATCGTAGTGGAAGTAGTAGTGGCTGTAGGCCTGGCCGAGTTCGGTGATGTAGTCGCGAGCCATGCCGCGTTCTTCCGGACGCCCCCGGCTCTGGATTCGACGCATGAGGACCTCCGTCGGCGCCTGCAGGTAGATCACGACATCGGGCCGGGGAAGACCCTCAGAAAGCGCCGCGTACAGCTTGTCGAAGATCAGCAGATCGGTGTCGTCGAGGTTCAGATACGCGAAGAGGCGGCTCTTCTCGAATACGTAGTCGGCAACCAGGGTGTCGGCGAAGAGCTTCCGCTGGACGAGTTCCCGCTGCTGCCGATAACGCGAAAGCAGGAAGAAGACTTCGGTCTGAAACGCAGAGTGGGCCTTGCCGTCGTAGAAGGGCTTGAGAAACGGGTTCTCTTCCCACTCCTCGAGGACCTGGGTGGCGTCGAGGCGTTCGGCCAGAGCCTCCACCAGGGTGGTCTTTCCGACGCCGATCACACCCTCAATGGCGATATAGCGGAACTTCATGCCTCTTGTCCGGCATTCTAAGGGGTTCATGGGTCTTGGCACAGGCCGGTGGAGATCCCTGGTCGCCGCCTTAAAGTTCGCCTGAAATGGCTCGAAAACCCGAGGGAGACAAGAGGCGGCGGATTCTCGAGGCCGCGATCACGGTTTTCGCCCAGAAGGGCTATTTCACCGCCCGGGTGAGCGATATCGCGAGCAGCGCGGGCGTGGCCGACGGGACGATCTACCTCTACTTTCGGAACAAAGAGGACGTGATCGTCTCGCTCTTCGCCGACGTCCTCGAGCGGCACCTCGCCCGCGCGAAGGAGGAGATCGCCGGCGCCCGCACGCCACGCCGGAAACTCCTGGCCATCGCCCGGCACCATCTGGCCGCCCTGAGCGAGCGCCGCGACGTCGCCATCCTGTTCCAGACCGAACTTCGTCAGTCGACGCTGATGTCGCGCCTTTCGTCGAAGGAACTCCGCGGCTATTTCGAGCTGCTCTCGGAGGTGATCGAAGAGGGTCAGAAGACGGGCGTCTTCCGTCCCGAGATACCGCGCAGCCTGGTCGTGCAGTCTTTCTTCGGAGCGCTCGACGAGATGGTGACTTCCTGGATCCTCTCGCCGACCCACTACAATCTCGTCGACCTCGCCGAACCCGTCACGGATCTCTTCCTTGGCGGTCTGGATGCAGGCCCGAGAAGGCCCCGAACGAAGCGCCCCGCCCTCCCAGGAGAAGGCAAGTGACCGAGACACTCTCAGAAATCTTCTACAACTCCGTCGATCACTACCAGAAGCCCGATCACCTGAAGGTGAAGAAGAACGGGGTGTGGACGAACATATCGTCTGCCGATTTCCGCACCGCGGTGGAAGAGCTGGCCGCGGGCTTCGAGAGCCTGGGCCTCAAGACCGCCGAGCGCGTGGCGATTGTGGGAGAGAACCGGCCCGAATGGGCGTACACCGACCTCGCCACACTGTGCAGCCGCGCCACCGTGGTCACTATCTACCCCTCGCTCCCGTCGAACCAGATCCTCTACATCCTCAAAGACAGCGGCGCCCGCATCGTGGTGGCCTCGAATCAGGTTCAGGCCGAGAAAGTCCTGGCCGTGAAGGCCGACGCGCCCGACCTGCAGCACGTCGTGGTGATGGACGACGCGGCGGTGATGGGCACCCAGACCTTCTCTTCGGTGAGCGAGGTGGGCCGCCGTGCGCTCGCTCTCGACAAAGATCTGATTCGCCGTCGCGCGGCCACCGTACGCCCCGACGACCTTGCCACGCTGATCTATACCTCGGGCACCACCGGTGATCCCAAAGGCGTGATGCTGACCCACTCGAACATCGGCTCGAACGTCGACACCTGCGCGAAGGAGATCTTCTCGATCCTCGGCCCGACCGACGCCGTGCTTTCGTTTCTCCCGCTCTGCCATGTCTTCGAGCGCATGGGCGGCCAGTTCGTGATGCTGAAGCGAGGCGTCACCATCGCGTACGCCGAGGCCATCGACAAGGTCCAGCAGAATCTGCTCGAGATCAAACCCACCATTCTCGTCTCCGTGCCCCGCATCTACGAGAAGGTGATGGCCCGGGTGCGCGAGAAAGTGGCGGCGGCGCCGCCCATCCGGCAGAAGCTTTTCGCCTTCGCGGAGTCCACGGGCCGTGCGGTGTTCGAGGCGAAGCAGGCGGGCGAGTCGGTTTCGCCCTGGCTTTCGCTCAAATACGCGCTCGCCGATCGTCTGGTTCTGACCACGGTCCGCGCGGGTCTTGGCGGCGAGATTCGCATCGCGGTCTCGGGCGGCGCGGCCCTGCCGAAAGAGATCGGCATGTTCTTCGGCTCGATGGGTCTCACCATCCTCGAGGGCTACGGTCTCACCGAAACCTCGCCGGTGATCTCGGTCAACACTCCCTGGAACAACCGCACGGGCAGCGTGGGCAAGCCCATCGCCGGCATCGAGGTGCGGATCGCGGGCGATGGCGAGATCATCACGCGCGGGCCGAATGTGATGCGGGGCTACTTCAACAAGCCCGAGGCGACCGCCGAGGTGATCGACAAGGAAGGTTTCTTCCACACCGGCGACATCGGCCGGATCGACGAAGACGGCTACCTCTACATCACCGACCGTAAGAAAGACCTGATCGTCACATCGGCAGGGAAGAACATCGCGCCCCAGCCGATCGAGAATGTTCTGAAGGCGCATCCGCTCATCACGGAACTCGTGATGGTGGGGAACGCGCGTCACTATCCGACCGCACTCGTGGTCCCGAACTTCGAGACCCTCACCCGGGCCGCGGCGGGCGAGGGCATCGACGTGGGCTCGCGGGAGGTGCTCGTGGCCAACCCACGGGTGATCGAGCTGATCGAACAGGCCATCGCGTCGCTCTCGAACGACCTCGCTCAGTACGAAAAGATCAAGAAGATCACCCTGCTGCCGCACGAGTTCACCATCGATGCGGGCGAACTGACCCCGACGCTTAAAGTGAAGCGTCGCGTCGTGGAAACCAAGTACAAGGACCTCATCGACCGGATGTATGCCGGCTCCGAGAAATAAGCCGAGGACAAGTTGATGCCCACCGAAACCATTCAGCCCGTGGCCAGCAAGGGCGGCGACTTTCTCGTCGAACACCGCCTGCCCGGCGAGATCTTCACACCCGAGGACTACACCGAAGAGCAGACCATGCTCGCGGACACCGCGCGGGACTTCATGCGCAAGGAGGTCCTGCCGAAAACCGCGGACATTCTGAAGCTCAACTACGAGGTGATCCGCGAATCGATGAAGAAGGCCGGCGAAATCGGCCTGCTCGCGATCGAGGTTCCCGAGGCGTACGGCGGCCTGGCCCTTGGCAAGGTCACGGGGGCGCTGGCCTCCGAGATCTCCGCGATGGAAGGAAGCTGGGCGGTCACGTTCATGGGCCACACCGGCATCGGCTCGTTGCCCATCACCTACTTCGGCACCGACGAGCAGAAAGCGAAGTACCTGCCGAAATTCGGCACGGGTGAATGGATCAGCTCCTACTCGCTTTCCGAGGCTTCGTCCGCTTCCGACGCGCTGAACGCGAAAGCGCGCGCGGTGCTCTCGCCCGACGGGAAGAGCTGGATCCTGAACGGCGAGAAGATGTGGCTCACCAACGGCGGCTTCGCGGACGTCTACATCACGTTCGCGAAAGTCGACGGCGAGCACTTCACCGCTTTCATCATCGACAAGGGCTCGCCCGGGGTGTCGCTCGGCCCCGAGGAGCGCAAGCTCGGCATCAAGGGCAGCTCGACCCGGCCCCTGATCCTTCAGGACGCGGTTATTCCGAAAGAGAATCTTCTCGGCGAGATCGGCAAGGGCCACAAGATCGCTTTCAATATCCTCAATATTGGCCGCTTCAAGCTCGGTGCGGGCACCGTGGGCGGGGCCAAGGTCGCACTCAAGGCGGCCTGCGAGTACGCGAAGGAGCGGAGCGCTTTCGGGAAGAAGATCGCCGACTTTGGTCTCATTCAGTCGAAGATTGGCGAAGCGGTGGCCCGGATCTTCGCGGCCGAGTCGATGGTCTATCGCACTGCGGGCATGATCGACGCGAATCTCGAGGGCGCTCACGACAATGCGACGGCCCTGAAGCGCATCGAAGAGTACGACGCCGAGTGTTCGATGGTGAAGGTGTTCTGCTCGGAAGTCCTCGACCATGTGGTCGATGAAGCGGTGCAGATCCTCGGCGGCGCTGGATACGTCGAGGACTATCCAGTCGAGCGCTACTACCGCGACGCGCGGATCAACCGGATCTTCGAAGGCACGAATGAGATCAACCGCCTGCTCGTGCCGGGTCGGATGATCAAGCGCGCCCTGACCGGCGCGTTGCCGATCTTCGACGCGGCCATGGCGCTGATGGACGAAGCGGTTCCTGCGGGCCGGCCGTCCGCTGGGGATTCTGGCTTCCTTGCCGCCGAGGCCCGTCTCGTGAAGGGGGCCAAGAAGATCTCCCTGATGCTGCTCGGCCTCGCCGCCCAGAAGTTCCAGGCGAAGCTACAGGATCAGCAGGAGGTGATGGGCTTCTGCGCCGACGTGGTGATGGAAGCGTACGCCCTCGAGAGCGCACTGCTTCGTACGCAGAAGAAGGCCGAGCGCGACGGCGAAGCCGCGGCCGCGCCTTTCGTTGCGGCGCTGCAGGTCTTCGCGGAGGGGGCGGTGAGCCGTATCGAAGCGGCAGCTCGTCAGGCCCTGCCGACCATCGAAACCGGCGACATGCTCGCGACGTGCATGGAAGGCGTCGCCCGTTTCACCGACCGCGTGCCGGTCGCCACCATTCCGCTCCGCCGCTCCCTCGCCGTCCTCGCCCTCGAAAACGACGGTTACCCAATTGGATAGCGAAGGCGGGATTCCTGGAGGGCGCCGCACCGCGGCCCCCTCACAGAGCAAAGTCGCTGCCGCTCGTTTGTCACTCCCGGCTCGACCTATAGAAACTCAATCACCTTGCGCTCGATCAGACGGGCGAAGATGATCATGGCCTCGTCTTCGGGCATGGGGCAGATCTTCAGGATCGACTGAACGTCCCACTCGCCGTTGACCCGCGAGATCACAAAACCCTCGCGCGGGTCGAACTTCTCCTTGGTCAGTTCGCTGAAAGAGATTGCGAGTTTCGGAACCTTGTTTCTCGGGACGAGACGCAACGAGCGAGTGCGCCCGCGTCCGTCGATCGACACCACGAGCCCCTTTTTCGCGTGCTGGTTCAGCGGGTCGAGTTTCAGGACCGCTTCGTAGCTCTTGAGGGCTTCGTCGAAGTCGCCCCCGTCGGTGGCTTTCCGGGCATGGTCGAGCTCACGCTGGATCCGGACCACCGTCTCCACCGAATCCCGGGACACGCCCGGCTTCTCCATTTCGATGAGGCCGCGGCGGTGCATGTCGTAGAGCATGACCGTGGCGTCGAAGACGGTTCGGCGGATCGCGAAGGCCATCTCCGTGACCGTCTTGCCTTCGGAGCACAAGAGGAGGACCTCGTGGTCCACCGGATCCTGCGGCTGGCCGAGCACGGTGAACGTCGATTCGGTCGACGGAATCACTTCCCGCATCCTCTCCCATTCGTCGATCCTGCGGATGCCCTCCATGATGACGCTGGTGACATCGAGGTCGACGGGGAAGGGCGCCTCGTGCTGCATTTCGCCGTCTTTGAACTCGAAATGCCCCTCCATCCAGTGGAAGAGATCGTAGATCGTCTCCTCCGCCTTGTGGGTGAGCATCCGGATGAGGTCTTCGTCGGAAAGCGGTCCGTCGCCCACGAGAAGCGCGCCGAGCGGACGCCCTTCGGTTTCCTGCCTCAGGAGCGTGCGAAAGAGCTGCTCTTCCGTGACCAGGCGTTCGCGGACGAGAAACTGGCCGAGCGACTCCCGCGGGTCGTTCGACCACGAGGAGTGGATCACGCCGCCCGAGAAGGAGATCCGTTTCTCGACCGCGCCCCGTGTGACGTGAAGGGTTCCCGTCTTCCGACCCTGCGACACCCACTGAAGGATGTCCGCGAGCGCCATGGTTCCGAGTTCACCCTTAAGGCTCAACCGGCGCCTCCATAAGACGGCTGGCCGCGACGTCCGAAATAGAGATAGTCCCGCCAGGTATCCGGCGCGAAGCGATTGGCGAAGATAAGGGCGAGGGCCCGGGGAAGATCGGGACGCCGGGGTTTGCGCACGAGCTTCATGCCGCGCTCCTCGGGCAGACGGTCCCCTTTCCGGCGATTGCAGTCGATGCAGCAGGTGACGATGTTCTCCCACGTCTTGAGCCCGCCCCGCGCCACCGGAACCACGTGGTCGAAGGTCAGGCGCTGAGCGTCGAACTCGCTGCCGCAGTACTGGCAGCGATGCTCATCCCGAGCGTAGACGTTGGCGCGAGAGAAGGGCACTTCGGAGAAAAGGCGTCGAAGACGCACGTGGCGGAGAAGGCGGAGCACCGAAGGCAGGGGAACGTGAGCCTTCACTCCGCGCACCAGTCGCTCGTAGTTGGCCACCACCTCGACCTTGCCCTGATAGAGCAGCGTCATGGCGCGCTGCCACGACACCACGCCGAGTGGCTCGTAGGTTGCGTTCAGAACCAGAGTCTGTTCCATGGTCTCTCAGAGTCCAACAGACAGAATATCTGACGAAAGCGTCGAATTGTGCATGGATGGCCGTTAAAACCGCGGGTCAGACCGCCCAGGTCTCTTTGTGCGCGGTCGCCTTGTCAACCCTTGACCAGACGATGTCGTGGCCGAGGCCCGGCCCGTTCGGCACGTCGATCGTTCCATTCGCGTCCACGACCACGCCGGGTTCGATCAGATCCTCTTCGAAGTAGCGGCGGCTTGCCGAGGTGTCGCCGGGAAGCGTGAAGCCCGGCAGGGTCTGGAGATGGACATTGGCCAGACGACCGATGCCTGACTCGAGCATCCCGCCGCACCAGACCGGGATGCGGTGTTTCGCGGCCGTCGCCTGGATCTTCCGCGAGTTAAGCAGGCCGCCCACGCGGCCCGCCTTGATGTTGATGATCCCGCACGCCCCGATCGAAATCGCGCTTTCCGCCGCGGCGTTGCTGGTGATCGATTCGTCCAGACAGATCGGGGTGGCGATCTGCGGCTGAAGCTTCGAGTGTTCCACGATGTCGTTCCAGGCGAGCGGCTGTTCGATCATCATCAGGTGGAAGCCGTCGAAGGCGCGCAGTGTTTCCGCGTCTTGAAGCGTGTACGCGCTGTTCGCATCCACCATCAGGCGGATCTTCGGGAACTCGTTTCGAATCGCGTGGACGAGGGCGAGGTCTTTCCCCGGCTTGATCTTGATCTTGATGCGTTGATAACCCGCCGCGACTTCCGTCGCGACCTTCGCCAGCAAAGCGGGGATGTCCTCCTGAAGACCGATCGAGACGCCGGCCGAGATCTTCTCGCGACCATCGCCTCCGAGAGTTTGCCAAAGCGGCTCGCCCTTCGCACGGGCGAACAGATCCCAGATGGCCATTTCGAGCGTTGCCTTCGCCATCTCGTGGCCTCGGATCTTGGCGAGAAGCGCGTCCGTCTCTTCGGGCGACTCGAAAACATGACCCAGGACGAGGGGCGCCAGGAAATCGCGGATGACATGAGCGACTGTCCCATTCGTCTCGGGAAGGTAGTAGGGATCGTGTTCGGCAACGCACTCGCCGACACCCCAGGCCCCGTCTTGCGTGAAGACCCGGGCCAGGAGAAAGGACTTTTCGCTGACCGCCCCGAAGGAGGTTTCGAACCGGAACCGAAGCGGCAGCTTGAGGAGCCGGAGTTCGATTCGCGTGACCTTCAGCTTCATTTCGTCTCTTTCGACTGAGCCAGACATTTCGCGCACGTCCCGAACACCTGGTGTTTGTGTCCCTCGATGCGGAAGCCGATCTTGCGGGCCTCCTCCTCCTGGAGTGCTTCGATCTCGTCGGACGTGAATTCGAAAATGGCGCTGCAGACGTTGCAGATGAAGTGATCGTGGTGTCGCCGGTTCAGTTCGCGTTCGAAGAACGTCTCCCCCTTGAGAACGAGCGCCTGGGCAAGGCCGGCGCTTTCGAGGAGCTTGAGGGTTCGATACACCGTGGTGCGGCCAATCCCCGGGGAGCGGCGGCGCACGAGGTTGTAAAGATCGTCGACCGAGAGATGTTTGTCAGAGGAAAGGAAGATGTTCACGACGACGTCCCTGCGCGCGCTCCGGTTGAGACCCTCGCGCTTGAGGTGTTCGTCGAGAACACGGGCTTCGTCGGCAAATACTCTTTGCATTGAACAAGTTAAACTATACTTTAGGGGCCGCAGGTGACTGTGGGTCAAGTCACGGGGTGAGTGCGCTCACAAGGCAGCTTCTTGTGAATGCAGGGGTTCGACTAGAGTTCACGCCTGCCCGTCGGAAAATTGTTCTAGTTTTTCCCTTATTTCAGGGCGATTTGTTCATTGAAATCGCTCGCCCTTCATCCTCGCAGGACCGCCCTTTGACCAAGCAAAATCGCGCTTTCTGGATCGTGGCGGCGATTTCCGTGTTGGCCCTTGTTCCCCTGTACGGGGATCCCCGCCGATCGCCGGTCACCCACTCCGAGTGGGCCCGCATGATGATGCGCGGCCTGAACTTCGAGGACAACCTCGAAACCATCGAGAACGCCGACGATATCTTCCGCGCCCTCGCCTGGAAGGACCAGAGGAACATGGTGGCGTCGGAGTACAAGCGGGGGACCGAGGTCACGAAGCGCGGCGAGTTCGTGGACACCGGTGCGCTCGTCGGTGAGGTCGCCTACGACCTCGCGGTGGTGAGAATGGGCGACTACAACGTGCGCCTCAATCTGCGCGGCGAGTTGAACGAGCCGTTCAGAGTTGAGATCAGGAAAGACGGTCAGGTCGATGCCGCGGTCGTCTATCAGCCAACGGGCAGCGGGGCCGAGTTCGTCTCCGTCGACCTGGGTTGGATCAAGCTCTACCCTGGGAATCACACGATTTCCGTCGCTCTGCCTCCGAACTCATCTCTCGAGTCGCTGCACATTTCTCCTCCCTGCCTGGGTCCGATCGAGCCCGAAGGCGGTTGGCGGGCGCCTGCCCTGACCACGGACCAAGACCTCGCGCGAACCATGCTTCAAGCGCTCGAACTCGAAAGCGAACTTCCTCCTGCCGACGAACCGATCGAGTTGCGTGCGGGGAAGTTCGACATCCTCGCCCCGGATTCGCGGATGGGCGAATCGGGAAACGATGACGACGCCTTCGAGTTGAGAGCCGAGTTCGAAGGACTTCAGGCGATCGTCTACGCCGATATCGCGGTCGCCGGCTTGTACTCCGTATCGGCCTGGACGACCACGGGCGACGGCCAGACCTGGATCGCCGACTCCTGCCGCCGCGCCGACGTGTGTCCGACGGCGGACCTGGCGCCCCGGTGGCGCAACCTTCTCACCCTGGAGCTCAATGTCGGACGCCACTCGTTCTCCGTCTTGCTGACCAATGGAGCCGCGGTCGGAAAAATCCGGCTGCAGCGTCTCAAGACCGCGCCCGAGGACTACGTCGCGGCTCTCGAGCGAGTGGGTTTCCGGGTCGGCGCGCCGGGTCCGATCTCGCGCGACAAGGCGCGGGAAGCCATGGAGTGGCTGCGCGATCGTTGGAAGCAGAAGATGGGAACAGATCCCGCGTGCATCATCCAGTCGCCTCTGGGTCGTACCCTGGGCGCCCCCGGCCAGATCGCCGGTGGTCTCACGCTCTCTCCGCTCACGCCCCCGATTACGAACCCGCCCACCGGCCCACCCTTCGGACCGCCGCTGCCTCCGCCCCTCCCGCCGACCGAGCAGCCCCCGGCCACACCGGTTCTTCCGGTTCGGTAGTCGCCCCCCTGACTGCTAGGCTCCACGCGGGCCTGTAGTTCAGCGGTTAGAACCGCCGGCTCATAACCGGTAAGTCCCGGGTTCGAATCCCGGCGGGCCCACCAACACTTCCCTCGGGGTTCTTTCCAAGGCCGGTCTTGGAGCGAACCGACGGCTCCCTGGTCGCCGCCTAGGCGAGTCGCGAGGCGATGACTTCGATCTCCACCGAGACTCCCTTCGGCAGCGCCGCGGCCTGAACCGTCGACCGGGCCGGCGGATTCTCGGAGAACGCCGTCGCGTATACCGCATTCATCCGCGGAAAGAGCGACAGATCCTTCATGAAGACCGTGGTCTTCACCACGTGGCGGAATGAGAGCCCTTCCGTCTCGAGGACGGCGCCGATGTTCTCGAGGACACGCCTGGTCGCGGACTCGATGTCGCTGTCCACGAGTTCGCCGGTTTTGGGATCGAGAGGAATCTGGCCGGACAGAAAGAGCAGGTCGCCGACGCTCACCGCCTGCGAGTACGGACCGATGGGGGCGGGGGCCTGATCGGTGAGGACAATCTTCTTGGGCATCGTCGAATGCTACTGCGGGGAATCGGCGAGCGAGGTTCGCTCGACCCTCGCCACACCCGAGATGTCCTTCACCGAGCGCACGAGCGACTTCAAATGTTCGAGGTCGCGCACCCGGACCACGAGATCGACCATACCTGGCCGGTCGTCGTAGGTTCGAGCCTCGGCCCTTCGGATGTCGCCGCCCTTGTCCGAAACCGCTGTGGTCATGGCGGCGAGAAGCCCTGGTCGGTCGTGCACCTCGACACTGAGGCGCACCGGGTAGGTCTCACCCGGAGTGGGGTCCCACGAGACCGGGACTCGCCGTTGCGCGTCCACCACCGCGTTCTTGATGTTCGGACAGTTCTCCGCATGCACCGAAACGCCCTGCCCGCGCGTGATGTAGCCGGTGATCGGGTCTCCGAGAATGGGTGAGCAGCAGCGCGCTCGGTAGACGAGAAGATGATCGACGCCCTGCACCGAGATCCGCGCGTCGCCAGGGGTGACGGCCCGGTTTGGACGGATGGGCGGTTCGACCTTGCCGCGAAGTTCCGGCGGCACCAGCTTGTCGATAAAGGACGCGGCATCGGTCCGGCCGAAGCCGATGGACGAGATGACATCCTCGAAACGGGCGCCCACACCGATTTCCCGTCCGAGCGCTTCGATTCTCGCCGCCTCGTCCTCGATGGTTTTCGCGCGCAGGGGCGACTTCTTCCATTCCCGTTCGAGGAGCCTCCGGCCGAGATCCCGCGCCTGCTGTCGTTCCGCCAGATGAAGGTCGTGCTTGATGCGCGAGCGCGCTCTCGAGGTGACCGCGAAGTTCAGCCAGTCGCGGCTTGGATGATGGCCGGGAGCGGTGAGGATCTCGACGATGTCGCCATTCTTGAGCTTCGTGCGCAGCGGAACAATCCTGCCGCCCACGCGCGCGCCCACACACCGACGTCCGACCTCGGTGTGAATCGCGTAGGCGAAGTCGATCGGCGTGGCTCCCCGAGGCAAGGTCCGGACGGCGCCCTTCGGGGTGAAGCAGTAGACCTCCTCGGGATAGAGATCGAGCTTGAGGGAACTCAGGAACTCCTTCGGATCCTGGACATCTTCGAGAAGCTGCCGGAGCCAGGCGAAGGTCTCATCGTCCTTCGAGAGGGTCTGCTGCCCGCCCTCTTTGTATTTCCAGTGCGAGGCGATGCCTTCTTCCGCGATGCGGTGCATCTCCTCCGTGCGGATCTGCACTTCGAACGGCATGCCGTGGTCGCCCACGAGCGTGGTGTGGAGAGAGCGGTAGCCGTTGGGCCGCGGGATCGCGATGAGATCCTTGATGCGACCGGGCGCCGGCTTGAACGTGTGATGGAGAAGGCCGAGGACCGCGTAGCAGTCGGAGACGCTCTTCACCACCACCCGCAGCGCGATGAAGTCGTACAGCTCGTCGAGGTCGATCTTCTGGCGGATGAGCTTCTGATGGATCGAGAAGAGACGCTTCACCCGGCCGTCGATTCGCGCCTCGATGTGGGCCGAGGAGATGAGGTCCTTGATCGTGGCGCTCATTCTCGAGATCACGGCGGCCGCGTCCGCGCGGCGCGCCTCGACGCGCTTCGTCAGTTCCTTGTAGGCCTCGGGCTCCAGATGCTGAAAGGCGAGGTCCTCGAGCTCGTTCTTGATCCGGCTCATGCCGAGCCGGCCCGCGAGCGCGGCGTAGATCTCCATCGTTTCCTCGGAGATCCGGATCCGTTTCTCCTCGGAAAGGTGCTGGAGCGTGCGCATGTTGTGAAGGCGGTCCGCGAGCTTCACGAGGATGACCCTCACGTCGTCGACCATGGCGAGGAGCAGTTTCCGGAAGCTCTCGGCCTGCCGTTCCTCGATGGAGGAGAACGAGATCTGCGAGAGCTTGGTCAGTCCCTCGACGATGTGCAGAACCACGGGGCCGAATTTCTCTTCGATCTCCTGCGGTGTGGCGAGCGTGTCCTCGAGAGCGTCGTGGAGGAGGCCCACGGCCACGCAGATCGGGTCGAGACGCCACGAGGCGAGGATGCTCGCGACTTCGAGCGGATGGGAGAGATAGGGCTCGCCGCTCGCCCGGACCTGACCCTTGTGGGCCACCGCGGAGAAGACGTAGGCCCGCCGCAACACGTCGAGGTCGGCCCCGGGGTGGTGGAGCTGGACGGTCTCGGCGATCTCTTCGAAGCGGATCATGTTCGTTCCAAGCGGCCAATTATCGCGCCCGAACGCCCTCCCTGCGCAGGAAGGACCCGGTCCGGACGTGTCTTTCGGCACAATCGCGGGATGGAAGAACGAACCCTCCGTCTCATCACCCTCATGCGCGTTCCCGGATTTGGCGGATCGCGACTGACCCGACTCGTCCGCGCGGAGGGGGTGGACGAGCTCTTTCGCGAGCCTCGGCGCTTTGTCGACCAGATCGGCGAGGACGCGGTTTCAAGCCTCGAAACCGGCTCGGCGCGCCGGGACGCCGAGGCTGTGGCCGACCGAGCGACGCGACTCGGGCAGACCATCCTCGCCCTGGGTTCCGCGGAGTACCCCGCGTCGTTGGCTGCGATCTACGACCCGCCCCCCGTGGTCTTCATGCGCGGGGCGATGAGTGAAAGCCGCCGCCGCGTGGCGGTGGTGGGCGCGCGGGGAGCTACACCTTCGGGTCGATCGATCGCCCGCGACCTCGCCTGCGGCCTGGCCCGTCACGGCATCGAAGTCGTGTCGGGTCTGGCGCGGGGCATCGACGGCTCCGCCCACGAGGGAGCCCTCTTAGGCGGCGGCTCCACACTCGCGGTGCTCGGCTCGAGCGTCGACATCATCTATCCCGGCGAACACAAGGACCTGGCCGCCCGCATCGAAGCCGGGCGGGGCGCGGTGATCTCCGAGCTGGCGCCGGGCACGCCTCCCCAGCCCTCCCAGTTTCCGAGCCGGAACCGAATCATCGTCGGACTCTCTGAAGCCGTCATCGTGGTCGAAGCGGGTTCGCGCAGCGGCGCCTCGATCACCGCCCGCCTCGCCCTTGATGAAGGCCGCGATGTCCTGGCCGTTCCTGGCCGGCCGGGCGACCCTCTGGCCTATGGTCCGAACGCTCTCATCCGCGACGGAGCCGTCCTGATTCGTGGCCTTCAGGATGTGCTCGAACACCTCAAACTCGAGGCTGCCCCTTCGCCGGGGCTGTCAAGCCCCCCCGACAAAATTCTTCAACAGCTCAAAGACTCAAGCGTGAAGTCCATCGACCAACTTGCTGTGGATACGGGACTTGCTCCACCTGATTTGATGGCCCGACTCTCCGAATTGGAGCTTCTCGGAAGGATCGAAAGATTGCCCGGGACTTTGTTCCGCAGCGCAAGTCCGGCATAACCTAGAAAGGAAATGCCCAATCGCCTCGTCATCGTTGAGTCGCCCGCCAAAGCCAAAACCATCAATAAATACCTCGGCAAGGGCTACACCGTTAAGGCCTCGATGGGCCACGTCCGGGATCTGCCCAAGAGCAAACTGGGCGTCGATGTGGCGAACGGCTTCGAGATCGACTACGAGATTCTGCCCACCCGCAAGAAGATCATGGACGAGCTCAAGAAAGCCGCGAAGGACGCCGACGAAGTATTCCTCGCCGCCGACCCGGACCGCGAGGGAGAGGCGATCTGCTGGCACCTGGCCCAGGAATTGGGCGGGAAGAAGAAGACGGAGGGCAAGTCGAAGTTCCAGCGCGTGGTTTTTCATGAGATCACGAAAACCGCCATTCAGAAGGCCTTCGAACATCCCGAAGAGATCAATGCCCAGAAAGTCGATGCGCAGCAGGCCCGCCGCGTTCTCGACCGCCTGGTGGGCTACAAGGTTTCGCCGATCCTGTGGGACAAGGTCCGCCGCGGTCTTTCCGCGGGCCGCGTACAGTCGGTTGCCCTGCGCCTGATCTGCGAACGCGAACGCGAAATCAAGGCGTTCGTGCCCGAGGAATACTGGTCGGTCACGGCGCACATGGACAGCGGCATGCCGCCGATCTTCCCCGCCGGACTCTCTCGCAAAGACGGCGAGAAGATCGAGATCACGAACGAGGCCGATGCGAAGACGGTCCGCAAGGATCTCGAGAAGGCCGCGTATGTCGTCTCGAAGGTCACGCGAAAAGAGCGCAAGCGCTACCCGGTGCCGCCCTTCATCACATCGAAGTTGCAGCAAGACGCGTTCCGCAGGTTGCGCTTCCCGGTCAAGAAGACCATGCAGGTGGCCCAGAAACTCTACGAAGGCCTCGAAGTGGGCCTCGAGGGCAGCGTCGGTCTCATCACGTACATGAGAACCGACTCGACGCGCGTCTCCGACGACGCTCTGGTCGCGGTGCGCGGCCACATCGGGTCTACCTACGGAGACGAGTACCTTCCCGAAAAGCCCGTCCTCTACCGGACAAAGGAAGGGGCGCAGGACGCGCACGAGGCGATTCGCCCCACCGACCTGACCCTCACCCCCTCGAGCCTCCGCAAGCACCTCGGCAAAGACGAGCTGGCGCTCTACGAGCTCATCTGGAACCGCTTCGTCGCCTCGCAGATGAGGCCCGCGGTGTACGACGAAACCGCGGTGGAGATCACGGCGGGCGCCTATCTGCTGCGCGCTCGTGGCGCGGTCATGAAGTTCAAGGGCTTCCTCGCGGTCTACGAGGAGTCGATGGAAGAGGTGGCGAAGGCCAAGGCGAAGAAGGTCGAGGCCCAGGGTGGGCCGGCCGCGAACACCGCCGAGGCCGATGCCGAACCGGAAGCCAGGGACGGGCTGCCTCCGCTCGAAGAGGGCCAGAAGCTGAAGCTTCAGAAACTCGACACCGACCAGCATTTCACCGAGCCGCCTCCCCGCTTTTCTGAAGCGAGCCTCGTGAAGGAACTCGAAGAAAACGGCATTGGCCGGCCTTCGACTTACGCCTCGATCATCTCCACGATCGAAGCCCGCGACTACATCGAGAAACGCGATGGCCGGCTGTGGCCGAGCGAAGTCGGCTTCCTGGTCACGGACCTGCTGGTCGAGAACTTCGAGGACATCGTCAACGTGGAATACACGGCGGCGATGGAGCAGGAGCTGGACCTGATCGAAGAGGGGAAAGACTCCCTCCTCAACACGCTCAATCAGTTCTGGAAGAAGTTCGAGAAAGACCTCAAGCTCGCGTCCAAGAAGATGCGCTCGGTCAAGGGTGTTGAGGAGAAGACCGACGAGATCTGCGACAAGTGCGGGTCCGGGATGGTCATGAAGTGGGGCCGATACGGCCGCTTCCTCGCCTGCTCCAACTATCCCGACTGCAAGACCACCAGGCAACTCGCAGGAGCGGCCGAGGGGGCTCCGGAGGCTTCCGAAGAGGCGCTGTCGCAACCGTGTCCCGAGCACAACGAAATGCTCGTGCCGAGGAAGGGCCGGTTCGGTTTCTTCCTCGCGTGTCCGAAGTATCCCGACTGCAAAGTGACGAAGAAACTCGTGCGCGGAGCCGAGGGCCGCCTCGAACTCGAGAAACTGAAGCCCATCGAGAACGAGTTCTGTCCGGACTGCAAGAAGCCCCTGGCCTGGCGCAAAGGGCGTTTCGGAAACTTCATCGCCTGCTCCGACTATCCGACCTGCAAGTACATCAAGAAGAAAGAGGCGAAGGACATCGGGCTCCTTTGTCCGCAGTGTCACGAAGGCCAGATCGTCGAGCGCAAGGGCCGTTTCGGGAAGCCCTTCTACGGTTGCCGCAAGTATCCGACCTGCAAGTTCACCGCCTACCACCGGCCTATCGCCGAGCCCTGTCCCAAGTGTGCGAAGCCCTATCTCCTTCAGAAGGACACGAAGAAGGAGGGCTGGCTCATCGCCTGCTCCGACGACGAGTGCGGATATCAGCGGCCGCTCGAGGGCGGTACGCCCCAGTGGGCGATTGAAGCGGCCGCGGCCGCCGCGATCGCTCTAGCCGCCAAAGAAGCGAAGGAAGCGGCGGCTTTACTCGCGGAATCGAATTGACGCCGAGGGTTTCCGTCATCGGCGGAGGTCTTGCCGGCAGCGAGGCCACGTGGCAGCTCGCGAAGCGCGGGATCGGCGTCGACCTCTTCGAGATGCGGCCGGTCCTCAAAACCCCGGTGCATCAGACGTCTGACTTCGCCGAACTCGTCTGTTCGAATTCGCTCCGGGGGAACGATCTCGACCAGGCCGCGGGCATTCTCAAAGAAGAGATGCGCCGGCTCGATTCCCTCATCGTGCGTATCGCTGACGAGGTGCGCGTGCCCGCGGGCAGTGCGCTGGCCGTCGATCGAGGGCTCTTCTCACAGCGGATCACCGAGGAGATCAACAAACTCCCGGGTGTGGTGGTACATCGCGAGGAACGCAGCTCCCTTCCCACCGAGCCGATCGCGATCGTCGCCACCGGGCCGCTTACCTCGGACGCGCTCGCCGCCGACATCGCGCGTTTCGTGGGCGACACGCATCTGCATTTCTACGATGCGGTGAGCCCGGTGATCGAGGCCGACAGCATCGACATGACGAAGGTGTTCCGGGCCTCCCGTTATCAGAAGGGCACCGACGATTACCTCAACTGTCCCATGGACGAGCCCGAGTACCGCGCCTTTTTCACCGAACTCATGGCCGCCGAGTGTTCGGAAGTGAAGGACTTCGAGAAAGAGTTCTTCTTCGAGGGTTGCCTGCCGATCGAAGTCATCGCGAGCCGCGGACCCGAGACGATGAGGTTCGGGCCGATGAAACCCGTGGGTCTCATCAATCCCCACACCGGTAGGCGACCTTTCGCGGTCGTTCAGCTGCGGCAGGACAATCTCGCGGCGAGCCACTTCTCGATGGTGGGTTTCCAGACGCACTTGAAGTGGCCCGAACAGAAGCGGATCTTCCGGATGATTCCCGGCCTCGAGAACGCCGAGTTCATCCGCTTCGGCATGATCCATCGCAACACCTACATCAATTCGCCGAAGACGCTGCATCCGACTTTCGAGGCGCGCTCCCGGCCCGGGCTGTTCTTCGCCGGGCAGATGAGCGGCGTCGAGGGCTATGTGGAATCCGCGGCGTCCGGCCTTCTGACGGGAATCGCCGCGGCGGACCGCGCTCATGGACTCGAACCCGAGGCTTTCCCGATAGAGACCGCGATGGGCGCGCTGGGTCGCTACATCTCGGGCAGCGACCCGAAACACTATTCGCCCACGAACATCGCGTTTGGCCTTTTCCCCGAACTCGCCGAGAACATTCGCGACAAGCGCCTTCGCCGCCGTGCTCTTTCGGAACGGGCCCTGGTGTCGCTGAAGGCGTTCATGGAGGGCAAGGAAAAAAGTCCGGCGGAAGCCGTGGCTCCGGTCGTAGCATGAGCCATGCGGGACGATATTGAGCGGTTCGTAGCTTCGCTCGCCAACGAGCGCAACGCCTCTCCCCACACACTACGCGCGTATTCGAAGGACCTGAGCCAGCTCCAGATCTTCGCGAAGACGCGCCTTGGTCACGACCCGACGGTCGCGGAAATCGATTTATGGGTCCTGCGGGCCTTCTTCGCCGACCTCCACGGCCGAAAGGCTTCGGCAACGACTGCAGGCCGGAAACTCGCCACTTTTCGGTCGTTCTTCCGCTTTCTCTGTCGCGAAGGCACGTTGACGAAGAATCCGGCGCGAAGCCTGGTCGCCCCGAAAAAGGATCAGCGAATCCCCACCTATCTACAGGAGCATGAAGCCGGGGATCTAATGAATGCTTCTGATATGAACAATAAATCAGAAGAAAGAGATTCTGCCGTCCTGGAACTGCTCTACTCGACCGGGATGCGCTGCTCCGAAATCGTGGGCCTGGTCTTCGATGACGTGGATCGCATCAATCGTTCGATCAGAGTTATTGGTAAAGGAAGAAAAGAACGCTGGGTTCCATTTGGCAAGCCCGCAGATATGGCTTTATCTAGATATCTATCCAGTCGTACAGTCGGATCAGGTCAAGATCCACTGTTTATCGGCATCGGAAACAAAGCCCTGTCCGATAGAACGGTCCGCCGAATCGTCGCTCGGGGCCTTGTCCGGGCCGCCGTTCGAACCAAGGCCAGCACCCACACGCTCAGACACTCTTTTGCTACCCACCTGTTGCAGCGCGGCGGCGATCTGCGCTCGATTCAGGAGCTCCTGGGGCACTCCAGTCTCTCAACGACGCAGCGCTATACCCATGTCAATCCGAAGTATTTGCTCGATATATACAAACAGACCCATCCAAAGGCCTGAAACTGTTCTCCCTGGCCCGCGTCTCAACCTAAGAAGCCAGGATTCATCCGGCTGATGCTAAACCGTTCCCAGATGTCTGACGAACAACTCGTCGAAGCTTTCCAGGCTGGCCATGTGGCCGCATACGACGAACTTGTGTCTCGCTGGCAGGGGAAGATCCGGGGCGCCGTGTGGCGCGTGCTCGGGTCAACCGAGGACGCCGCAGACATAACCCAGGAGGCCTTTCTGAGGGCGTTTCGGGGCCTCAAGGCCTTCAAACGGGAGGCCAAGTTCTCATCGTGGATTTACCAGATCGCCCTCAATCTTTGTCGGGACTCGCTGCGTCGTAAGAAGGGAAAGAGTTATGTCAGCCTCGATGAACCCGAACCTCAAATCCCGGCCCTGCCCTCTCTCAGCCCCTCGCCCCTCGAACTCAGCGAGGGGAACCAGCTCGCCGAACGGGTTCGTCAGGCCATTCAGAAATTATCGGAGGATCAACGGGAAGTGATCATCCTCAAGGAGTACGAAGGCCTCACTTTCGCCGAGATCGCCGAAACCCTCGGCCTTCCGACCTCAACCGTGAAGACCCGCCTCTATCGCGGCCTGGTGGAGATGAAACAGCACCTCGCCCGCGATGGCGTGACGTCCGCGTCTTCCATTCACGACTCCAACGAGTCATAGTCGCAAGAACACTCAGGACCCAAAGCCCAGGACCCAAAGCCATGACGCAAAACCTCTCCTGCGAAGCACTCCGCGACGACCTCGTCGCCCTGCTCTACGACGATGGCGATCGTGACGAGCGAACCCGCGCCCGCGATCACATCGCGCAATGCGTTCCCTGCCGCGCCGAATATTCCGAACTCAAGAGCGTCCGCAAGGCGCTCGGTGGCTGGACGCTGCCTCTCACCCCGTCATTGCCGAAGCCGCAGACGCGCGTTGCCGTGAGCTGGTTCCCGGCGGGCCTCGCCGCCGCCGCGGGCATCGTCCTTGGCATCGGCGTCGCGGTCATGACCCTCGGCACGTTCTCCAAGGCCCCGGAAACCGCACCGGTCGCAGCGAGCGCTCCGACCAGTCCTGCCGCCACCGCCCAGTTCGTGTCGTACAACGAGATCCAGGAGCTGCTCAAGCAGCAGGAAGCCCGGCACCAGGCCGAAATCACCGAACTCCGTCAGACCCTCGCGCAAGTGACGGAAACCGCGCCCCCGAGCGCCTCAATACGAAGCGTCTCCGCCATGTCTCCCTCGGCCTTCGAGTCGCTGCTCAAGGCAAGCGAAGCCCGTCAGGCGCGGATGTTCGAGGCGCGGCTCGCCGGACTCCGGAACGACAGCGAGCTGCAACGCCAGTACGACATGGCTCAGATCGCCGCCGGCCTCGCCTACATCGACTCCCGCACCGGCGCCGATGCCGCCCGCACCAGCGAGCTGATGAAGAATCTGGTCCGGGTCACCGCCAAACCGCAGGACCGCTGAAGCCCCGACACTGCCGCCCATGCTGATTGCCCTCGCCCTGGCCCTAGCGACCGACCCGCCCACGGTCGATCGCCGGGCCGACCTTCAGCGCTTCTCCGCACGACT
>Ga0138256_10001964_pt1 | contig 22132 bp, 24 predicted proteins | sample KNB2016incub_MG_FD_105486 | JGI IMG/M metagenome (GOLD analysis project Ga0138256, IMG submission 105486) | Active sludge microbial communities from wastewater in Klosterneuburg, Austria - KNB2014incub_MG | ecosystem: Engineered > WWTP > Activated sludge > Unclassified | place: Austria... | reverse complement strand
CCGCGGGGGTGCTAGAATCCGCCGCGTAGATGGGACTTCTCAAAACTCCACTCACACCAATTGAGGATATGTATGAACAAAGGTGAATTCGTCGAAGCACTGGCCGACCGTCTGGATGTTTCCCGCGCGCAGGCTGATCGTGCGCTGTCCGCTGTGCTCGACATCGTCGCCGAGCAGCTTGGCAAGGGCGAAAAGGTTGCGTTTACCGGCTTCGGTTCGTTCGAGGTGTCCGAGCGTGCCGCCCGCACCGGCCGCAATCCGCAGACTGGGGCCGCGATCGAAATCGCCGCTTCCAGCGTGCCGAAGTTCACCGCCGGCGCTACGCTGAAGGCTGCGGTCAACAAGTAATCCAGATTTTCAGAACGGGGAGGCCACTCCCGACAAGGCGAGTCCGCACTGTTTGTGCGCACTCGCTTTTTATTTTGGATCAAGTACTTTTTGCTGGATTGAGGCGACAGCAGCGGCGAAAGCCGATATACTTCGCCTCGTTGTGCAATGCAGCAGCAGGGCCATGGTAGTTTCTGGCGCGGACAAGGATGCCCGCCGAACTGGCCCGAGGGACTGTAATCACAGCCCCATCGCCCCCGACCTCCCGCCGAACCCCATTCGTTCTTCCGATCGTCTGGCATCGTGACAACCGGTTGGTGCCGATGCGCGGTCTTTGCGGCCTTTGCTTGATTTGGCCGAAAAGTCCAGCCACGCCCATCGCGCGTTTGTCGCCCTTGCGATCCCGTTCCCGTTCCAGCCTTGCTGGCGCGGCGCGGCGCGATGCCATTGAGGCCCTTCAACCGGGCCCGAATTCGTCCGGCCCTCCTATGAAAAGGGCTGGCGCGCAAGACACAGGAAGAACCACATGACTTTCCAGAGCCTCGGCCTCGCCGCTGAACTACTCAAGGCCGTTGAACAGACCGGCTACACCACCCCGACCCCGGTGCAGATGCAGGCGATACCCGCCGCCATCGCCGGTCAGGATCTGCTGGTATCGAGCCACACTGGCAGTGGCAAGACCGCCGCCTTCACCCTGCCTGCGCTGAACCGCATCATCGATCGTCGTCCGGCCCAGGGCAGCGGCCCACGCGTGCTGGTGCTCACCCCAACGCGGGAGCTTGCCCAGCAGGTCGAGAAGGCGGTGCAGACCTATGGTAAGGCAATGCGCTGGCTCAACACCGCCTGCCTCGTTGGCGGTGCGCCGATGTTTGCCCAGATCAAGCAGCTTCAGCGCGGCTGCGACGTTGTCGTCGCCACCCCGGGCCGTCTGCTCGACCACCTGACTCGGCGCAAGGTAAAGCTGTCCGACGTCGAGGTGCTGATTCTCGATGAAGCCGACCGCATGCTCGACATGGGTTTTGCCGAAGACATCGATGCCATCGTGGCCGCGACTCCGGCCAAGCGCCAGACCCTGATGTTCTCGGCGACGCTCGACGGCGTGGTCGGCAGCATGGCTGCCCGCATGACCCGCGACCCGCAGCGCATCGAAATCGAGGTGGCGCAGGAAGACCGCGGCCAGATCGAACAGCGCCTGATGTTCGCGGACGACCTCGGCCACAAGAATCGCCTCCTCGAGGCCCTGCTTGCGGGCGAGGGGCTCAACCAGGCCTTGGTGTTTACCTCTACCAAGCGCAGCGCTGACGAACTGTCGCTGTCGCTGCAGGAAAAGGGCATCGCCGCCGCTGCCCTGCATGGCGACATGCACCAGACCCAGCGCAACCGCACGCTCGACCGCCTGCGCCAGGGCCGCATTGGCGTGCTGGTCGCGACTGACGTCGCGGCACGCGGCATCGACGTCGCCGGCATCAGCCACGTCATCAACTTCGACCCGCCGCGCCAGGCCGAAGACTATGTGCACCGCATCGGCCGCACCGGTCGTGCCGGCCGTGACGGTATTGCGATCACCCTGTCGGGTCCGCGTGAAACGGGTCTGATTCGTGCCATCGAGCGCTTCACCGGTGACCGTATCGAAGTGCATACCATTGCGGGCATGGAGCCGTCGCCGCGCAAACCGTCCGGCCCGCGTCCGGCAGGTAGCCCTGGCCGTCGTTTCGGCAATGGTGGCGGTGGCAACGGCTATGGTCGTCCGGGTGGCGATACGCGTCGCAGCGTCGGCGGCTTCAATCGTGACGGTCATTCGACGCGTAGCGAGCGCAGCCACGGTGGTGGGCGTTCGGACCGTGGCTCACGTGGGTGAGTCCTCTCGCGGCTAAATTCTCGGCTCGCGTCTGGCGCTGAAAACGAAAACCCGCCGCTGGCGGGTTTTTTGTCGTCTGGCGTCCGGCTCGCCTACAGCATGCTCTCGAGGAAGGCGCGGGTGCGCGGATGCTCTGGCTGGGCGAAGAAGGCGGCCGCCGGGCGCGATTCGATCAACTCGCCGCCGTCCATGAACACCACGCGGCTCGCGACCTCGCGCGCAAAACCCATCTCGTGCGTCACCACCAGCATGGTCATGTGCTCGTCGGCGAGCTGGCGAATAGTGCGCAGCACCTCACCGGTCAGCTCCGGGTCGAGTGCCGAGGTCGGCTCATCGAACAGCATGATGTCCGGCTCCATCGCCAGGGCACGCGCAATCGCCACGCGCTGTTTCTGCCCGCCGGACAGGCGGGAAGGGTAGGCGTCGCGCTTGTCGAGCAGCCCCACCTTGCGCAGCAGGGCCTCGGCCTTGGGCAGGATCGACTCGCGCTTCAAGCCCTTGACCGTGATTGGCGCCTCGATGATGTTTTGCAGTACGGTCAGGTGCGGGAACAGGTTGAAATGCTGGAACACCATGCCCATGCGGGCGCAGATGCGGCGCACTTCAGCGTCGGCGACGTAACGTGCCCGGCCCTGGGCGTCGTTGGCGACCAGGGTGTCGCCCTCGATGTTGATGCGGCCGGCGTCGATGGTCTCCAGATGGTTCAGGCAGCGCAGGAAGGTGCTCTTGCCCGAGCCCGAGGGGCCGATCACCGCGATCACCTCGCCTCTGGCCATGGTCAGCGACACGCCCTTCAGCACGTCGTGGCTACCGAAGCGCTTGCAGATGCCTTCCGCGAGAATCATCGGGCTCGTCATCGGGCTCGTCATCGGCATGGCTTCAGTCATAGACGGCATGGCGTTTCTCCAGGCGCTGGAAAAACCAGGTCAGCACCAGGGTCATGAGCAGGTAGAAGGCCGCGGCGACGACGAAGGGGGTGATGGTGAAATCGCGTTGCACGATGCCACGCGCAGCGCGCAGCAGGTCGTTGAGGGCCAGCACGTAGATCAGCGAGGTGTCTTTCACCAGAGTGATGGTTTCGTTGCTCATCGGTGGCAGGATGCGCTTGACTACCTGCGGCAGCACGATGCGACGCATCGTCTGGCTGTAGCTGAAGCCCAGCACCTTGGCGCCCTCGTACTGGCCACGGTCGATCGACTGGATGCCGGCGCGGAAGATCTCGGCGAAATAGGCGGCGTAGTTCAGGGCAAAAGCCACGATTGCCGCCGGGAAATCGGGCAGGCGCACGCCGACCACCGGCAAAAAGGGCAGTGCAAAGTAGATGAACAGCAGCTGCAGCATCAGCGGCGTGCCGCGCATCAGCCATAGATAGCCGTTAACCGCCTGGCTGGCGACGGTGAAGCGCGAGATGCGGATCAGCGCGAGGCCGAGGCCGAGCGGCACCGCCAGCGCGAGGGTGATGAAGAAAAGCTTGAGGGTGACCAGCGAGCCTTCGGCAAGCGGCCCGATGATGCTCAGAACGTAGTCCATGCGACCTGTCCGTCCGCCGGATCGGCGTTTGCAGCTGATCCGGCGGAGTCGAAGAAGGGGAAAGACGGGTCAGTCAGGACTTACTTGATGATGTCCTTGCCGAACCATTCGGTGGAGATGCGGGCGGCGCTGCCGTCGGCCTTCATCTCGTCCATGGCCTTCTGTAGCCGGGCAAGCAGCTCGACGTCATCCTTGCGCAGGCCGACGCCGTATTCCTCGGTGCCGAAGTTGTCCTCGAGCACCACATACTGGTCCGGTTTCTTCGCCGTGTAGTAGCGGCCCACGACCTCATCCAGCACCACCGCGTCGAGCCGACCCGTGGCCAGATCCATCAGCGCGGTCACGTTGTCGCCGAACTTCTTCAGCTCCTTGAACGAGGTCGCGACCGGATCTTTCTGCACGGCGTCGATGGCGCTGCTGCCGTCCTGAATGCCGATGACCTTGTCGGCGAGCTCGGCCTTGGTCTTCACCGTCGAACCGGCCTGCACCACGATGATCTGGTGGTTCTCCATGTAGGGGCTGGTGAAGGCGATGTTCTGTTTGCGCTGTTCGGTGATGGTCAGGCCGTTCCAAAGCACGTCGACGCGCTTGCCGTTGAGCTCGGCTTCCTTGGCGCTCCAGTCGATCGGCTTGAACTCGGCCTCGACGCCCAGCCGTCTGGCGGCTTCCGTCGCCATCGAGATGTCGAAGCCGACGAGTTCGTTCTTCTCGTTGCGGAAACCCATTGGCGGGAAGTTGTCGTCGAGACCGATGATGATCTTCGTGGGTGCGGCGGGCGCTGTGGCCGATTGCGCAGCCGGGGCGCTGTCGTTGTTGCCGCAGCCGCTCAGCAGCGCGCCAGCGGTAAGCGACAGCATCAGCAAGGAGGTGAGTTTCTTCATGGTCTTGCCCGAGAGAGTGATCAAGGGCGCACAGGGTGCGCGCGCCGGGATTCGGTGCCGGGGTTGCCGGTGCCGAAGGCATGATTCTCGCTGCGATGCGGCAAGCGATCAACCTGTGACTGTACGAATATGCCTGGAGCCAGGCCTTACTCTCGATCGTAAGGCCGAAACCGGCTGCGTCCGGCCTCTGGCCGTTGGGTACCGTTCCGGCGCTCTTCAGCGGCACGGAGTGCTCGCTGCGGGCGATCAGTGCGTTCGTCCTCGCGTGATTCGCGGCGTTCTTCACTGCGTTCTGCACGGCGCGCGCCGGGGCGCCATTCGCGCCGCTCACCCAGCGTCACCGGGCCCGCTGCTGTGGGTCGTGGCGGTTGTTGGTTTGCATGATCGCGGCGATCGTCGGTGGCTTCGCGCTCCTTCATTCGTTCGCGGAAGTCACGATGGCGCTCAATGCGCTGGCGCTCGGGGGCGGCTGCGTGATCGCGGTCGCGCCTGGGCCCAATGTCTCTTTCGCTTTCGCGCTGTGGCTCGAACCCGCGTTCGCGTTCGCGCCGGTCGTGGCGCAGCGGAGGCCGGGCTTGCAGGCGCGGTGGCGCCCAGTAACCCGATACCCAGTCGTGGCGCATGCCGCTGCGGTTCCAGTAGCCGTCGATCCAGATGTAGCTCGTGGCGGGCGGATAACCCCGATATTCGATGCGCGGTGCTGGGGCGACGATGACGGTTTCACGCACATAGTCGCGGTCCTCGTCCATGTAGCCATAGTCGCGTTCGGTCGCTGGTACTACGGCACAGCCGCCCAGCGCCAGCGCAATGGTGAGCAGCAGCGGGTGCGAGGCTTTCATCGTCTTCATCCTTGATTCCGTATGCCAGACCACGCCTGGCGGAGACCACCAGCCCGGTCGCGGCGGGGCATCAGACGCCTTGTGATGTACGCGAACGATAGAAGAAATCATCACCGCCGGGGATGTTGCAAGGTAATGAGTTGTAAGGTGAAAAATCGCGTTGGCGGCGCGCTGCCTGAAGGTACGAAAAGTGGACCTGCAGCGCGTTCCGGTTTCCAATTAGGGTCCTGAAGCGAGTCTGATGCTGGATGAGGAGAACTGAATGAGTCTGCCCCGGAGCGCGTCCCTTTGCGCGCTGACTGCCCTGTTGTTGAGCGCGTGCACCCTGTTCGGTGAGCGGGTCGAACAGGTCCAACAGGTCGAGCCTGCAGCGGCGGTCGCACGCATGGCGAGTTCGACTTCGCTGGAGGAGCGCTACCGCTGCGGCACGGTGACGGCCGTGCTTCGACAACTTGGCGATGGTGCCAGCCTGGCGGTGAATGACCGCTCCTGGGCCTTGCGACCGGAGCCTGCGGCCTCTGGCGTCAAGCGCGTGGCAGTGGATGATGAGCGCACCGTGTTGTGGACCAAGGGCGAGGCTGCCTTGCTGGAGATCGCCGGCGTGCGTCAGGCCGAATGTCGCCTGCTCAGTGAGGACAAGGTCGAGTTTCGCGCGGTGGGCAATGAGCCTGGCTGGCGCCTGGACGTGACCGCCCGCGCCCTTGTGTTGCTCACCGACGGGGGTGACACGCGTATTGTTGCGCCCGGTCCGCTCGTCGAAACACGCGCGGGGCTGCGCCACTACCGTGCCGACGGCGCAGAGGGCGAGATGTCGGTCACGGTGGTTGAGCGCCTGTGTGTCGACAGCATGAGCGGCATGCCGCATCCAGCTGCAGTCGAGCTGAGCTGGCAGGGGCAAACGCTGCGGGGTTGCGGCGGTGATCCGGCAGATTTGCTGGTGGGCGAGGCCTGGCAGGTGGTGGAGCGCGGCGGCAGCAGCGTTGCCGATCCGCAGCGGATGACGCTGGTCTTCGGCAGCGATGGACGTATTCGCGGAGTTGCCGCCTGTAACGGTTACAGCGGCGATTTCAGCTTGTCGGGCGAGGGTCTGCGCCTCTCACCGGTGTTGGCCACAAGGATGGCGTGCGTGCCGTCACTGATGGAAGATGAGCAGCGCTTCCTTACCGCACTCGCCGCGGTCACCGGCTTTGCGATCGGCGCCGATGGCAGTCTGGAGTTGAAGTCCGCCGACCGTGTGCTGATCCGCGCCCGGCGTGCCCCTCAACCGGTCACCCCGCGCAAGAATCAAGGCAACTGATGCCCTGCACGCCTCGATCCGCGTACGATCGCGATCTCGGCGCTGCCTGCGCCACCCTTACGCCGCGTGTCCATTCGATGCCGGTCAACGGAGCACTGATTTTGTCCCTGTCGCATTTTCCCTGTCGCGCGCTGCCCTTGCTGCTGGTGGCAACCCTTCTGTCGGCCTGCGGTGCCGACGCACCACCCGCCGAGCCGGTCGCACCGCCTATGTCTGAGGCCGAACTCGAGGCGGCAAACCGGGCCCTTGTCGAGGCCCTCGATCCACGCGAACGGGCCTTCACCGTGCGCTTCGAGATGCGCAGCGACGGTACGGCGATCGACAGCACGACCGGTCTGATGTGGATGCGCTGTGCGTTTGGCCAGGTGTGGCAGGCGGGAAGTTGCGCGGGCGAGCCGAAGCTGTTGAGCTGGAACCAGGCGATCAAGGCTACCCAAGGCTTTGTTTTTGCCGGGTACGGAGACTGGCGCCTGCCCACGCGGGATGAACTGGTGGGTCTGGTGTATTGCAGCTCAGGGGTGCGTCGCGCGCCCGATCCGGACGGCGTGCCCGGCACCTGTGAAGGCGACTATCGCGCGCCCACGCTGCTTAGCGCGGTGTTCCCGAATGCGCCGGTGCACAAGTTCTGGTCGGGCACGCAGGACGAGCGGCACAGTTTCGCCGCCTGGGGGGTGTCCTTCGTCAATGGAGCGACCGGAGTCGGCGTCCGCACCGATTACGTGCTGATGCGCCTGGTGCGAAGCACCACAGACGCGGCGCGGCAGGACTGAGCGCGCCGCGCGTCGGGATCAGCCGCGGCTGGCTCGTGCCGCGTCGACTTCCTCGGGGCGCAGACGGGCGGCGAGCTTGTCGAGCACGCCATTGACGAATTTGTGGCCGTCAGTGCCACCGTAGCCCTTGGCCAGTTCGATCGCCTCGTTGATCACGACACGGTAGGGGGTGTCGATGTTGTGCCGCAGTTCATGCGCGCCGAGCAGCAGGATTGCGTGTTCGACCGGGGACAGCTCGGCCACCGGGCGGGACAGCAAGGGTTCGAAGCAGCCGCGCAGTTCGTCGGCGCTGCCGATCGCACCGTGCAGGAGGCTGGCGAAGAGCTCGCGGTCAGTCTTGTCGAGGCTTTCGCTTTCGGCTTCCAGGTGGCGCTGCACCGTGGTCATCGAGTTGCCCGACAGCAGCCACTGGTAGACCCCTTGCAGCGCCAGTTCGCGCGCGCGGCGGCGGGCCATCCTGCTGGTCGGATTGGGCGTGGCGCCGGCTTCGGTGGCCGGGCCGGTGTTGTCCGTATCGCTCATCGCACCGCCTTCAGCAGATTGGCCATTTCGACCGCCGTACGTGCGCAGTCGGCACCTTTTTCGTGCATGCGCGCCACCGCCTGGTCATCGTCCTCGGTGGTCAGCACGCCATTGGCGATCGGCAGCCCGGTGTCGAGGCCGGCACGGGTCACGCCTGCGCCCATCTCGTTCGAGACCAGTTCAAAGTGGTAGGTTTCGCCGCGGACGACCGCACCGAGTGCCACCAGCGCATCAAAGCGACCGCTTCTGGCCATGGTCTGCAACACCAGCGGAATCTCCAGCGCGCCGGGCACGGTGACGATACGGATGTCGCTCCTGGCGACGCCCAACTGCAGCAGTTCGTCGGTGCAGGCCGACAGCAGGCCTTCGCAGATATCGAGGTTGAAGCGGGCCATGACGATGCCGACGCGAACGCCGGCGCCGTCAAAGTTGGGGTCGATCTCGTCAATGCCGTCGAGGCGGGCGCCCTGACGAGCGTTTTCGGGTTGGGTGCGTTGCATGCTGTTCTCTTTGATTCGATCAGTTCTTGTCGACGAAACCGGTGATTTCGAGGCCGAAGCCGGCCATGTTCGGGATCTTGCGTGGGCTGGCGAGCAGGCGCATCTTGCCGACATTGAGCGCGCGCAGGATCTGGGCGCCGACGCCGAACAGGCGCGCGTCCCACTTCACCGGGTGGTCCTGGGTGCCATTGAGGCTGGCGAGCAGTTCGCGGCCCGACATCGGCCGGTAGAGCAGCACGATCACGCCGGCGTCGGCCGCCGCCAGGCTGGCGAGCGCCTCATTGACCGGGAAGCTGTGGCGCTTGCTGCTGGAGTCGAGGAAATCGACCACCGAGATGGGCTCGTGCACCCGTACCAGGGTTTCGCGCTCAGGGCTGATGTCGCCTCGTGACAGGGCGAAATGCACGTCGCCCGAAGTCTTGTCCTCGAAGGCCGACAGGCGCAGGCGGCCGTGGGCGGTGTCGACTTCCTTTTCGCTCACCATTTCGACCAGGTGTTCGGTGGCAGCGCGATACTCGATCAGGTCGCGGATGGCGCCGATCTTCAGGCCGTGCTCCTTGCCGAACTCGATCAGGTCGGGCAGGCGGGCCATGGTGCCGTCGTCCTTCAGGATCTCGCAGATTACCGAGGCGGGCTCCAGGCCGGCGAGCTGGGCAAGATCGCAGCCGGCTTCGGTGTGGCCGGCGCGGATCAGCACGCCGCCCTTCTGCGCGGTCAGCGGAAAGATGTGACCGGGGGTGACGATGTCGTCAGGTCTGGCGTGACGGCCGACGGCAACTTGCACCGTGCGTGCGCGATCGTGGGCCGAGATGCCGGTGGTGACGCCGGTGGCGGCCTCGATTGACACGGTGAAGGCGGTGCCGTGCGGCGTGCGGTTGTCGCGCACCATCTGCTGCAGGCCAAGCTGGCGGCAGCGTTCGTCGGTGAGCGTCAGGCAGATCAGGCCACGGCCAAAGCGGGCCATGAAGTTGACCGCTTCCGGCGTGACGTACTCGGCTGCCATGACGAGGTCACCCTCGTTCTCGCGGTCTTCCTCGTCCACCAGGATGACCATCCGGCCGGCCTTGATGTCGGCGATGATGTCGGTAATCGGAGCCAGTGCGCTCATGCTGCTTCCTTTGTTCGCGTTCTTGCGACGCATGTGTCGGTGGGGGGCTCAGCCCTGCGTGGCTGCTTCCTCGCTGCGCCAGGCGAGCATGCGCTCTACGTAGCGCGCGATGAGGTCGATTTCGAGATTGACCCTGCTGCCGGCTTTCAGGTGCTTGAGGTTGGTCATCGCCACAGTGTGCGGGATCAGGTTGATCGAGAAGTCGCGGTGGTCGACGGCGTTGACCGTCAGGCTGACGCCATTGATCGTGATCGAGCCCTTTTTCGCAATGTAGCCCGCGATTGCGGCCGGTGCGCGCACGATCAGTTCGTGGCTCTCGCCCACCGGCTCGAACTTCACGACTTCGCCGACACCGTCCACATGGCCGGTGACGAGGTGGCCGCCAAGGCGGTCGGCCAGGCGTAGCGCCTTTTCGAGATTGACCTCGTTGCCAACCGCATCCAGCCCGGCGGTGCAGTTCAGCGTTTCGCGCGAGACGTCGTACTTCAACTGCGGGCCGTTCATGTCGACCACGGTCAGGCAGACGCCACTGTGGGCGACGCTGTCGCCGAGGATGATGTCGGACAGGTCCAGGCCGTTGGTGTCGACGGTCAGGCGGATGCCGTCCACGAGCGGCTCGATGTGTTCGATGCGGCCAACGGCCGCGACGATGCCGGAGAACATGAAGGGTTTGAACCGTAAGGGGAAAGACGGGATTGTAGGGGAAAAATGCCGTGCGGCGCGTCCTGGCTGCCTTGAGGAACTGACTCGGGGCCCGGGTTGGACCCCGATTCAAGCCTGCCCCGGACCTGATCCGGACATTGACCCGGCGGCGGCTCCAGGGAATGGCAAGAACGCGGAAAGCGGCGCGGGCGGGCGCGGCTCAGAGTGCGCGGTCCAGCACCGTGCCGAAGGGCTCCGCTTTCATGAACCCCACCACGCGCAGGCCCTTGCGTTCCTGGCCAACGGGGTCGAAGAAGATGATCCCGGGCGGCCCGAACAGGCCGAAGCGCTTGAGCAGCGCCTTGTGCTCGTCGGTGTTGGCGGTGACGTCGGCCTTCAGCAACAGCATGCGGCCCATGCGCTTGGCCACCGCTGGGTCGCTGAAGGTGAAGCGCTCCATCTCCTTGCACGACACGCACCAGTCGGCGTAGAAGTCGAGCATCACCGGGCGGTCGGCGGCGGCAAGGCGAGCGTCGAGCTCGGCGACCGAGCCCACTTTGTCGAACTGCGGCAGACTGAGCGGCGCTGAAGCCTGCGTGCGCAGCACGGCCAGCGGCTGCAGTGGGTCACGCGAGCCCGCCAGGGCCCCGATCAGCATTGCCGCGCCGCTCAGCAACAGCACTACGCCCACGCCCTTCCAGAAGCGCTGCCAGCCTTTGGCCTGCGGCGGCAGCGGGTCGACTGCATGCAGGAAGATGGCGGAGAACAACAGCAACGCGGCCCAGCCCAGCATGGTCGCCAGCGGCGGGATCACCGGGCTCAGCATCCACAGCGCCACCGCCAGCAGCATTACGCCGAAGGCCTTCTTGACCCCTTCCATCCATGGCCCGACCTTGGGCAGCAGGCTGCGCGAGGCCACACCCACCGCCAGCAGCGGCGCGCCCATGCCCAGCGCCATCACGAACAGCGCCCAGCCGCCCAGCACGGCATCGCCGGTCTGGGCGATGTAGAGCAGGGCGCCAGCCAGCGGGGCGGCGACGCAGGGGCCGACGATCAGTGCCGACAACACGCCCATGATGACAACGCCGCCGAGGCTGCCGCCTTTCCTGTGGCTGGCGCTGTCGGCCAGCCGGCTTTGCACCGCCGAAGGCAGTTGCAGCTCGTAGAAGCCGAACATCGACAGCGACAACAGCACGAACACCAGCGCGAAGCTGCCCAGCACCCATGCATTCTGCAGGGCAGCGGTCAGCATCGTGCCGCTGAGGCCCGCGGCGACGCCGGCGAGCGCGTAGGTGGCGGCCATGCCAATAACATAGGCCAGCGACAGCACGAAGGCGCGCAGGTGCGACACCTTGTGCCCCTGGCCGACGATGATCCCGGACAGGATGGGAATCATCGGGAAGGTGCAGGGCGTGAACGCCAGCAGCAGGCCGAAGCCGAAGAAACTCAGCAGGATCAGCGGCACGCTGGCACCGCTTAGCAGGCGGGCGATGTCACCGGTCTCGTCGCTCGCAACGTCAGCGTCGCCGGCTGCCGGAGCGGCGGCCGGGGTGCCGGCAAAGCTGCCGTTCTGCACCTTGTCGAGGAAACCCTTGTTCGCTTTCTGCGGCGGGGCGCCGAGGTCGATCGCTGCCGTCTGGGTGGTTGGCGGATAGCAGATGCCGCCGTCCCAGCAGCCCTGGCTGGTGGCGATCAGCTCGAAGCGGGTCAGCGCCGTGCCCGCCTGCACCGGCAACAGGATGCGCAATTCGCCGCGGTGGGTTTCCACCTCGCCGAAGAAGTCGTCCTTGTGCGTGTCGCCGGCCGGTTTTTCGAGTGGGCCGAACTGGATGCCGGCAGGCTCGGACTCGAAGCGAAACTTGTCGCCATAAAGGTAATAGCCCTTGGCAATCCTGAACACCACCTCCACGGTCTGCGCATCCAGCGCCTGGGCGTGCAGCGCGAATGCCTTTTCGGGCTCGATCGGGTCGGCGTGGGACAGGCTTGGCAAAAGCAGGCTGGCAAGCAGCGAAATCAGGATCAGCAGGCGGTGCATCGTGTTCTTCGTGAGCGGTGGGTGGAGGGCTGGAGCGGACGGCTGGAAGTCAGGGGCCGGCCGTGACTTCGGCGGCAATCCAGTCGAGATAGCCGGGCAGGCCGGACCCCACAGGGACCGCGATGATCTCGGGAAGTTCGTAGGGGTGGCGGGCACGGATCGCCGCCTCGAGTTCGGCATAGCGCGCGGCGGTGGTCTTGATCAGCAGCGGCACCTCGTTCGCGGTCTCGATCGCTCCCTGCCAGCGATACACCGAGGTGCAGGCGCCAAGGATGCTGACACAGGCTGCGAGTCGGGATTCGACAAGCGCACTGGCCAAGGTGTGAGCGCTGTCGGTGTCGGGCAGGGTGGTGAAGACGAGAAGCGGGTCGGCCATGGCGGGTCTCCGGTCGGCAGGCGGCGATTGTCCCAGAGCCGGCGTCGAGCTGGCCTGCCCTGGATCAATTGAAGGCTGATCCGGCGCTGCAGCAGGCTGCGGCTCGCGCCCGCCACAGCCTCCACTTGACGCTCATGCGGCGTCAGCGCGGCTTACGTTGCGGGCGATGAGCTCGCGAATTACGTGCAGTTTGCCGTGGAAGAAATGGTCGGCGCCTGGCACCACGATCACCGGCAGCTCCTGCGGGCGAGCCCAGTCGAGGACATTGCTCAGGGCCACGGTTTCATCGTTCTCGCCGTGGATGAGCAGGGTCGGGATGTTCTTCGGTGCCGCCGGGGTGTCGTAATGGCGGGCGCTCCCGGTTGTTTCGCCAGCGGCCATGCCCACCAGGATGAGCTGTCGCGGCGGCGCGATGCCTTCGGCGAGGTGGTTGGCAACGCGCACCTGCACATAGCCGCCAAAGGAGAAGCCGCCCAGCGCCAGCGGCATGCTGCCCCAGCGTGACTGCGCCCAGCTGATCACCGACAGCATGTCCTCGGTTTCGCCGTTGCCGTGATCGTGCTCGCCTTTGCTCTGGCCCACGCCACGAAAGTTCGGCCGGATTGCGGCAAAACCCAGATCGCGGTAGCTGCGCGCCAGGGTGTGAGCCACCTTGTTGGTGTTGGCGCCGCCGAAAAGGGGGTGCGGGTGGCAGATCAGGGCAATGCCACGCACCGTTTCCGGCGCATCGATCAGCACCTCGATGAGGCCTTCGGGTCCGTTCAGCAGGGCGGATTCGGTTGGCAGGGGGCGGCTCATGCGGTGTCCTCCGGCAGGCGCAGGCGGTCGACGATGCGACCATGCAGCAGATGGTTGTCGATGATGTCGTCGATGTCTTCCTTGTCCACATAGGTGTACCAGACGTTGTCGGGGTACACCACCAGCACCGGGCCATCGTCGCAGCGCCCCAGGCAGCCAGCCTTGTTCACCCGCACGCTGCCCTTGCCCTTCAGGCCAAGTGCGGCGCTGCGCTCCTTGGCGTAGGTCTGCAGTTCGCTGGCCTGGTGATTGTTGCAACAGCTGTCGCCGGCAGCGCGCTGGTTGCAGCAGAAGAAAACGTGGTGCTTGAAGTAGCTCATGGTGCCTCGCGTGGGGACTGGCGCACGGGTCGGGCGCTCGGGGGAAGTGAATTTGATTATAGGCCGCGTGCGCGTGCGCTCGGCTGTCCGGCTAGATGATCGCCCCGCCACAGTCCGAGCGCCGAAAGGTAGGCCAGCGCGACGAAGGGCCACAGGCTGTCGACCAGCGCGGTCAGGCCGTGGAAGTTCAGCACGTTGCTGAACTGGGCGAGGCGCTGGCTGTAGGCCAGATAAGGGCTTTCGGGCATCAGATTGACCAGTGCGGTGGCGGCGAGCAGTGCGGTGCCGGCCAGTGTGTGCTGCAGCAGGCGGGGCAGTAGCAGTGCCAGCGCGAGTAGCCCGCCACCGATCGCCAGGCCGCGTTCGGCGCCCGGCGTCAGCCAGGCCAGCGGCATGCCCGGGTCGAAGAAGGTCGCGGTTGCCAGTGCCTTGGCGCCGACGCCCAGCGCCAGCAGCAGCACGATCGGCAACGGATTGCGGGCGCGCATCATGCAGCGTGCGAACAGCCCGATCGCCAGGATGGATGTAGCGGTCAGCGCGGTGTCGAAGGCGATGAAGCGCTCGGCGCTGAAGGGCAGCGGTGCGGCGATGCCGAGCAGGCTGCGCAGGTCGCCGCTGGAAAACAGCAGATCGGTGGCGCTGAGCTGGCCCAGCAGCCACAGCCCGAGCAGGATCAGACCGGCTTCACCGCTGCGGCCACCGATGATCCATTCGACGCGCCAGCGGTGGATGATGCCGTGTCGGCCAAACCAGGCCTGCCCCCAGCGAACGCCCAGCAGCGCGCCGAGCAGGCCGCCCACAGCGTTGCCGCCGAGGTCGAGGTTGCTGGCAACGCGACTTGGCAGAAGGTTCTGTGCGGTTTCCAGGCCAAGACTGAGCAACACGCCCACTGCGCTGGCGATGGCGATGCTGCGCCAGCCACGCCAGCTCGGGGGCAGCGAAGCCGCGAACAGAAAGCCGAAGGGCAGATAGCCGACGATGTTGATCAGGAAATCTTCGACGATGAAATACTTTGGCCACGGCGCCAGCAGGTAGTCGAACACCGGCAGGCCGCTGGCGTGCCAGCCGGCGAGCGGATGCAGGCAGGCATAGGCGATCAGCATCGCGTAGGCGATGGCGAGATTGCGGGGTAGCGAGGCGGACGTGGTTTGGCTCATCGGGGCGAAGGCAATGGATTGGGCAAGGCCCGGTGATGCGGGCTGGTCCTGTTCCGAGCAGCCAGGCTCGCGCCAGTTCCCCGTGCCGTCTGGCTCACGGGTGTTTCGCGCGTGTCGGTGCGCGACACAGTGCCTGCGCTTCCTTGGTGCTCAGGACGTGACCGGGCAGCGGAACCAGGCCTGGCACGCGCTTGCGGTAGCGAGCATAGGCCTCGCCATGAAAGGCGAGCAGCTTGCGTTCTTCGAGCAGGGAGCCGAGCCACAGGTAAAGCGTGATGCACAGCGTGCTCAGCAGTCGCGCTTCGTCCATGTCCCGAGTCCACAGAATGACCAGGCCCAGGCTGTACCACGGATGACGCACGTAGCGATGCAGCGGCGACAGCTGCAGATGCCCCGGGTCCTCGGCGCCGCGATGGCGGCTTTGCCATTGTGCGCGGCCGCTGAACACCGCCATGTCGTAGTAGCGGGTCGACCATGCGAAGCCCGCCACCGCCGCCAGTGCGAGCCCGTTCGCCAGCCAGGCCCATGGCCCCTGCCAGGCCCACAGCAGGGGCCCGCTCCAGGCGTAGGTCAGCCACAGTGGCGGGATGAGCAGGATCACCGCAAGAATGTTGAACGCAAAGCGGTAGGCGGGGCCCAGTCCCGGCCATCGCGCCAGCAGCCGGCGTTTGAAGCCGAGGGCGGCAAGCAGGGAATGGAGCACTGCATAGCCCAGCCAGCTCAGCAGGAGAATGACGATCTCGTTTGTGCTCAGTGTCATAGGGAGGCCTTGGGCGGGGGTGGAGGAAAAACCACAACAAAGCGCGAATGGGGCTTGCTTAGTTTTATGTTGCAGTGCAACATAGACCCATACACCCCACGCACCGATGCATGGGTCACTAGAAAACAGGAGTACACCATGAAAGCCACCCCCCAGAAAATGCTCGCCACCCTCAAGACCACTGCCGAAGCCCGCGTTGGCGATCTGTCCGCCGCCAGCGACAGCGTGATGGCCGTCGCCGAGCACCTCACCGCGCTGAACCTGAACACCACGCGTTCGATGATGGACGACGCGCTTGCCCTGAGCCAGTCCATGCTTACCGTGCGTGAGCCGAAGGCTCTGGTCGAGCTGCAACTGGCCACCATCACGCCGACGCTGCAAAAGGGTTTCGCCTACGCCAAGACGCTCGGCGAGATCAGCGCCCAGGCGCAGACTGAACTCCTGAAGCTGGTCGAAGCGAGCATGTCGCAGTGGCTGCAGGGCGTCATCGTCACCCTTGAAGGCCTCAACCGCAATGCGCCGGTGGGCTCGGATTTCGCCGTGCAGGCGCTCAAGACCGCCGTGGTGAATGCGTCGTCGGCCTATGAAGGCGCGACCCAGCTGGCCAAGCAAGTGTCCGAAGTAGCCCAGGCCAATGTTGACCAGGCTGCTGCTGCCACCGTCGATGCGGTCACCAAGGGTACGAAGGCAACCGTTACGCTGCTGAAGACCGCTGCCTGATCAGGGTCTCCTGCAGAGCAAAAAGCCGGCTCACGAGGCCGGCTTTTTTGCGTGGATGAGGCCTGTTGCGGCCTCAATTCTACCTTTACAGCCGATTACCCAAACCAATTGGCGCCAGCGTCGGCGCTTCCGGTCGTCTCAATTGCGTCACGAATAGCTCTTGTAGAACGCCTCGGCAGTGAATTTTACAAACTCTTCAGTCTTCTCCTGACTTCGCGCGATCACCTGCCAGGGCTCAAGCCGCGCAATCTCGGTCTGCAAATCCTTCGCCGTCTTGGCGCTGCAGCCGAGAATGTCTTGCACTGATCCGCCAGCAACGCCGTCACACTGGAAGATGTACGCGAACTCCAGCAACTCCTGGAAGTTGAAGAACTTTTGCTGGTAGTCGTTCGGCGACTGGCTGGCAAAGAACACCACGACGCCCTTCGAACGTCCCTCGCGAATGATGCGCTGGAGAAACATGTTCTTCTGACTGAGGTAGTTGTGAGCCTCGTCGATAACAAGGATCGTTCGAATCGTGCGCTTGCCCTCGGTCACCGGGCTATCCGGCAGCGTGGCCATCTCCTTGTACAAACGCTCAATCACCAGGTAAGCCACCAGCTCCTTGAGGACTGGCATCGCATGTACGTCAATCAGTATCGTGCGGTTCGATACCCGGTCCATCGGTGCGCCTTCGCTGCCATGGCGCCAGAACAAGTCGAAGTCGGAGAGATCACGCAAGACTTCGATCAGGCTGTCGTCCTTCTTGCCGTCTTCTTCATACGCCGCCGCCGCAACTTCCAGAACGTCGGGAAAATCCGGATACGGCGCGGCTGACCCGGCGCGTTTGGCGTAAGCGGCCCGAATCGCTTCCGTCAGTGCGCCTTTCTGCACGACACCGAGCTTGCTGTTGATCGAGGCAAAGCTCTCTGCCTTTTCGCGCGCTGAGACGTTGATGGTCTGTTCGTCATACGCCGGCAGGATGAATGGATTGATGGGCAAAGTCTGCCCGCCTTGCAGCAAGCGAAACGGTTGCACTCGTGCCAGGTCGATGAACCTTGCGTTATCGACTACGTCGCCCTTGTAGTCGAAGTAGATGAAATTGGTCTGGAAATTCGACTGGATGCGGATATCGGTCAGTATCTTGAGCAGGAACTGCGTCTTGCCGACGCCGGGCTTGCCCATGATCGCCAGATGCGAGTTGGCATGCCTGGCGGTGTTGTTCAGCTCCATCACCAGTTCGGTGCGCTGCAAAAGCGTCCGGCCGATGAAGATGTCGAGTCCGCTACCGAGCTGCTCGCGCCGGCCGGCGAACTCCACCTCATCCACCAGGCGTCGAATCAACCCCTCGCCGCTGCGCCCGGTCTCCTGAAACAGCTGCGCCAGCAGGGCCGCGCCGCTGTCGATGTGGTTCTTGACAACCGAGCGGTTGGAGAAGAATTCGTCTTCGCTGAAATCGCGCTTGCCGTAGGTATGCGTGATCAGCGTCCGTAGAAAAACCTCGTCCTCGCCAATGAAGGTCGGGCGCTTCATCTCTCCGCCACTGAAACTCACGCTGGGTGTCACGCTCGCGCCATCCTTCACCAGCGAAAGCGCAAAGGCAATCCGCGCCAGCGTCGCCTTTTCCAGCTTTGTTTCGAAGCGTAGCGCGCTCAAGACCTCGTCGGCCTCGCTGGAGGTGTAAAGGCGATCAGCCATGATGGCTCTCCCAGAAATAGCCCTGCCGGAAGGTCGTCAGTTCCTGCCGCTGGTCGAATTCCAGGCTCGCTGCGCCTGAGAGACGCGGTTTCAGGGATCGGTAGTAGTTGGTGTCGATTTCAGTATCAGTCGAGAGAATGACGACCTGCTCGCCCGCGTTGGGGAAGTAGTTGTTCACAATGTTGTCGCGGTGCGTGCTGTCCAGGCGCGACAGTGGCGTATCGATAATGATCGGCAGCTTGAGTTCGCTGGTCTGCGCCAGGCCCCAGAGCAGCGAAATTGCAAACACTTCCTTCTCACCGGCCGACAGTGCCGACTTGCGAATCTCGTGCCCGTTGCGGTCGGTGATCTTGACCTCGTAGGTCTTGTCGTCGATGGTGATGTCCTTGATCAGCCCGCTGCGGCTGGATAGCAGGCGGTACATCTCGAAGGTTTTCTCCTGAAGCAGATGCACCTTGTTTTTGCGCAAGCGGACAACGAACTGGTTCAGCACGCTGGCAATTCCGTCGCACTCCTCGATGAAGTCGGCCTTTTCCTTCGAGACATTGTGCTTTTCGTAGAGCTTCTCGATCTCCACCTCAATGTCGCCAATGCGCTTGACCAGCGCCAGAATGTCCTCCTCCACCAGCCGGAGCTGTTCGGTCTTGCGCCCGATCTGCGTCGAGCAGCTTTCCATCACCGACTGCAATTCGTCGAACAGATCACGCTCGGTAGCCGTCAATGCGCCGCTCTGGCTGCCGCCTTCAAGCTGGCGAATCAAGGCCTCCAACCCGCGCGCCTCATCCAGCAGCGGCTTGAGCAGAAAGATGTCACTGCTTTCCAGAGACTCCATGCGGTTCAGCACGCGCGCTGCATCGCGATCCGACAGGTCCAGTACCTTGTTCACATCCGCATGCGAGTCGCCTTCCTTCAGCAGGCGGAAGATGCGCCGCTCCAGTTCCTCCATCCGTTCGCCCGATAGCCTCTCGGAATAAATAGGCTCCGGCTCCTCGACCACGCGCACGATGCGCTTTGCCAGAACGGCGGCATTCTCCTTGATCGCCTCGCCGCTTGCCGATTCCCTCTCGGCTTCGATCTGGCGCCGGATGCCATCGAACAGCTTGCCGGCGATGCTGAATGGCAGCGCCTTCTCGCACAGGCTGCGAATCTCGCTTTCCAGCTGCGCCAGCCGGCTAGCGGCGGACACGCGCTTCTTCTCCTGCTCGCGCATGGCCTCGCGCGATTCGGGTGCCGCATGGAATGTGGCCTCGAAGCGCTTTTTAGCTTCTTCCAGTTGCCCATTGAAGTCGTCCAGTTCGGCGCGCAAGCCGTCTCGCTCCTGATGCTTGCGTGTCAGCTTGCTTCGCTCGCGCTTCAGCTCGCTCTGTTTGAACTCCAGATCCTCGTCCGAAATCTCGACAAAGCCTTGCCGTTCCTGCTGCTTGATATAGATGATGTCGCTGGCAAGGCGGTTGATGTACTGGATGCCGAGCGCTGCTTCCAGGGAGGACTTCAAACGAACTTCCGAGTGGTCGTCGGCCGCAATCTCTTGGATCTTCTCGCCGTCAAAGAAGAAGAACTGCGTGATGCCGGGCGGAATCGCTGCACGGATGAAGTCCTGCCAGATCTCCTGGTTCTGCACTGATACCCGCTTGCCGTCGCGCACCACCACCAACCGCTCGGTCAGATCGCGCGGTTTAGGCTCGCTAACCGAGCCGGCGGTCCAGGAACGCTTGACCACCAGTTCTGAGCCGTCGTCCATTTCGATGACGATCTCGAAGGCCACGTTGGCATTGCCCTTGGCCTTCTCCCGCCGGTTGATGTTGCGGTAAATGTCGTCGGGCTTGCCGCCGTAGAGGCAATAGGTTACCGCCTCCATGATCGAGGTCTTGCCCGCGCCGTTCATGCCGCCGATCAGAAAGATGCTGCGGCCGTCCTCACCCATCGGAAAAACGATCTCGGTGGCGAACTGGAAGGACTTGTAGTTCTCGATCGTCAGTTTGCGGAATTTCACAGCACATCCTCCGCCAGCGCCCAGATGCCATAGGGCGAATCGTTACGCAGCGCGCCGTCCTGCGTCATCCGATAGCGCTCCCATTTGCTGTTGTTCTGCCAGACATATTCATTGGTCGCCTCGCGCCACTCCAAATCGCCGGCAAGCAGCTTGCCTTCGAGCTGGCGCCCCATCTCCTCGATGATCTCCGCCACCCGCGCACTGCCCCCGAGCTTCCTGAGCGCCTGGATGATCTGGGTGCGGAGTATCGCCTTGTCGGTCCTCGGTGCTCGGGAGCGTTTGGGTCTGGGCCCGGGTGTAGCACCACTAGACGTTTGCCCCAGCCGCGTCTTCAACTCCTTCAGGATATTGGCGAATTCGTCGGCAAGCTGCACCAGTGCCTGGGTTGAATCCGCATGCACGGCCAGTGACGCGGCCAGACGCGTCTTCTCGCCGCGCAGCACATCGGGGACCGTTACACCGGCCTTTTCCAGGCGCTCGATGGTCTTCGCGATCTCCCGCAGTTGCGTCTGGCGTTCGCCAACGTCCGCGTCATCGGTGCCGGCATCGAGTTCATCGATAACTTCGCGGCACAGCTCCACCAGCAAACTGGGGTCCTTGACGAAACGCGTGATCTCCGCACTGTCGCTCATGCCGGCCGCTCCGGTACAGGCGCCGGCTTGCTCTTCAGAATTTCACGGAGCGCGTCATACACCCCGGTGCGTCGCTCCTTGAACTCGTATTCGCGCACGGCATCGAGTAACTGCAGCACCTTGTCGGCGCTGACGCCGTGCTGTTCGCACAACTCCGCCAGCAGCTGGCTATCCTCAAGCGTCATGTTCATGGTTTCTTTCCTCGTCTGCCGTCCGTCAGTTGCCTGGCCATGCGGTCAAAGTCGCTGCCGGCCTGCGACTGCTCCGCGATCTGGCGCTGGCGATACTGCTCGTATTCACTTTCCGCCCGCTGCTGCGCCATCTCGTGGGAGACCTTCCCGGCGTGGGTCAGGATGTTGCGGTCGTTGATGCTCAGGAAGCCGTCTAGCTTCTTGATCCAGTCGCTCATGTGCATGGCAATGCGGCGCATGGCCTGGCCTTCGGCAAAGATCAGGTATTGCTCGGCCAGGTTGTTCAGGGCACGCAGTTCGTCTTCGGCCAGATAGTTCTTGGCGATGCCGACATCCTGCTTGCGCGGCTTGGCTCCGCGCCAATTGGTCAGCCCCATGTGCGGTTTTTCGGCATCGGCGCGCTCATGGACGATCTCGGCGGCGGTCTGGCCGGTGATGGCCCAGTGCATCTTGTTCTGGACGGTCTTGAAAAACGTCAGGCTGATGTCCAGAGTCGGGTCGTAGTCGATGCTGGTGGCGTAGATGTCGGTGATCTTCTGGTAAAAGCGCCGTTCCGAGGTGCGGATGTCCTGGATGCGGCGGGTCAGCTCTTCGAAATAGTCGAAGGGTTGCTGCGGATTCTTCAGCCGCTCGTCGTCGAGCGTGAAGCCCTTGACGATGTATTCCTTGAGGCGTTGCGTCGCCCAAATGCGAAAGCGCGTCGCCACATGGCTTTTCACCCGGTAGCCGACAGAGATGATCATGTCGAGGTTGTAATGATCGACCAAGCGCTTGACCTCGCGCCCGCCCTCGGCGCGAACCAACAAGTATTTCTTGTGAGTTGCCTCCGGCAGCAGCTCGCCTTCCTCGTAGATGTGCTGGATGTGCAGGCTGATGTTCTGCTGGCGGGTCTGGAACAGCTCGGCCAGTTGCGCCTGTGGCAGCCACAGCGTTTCCTCGTCTAGCCGCACGTCGATCTTGATGCGGCCGTCCTCGGCCTCATAGACCAGGAACTGGCCCTTGCCCGGCGCGGCAGATTCGGTAATCAGCGCGCTCATGGCTGGACGGCGGCCTCGATGAGTTGTTCGACGCAGGTTTTGGCTTGGTCGAGCAGTTGCTCGGATTCTTGCCGTTTGATGAGCGAGCCTCTCACCAGTTCAGCAATCTTGGCTTCAGTCTCATCGCTCAGTCGCGGAACCAATACGCGCGCCACGTCCCTT
>Ga0138256_10001963_pt1 | contig 22133 bp, 21 predicted proteins | sample KNB2016incub_MG_FD_105486 | JGI IMG/M metagenome (GOLD analysis project Ga0138256, IMG submission 105486) | Active sludge microbial communities from wastewater in Klosterneuburg, Austria - KNB2014incub_MG | ecosystem: Engineered > WWTP > Activated sludge > Unclassified | place: Austria... | reverse complement strand
GTGGAGGAGATCGTCACCGGCATCAAGCACGGCGTGCGCAAAGTGAACATCGACACCGACATCCGCCTCGCCATGACCGGCGCCATGCGCCGCCACATGGCCGAGAAGCCCGCCGAGTTCGACCCGCGCAAGTTCCTCGCCGACGCGCAGAAGGCCGCCAAGGAGATCTGCAAGGCCCGCTACGAGGCCTTCGGCTGCGCCGGCCAGGCCGCCAAGATCAAGCCGGTTTCGCTGGAGAAGATGGCCGAGCGCTACAAGAAAGGCGAGCTGAACCAGATCGTGAAGTAAGCCGTACCGGGGTAAGCTTGCGGAGCCGCACTCGTGCGGCTCCGTTCATTTGGAGACAGGCATGGACATCCGCTCCCACACCCTCGACCGCATCCGCAAGTTTTTCAGCGGCGGCCTCGATATCGTCGAACTCGCCGGCCTGCTGGTGATCGCCTCCGCCACCACCGTCGCCATCTACCAGGAGGCGATGGTGATGATCGGTGCCGGCAAGGTGACCCTGGCCGACCTGCTGCTGATGTTCCTCTACCTCGAGGTGTTGGCCATGATCGGCCAGTACTTCCGCTCCGGCCACATTCCGGTGCGCTATCCGCTCTACATCGCCATGGTGGCCCTGGCGCGCTACCTGATCCTCGACATCAAGGAACTCACCGAGTTGCGCGTAATGGCGACGGCGGGCGCCATCCTCCTGCTCACCCTGGCCGTGCTCGCCATCCGCTTCGGCCACGTCAAGTTCCCCTATCGCGAGGACGAGGCCGCCAAGGACCGGCCGTATGTCCGCGAATAGCCCCTTGCTGCAGGCGCTGATCTTCGACGTCGACGGCACGCTTGCGGACACCGAGCGCGACGGCCATCGGCCCGCTTTCAACGCCGCCTTCCGCGAGGCCGGCCTCGACTGGCACTGGAACGAGGCGCTCTACGGCGAGCTGCTCGCCGTCACCGGCGGCAAGGAGCGCATCCTGCATTTCGTCGCCCGCCACCGGCCGGAATTCGCGCAACTGCCGGACCTCGCCGAGCACATCGCCGCCCTGCACAAGGCAAAAACGCGCCACTACACGCAACTGGCCGCCTCCGGGGCGATCCCCCTGCGCCCCGGCGTGGCGCGCCTGCTCCATGAAGCCCGCTCAGCGAGTTTGCGCCTGGCCGTCGCCACCACCACCACGCCGGAGAACGTCGCCGCCCTTCTGGTGCCCGCCCTCGGGCCGGACACCATGGCCTGGTTCGAGGTGATCGGCGCCGGCGACGTGGTGCCGGCGAAGAAGCCCGCGCCCGACATCTACCTGTGGGTGCTCGAACACCTCGGGCTGCCCGCCGCCGCCTGTCTCGCCTTCGAGGATTCGGAGAACGGCCTGAAGTCCTCCCTGGGTGCCGGGCTCGCCACCGTCGTCACGCCCTGCGACTACACGCGGGGGCAGGATTTCAGCGGCGCTGCGGCCGTTCTCGACAGCCTGGGCGGGGTCACCATACCCAACCTGCGGGCATGGCTTTCCGGCGCGCCGGCCGTTGTCCCACAGAGATTTCCTTCGGTCCTATAATTGCGTCCTTCCTCCACCCCTGTCCCAGCCATGAGCGAGTCCGTCTACGAATCCCGCATTTCCAGCCTGCCGCTCATCGCCCGCGGCAAGGTACGCGACATCTACGCCGTCGGCGAGCAGCAGATGCTGATCGTCACCACCGACCGCCTGTCCGCCTTCGACGTCGTCCTGCCCGATCCGATCCCGGACAAGGGCCGCGTGCTGACGGCGGTCTCCGGCTTCTGGTTCGAGCGCCTCGCCCATATCGTGCCCAACCACCTGACCGGCGTCGATCCGGAATCGGTGGTGCGCGGCGACGACGAGCGCGCCCAGGTGCGCGGCCGCGCCGTGGTGGTGAAGCGCCTGAAGCCCCTGCCGGTCGAAGCCGTGGTACGCGGCTACCTGATCGGCAGCGGCTGGAAGGATTACCAGAAGACCGGTGCCGTCTGCGGCATCCCGCTGCCGGCCGGCCTGAAGATGGCACAAAAGCTGCCACAGCCCCTGTTCACGCCCTCGACCAAGGCCGAGCAGGGCGCCCACGACGAGAACATCGACTTCGCCACCGTCGAGACGCTCCTCGGCAAGGCCATTGCCGAACAGGTGCGGGACGTCACCCTGCGTTTCTACGGAGAGGCCTCGGACTACGCGCTCACCCGCGGCATCATCATCGCCGACACCAAGTTCGAGTTCGGACTGGACGCCAAGGGTACGCTGCACCTGATCGACGAGGCCCTGACGCCCGATTCCTCGCGGTTCTGGCCGGCCGACGAGTACCAGGAGGGAATCAGTCCGCCCAGCTTCGACAAGCAGATCGTGCGCGACTATCTGGAAACCCTCGACTGGAACAAGCAGCCGCCCGGGCCCAGCCTGCCCCCCGCAATCATCGCCAAGACGACGGCGAAGTACCGCGAGGCCTACCTGCGGCTGAGCGGCCGCGGCCTTGATTAGGCCCCCCCTGCATCCCAACGTGGGAAGGGCGCGTTGTGCGCCCGACCTGCCGAGAAGACCATGACCGAACCGAACCCCCTGCTCGACTTCACCGGCCTCCCGCGCTTCGACGCCATCCGGCCCGAACACGTGACGCCGGCAGTCACCGACCTCCTCGCCGAGAACCGCGCGCTGCTGGAACGCCTGGAATCCGCCCCGCCTACCTGGGAGGATTTCGCCGAGCCCTTCTTCGATGCCACCGAACGCCTGTCGCGCGCCTGGGGCATCGTCGGACACCTGCATTCGGTCATGGACGTACCCGAATGGCGCGAGGCCTACAACGCCAACCTGCCGGAAGTCACGCGCTTCTTTGCCGAACTGGGCCAGAACCTGGCGCTGTTCGGGCAGTTCAAGTCGATTCGCAACTCGCCGGCCTTTGCCGGCCTCGATGCCGCCCGAAAGCGGATCGTTGACAACGAGATCCGCGACTTCCGCCTTTCCGGCGCGGAACTGCCGGAGCGCGACAAGCCGCGCTTCCAGGCCATCCAGGAAGAGCTGGCGGCGCTGGCGGCGAAGTTCTCCGAAAACCTGCTCGACGCGACCAATGCCCATGCGGAGTGGGTCGAGGACGAGCGAGTGCTCGCCGGCATCCCGGCGGACGTCCGCCAGGCCGCCCGCGAGGCTGCCGCGAAGGACGGCCGGCCGGGCTGGAAGTTCACCCTGCAAGCCCCGTCCTACGGCCCCGTGCTTCAGTATGCCGACGACCGCGAACTGCGCAGCCGCCTGTACCGCGCCTCGGCGACACGTGCTTCCGAATTCGGCAAGGCCGAATGGGACAACAGTACCCCGATCGGCAGTATCCTCGCCCTGCGCGCCGAGGAGGCGCGCCTGCTCGGCTATGCGAACTACGCCGAGCTGTCGCTGGTGCCGAAGATGGCGGAATCCCCCGCGCAGGTGCTGGCCTTCCTGCGCGAGCTGGCGCAGCGCGCGCGGCCGCACGCCGAGCGCGATCTGGCCGAATTGCGCGCCTTCGCCGCAGCGGAGCTGGATCTGCCGCAGCTGGAGGCCTGGGACGTCGCCTACGCCTCGGAGAAGCTGCGCGAGAAGCGCTATGCCTTCTCGGAGCAGGAGGTCAAGCAGTACCTGCCCGAGCCGAAGGTGCTGGAAGGCCTGTTCCGCGTCGTCGGAACGCTGTTCGGCGTGACGATCGAGCCGGATGCGGCGCCGGCCTGGCACGGTGACGTGCGCTTCTTCCGTATCCGGCGCGAGGGCGCGGTCATCGGCCGCTTCTACCTCGACCTGTATGCGCGTGACACCAAGCGCGGGGGCGCCTGGATGGACGATGCGATCACGCGCCGCCGGACACCGGCCGGCGTGCAGGTGCCGGTGGCCTACCTCAACTGCAACTTCTCGGCACCGGTGGGCGAAAAGGACGGGCAGAAGCGCCCCGCCCTGTTCACCCACGACGAAGTCATCACCCTGTTCCACGAGTTCGGCCATGGACTGCACCACCTGCTGACCCAGGTGGACGAACTCGCCGTCTCGGGCATCCACGGCGTCGAGTGGGATGCCGTCGAACTGCCGAGCCAGTTCATGGAGAACTATTGCTGGGAGTGGGGCGTGCTCGCGGCCATGACAGCCCATGTCGAGAGCGGCGCGCCGCTGCCGCGCGCCCTGTTCGACAAGATGCTCGCCGCGAAGAACTTCCAGGCCGGGCTTTTCATGCTGCGACAGATCGAGTTCTCGCTTTTCGACCTGCGCCTGCACCACGATTTCGACCCAGCCGGCAGCCAGAGCGTCCTCGCCCTGCTGGATGGGGTGCGCGACGAGGTGGCGGTGCTCAAGCCGCCGGCCTGGCAGCGCTTTCCGCACGGCTTCTCGCACATCTTTTCCGGCGGCTATGCGGCCGGCTATTTCAGCTACAAATGGGCGGAGGTCCTGTCGGCGGACGCCTACGACCTGTTCGAGGAAAACGGCGTGCTCGACCCGGCGACGGGGGAACGCTTCCGCCGCGAGATCCTGGCCGTCGGCGGCAGCCGCCCGGCGCTCGACTCCTTCCGCGCCTTCCGCGGCCGCGAGCCGCGTGTGGATGCCCTGTTGCGCCACAATGGTATGATTGCGGCGTAACCGAAGAGAATGGGGGGAAGGCATGAATCGCAAGCTGCTGGCCGCGGTGCTGTTGATGGGTTGCTCGATCGCCATCGCGCAAACCACCTATCGCTGGAACGACAAGGACGGGCGCACGCATTATTCTGACCAGCCGCCACCGTCGGACGCGCGCAACGTGCAGAAGAAAACCCTCGGTGGGCAGTATGTCGAGGTCGGCGCCACCTCCTTCGGCCTGCAAAAGGCGGTCCAGGATTTCCCCGTCACCCTGTATGTTTCCGGCGACTGCGCCACCGAGTGCCGCATCGGCCGCGAACTGCTGCAGAAGCGTGGCGTGCCCTTCACCGAAAAGGTGGTGCGCAGCTACGAGGACGGCGAAATGCTCAAGAAGCTGGCCGGCGGCGAGCTGATCGTTCCCGTCGTTGCAGTCGGTTCGCTCGTCCAGAAGGGCTTCGACGAGGGCACCTGGAACAAGCTGCTCGACGATGCCGGCTATCCGAAGTCCTCCACGCCGAAACCGGGTAACGCCCGCACGCCCTGACTTGCATGAAACTCGCCACCTGGAACGTCAACTCCCTCAAGGTTCGACTGCCCCAGGTGATCGAGTGGCTGGCCCGCCAGCAGCCCGACGTGCTTTGCCTGCAGGAAACCAAAACCGAGGACGGCGCCTTTCCGGCCATCGCGCTCCAGGCTACCGGCTACCAGTGCGTCTTTGCCGGCCAGAAAACCTATAACGGCGTCGCCATCCTGTCGCGCCAGCCGGCCACCGGGGTCGCGGTCGGGATTCCGGGCTTTCCCGACGAACAGAAGCGCGTGATCGCCGCCACGGTCGCCGGTCTGCGCGTCATCTGCGCCTACTTCCCCAACGGCCAGAGCGTCGGCTCGGACAAGTACGCCTACAAGCTTGCCTGGATCGAGGCCCTCACGGCCTGGCTGCGGCAGGAAATGACGGGGCACCCCCGGCTGGCGCTGGCGGGCGACTTCAACGTTGCGCCGGAAGCACGCGATGTCCACGACCCCGCCGCATGGGAAGGCCAGGTGCTCTGTTCGCCGCCCGAACGCGAAGCCTTCGGCCGGCTGGTCGCGCTGGGCCTCGCCGATGCCTTCCGGCTTTTCGATCAGGCGGAGCCCGGATACACGTGGTGGGACTACCGCATGGCCGCATTCCGCCGCAACCTCGGACTGCGCATCGACCATATCCTGCTCTCGCGACCCTTGGCCGAGACCTGCCTCGCCTGTGGCGTGGACCGCCTGCCGCGGCAGGCGGAGCGCCCGTCGGACCATGCCCCGGTGGTCGCCGAACTGAGATGACCGTCTCGCTGCTCCCGCTCGAACCCCTCTACCCGGTGCTCGGCGCCCTGCCCGAGGCTGCGCGGCAACGCATCGCAACGGCCGCCGGCACCACCACGCTCCCGGCCGGAACCACGATATTCGACGAACGCCAGCCCTGTCAGGGCTTTCCCTTCGTCCTCAGCGGCAGCATCCGCGTCTCCAAAGTCTCCGCTTCCGGGCGCGAGTTGCCGCTCTACCGCGTCACTCCGGGAGAAACCTGCATCATCACGTCGAGTTGCCTGCTCGGCCACGCGCCCTACAACGCGCGCGGCGTCGCCGAGACGGCGACCACCCTGGTCCTGCTGCCCCAAGCCATGTTCGGCGAATTACTGGCGCTGGAACCCTTCCGCGTGTTTGTCTTCAACCTGTTCGCCGAGCGCATGGCCGACCTGATGCGCCTGGTCGAGGAGGTTGCCTTCCAGAAGCTCGACCAGCGCCTTGCGGCGCTGCTGCTCGGCAAGGGACGCACCGTGCATGCGACGCACCAGCAGCTGGCCGACGAACTCGGCAGCGTGCGCGAGATGGTCAGCCGGCTGCTCAAGGGGTTCGCGGAGCAGGGTCTGGTCGCGCTCGGCCGCGAACAGATCGAGGTCCGCGACGCGGCCGGGCTGCGCCGCCTTGCCGGCACGCCTGTGTGACCCAGGTTACAGACGGTTGCGGCACGCCAGCGGGATACTGGCGCCGCAATCCCAACCCCAACGGAGGTATCCCATGTTTCAGAATGTTGGCGGCATCGACCGCACCCTGCGCATCGGCGCGGGCATTGGCCTGCTCGGCACGGCGCTCGCCGGAATCGGAACGCCATGGACGTGGATCGGCGTGGTCCCGCTGGCCACCGGCCTGATCGGCTGGTGCCCGGCCTACCTGCCCTTCGGCATCAAGACCTGCGCGACGAAGAAGCCGGCCTGATCCGGCCGGCCAGGTGGTTGGCGATGCGCACGAAATCGTCGACCGCCAGTTCCTCGGCCCGCCGCGTCGGCGCAACATCGAGCGCGGCCAGCTCTTCCTCCGCAAGCAGCTCACGCAGCGTATTGCGCAGCATCTTGCGCCGCTGCGAAAAGGCTGCCGCCACCACCCGCTCCAGCAGTCCTTCGTCGGTGGCGCTGCGCGCCGCGGGCGGCCGCGGCAGCAGGCGCACGACGGCCGAATCCACCTTCGGTGCCGGATTGAAGGCGCCGGGTGGCACGCCGAACAGCCGTTCCATTTCGAAACGGTATTGCAGCATCACCGAAAGCCGCCCGCGCGCCGCGCCGCCCGGCGGTGCCACCATGCGATCGACCACCTCACGCTGCAACATGAAATGCATGTCACGTACCCGGTCGGCCTGCCGCGCCAGGTGAAACAACAGCGGCGTCGAGATGTTGTAGGGAAGGTTTCCCACCACACGCAATCCGCCGCCCAGCGAGGCGAAGTCGAAGGCGAGTGCGTCGCCTTCGTGAAGCAGCAGGCGCTCGGGCCCGTAGCGTTCCCGCAGCCGCGCCACCAGGTCGCGATCGATCTCGATCGCATGCAGGCGCTCCACCCGATCGAGCAGCGGCGCGGTGAGTGCCCCCAAACCCGGCCCGATCTCGACCAGCGTCTCGCCCGCCTGCGGCGAAACCGCCTCGACAATGCGCGCAACGATGCCTGGCGCCGCAAGGAAATTCTGGCCAAAACGTTTGCGTGCCCGGTGTGCACTCATCCGCGCGCGGCCAGCTCGGTGGCGAGGCCGATCGCGGCATGCAGGCTGCGCGGGTCGGCCTGGCCGCTGCCGGCGAGTTCCAGTGCAGTGCCATGGTCGACCGAGGTGCGGATCAGCGGCAGGCCGAGCGTGATGTTGATGCCGTCCTCGAAAGCGGCATGCTTGAGCACCGCCAGCCCCTGGTCATGGTACATCGCCAGCTGCGCATCCGAGCCGGTGAGCACGCGAGGCGTGAACAGGGTGTCGGCCGGAAGCGGTCCCACCAGATCCATGCCCTCGCGGCGCAACCGTTCGATCACCGGCGTGATGACCTCGATCTCCTCGCGGCCGAGGTGGCCGCCCTCGCCGGCGTGCGGGTTGAGGCCGGCCACGAGGATGCGCGGCCGCGCGACGCCGAAGCGGGTACGCAAGTCGGCATGCAGGATGCGGATCGTCACCTCCAGATCGGTCGGCGTTATCGCATCGGGCACGGCGCGCAACGGGAGGTGGGTGGTGGCAAGCGCCACGCGCAGGCCGGCGCCGACCAGCATCATGACCACGCGCGGCGTCGCCGTCTTTGCCGCCAGATACTCGGTGTGCCCGGAGAAGGCGATGCCGGCATCGTTGATGATGCCCTTGTGCACGGGCGCGGTGACCATTGCGGCGAATTCGCCGCTGCTACAGCCGGCCAGCGCGCGATCCAGCAGCTCCAGCACGTAGGGCGCGTTGGCCGCCGCCAGGCGCCCGGCGACGCACGGCGCCTTCAGGGAGACGTGCAGGATCTCCAGCGCCGAGGCATCGCCGCCGGTCTGTGCCGCCCGCGCCGCGATCAATTCGCGATCGCCGATCACGACCAGGCGTGCGGGCCAGGCGCGTGCGCCAAGGGAAAGGCAGAGCTCGGGGCCGATGCCAGCCGGCTCGCCGCTGGTGATGGCGATGACGGGGCGGCGCGCGGTGGCGCTCAGCAGATCAGCGGTTGTCTTCGAGGCGGTATTCGACATAGGCGCGATCGCGCATCTGGCGCAGCCAGTCCTGGTAGGCCTCGTCGCTCTTGCGCTCGCGCAGGATCTGCCGCGCATTCTGGTGCAGGCGTTCCTGGGACGCATCGACGCGCCGCTCAAGTACCTGGATCAGGTGCCAGCCGAACGGCGACTGCACCGGCTCGCTGATCTGGCCGAGCTTGAGTGCATCCATCGGCCGCTCGAACTCCGGCACCGTGTCACCGGCAGTGAGCCAGCCGAGGTCGCCGCCCTTGGCCGCCGACAGGTCGTTCGAATGCTGGCGTGCCAGCTCCGCGAAATCCGCGCCGTTGTCGATGCGCTCCTTCAGCGCAACCAGGCGCCGCTTCGCTTCCGACTCGGAAACCATCTCGCTGGTCTTGACGAGAATGTGCCGCGCGCGCGTCTGCTGCACCGGCGACACCGCGATGGCGCCGCCGCGCCGGTCGACCAACTTGAGCAGGTGGAAGCCGGCCGGGCTGCGCAGCACCCTGCTGACCTCCCCGGCCTTGAGTTGCACCAGCGCCTCGGCGAACAGCGCCGGCAGCCGATCGAGCGGACGCCAGCCCATGCTGCCGCCCGAAAGCCCGTCCGGCGCGTCCGAGTGGCTCGCCGCGAGCTGGGCAAAGTCGGCGCCGCGGCCCAACTGGGAGCGAAGCTCCTCGGCGCGCGCGCTGATGCGCGCCAGCTGCTCCGGCCTGGCCTGTTCCGGCACGCGCAGCAGGATGTGCGCCAGCAGGAATTCCTCGTTGCCGCCGCGCTGCGCGCCGGCAAGGAAGTTCTCGATCTCGCCGTCGGAAACGGTGATGCGATTGTCCACTTCGCGCTCGCGCAGCCGCGCGACGACGATCTCGCCGCGGATCTCCTCGCGGAACTTGCCCCAGGCGATGCCGTCCTTCTCCAGCGCCGCACGGAACTCGGCCAGGCTCATGCGGTTGGTCTGCGCAATGCGCGCCAGCGCCTGGTCGAGTTGCGGGTCGTCAACGCGCAAACCGCTCTCCCGCGCCAGTTGGTACTGCACGCGTTCGACGATCATGCGTTCGAGCACATGCTTTTCGAGGATCTCGCGCGGCGGCAACTGCGTGCCCTGCTGGCGCAGTTGCCGCTCCACCGTCGCCAGGCGCGAGCGCAACTCAAAAAGCGTGACAACCTCGTCATTGACGACGGCAACGATCCGATCCGCCTCGAATGGCTGGGGCGGCCGCGACTGGCCCCACGCCGCGAACGACAGGCCGAGCCCGGCCAGCAGGACGGCACCGCAAACGCCGATTCTCAATCTCCGCTCCTCGTCAGTTGGCGCCGAACGCCGGATCGGCGGTCGGCTGGTTGATCTGCCCGTAGCCGGGGATGCTGCGCTTGAGCAGCTCGAGCGGGTTGGAGCCCACTCGCGAAAAGCCGTTCAATTCCAGCTGGACGAAAAACGACGTGTTCGTGCCACCGGTCGTCGTGGCAAAACGCTGCACGACGAAACGCGCAACCCAGCAACCCGCATCCCGCTCGACACCGGCAACGGTCTCGATCAGGCGGTGCTCGCGCAGCGAGTAGTTGTAGCGGCCGACCCCATGCCAGCCGGGTGCCAGCGGCCACTGCGCCGAAAGGTCGATCTGGCGGATGCCAGGCACCACCGGGGTGGTGTTGGAATCGTGGGTGAAGCGATAGCTCGCGTTCAGCACCTTGGCGAACTCCGGCTGCCAGCGCGCACCGACGACAAACCGTTCGGTGCGGCGATCGCGCGGGTTGTACTGCCACGCGGCGTCGGAGTAGATCTTCGGCAGGACCTGGCCAGACAACGCCGCGACGAAGTCCGAGGCACCGGCGCTGCGCACTGGCATGCCCGGCAGCGTGACCTCCTGGCTGGCCAGGTAGTAGCGCTGGCCGACCATCCCGCGCACGTACTCCTGGCCGGTCTGCGGATCGACCAGGCGCGAGGTCAGCGCGGCCGTGAGCTGGTTGGCGTCGGCAATGCGGTCGCCACCGGTGAACGGATTCTCGGAGAAGATCGTCGCATAGTTGAAGTCGGTGGCGCCGCTGTCGAAGTTGGGAATCTGCTCCTGCGTGCGTTTCGGCACGAGCAGGTAGAACAGGCGCGGCTCCAGCGTCTGCGTCAGGTCGCGCCCGAACCAGGCAATGTCGCGCTCGAAGGTGGCGCCGGAATCAAGGCTGAACGTCGGCAGCGTGCGGACGATCTGCTCGGGACCGCTGCTGGTACGCCGCGTCAGGTCGTAGCGCGTGACGTGCAAGCCCAGCTTGGGCGTGACGTAGTAGCCGGCCGTCTGCAGCGGCCATGACACCTGGGGATTGAGCGTGAGCCGGCGGCCGACATCGGCCGTCGGATGGCTGAAGTTGACGTACTCGCCGTTGAAGGCGAAGGCGGTGCCGCCGACGAACTCCGGCCGGCTGGCGGTCAGCACCAGTTGCGGCGTGCGCTCGTAGGGCTTACCAACCGGCGCCAGCGAGGGATCCTGCAGCGTCTGGTAACGCTGCACGTTCGCCACCGCCGACCACCAGCCGCCGCCATAGCTGAGCGTGCCCTGGCGCAGCAGGTTCGTCTGCGAGGTGCTGGCGATGCGCGACGAGGTATCGGTGAAGTAGGTGTCGTCCGAGACGCCGTTGAGTGCCAGCATGCCGGCGATGCCGCCGCCGAGGTTGTTGTGCACGTGATAGAGGGAATAGGCACCACGACGGCGCTTCAGGATCGCATCGTCGGGCAGCCATTCGCCGCGCATCTGCCCGCTGTAGTTCCGGTCGAGGTAGCGGAACTCGGCGCCGAGCTGCATGCCGCGCTTGCTCATCAGGCGCGGCGAAATCGTCGCGTCCATGTTGGGCGCGATGTTCCAGTAGTACGGCAGCGTGACGTCGATACCGGTCCGCGTCGAACTGCCGATGGTCGGCGAAAGCAATCCGGACTTGCGCTGGTTGTTGAGCGAAAAGCCGACCCAGGGCGAGTAGAACAGTGGCACGTCGCGGAATACCAGCTTGGCGTCGCGCGCCTCGCCGGTCTCGCGGTCGTGGTCCAGTTCGAGGTCGCGCATCTCGAAATGCCAGTCCGGCGGGTCGACGCTGCAGGTGCTGTAGGTCGCCCCCGTCAGACGCTCGCGATTCTCGCCGAGGAATTCGAGCCGCTCGGCCGTACCCGAGCCGCGGGTCAGCCGGCTGGTGTCGCCCACCACTTCGCCGGCGACGATGCGCGGCGGTGGCGACACCGCCTGCGGCACCAGCGCCACGCCCAACTGCCTGACCTTGGGCGTGCGCAGGATCGAGTAGGCCGGCCGTTCGAGGAAGCCCGTGTTTTCCGTCAGGTTCAGCCGCAGCTTCTCGCCGCTCATGCGATCCGCATCGCGGCGCAGGCGCACGGCACCGACGGCCTCGACTTCATCTTCGACGCGCCAATAGGTGATGCGATCGGCGTCGAGCCCGGTGTTTCCCTTGCGCAGCTCCGCTGCCCCTTCGGCCACCGTTTCATCGTCCCCGCTTTGCGTGATGCGCGAGGCGGAGAGAAACACCGGCAGACGCGACTGTTCGGCCTCCGGCAGCGGCGCCAGTTCGCCGCTCGCATGCAGGACCGGATGCGGCAGCGCTCCGGCGCGCACGTGGGCGGAATAGGTCGGTGCCAGCGAGGGTCGCTCCACCACTTGCGGCGGCTGTGCCAGCGGCGGCGCCGGTGCAGCGGTCGCGGATTGCGCCACGGCGCCCGAGCGGGCAGACGTCGGCGCCGCCCCGATCGGCTCCTTCGGCGCGGCCAGCAGCGGTGCCGGGGCCGCCACGGGAACCGTTTTTGGCAACGCCGACACCGGCGGCGAGGCCTTCTTCTCGGCAAGCGGCGGCGCAGCGACAACCGGCTTGGCGGGTGAGGCGGGTGAGGCGGATGAGGTGGAAGGGGCGAACGGGGCGGCGCGCCGGACCCGTTCAGCGGGAGCCGCCATTTTCTCGGTCAGCGCGCCGACGGCTTCCACTTGCGCTGCCGCTTCGGCCGCGCTGGGCGCCGGCACCTGGCTCACGCCACGGCCCAGCAATGCCGGGTCGACACGCAAGGGCGGCAAGCCCTCCGCGGCCAGCAGATTGCCGGACAAGGCGAGAAGCACTGCTGGCGCAAGTCGCCGCGGGAAGCGCATCGTTTCGTGTATTTTCGCCGCCCCGCCGAGCCGGGTGGGGACGCGCGGCAAATGATAGAATCGCGTAGTTTATCATCAACCTACACGGTCGATTCCGCCAATCCGCGGCATGCAGCGCCTCGAACTCGTGCACCGCTGGCTCGCCGACCTGTTCCCCGGTCGCGCGCTTTCCGTCGCGCCGGCCTCGGCGGACGCCAGTTTCCGCCGTTACTTCCGCGCCACTTTCGCGGACGGCGGCACACGCGTCGTCATGGACGCGCCGCCCGAACACGAGGACTGCCGGCCGTTCGTCAAGGTTGCCGGGCTGCTGCACGACGCCGGCGTGCATGCGCCGCAGGTGCTCGCGCAGGACCTCGACCGCGGGCTGCTGCTGCTCACCGACCTCGGCGCGCTCACCTACCTGGACGCACTCGATGACAGCAATGCCGATGCGCTGTTCGGCGACGCCACCGATACCCTGATCCGCTGGCAGCGGTCTAGCCGCGCGGGCGTGCTGCCGGCCTACGACGACGCGCTGCTGCGGCGCGAACTCGACCTGTTCCCCGACTGGTACGTTGCCCGCCACCTCGGACAGACGCTGACCGCAACGCAGCGCGAGGTACTCGAAGGGATGTTCGCCCTGATCCTCGGTGCCGTGCGCGGCCAGCCGGCCGTTTTCGTACATCGCGATTTCATGCCGCGCAACCTGATGGTCTGCGAGCCCAATCCCGGCGTGCTGGATTTCCAGGACGCGGTATACGGCCCGATTACCTACGACGTCGCCTCCCTCTTCCGCGACGCCTTCGTCAGCTGGGGCGAGGCGCGCACACTCGACTGGGTGGCGCGCTACTGGGAAAAGGCGAAGCGCGCCGGCCTGCCCGTCGCCGCCGACTTTGGCGAATTCTGGCGCGACCTCGAATGGATGGGCCTGCAGCGCCACCTCAAGGTGCTCGGCATCTTCGCCCGCATCAACTACCGCGACGGCAAGCCGAAGTACCTCGCCGACACGCCGCGCTTCCTCGCCTACGTGCGCCATGTCGCCGCGCGTTACGCGGCGCTGGCGCCGCTGCTGCGGCTCCTCGATGAACTGGAGCGGCGCACGCCACAGGCGGGCTACACCTTCTGATGCGCGCCATGATCCTCGCGGCCGGGCGCGGCGAGCGCATGCGGCCGCTCACCGACACCATGCCGAAGCCCCTGCTTGCCGCCGGTGGCAAGCCGCTGATCGTCTGGCACATCGAGGCGCTGGCACGCGCCGGCATCGGCGACATCGTCATCAACCATGCGCACCTGGGCGGGCGGATCGAGGCGGCGCTCGGCGACGGCGCCGCCTTCGGCGTACGCATCCGCTATTCGGCCGAGGCGGCGGCGCTGGAAACCGCCGGCGGCATCGCCCAGGCGCTGCCACTGCTCGGCGAGGCGCCGTTCGCGGTGGTCAACGGCGACATCGCCTGCGACTACGATTTCGCCCGGCTCCGGACCGTCGCCGGACAACTCGCCGCCGACGGGCTTCTGGCCCACCTGGTGCTGGTGGCGAACCCGCCGCACCACGCGCAGGGCGACTTCTGCCTCGACCGCGGGCGCGTGCGCACGCAGGGCGAGCGCCTCACGTTTTCCGGCATCGGTGTCTACCATCCGGCGCTGTTCGCGTCCGTCCGTCGCGGCGACAAGGCCCGCCTCGCGCCGCTCCTGGTTACCGCAATCGCGGAGGAAAAGGTCGGTGGCGAACGCTACGCCGGGCGCTGGATGGACGTCGGCACGCCGGCGCGGCTGGCCGAACTCGACCGCCTGCTCGCGGCGCTATAATCGGCACTCGCCCACCCCCGGTGCTCACCGTGAACCTCGCCCCGTTCGCCGCCCGCCGCGCGCGACTGCTGGCCGCCATGAGGCGCGGCGTCGCCGTGATTCCCACTGCGCCCGAGCAGCTGCGCAGCCGCGATTCGCACCACACCTATCGCCACGACAGCTATTTCTATTACCTCACCGGCTTTGCCGAACCGGAGGCGGTGCTGGTACTCGTTGCCGGGGAGTCACCGCGCACCCTCCTGTTCTGCCGCGAACGCGACCCGGACAAGGAGGTATGGGATGGATTCCGCCACGGGCCCGAGGCGGCACGCGCGACCTTCGGCGTGGATGCCGCGTTTCCCATTGGCGCTTTCGACGAGAAGCTGGCGGAACTGCTCGCCGATCAGCCGGCACTGCATTTCTCGCTCGGTCACGATGCGGCCTGGGATGCGCGCATCCTCGCCGCCCTCAACCGCACGCGCGGCATGGTGCGCACCGGCGTTCGCGCGCCGACCGAGATCGTCGACGTGCGCACCGAGCTTGACGAGATGCGCCTGTTCAAGGACGCATCCGAGATCGAGAGCATGCGTCGGGCCGGGCAGGTCTCCGCGGCGGCGCACCGGCGCGCCATGGCCTTCGCCGCGCCGGGGCGGCACGAATACGAGGTCGAGGCGGAACTGCTGCACGAATTCCGCCGGCACGGCGCACCGGCACCGGCCTATGCCTCGATCGTCGCCGGCGGTGCCAACGCCTGCATACTCCACTACGTCGACAACAACCGGCCGTTGCGCGACGGCGAACTGCTGCTGATCGACGCCGGCTGCGAGATGGATTCCTACGCCGCCGACATCACGCGGACTTTTCCGGTCAACGGGCGCTTCTCCCCCGCGCAGCGGGATGTCTACGAACTGGTCCTGGCGGCCCAGGCCGCCGCCATCGCCTGCGTTTCCCCCGGCCGCTCGTGGGACGCGCCGCACGAGGCGGCACTGGGCATCCTGGTGCAGGGCATGGTGGACCTCGGGCTGCTCGCCGGCAGCCGCGACGGCCTCATCGAATCGGGCGCCTACAAGCGCTTTTACATGCACCGCACCGGCCATTGGCTCGGCATGGACGTGCACGACGCCGGCGAATACAAGGTCGGCGGCGCCTGGCGCCCGCTGCAGCCGGGCATGACGCTGACGGTCGAGCCCGGGTGCTACATCCGCGCCGCCGCCGACGTGCCGCCGGCATTGCGCGACATCGGCGTGCGCATCGAGGACAACGTGCTGGTCACGGGCAGCGGCTGCGAGGTCCTCACCGCGGAGGCGCCCAAGGACATCGCGGCGATCGAGGCGCTGATGGCGCGACGGCTTTGAGCCTTCGCTCCGTCGCCATCGTCGGCGGCGGCCCGGTTGGCCTCGCCCTCGCCCTTGCGCTTTCCCGCCAGGGCGTCGACTGCGTCGTCCTGGAGGCACGCGCGCAAGGTGCCACGGGCGACGACCGCCGCGCAATCGCATTGTCCCAGGCGTCCTGCGCCGCCCTGCAGCGCCTCGGCGTTGCGGACGACATCGGCGCCACGCCGATCACCGAAGTCCATATCTCCCAGCAAGGCCATCTCGGGCGGACGCTGATCCGCGCTGCCGAGCTTGGCCTCGATCGCCTCGGCGGCACCGTAACCGCCAGTGCGCTCGCCGACGCGCTGGCACAGGCCTGCCGGAAGCGCGGCGTCCGCATCGTTTGCGGCGCCCGCGTCGAGCGGATCGATCCGCGCGGGGACCGCGTCGTGCTGGGCTGCAGCGACGGCCGTGAACACGATGCGCAGCTGGTCGCCTGGGCGGAAGGCCAGATCGGCGACGCCGACGGCGTCCGCGCGCGCGACTACGGCCAGCGTGCCGTCGTCGCGCAGGTCGACACCACCGGCGGCCACACCGGGATCGCCTTTGAGCGCTTTGCCGACGGCGCCGCCATCGCGCTGCTGCCGCTGGGTCGCGGGCATGCCGTGGTGTGCAGCGCGTGCAATGCCGATGCCGACGCCTGGCAGGCCGACGACGACGACGCATTCCTCGCGCGCCTCGGCCGCGCATTCGGCGGCCGCCTGCATTTTTCCGGCGCCCGCCCACGGGCCGCGTTTCCACTGGCGCTCCGCCTGCGCCGCTGCACCGTCGGCGAGCGCGCCGTATGGCTCGGCAACGCGGCGCAGACCCTGCACCCGATCGCCGGCCAGGGATTCAACCTCGCCCTGCGCGACGTAACCGAACTCGCGCGCCGGTTGGGCGCGCAGCCCGGCGATTGCGGCGCACCACGCGTGCTCGCCGCTTATGCCGCAGCGCGACAACTCGACCGCCGCGGTACCGTCGGTCTCACCGACCTGCTGGCGCGCAGTCTTGTCAGCGGCGCGCCCCTCCTGGCGCAGGCGCGCGGCACCGCGCTGCTGGCGCTTGACCTGCTACCGGCGGCGCGGCGCTTCGCCGCCCGCCGCCTGATTTTCCGTGCCGGAAACTGGCCATGATGCGCACTTCTTGAGTGCCGGCGAAAAGCGAATTGGGTTACAATTCGCGCCTCCCCCAAGGTTCCCATCGACTCCGTCCGCGCCATGGAATTCGCCGGCTTCACGCTACGCAACAACCTGTTCGTCGCGCCGATGGCCGGAGTCACCGACCGCCCGTTCCGCCAGTTGTGCAAGCGCATGGGCGCCGGCCTTGCCGTGTCGGAAATGGTTACGTCCAATTCGCTCCTTTACGGCAGCGCCAAGACACGGCGCCGCGCCAATCACGATGGCGAGGTCGCGCCGGTCTCGGTGCAGATCGCCGGCGCCGATCCGCGCATGATGGCCGATGCCGCGCGCTACAACGTCGACCACGGCGCACAGATCATCGACATCAACATGGGCTGCCCGGCGAAGAAGATCTGCAACGTCATGGCCGGTTCGGCGCTGCTGCGGGACGAGCCGCTGGTCGCGCGCATCCTCGATGCGGTGGTCCGCGCCGTGCCGGTGCCGGTGACGCTGAAGATCCGCACCGGCTGGGACAAGGCAAACCGCAATGCGCTTGCCATCCTCCGGCTGGCCGAGGCTGCCGGCATCCGCGCACTGACGGTGCACGGCCGCACGCGTGCGTGCGGCTACACCGGCGACGCCGAATACGACACCATTGCCGCGGTCAAGGCGGCGGCACGCATCCCGATCATCGCCAACGGGGACATCACCTCGCCGGAAAAGGCGCGCCAGGTCCTCGCCCGGACGGGCGCCGACGCGATCATGATCGGGCGCGCGGCGCAAGGCCGGCCGTGGATCTTCCGCGAGATCGAGCATTTCCTCGCCACCGGCGAACGGCTTGCGGCGCCCGGCGTGGAGGAGATCCACCGCGTATTGCGCGCGCATCTGGCCGACCTCTACGCCTTCTACGGCGCCGCGACCGGCGTCGGCGTCGCACGCAAACACATTTCCTGGTACACGAAGGGCCTGGCGGGCGCCGCCCAGTTCCGCCACGCCATGAACCAATTGCCCGCGGTCGACGTTCAGCTTGCGGCAGTGGACGAGTATTTCCTCGGCCTCGCCGCACGCAACGACCACCTCTACCACTCCGAGGAGCGCGCCGCATGAGCCGTCCCAACACCGTTTGCCGCAGCGCCGGCCAGAGCGAGATTTCCGACTGCGTCAAGCGCTCGCTCGACCGCTATTTTCGCGACCTCGACGGCGAGCGCCCCTGTGCCGTCTATGACATGGTACTTCGCAACATCGAGCGACCGATGCTCGAGATCGTCATGCGCGAGGCCGACGGCAACCAGACCATCGCCGCCGAGATGCTCGGCATCAACCGCAACACCCTGCGGCGCAAACTGGTCGAACACAAGCTCCTCTAACCCCCGCCGGCAACCGGCGGCCGACAACTGGCGATCGCAATGAAAATCTCGCAAGCACTCATCAGCGTCTCCGACAAGCGTGGCGCGGTCGATTTCGCCCGCGCCCTCGACGCACTCGGCATCAGCATCCTGTCCACCGGAGGCAGCGCGCGCATGCTGCGCGATGCCGGCCTGGCGGTCACAGAGGTGGCCGACTATACCGGCTTCCCGGAGATGCTCGACGGCCGCGTCAAGACCCTCCACCCGAAGGTCCACGGCGGCATCCTCGCGCGGCGCGACCTGCCCGAGCATCTCGCCGCGATCGAGGCGGCCGGCATTCCCCGCATCGACCTCGTCGTGGTGAACCTCTATCCGTTCCAGCAGACCGTCGCCCGGCCCGATTGCCGCCTGGAGGACGCCATCGAAAACATCGACATCGGCGGGCCGACCATGGTGCGCGCCGCGGCGAAGAACTACGCCGGCTGCGCGGTGGTAACCGACCCGGACGACTATCCGCGCCTGGTGGAAGAACTGCGCGCCGGCGGCGGCGCCCTGTCCGAGGCGACACGCTTCGAGCTCGCCCGGAAGGCCTTCACCCACACCGGCCGCTACGACGGCGCCATCGCCAACTACCTCACCGCCCTGCAGCCGGACGGCGCGCGCGGCGTCTTCCCGGAACGCCTGCAGTTCGCCTTCGACCGCGTCGAGACCCTGCGCTACGGCGAGAACCCGCACCAGCAGGCGGCGTTCTATCGCGACCCCGCCGCCGGACCCGGCGGCATCGCCGCCTTTCGCCAGTTGCAGGGCAAGGAGCTGTCCTACAACAACATCGCCGACGCCGATGCGGCCTGGGAGTGCGTCAAGGGCTTCGACGGCGGCGATGCGCCTGCCGCCTGCGTCATCGTCAAGCACGCCAATCCATGCGGCGTGGCGCTCGGCGCCAGCGCGGCCGAAGCGTACCGGAAAGCCTTTGCCACCGATCCGGTGTCCGCCTTCGGCGGCATCATCGCCTTCAACTGCACGCTGGACCGGGCGGCCGCCGAAGCGGTCGCGCAGCAGTTCATGGAAGTCCTCATCGCACCCGCAATCAGCGACGAGGCGCAGCAGGTCCTCGCGGCCAAGCAGAATGTGCGCGTGCTGGTGGTTCCGCCCGGGCCCGGCAGCAGCGGCTTCGACCTCAAGCGCGTCGGCGGCGGCCTGCTGGTGCAGACCTGCGACGATGCCCGCATCGGCGCCGCCCAGCTGAAGGTCGTCACCCGGCGCCAGCCCGACGCGCGCGAACTGGCCGACCTGCTGTTCGCCTGGCGGGTCGCCAAGTACGTCAAATCGAACGCCATCGTCTATTGCCGCGACGGCCAGACGATCGGGGTCGGTGCCGGGCAGATGAGCCGCGTCGACTCCGCCCGCATCGCCGCCATCAAGGCCGGCAACGCCGGCCTCGCGGTGGCGGGAACCGTGGTTGCGTCCGATGCCTTCTTTCCCTTCCGCGACGGGCTCGACGTGCTCGCCGAGGCCGGCGCCACCGCGGTGATCCAGCCCGGCGGTTCGGTGCGCGACGCCGAGGTGGTTGCGGCCGCGGACGAGCACGGCCTCGCGATGGTCTTCACCGGTTTCCGCCACTTCCGCCATTGAGCATGCGCCCGCGCGACCCGCAATGAAAATCCTTGTCATCGGCTCCGGCGGCCGCGAGCACGCACTGGCCTGGCGGCTGGCCCGCTCGCCCCGCGTCCAGAAGATCTATGTCGCGCCGGGCAACGCAGGAACCGCCCGCGAGAACGGCATCGAGAACGTGCCGCTCACCGGCATCGACGCGCTCGCCGACTTCGCCGCGCGCGAGCAGGTTTTCCTCACCGTCGTCGGCCCCGAGGCCCCCCTCGCCGCCGGCGTGGTTGACGCCTTCCGCGCACGCCGGCTGCCGATTTTCGGGCCGACGCGCGCCGCCGCCCAGCTGGAATCGTCCAAGGATTTCGCCAAATGCTTCATGGCGCGCCATGGCATTCCCAGCGCCGGCTTCGCCACCTTCGGCGACGCGGCGCTGGCGCATGCGCATGTCGAGGCGCAGGGCGCACCGATCGTCGTCAAGGCCGACGGCCTCGCCGCCGGCAAGGGCGTGGCGGTGGCGCAGAACGCCGCCGAGGCGCACGCCGCCATCGACAGGATGCTCACCGACAACCGCATGGGCGACGCGGGCGCGCGCGTGGTGATCGAGGAGTTCCTCGAAGGCGAAGAGGCCAGCTTCATCGTCATGTGCGATGGCACGCACGCGCTGCCGCTCGCCACCAGCCAGGACCACAAGCGGCTCCTCGACGGCGACTGCGGCCCCAACACCGGCGGCATGGGCGCCTACTCGCCCGCCCCGGTGGTAACGCCGGCGGTGCACGCGCGCGCCATGCGCGAAGTGATCATGCCGACGCTGGTTGGCATGGCGCAGGAGGGCAACCCCTACACCGGCTTTCTCTACGCCGGCCTGATGGTCTCGCCGGACGGTTCGATCAAGGTGCTGGAGTTCAACTGCCGCCTGGGCGACCCGGAAACACAGCCGATCATGCTGCGCCTGAAAACCGACCTGGTCGACCTGATCGAGGCGGCGGTGGATTGCCGGCTGAAGAACGTCGAGGCCGACTGGGATCGCCGCGTCGCCCTCGGCGTGGTCCTGGCCGCCGCCGGCTATCCGGACGCGCCGCGCAAGGGCGATGTCGTCGCCGGGCTACCGGCGGGAGGCGATGATTTCCACGTCTTTCACGCCGGCACCGCCCTCGATGGCGGCAACGTCGTCACGGCCGGCGGCCGCGTGCTGTGCGTCACCGCACTCGGTGATACCGTATGGCTGGCGCAGAAGCGCGCCTACGACATCGCCGAGCAGATCCGCTACGACGGCATGCAGTATCGGCACGACATCGGCCACCGCGCCATCCGCCGTTAACCGCCTTGCGCCTGAGCAGAGCGTATTTGCACGATCGCCTTCTCACAGCGTGGAGTCCCTTCCATGAACAAGTTCCTCAAATACGTCGCGGCAATCGCTATCCTGATTGCCATTCCAGCAATCATCCAGAGGGTGGCGTTTGGCGAAAGCAAGTCGGACGTCGCGAAACAGATGCGAGATTTCGCCAGCCAGGCCAACAAGGACCTGCCGCGGAAGATCGACAAGGTCACGACGCTGACGAAGGTGGATTTCGATGCCGCCACCAGCACCTATCGCATCTATTACACGATGGACAGCGGCATCAACATCGACCAGGCCAAGAAAAGCGCGTTCCACGCCTTTGCCGTCAAGCAGATTTGCGGCGGGGACATGAAGCGCATCTTGGCAAAGAAGGTTGCGATCGAGTATTTGTACACCTATAACCCTGACGGCGAAGACCAGAAAATGAGCCTCTTGATCCCGCCGGCCAGTTGCGCGTAACGATGTCCCGTGGCGCGGCCAACGCTTACGCCAACCCGGCCCGCGCAAAATGCGGCGCCGGCCGGTTGCCCTGAGCGATGGACGTCGCACCCGTCCTTGGCTACTTCCGCGACCTGCAGGAACGGCTCGTTGCCGACCTTGAGGCACTCGACGGCCAAGTCTTCCTCCGCGATACATGGACGCGCGCAGAAGGGGGCGGCGGCCTCAGCTGTGTGATCGAAGACGGCGGCCTGTTCGAGCGTGCCGGCGTAAACCTGTCCCACGTCACCGGCACCGCACTGCCGCCCGCCGCCACCGCCGCACGCCCGCAGCTCGCTGGCCGTGCCTGGGAAGCGATGGGGGTCTCGCTGGTGCTGCATCCGCGCAACCCCTATTGTCCGACTGCGCACCTGAACGTGCGCTGCTTCGTCGCACGCCGGGATGGCGCCGACGACGTGTGGTGGTTCGGCGGCGGCATGGACCTAACGCCCTACTACGGCTTCGAGGAAGACG
>Ga0138256_10001962_pt1 | contig 22146 bp, 18 predicted proteins | sample KNB2016incub_MG_FD_105486 | JGI IMG/M metagenome (GOLD analysis project Ga0138256, IMG submission 105486) | Active sludge microbial communities from wastewater in Klosterneuburg, Austria - KNB2014incub_MG | ecosystem: Engineered > WWTP > Activated sludge > Unclassified | place: Austria... | reverse complement strand
CAACATGCGCGCCGATTTCTTCGGTCCGGCAGGCGACACCTCCTGGAATCGTCGGCGTCTGCTCGGCGAGCACGAGTCCTTTCGGTGCCACGACCTCGATATCCGCGACCGTGAAGGTGTAGATGCCGTGATGGAGAGCTTTCGGCCGCACCTCGTCGTGCATGCGGCGGCGCAGCCGAGCCACGATCTCGCTGCGACCCGACCGTTCGACGACTTTGACGTCAACGCCGTGGGAACGCTCAACCTGCTTGAAGCGACTCGACGGCACGTCCCCGAAGCCGTCTTTGTCCACATGTCTACCAACAAGGTCTACGGCGATGCCCCAAACGAAATCGCCATGGTCGAACTTTCGACTCGCTGGGACTACGCGGACCCGGAGTTCGAGGACGGAATTCCGGAAACCTTTCGAATAGACCGCTCGAAGCACTCGCTGTTCGGAGCCTCGAAGGTCGCCGCCGACATAATGGTGCAGGAGTATGGGCGCTATTTCGGTATGAGCAGTTGCTGCCTGCGCGGCGGGTGTCTCACCGGACCGAATCACAGCGGCGTCGAGTTGCACGGGTTCCTCTCCTACCTCGTCAAGTGCAACGTCGAGGGTCGGCAGTACAGAGTATTCGGCTACAAGGGCAAACAGGTTCGCGACAACATTCACTCTTTCGACGTCGCACGTTTCGTGCATGCGTTCTTCGAGCACCCGAGGGTCGGCGAGGTTTACAACCTGGGCGGCGGGCGCGCCAACAGCGTCTCGATTCTCGAGGCCTTCGATCGGATCTCGCAACTTTCCGGGCGCCCGATGGAGTACGAGTACCAAGAGAGGAACCGCGAGGGGGACCACATCTGCTATCTGAGCGATCTGGCAAAGATGAGGTCGCACTTCCCCGGCTGGAACCTGACGAAGAGCCTTGAGGACATCTTCGAGGAGATCCACGCCGCGACGAAGGACAAGTGAGCGACGCCACTTTAGTTCTCGAAGCGGGGCGCGCCGAGGAGCATTACTGGCGTGATCTCTGGCGCTATCGCGAGCTCTTCTCGGTGCTCGCCTGGCGCGACGTCGCTGTGCGCTACAAGCAAACGGTGATCGGGGCGGCTTGGGCCGTGCTTCGGCCCTTCTTGACGATGGTGATCTTCACCGTCATCTTCGGCCGCGTGGCGAAGCTCCCGAGCGACGGCGCTGCTCCCTATGCGCTCATGGTCTTCGCCGGGCTCTTGCCCTGGTCTCTGTTCTCCGCTGCGCTAACCGGCGCAGCCGAGAGCATGGTCTCGAACGCCAATTTGATCGGCAAGGTCTACTTTCCGCGTATTATCGTGCCCGCGGCAACCCTCGTGACGGCATTGATCGACTTCCTGCTGAGTCTCGTGATTCTCGCGGCAATGATGGCTTGGTACGAGTTCCTACCGGGTTGGCAGATTCTGCTCCTGCCTGTCTTCGTGGCGCTCGCGCTTCTCGCGAGCCTCGGTCCGGGTCTCTGGGTCACTGCCCTCAACATCAAGTATCGCGACTTTCGGGTGGTGATTCCGTTCCTGGTGCAGATCGGACTCTACGTCTCGCCGGTGGGCTTCAGCAGCACCGTCGTGCCAGAGGATTGGCGTTGGCTTTACAGCCTGAATCCGCTGGTCGGCATTATTGACGGTTTCCGTTGGTGCATCCTTGGCGGCGAGAGCGGCATCTACTGGCCGGGCTTCGGTACTAGCCTGGTCGTCGTCGTCTTCTTTCTCTGGCTCGGCGTCAGGCGCTTCCGCGCTACAGAGCGCACCTTTGCGGATCTAATCTGAGATGGCGGACACTCTCATTCAGGCCGAAGGAGTGGGCAAACGGTACGTCATCGGCCACCAGTCGCAGCGCGAGAGCTACATGGCGCTGCGCGACGTGCTGGTGCGCAAGGCGAGGACCTTCTTCCGGAAGGCTTCTGATCTCGCGCACGGTCGTGCGGTCATCGAGGGCGACGAGCTCGAAGAGGTCTGGGCGCTGAGGGACGTCAGCTTCGAGGTGAAGCGCGGTGAAGTACTCGGGATTATCGGTCGGAACGGAGCGGGAAAGTCGACCTTGCTCAAGATCCTCAGCCGGATCACCGAGCCGACCACCGGCCGTGTCCTTCTTCGCGGCCGGGTGGCAAGCCTCCTCGAGGTGGGCACCGGTTTCCACCTCGAGCTCACGGGACGGGAAAACATCTTTTTGAACGGAGCGATCCTCGGCATGAGCCGCGCGGAGATCCGTCGCAGATTCGATGAGATCGTCGCATTTGCAGAGGTCGAGAAGTTTCTCGATACACCGGTCAATCGGTATTCGTCAGGAATGTACGTTCGCCTCGCCTTTGCGGTCGCCGCTCATCTGGAGCCTGAGATTCTGATCGTCGATGAGGTCCTTGCAGTAGGTGACCTGGCATTTCAGAAGAAGTGCCTCGGGAAGATGAGAGACGTCTCGGCGAGTGATGGCAGATCAGTATTGTTCGTAAGTCACAACCTGAGCTCAATTCGGCAACTGTGCGACTCCGCGATTCTGCTGGAACGAGGTGAGCTCCGCCTAGCGGGAACAGTCTCCAGGGTGATCGACGCCTATAGCAGGGGCAGCCTTGCTGGCGAGGACTTGCGTCTCCCGCCGCCCCCGGAGGAGTTGATCGAGATCGCCTACGTCACCGCTTTCGCTCTCGAAAACTCGAGGGGAGAGCGCGTGACTGAACTCGCGCTCGCTGAGACGTGGTTGGCTCGCGTGACTTGTCGGGTATCCCGTCCGATGGTGGATTTCGTCGTGGGCTTGGGGGTCGTCGGCATGGACGGAACACCGATCCAAACGGCGTGGAGTTCGCCCCGATCCGTAGAGAGCGGAAACTACGAGGTGGTATTCGAGCAGAATGTCGTCGTCTTGGAGGCTGGCAGCTACTATCTCAATGTCGGCCTAAGCGACCAGGGAAAGTCGTTACAGCACGTGCAGGTTGCACGGTTGGACATCGGCGACGAGCCAGTCAGCGGCTACTTCCCGATGGTCTCCGGTGCCGGCTACATCTTGAACTCGATGATCGTGACCGTTTCTCGCCAACTCGATGGTTGAACGGCCTGTCTTTCGCATAGCAAGTGTCAAGGGCAACTGGAGGACGCGATGAAGCCTTGGCTGACTCGCTTCCTGCACGTTCTCAAGCTTTATCATCCTCTCCACGATCTGCGGCGAGAGTACAGATTTCGGAGCAGGGAGAGTGACTTGCTTCGCGCTTGGGAGCGCAATGGGAAGCCGGTTCCTCCGCCAGCCTCGATCAAGCACTTGTGCATCCTGCGCTATTCGCGAAAGTGGAGGATTCGCGTGTTGGTGGAGACGGGTACCTGGTTCGGCGACACTGTCTTCATGCTTAGGCGCGAGTTCAAGGGGTTGCACTCGATCGAACTCGACGAGGAACTCTTTCGATCCGCTAAGGAGCACTTGGGTCACATCCGAAACATTCGACTCCACCACGGAGACAGCGCACAGGTTCTACCTGTAGTCGTCGCTGAGATTCAAGAGCCGGTTCTTTATTGGCTCGATGGGCACTTCTGCGCTGGTCCTTCGGCGCGAGGCGCGCAGGACTCTCCGATCTCGGAGGAGTTGTCCTTCCTGCTGGAGAGAACCTCGGGGGAGAACGTAGTTCTTATCGACGACGCAAGGCTTTTTGTCGGCGCCGACGGCTATCCAACCCTGGCCGACCTTCGCGCACTTGTGGCGCGGAAGCGCCCGAGAGCGAATTTCATTGTAGCGGACGATATTGTTCAGATTGCACCTGTTTGACCGTTCCGCAGCAGCGAGTGAAGCATGACCATGCGACCCGATCCATCTGACATCTCAGGTTACATTTCCGAGACTAGCGAGCAGGAGCGCGAGCTTCTGAAGCTCTTCCGGAAGGACCAGAAACTCACCATTTTCGATGTGGGAGCCTGCGAGGGCGAGGACTCCATTCGGTACGCGACGAGGTTTCCCAACAGCCGGGTGTTTGCATTCGAGCCTCTTGCATCTAACTGGGAGCTGGTTAGGGCCAACTTTGAGAGGTATTCGATCTCGAACGCGGAGTTGGTTGGTGTCGCCCTCTCGAACAGCGCCGGAGAGGCGGACTTTCATGTTTCGTCTGGCCGGCCCGACGAGCTCTTTCGCGGCGGGGACTGGAACTACGGCAACAAGTCGAGTTCGTTGCTCCCTCCAACTTCCAAGTCCCCAATGTACGGATGGGTCAGGTTCGAAGAAGTGGTCAGAGTAAGGTGCGAGGTGTTGGATGACTTCTGCCGAACAAGGCGAATCCTGAGAATAGATTTCGTACATATGGATGTTCAAGGCGCCGAGGCGCTGGTGTTGGCTGGGGCGAAGGAGATGATGAGGCGCATTGTCGGTATCTGGTTAGAGGTCTCTGACGAAGCGCTCTATGCCGGTCAAGCGTTGCGCTGCGACATAGAGCGGTTGATGCGGCGACAGGGATTTGTGCGAACTCTGCAGTTGAGGAGAGGCGCCGAGGGCGATCAGTTCTATGTCAACGTTCGATTTCCCCGCACTTGGCCCTACTTGATTCTCGATCGTATGGGCAGAGTTGCGAGACAAATGCGGCGAGCCGGGGGAAGAATCAGGCGTTCCGTCCTTGCGGCGTTCGGAACAGCTCTCTAGAGGGTTATTCTCTCTCGAATGATCATCTCGTGGCTGACCGGTGGGCTCGGAAACCAGATGTTTCAGTACGCCGCAGGACTTTCTCTCGCGAGTCTCCGCCGAACCGTGTTGAAGCTGGATGTCTCCTGGTTTCGAGAGTACGCCGAGTATGAGGACCACAATCGCTACGCGCTGAGTTGCTTCAATATTTCTGAACAGTTCGCCACGCGAGAGGAGATTGATCGCATAAAAGGGGTTCGATTGACCCGGTCCGAACGGCTGTCGGTAGGTCTAGCCAGGCGACTGCACTTCTTCCAGTATGTAAGGAAGTTTGAGCCTGCTGGAAACTGGCACCCTGCGAGGTCGTTCTGGTTCTATCCGGAGTTTCTGGATCTCTTCGATTCGACCTACCTCGAAGGGATGTGGCAGTCCGAGAAGTTCTTTCGACCGGTCGCCGATGTGCTTCGCAATCACTTCAGCTTTCGCTATCCTCCCACCAAGGATGTCGAGGTGACACTGCGCCTCATCCAGGACGGACCCTCAGTGGCCGTTCACTTCCGGCGCGGTGACTACCTTCGAAATCCCAAGTTTGCAAGTGAGATGGGCGCCCTAGGGTTCGACTACTACTACAGGGCGCTTGAAGTTGTTCGGCAGCGCGAGCCCAAAGCGAAGCTCTTTGTCTTCTCGGATGACATTGATGCTGTCGAGGCGGAGTTTCGGCCCTCGTGCCCCACCCATTTCGTTCGCTCTGTCGGAAAGTGGAACGACTTCGATAAGGTCAGGTTGATGAGTCATTGCGATCACGCCATCATTGCGAACAGCACCTTCAGTTGGTGGGGAGCCTGGTTGAATCCGTCGGCTCAGAAACTCGTGGTGGCGCCAGACCCTTGGTTCGCGGGGGACGCTCAGCGCGGCCGCGACGTCGTTCCGGAGTCGTGGACCAAAGTCCCACGGTCCGCCTAGAGCGCTGCTCGCAAGAGAGATCGGACTATCGTGCGAGTTGCAGTCATTCCGACTATCCGCGACTACCCTTGGGGCGCGCCAGGGCAGTCCCTGGGTTCCCTTGCGGAAGCGCTCGTCGAAGCTGGGCACAACGTGTTGATGTTCGTCGCCCCAATCGACCGGTCGATAGCAAAGGTCGCGCAACTGGAAGAGGCCGGTGTACGAGTCGTCGATCTCCCAGGGTGCAGGCCTCGCGGTGGGTCTCCGATGGGAATCGTCAGGCGCGCGTTCGCGCGCCTGACGCCGAATCGCGAAAGGTTGCGGGCGGAGGTCCTCAAGTTTGGCGCTGAGCATCTGTTTCTGAGCCAGGGCGGGACATGGTGCGGCCTGGCTCCCGAGTACTTCGACCTCCTGCGAGAGTTCTCTGACGGCTTTTCGCTTGTTTGCCACCTGAACCGACCGGAGCCCCCTTTTGGTGTCGAGGCGCTCGCGAAGGCGCGCTGGCTCATGGCCAACGCGAGGGTCGTCTACTTCAACTCCTCATGGACCCACCGCTTGGCGGAGGAGCAGATCGCGCGGCCCATAGGCGGCGCTCTCTATTTTCAGTATCCGCTTCGATTCGAATTCGAGGCTCCCCTTCCTTGGCCCGCCGGGGAAGGCGCTGAGTTGGCAATGGTGAATCGACTCGATACTTACCACAAGGGCATCGACTTGGCTCTCGAGGCCATTTCCCGCCTGCGGGCAGAGGGAATCCCGGCTCGCTTGAGTATCTACGGCTCTGGCCCGGATGAAGGGTACCTGCGAGATCTGGCAGCGTACTGGAAGATAGGCGATCTTGTGGAGTTCTGCGGCCATCGAGAGGACCTCGAGAATGTTTGGTCGAAACACGAGGTACTGCTGCTCCCGTCACGCTTCGAGGGACTCGGAGTCTCCATGATAGAGGCCATGGGATTCGGGCGGCCGGTCATAAGGACCCCCTACGGCGGCGCCTCGGAGTGGATCAGGGATGGCGAAAACGGCTATCTTTGTCCGGGTGCTGAAGCCGATCTCTTGCTCAGCACGCTGCGGCGCGCGGTTGCTGAGCGCAGTCGCTGGCCCGGCATGGGAAATGCGGCTCACTTGTCGGTCAAGCGATCGCTCGACCGCAGCCCGGGTAGGGTCTTTCTGGCGAGTCTGTCTGCGACCTAGTGGAGTCTGAGGCACCCAAATGGAGAGTGTAGTTCTAGGTATTGGCGGCCTCCTGGGGCACGACGGCAACGCTGCTCTGCTTGTCGACGGCCGAATCGTCGCGGCGAGCCAGGAAGAGCGGTTCACACGCAGGAAGCACGACGCAGCCTTCCCCCGACAAGCGGCACTCGACTGCCTCGAGATGGCGAGCCTCGTTCCGAGCGATGTGCGCTGGTGCGTCTTTGCGGAAAAGCCCCTGCAAAGCTTGATCTTCGGAAGAACTGGGATGCCGACGACTCGGAGGTCGTGGGCACTCTCCAGGTTGGTTTCAGACAGGGAGTTTCAATATCCCGTAGCAGCCCGCCGACTCTTTCCGAAGGCCAGATTCAGATATGCGTGGCATCACCTCTCGCACGCGGCCGCGGCGCTTTCCACGTCGCCCTTCGATCGGGCGGCTTTTCTTTGCGTCGACGGCAAGGGCGAGGACGTCTCCGCGACCGTCGGAGTCGCCGACCGTCAAGCTACAGAAATCCGCTTTGAGCTGCCATTCGAGAATGGGGTCGGCCTGCTCTACACACTGGTCACTTCCTTTCTTGGGTTTCCGTCATTCGGTTCTGAGTACAAAGTCATGGGCCTCGCACCGTACGGTGAGCCAAAACTCGTGGGCGAGTTGCGCCGATTTTCGGAGTCAGACTCTGATGGCGCGCTGCGATTGAGAGAACGTGCAACGTTCTTCGCCGACGACATGAACCAATCAGTCGAGGCGCTGGGGCGCCACCTCGGCTTGCGGCCGCGAGCCAAAGGAGAGGCTCTGACCGAGAGTCATGTCAACTTGGCGGCTTCCGTGCAAGAGCTCTTCGAGCAGGAAGTGGAGAAGATGGCAGCATTCGCGCGCCGGGTGACGGGGGAATCTCGCCTCTTGTTCTGCGGCGGCTGCGCGCAGAATTGCGTTGCCGCCGGGCGGCTCCGGCGCAGCGGGATCTTCGAATCGGTCTTCAATTCACCCGTTGGCGGGGATATGGGCTCGGGGCTAGGCGCGGCGTTGTTGTTCGAGCAGCAGCGGCAGGGTCGCGTCGAAAAAGTGGACGCCCTGGGCTTTTGCTTGGGATCCAGCCCCGGTGATCCACCCGGCGAGGCGTTGCCCTTCTTGGTTCCAACTGAAGGGACCATCCATGAGGCGACTGCGAAGCTGCTCGCAGATGGCAAGATCATTGGCTGGATTCGAGGCCGTATGGAACTTGGGGCGCGGGCGCTGGGGGCTCGCTCAATCCTCGCTGACCCTCGAGTGCCACACATGCAGTCGACCTTGAATCTCAAAGTGAAATTCAGGGAGTCGTTTCGCCCTTTCGCACCGGCGGTGCTTGCTGAGGACTGTGGCGACTGGTTCGACTCCGTAGAACCTTCGGACTACATGCAGTACACGGCATTTCTCCGTCCTGAACGGCGACACCCGATTCCGCCGACTCTGAATGGACTCAGGGAGCGGCTTGACTTCAAGCGATGCGACCTTCCCAGTATCGTTCACGTCGATTACTCTGCGCGCTTGCAGACGGTCCGTCGGGAGGTGCATCCTGACTTTCACGAGCTCATCTTGGAGTTCAAGCGGCTAACAGGCGTTCCCATTCTCATCAACACGAGCTTTAACGTCAGTGGCCAGCCAATCGTTCGCACCGCAGGCGAGGCTTGGGAGTGCTTCAGGCACACAGACATGGACTACTTGGTGCTAGGCGATCGGATCTATCGCAATCCGAACGACCTCGGGAGGGAGGAGAAGCTCGCATGGTTGCGGCAGTTCGAAGATTTCTCCTGAGAATGTTCTGGGCTGTGGCGAGTTCCGGGGCCGAGCCGGCAAGGCGCGGCTGGCGACGATCCTCGAAGCGAAACGATCTCGGCTTCAAGTAGTGCCTCGGCACGGAGGGGGTACTTGACCATTCGCTTGAGCGTTGTCCTCCCCACGTACAATCCGAGTTCGGAACGCCTGCTCTCGGTTCTCGAGGCGCTGCGAGCCCAGAGCTTGGGTTCGGAGTCGTGGGAACTTCTGGTTGTCGACAACGGATCCGACCCGCCGCTCGAGGGCAGGATCGACCTTACCTGGCATTCTTCAAGCAGGATCGTCCGCGAAGATGCCCTTGGATTGACCCGCGCTCGGCTCAGTGGATTTCATGCGAGCAAGGGCGAAATCGTGGTGCTCGTGGATGATGACAATGTACTGGCTCCAGATTTCCTGGAACAGGCTCTGCGGATTGCTGACGTGCATCCTGAGCTCGGTACATGGTCGGGTAGCGTGTTTCCGAGGTACGAGAGGCCGGATCTCGCGCCGCCGAAGTCTCTGCTGCCTCTGCTGACGATTCGCCAGCTCACCTCCGATCTGTGGTCGAACGATGTCGACCACCACGCTTCGACACCTTGGGGGGCCGGGATGTGCATTCGCCAGAGCGTCCTTCGTCAGTACGTGATCGATTTAGAGGCGCGCCTGCCCGGCTTGCAGCTGGACTTGGAAGGCGAGCGCCTGATCTATGGCGGCGATACGGACATCGCCTATACGGGGTGTGCAATGGGCCTGGGGAAAGGCGTCTTCCGCGCGCTCCGCCTCGAACACCTGATTCCAGCGCAGCGATGTGGATCCGACTACCTCTGCCGTGTCTCGGAGGGGAGAGGATTCACAGAGGTTCTGCACACTCTTATCTTGACAGGTCGATTGCCCGAAGAAGGATTCTCGATAGGGCGATGGTTGCGGGAGAAGCGGTCGGTGCTAAGGGGAAGCCTCGTCGAGCGCAGAGTGGCCAGGGCTCGGCTCAAAGGCCGAAGTCGGGCCATGAGAGAGCTGCGGTCGATTCATGGCTGAGCTTCCGCGCGTATATTTCTATTGCCGAGACGAGGAGGGCAACCTCCAAGAGGACGTCATCACGCTGGCTGAGGGCCTGCGCGAACTCGGTATTCCGTATTGGGGAAGCAGCGACTACTGGCGCGATTCCGCCGATTCTCCAAGTTGCCTGATCCGCCACGACCCGGAAGTTGGGCCTGCTGACTGCGACGTTGTCGTAGTCAGCTATACCTGGCCCTACTGGATTCGGATGGGCACCTTCGACCTAGTACGACGCCCGCTGCCCGAAGGACTCTTCGCGCGCACAAGGCGGTACAAGACCGTCTACATGGACAGCCACGATGGCCATCGAACGGTTTCGTGGGAGCCGGAGTATCGAAGCTTCGACCTTATCCTGCGTTCGAAGCTCAATCGCCGTGCTTGGCACCCAGAGAACCTCCGCCCGTGGGTCATAGGATTGAACAACCGTATTCTGCGGGCAACCGTTGGCGCGGTGCCGTTCAGAATGCGGCGAAGGGCACTGCTGGTCAATTTCGGCGCTTCGCACCCCTATCCTCACGGTGTCCGCGAACTCGCGCGAGATCGGTTTGAGCCCAAGATTGCGGAACTCTTCGAGATTGACCGGACGCAGGACGACCTTTCGCGCGAGCCCAGCGAGCCGGAGGACGCGCTTGCTTGGCGGCAGACTGGGGGCAGGTTCGCCCGTGCCTACTACGAGCGCCTCAAGTGTAGTCAAGCGGTATCGGCTTTCTGCGGCGAACTGATCCCGCCGATGCCGTTTCACGCCCCGGAGTGCTATCTGGTCGGCGGCAAGAGAGCAAAGCTGAGGCGATTGTTGTTCGAAGCGCTAGCTCGGATCGATCCTCGAGAGCGGCGCTCAGTGCAATGGGACAGTTTTAGGTTCTGGGAGGCGCTTTCGGCCGGCTGCGTCGTCTTCAATCTGGATCTCGAGCGTTACGGTGCCTTGCTTCCAGTCATGCCTGAGAACTGGAAGCACTATATCGGTGTCGATCTTGCTCGAGTGGACGCCTTGATCGAGAAGCTGCGGGGCGAGCCCGAATGCGTCGAGCGGATCGCGGCGGCGGGACGAGAGTGGGCGCTTCGCCACTACTCGCCGCGCGCAATGGCTGGGCGATTTCTGGAAATGTTGGGCTATTCGGCGCCCGAGGCGACTCCGTGAGGGCACCGGCGCCCCGGGTTCTCTTCTGCACCTCGGAGATTCCGCAGTCTGTCAATGCTGGGAGCATGCAGCTCTATCGCGCTCTTCAGGGCTATCCAGGGGACCATCTGATGGTCCTCGGGCCGGCGCCGGAGCTTGATGCGGAGCTCCTGCCCTGCCGGTACGAGACATTGAGGCTCCTCACCTATCGCCTCGCCTGCACCCGTTTTCGGTCTTGGGCAAGTGGGCTCAACGCGATGAACACCCTTGTGGAACCGCAGGTCCGCGAGTCTGCCAAGCGGCTACGCGGATTCGCTCCCCAACTCGTCGTCACCGTGATGGACAAGCTCTCCTTCTATAAGCACGCCTGGGCGCTTGCCCGCCGTCTCGGGGTGCCGCTGATGACGGTGACGATGGACGATCCGCAGACCTTCGAACGCGCTCACCCCGCCCTCGAGGGCTCGTTCCAGCGCTTTCTGAGGCGGCTGTACCGGGATGCGGCGCTATCGCTCGGTGTCAGCCACGAGATGTGCGAGTATGTTGCGCGCCGCTTCGGCAAGCCCTCGACACCATTCTATTTCGGTCCTCCTGAAGGTATCTTTCCGCGACCGCCAGGAGAGAGTTCGATGCTCAAGAGCCCTCCCAGACTGCGCCTCGCCTGCGCCACCTCCCTTGGGCTTGGCTATCGCGAGGGTCTGAAAGCTAGTCTTGGGGCCCTGGAATCGGCCGATGCCGAGGTTCACCTCTTCACTCGCGATCAACACTGCCTGATCGACCACCCCCGCATCGTCAATCGCGGGTTTCTGGCCCCTGAGCGCCTGTGGCCTGCCGTGCAGGAGACCTGTGATGCTCTGCTGCTACCCTATGCTTTCGATGGGTCGATGCTGCGAGTTTATCGAACTCACTTTCCGACCAAACTCTCAGAGTACTGTTGGGTCGGGATGCCAATCGTAGTCGCCGGCCCCGAAGATGCGACTGGAGTGCGGTGGGCGCGCCGGCATCCTGAAGCCGCAACGGCAGCGGGGTCGCCGGCGCCGAACGACCTAGGTCGGGCTCTCGCCGAGCTGCGGACGGGTGGGGCCCGGCGGTCTTCGATGGCCGAGGCGGCTGCGCACATTGCACGGGCGGAGTTCGACCCGAAGGTGATCCGCGAGCAGTTCTGGGATCACCTGCGGGCGGCCGCGGGCGAGACCTGCGAAGTGACGGGAGCAGTATGAGAGTACTCATCACAGGAGTCTGCGGCTTCGTCGGTAGCGCCCTTGCACAGGGGCTGCGTACGGGCTGGCCCGGCGACAGCCTCCAACTGTTGGGCATCGACAACTTGTCGCGTTCCGGATCCGAACGAAACCGCCTTGCACTGCGACGATGGGGCATCGAACTTGTACACGGTGACTTGCGGTTGCCGAGCGATCTCGAGAGCCTCGGGCAGATCGACTGGGTGGTTGACGCCGCAGCTCTGCCTAGCGTGATGGCGGGCGTCGGGGTTGGTCCGACGAGTCGGCAGGTCGTCGAACATAATCTGCTCAGCACTCTCAACTTGCTCGAGCTATGCAAGGTTCGTCAAGCTGGGCTGATTTTGCTCAGTACAAGCCGCGTCTATTCGGTGAGCGCATTGGCGAGCATCCAGGTCGAAGAGTCTGCGAGGGCATTTGCCCTAAGGAGAGATGTTCCTCAGCCAAACGGCCTTTCACTGGAGGGTATCGCGGAGGAGTTCCCTACGGCGGCCCCGGTGAGTCTCTACGGAGCGACGAAACTGGCTTCTGAGCAGCTTGCACTGGAATACGGAGCAGCGTTCGGCTTTCCGGTCCGGATCGACCGCTGTGGAGTTCTCGCGGGTGCGGGACAGTTCGGGCGCCCCGACCAAGGAATCCTCGCCTTCTGGATCAACTCTTGGCTGAGGGGGCGTCCCTTGCGCTATGTCGGTTTCGGCGGGAGAGGTTTACAGGTGCGCGACTTCTTGCATCCGCGCGACCTCGTGCCCCTGCTGCACAGGCAGTTGTCCGAGACGGAGGATGCCCAGGGAATCGCCTTGAATATCGGCGGCGGCATGGCGAATGCCCTCTCCCTTGCTCAGATCAGCGCCTGGTGTGAGGACCGCTTCGGGCCGCGCACCATTTCCTCAGACAACGCTGCGAGGCACTTCGACGCGCCTTGGATCGTATTGAACTCTGCGCGGGCGGAGCACTGCTGGGGCTGGAGGCCCCAGACTTCGGCGGATGCGATTCTGGCAGAGGTCGCAGATCACGCTGAGCAGCATCCCGAGTGGCTTGAGGTCAGCTGCGGCGCATGAAAGCACTCTTCCTATCTCACGAGCACTCTCTCGCCGCAGGAGGCGGCGGGCAGCAGCAGTGCACGCGCGAATACCACGACACACTGAGCGCCGCAGGGTTTCACCTGCAGGACGAAGCTTTCTCGACCGACAGGTCGTGGCCAGCCAGGCTAAGGAGGAGGTTTCTCCCAGCTCCGTATGCCAATCTAATTCCGCGCGACTATGTTGCACGCCTCGAGCGCTGTGTCAGGCAGGTCGAGCCGGATTTTGTTTTTTGTAATCTCTACAATTTTATTTCGATGGGCCGCCACCTGCGGTCAGTTCTCCCAACCCGGACCAGGCTTGTGTTGCTCTCTCACGGATTGGCGAGCGTGGACGAGGTTCATGCCGCCCGGATTGCCAGGGGAGCTGCGAAGAATCGGGGGCGCGATTCCAGCTCCGACACGAGAGTGGGAGCCATGCTCCGAATGGAGAGCGCGGGATTGCCCGCTTTCGATCACACCTTCTGCTTGGCGGAGTTCGAAGTCGAGATTTGTCGGTGGCTGGGAGCGCGATCGGCCTCCTGGTTGCCGCGGACAGTCAATGCGGCCGCGCCGCTCCGGTGGCGCCCCATCGGGAGTCGGGTCGGCTGCGTCGGCACCTTCGACCATCCACCGAACCTAGAGGGTCTGACGCTCTTTTGCAGAGCACTCGCGGGCCTCAAGCCGCAAGGGGTTCGGCTGAGGCTCGTCACGCGGTCTCACGAAGTCGCCGCCCGGCTCGCCGCGGCCTTTGAATTCGTCGACCCGCTTGGGCCGCTCGAGTCTGGCGTAGCCCTGGAAGCGGAAGTGGCGACTTGGAATGCCTTCGTGCATCCCATTTTCTGCTACGCAATGGGCTGTAGTACCAAGGTCGCAACAGCGATGGAATGGGGACTTCCAATCCTCACCACGCAGGCTGGACTTCGTGGATACTCCTGGAATGCCGGAGAGCTTCCAATTGTCGCAACGGCTGAGGAGCTGGCACAATTGGCGCTGGCGGCGATGGAGACCCAATATGCAGAAGGGCTCCGGGAGGCTGTAGTTCGTGTCGCAGCAGCGTCGCCGACGACGGAGTCTGTTGCCTTGCAGATCAGACGTGACCTCAGAGTTGAAGTCACCTGAGCAGCGGCGATGAACCACCGAGCGTCGGGCCCCGGAAGGTCACTCTGGATTCGCCGCCCGGCGCGGATCCGAAGCGGCGCTGGGCCCCGACGTCAGAGCTCGAAAGGTCTCTCAAGAGTGCAACCGCGTGAATCTCGGTGCCTCGATCTGTGGAGGGAAGCATGCGTAGCGGCGAGATGATCGGGCATTCGCGGCGGTGAAGCTCCGGACTCGTCTGTCTCGGCTGCTCGCCTCATCGCCGATTGCTTTTCTTCCGGTGCGTGTCCGCAAGGGAGCGGCCCGCGGTGCACGGTGGACTCTCCTGCCGTTCTCAGCGAACTGGCGCCATGGAGGAGAGGGCGATCTGGAGCCCGGTTTGGCTAGACTCAAGGAGGTTCGAGGTGCCGTTTGTTGGGACTTTGGCGCACACTTCGGGATCCACACTGTCGGCATGGCGATGCAAGTTGGATTGTCCGGCCAGGTAGTCGCTTTCGAACCTGATCCGGTCGCCTTCGCGCGCCTCGAGTTGCACGTGCGAAAAAACGATCTGTCCAACGTCGTGTCGATCCTGGCTGCGGTTTCGAGTTCATCGGACTCAGTAGAGCTGATTTCGGTTGGTGGGCTCGGTTCGACGCTCTCGCATCTTCGGTACCCTGACGAGCCCGTGGCTCAGGCCGAAGTAACGCTGGAGGTGAAGTCGGTCGTGCCCGACGCGCTCGTAGCCAGTGGCCGCATCAGGTTGCCGGACCTCATCAAAGTCGATGTTCAAGGGCATGGGGCCTCAGCGCTCCGTGGCTCGATCGAGAGCATTCGCGCGCGGCATCCAGTGATCATCTTCAGCAGCCATAGTCCATGGGAACTCCGTGAAGCCCGCGAGCTCCTGGAGCCTTTGGGATACGGCGTCCAGTCCCTCGCGGGTGAACCGATCCCCTGGGAGCGCCTCGGTGTCGAGACGGGAATTCTCATTGCGCCTTCAACGCCGCCCGCGACCGGATCTCTTCCGCCGCACGCGGATCGGCCGGACGGAATCCTCATCTCATAGTGTCTGCCTCTGTATCTCGGCCATGCCCCGCGTACTGATCGTCACCAGCATGTATCTGCCTTTTCAGGCCGCCGATTCCCATCGCGCACGGCATCTAGCGCAGCACCTGCCGTCCCAGGGATGGGACGTTGAGTTGTTGGTTCCGGCTGGCGACTTCCAACTAGCCGACTACTTCGAACCGCATGCGCAACTGCTTGCATTGCCGGTGGCAGTCCATTTCGCAACGCAGCGATGGTCCGCGTTCTTTCGTCTTCTGAACTGGAGGTCGCTCGGATGGCGGGCATACCTGCCGATGAAGCGGCTAGGCGCTTCGCTGCTGTCGAGTGGCCGCTTCGATCTTGTGTACTTCTCATGCTCCCAAGCGAACCTGTTTCATCTTGGGGTAGCTTGGCGAGGGAGGTTCGGGACGCCTTTTGTCATCGATTTTCATGACCCGTGGTACGTGCCTGCCCTACCCACCTCGAGCCTTCCGCCGACATTGAAGCGGCGGATCACCAACGTCCTTGCCCGCTATCTGGAGCGGGCGACAGTGAGGGAGGCAGCTGGAATCGTCTCTGTATCGCCGACCTATCTCGAGACGGTAAACGCTAGGTATTCGGGGAGACACTGGCAAGCGCTGGCTCCCGAACGCCAGGTCGTGATCCCCTTCGCCGCCAGCGAGGAGGACTACGATGCCGCAGGCTTGGTCCCGGGGCCGCGGCGCCCGGCGCCCCCTACCGCCGACAGAACGGTGGTCTATACGGGAGCCGGAGGAGAGATCATGAGGGCCAGTTTTTCCTTCTTGTGCCGCCTTCTGGCGGAGGTCAGGCGGCAGGCGCCAGAACTCCTAGCCGGCCTGCAGATCCGGCTCCTTGGGACCGAGCCATCGGCTGTCGCGCGCTCGCCCGTTCTCTCGCGAGTTATCGCCGATTTCGGTTTGACCGATCTGATTGTCGAGCATCCGGCACGAGTCAGCTACTTAGAGGCGCTTCGCGAAGTCGCGGAGGCCGACGGCCTGTTGATTCTCGGCGTCGATGATCCCGCCTACTGTCCGTCCAAGCTCTTCTTGTACGCGCTCAGCGGTAGGCCTCTCCTTGCCTGCATGATCACCGGATCCGCGGTCGATGTGAGCTTCGAGAACTGCCCGGAACTAGGTTCTTTAGTGCATTTCTGCACCGAGACGTCGGGACCGAATTCGGACGATGTGGATCGACTGTCTGAGTTTCTTCGCGATGTGGCCAGCCGAAGGTCTATGCAGCGGCGCGGCACTTTGGACGAATGGCTTGGACCGAGCATGGCGACGCGTCACATCGGTCTCTTCGAACGCTGTCTTGGTGCGGGGCGGCCCGCTTGAAGGCGGCCGGTCGCACCCCACATGGCTCTCTCGCGAAGCAACGAGATGCGAGGACCAGAGGGGCTCTGCCGGGGCGCAAGGGCATCTCATCTCCCGATCCGGAGCGCTTGGCAGGAGTTCTCGCTCGAATGGGCCGAAAGCCATGACGGTTCTGTTCGGGCATCCGAGTGGCAACCCCAACTCACACCACGCAGGGCTATCTCACTTGGAGTCGGGCTGGCTCGAGGCCTTCTGCGTTCCTTGGATGCCGTCACCCCGAATGGTGAGCGTTCTCAGCCGGCTGGCGCCCAGTCGCTCGGATCTTCGTCGCCTTACGAAGAGGGGCTTCGGGCCACTCGAGAAGGCTCCTAAGGTACAAGGCCGGCTGGGAGAGTGGCGGCGACTTGCTCTGCGAGCACTTGGCCGAGGAGGAGAGAAACAGGCCTATGAGGCCAATGACTGGCTCATGCAGATCATGATGCGGGAGTGCGGTCGGTTGCCGGTGACCGCGATCCACTCTTACGAGGACTGTTCTCTCAAGCAGTTCATGAGAGCGCGAGAGCTCGGCAAGGCGTGCATTTACGATCTGCCTACTGGCTATTTTGCTGCCTGGCAAGAGGTCAAAACCGGGCTCTTCAAGAAGTACTCCGATTGGCTCCCCGAGGGAGGATTGCCGTCGGAGCTCTACGCAAGACCAGACCAGAAGCGGCGCGAAATGGAGCTCGCAGACCTGGTGCTCGTTCCGAGTTCCTTTGTCGAAGAGACCGTTCGGTCATTTCATCCCGAGAAGAGGTTGGCACGCGCGAGCTATGGCGTTGACTCGGAATACTGGAGTCCAGCAAACCCGGAGCGGCGCCGGGAGGACGGTCCGCTGCGGTTCCTTTTCGCTGGCCAGGTCTCGCTCCAGAAGGGCGTACCCTTCCTTCTCGATGCGTGGCGCATGGCGGACCTGCGTTCGGCTCACCTCGAGCTGGCGGGAGTCTGGCGCCTGGCGGAGCAAAAACGCTCGGAGTTGCCTCGGGGAGTGACGGTTCTTGGCCACTGTTCGCCGGCCGTCCTGCGGGAGCACTATCGGGCGGCGGACGTCTTCGTCTTCCCCTCGTACTTTGAGGGACTTCCGCTGGTGATGCTGGAAGCCATGGCCTGCGGCCTCCCGGTCATCGCTTCCGATGCCGCGGCTGGGCCGGAGCTTCTCGCCGAAGGCGGTGGGAGCAGCTTCGTACGCGGGGACATCGATGCGCTGGTAGCTCATCTTAGGTGGTTCGATTCCCACCGGGAGCTCCTTGCGAACATCGGCGCAGCAGCGCGCGCCCAAGCCCAGCGCTTCACCTGGAGCAGGTATCGTGAAGCGGTCGCCACTGCAGTCGGTCCCCTCGTCTGAGACTGGAGATGATTCGCGAACCCGGAAGCACCGACAGAATGCCGACGAGCGAGTTCCTTGCGCTCTTGGCTTGCCCTCGCGATCAGGGTTCCTTGGGTATCCGTGGGAATTTTCTCACCTGTGACTTCGGCCACGAGTATCCAATCGTCGACGGCATTCCCGTTTTCCTCGTCGAGGAGGACATCCCGACGATCGGGCTGGCGTCGGAATCGCTGAGGTGCGCGCGCAGCATCGCAAGTGGGGGGCAGCCGGACGATCCCTGGCTCACCTCCACTCTGGGAATCAGCGATGCGGAGAAGCAGGCCCTTCTGGCGCAGGCGAGGGCCGGAGACTCAAGTGTCGACCTAGCTGCGCGTTTCCTTGTCGCGGCGACAAACGGGTTGCTCTATCGGAATCTCGTGGGAAAGCTAGACGCGTATCCGATTCCAGAGCTCCGCCTTGCAGGCGAGGCAGGGGAGACCTTTCTTGACGTCGGGTGCAGCTGGGGACGCTGGACAATCGCAGCGGCGCGCAAGGGGTTCCGCTCCGTTGGACTCGATCCTTCTCTCGGCGCGGTTCTCGCGGCACGACGGATCACCCAGGGGATGGGCCTGGATGCCACTTTCGTTGTGGGAGATGCGCGCAGACTCCCCTTCAAGGGAGACAAGTTTCGCTGCGTGTTCTCCTATAGCGTTCTGCAGCACTTCGAAAAGTCGAACGCACGAGTGGCGCTTCGCGAGATCGGTCGAATCCTTCAGCCAGGGGGCGGGAGCCTGATTCAGATGCCGAACTGCTACGGCCTGCGCTGCCTCTATCACCAGGTCCGGCGGGGGTTTCGAGAAGCGCGGGAATTCGAGGTTCGCTACTGGAGTCCGAGCGATCTTCGCCAGACATTCGAGCAGACTATTGGCGCGACCCGAATCTCTGCCGACTGCTTCTTCGGAATCGGGCTGCAAGCGAGCGATCGGTTGCTCATGTCGGGCGGGCATCGCGCCGTCCTGCGAGCTTCCGAGCTGCTGCGGGCAGCGAGCGTAGATCGCCCCTGGTTGACCGGGCTCGCGGACAGCCTCTATGCACACTCGGCCAAGGGTGCGTCAGAAAGAGCTGGCAAGTGACTGCCATGGCCGGGGGGGCATCTCGAATACGCCTTGGAGTCGTCGTGTCGCACCCGATTCAGTACTACGTTCCCCTCTACAGAAAGCTCGCTAAGCGCGAGGAGTTGGAAGTTCGGATCTTCTTCACCTGGCATGCCGGCGAGCGCGCGATGCGCGATCGTGGCTTCGAGATTCCCATCGCGTGGGACATTCCGCTCACGGAGGGCTACGACTTCGAGCTGGTTCAGAACGTGTCGGCTGACCCAGGGACGCACCGATTCTCGGGGCTCAGGAATCCTTCTCTCGCAGCGCGATTGAGTGCCTGGAAACCAGACGTCTTGCATGTGACTGGCTGGGCTTGGCGCAGTCACCTGGAGACCCTGATCGAGGCTCGCCGGAGGGGTTTGCCATCGCTCTTCCGGGGCGACTCGCACCTGCTGGACTCGCCGCGCAGCGGACCTAGATGGTGGGCAAAATGGGTCTGGCTGCGCTGGGTCTACTCTCTGCCGACAGCCTTCCTCTTCGTCGGGCAGGCTAACCGCTCTTACTACAGGGCATTCGGGGTGGCCGAACCCCGGCTCAGGTATTGTCCTCATTCCATCGACGTGGCGCGGTTCGCTGAACCGGCCGAGCGACTCGAGCGGGAGGCCGCGGAGTGGAGACGGGAGCTCGGAATTCCGGAAAACTCCAAGGTACTCCTCTTTGCAGGAAAGTTCGAGCGAAAGAAGCAGCCGACCATGCTCATGCGCGCCCTCCTCGACGAGACAAAACAACAGTTCGTTCTGGTGCTAGCCGGAGCGGGCGAGTTGGGGGACGAGGTTCATGAGCTCGCAGCGGCCTTTCCGAGTCGATTTCGCGTGCTTCCCTTTCAGAATCAGAGCCGGATGCCCGTCGTCTACCGGCTGGGCGACATCTTTGTGTTGCCATCGGCCTTCGGCGAGAGCTGGGGCCTGGCGGCAAACGAGGCGCTGGCCTGCTCACGGCCGGTACTCCTCAGTGATCGGGTGGGCTGCGCAGCCGATGTCGTCGACCCGTCCTGCGGCGAGGTCTTCGCTTGGGAAAGCGGCCGCGCGATGGTCGAAGCGGCGCAGCGGATGACCGGGGATGCGGTCCGCTTGATGGCCCTCTCTCATGCAGCTGGTCGAAAGGCCTGGGCTTTTGACGTTTCTCGGACGGAAGACGCAACGGTTGAGGCAGCCTGCGCGGTCGGCGGCCGAAGATGAGCGTTTCAGCCAAGGATCTCCGTCTCGAGGATAGGTCCATCAAGCGCGCGCTCGGGCTTGGGAGCGCCCTCTTTCTCTTACTCGGCATCTGGTGGGCAGCGGCACCCGAAGAACTGCTGGCCTACCTGATCGTCACGGTGGCGTCTCTGATTCCCGCGATCGCCTGGGTGCGACAGGGAAGGCTGGGCGTTCCGATTCTTCCTGCCGTCGCGTTCCTCCACATCCTCTACTACGCAATTCCGATCGTTCGTGGCCGGGAGGACCTCGAAACCTATTCGTACGGAGACATCCTTCAAGGAGCGGTGACGGTCGGTCTCTACCTGATGGCGGCGACCTTCGCCGCCAGTTTTCTCATGCGAGGGGCTCGTCGCGGGGGGAGCCAGACGGGCAACCTCCTATCCGATGCTCAGATGAAGACGTTGATCTACCTGGGGCTGGCGGTGGGAAACTTCTTCCTGATCGCGGCATCGGCCGGCAAATTGGGTTGGATGGGAGGATTCTTCGGCCTGGCGCGATCCATTGCACTCACGTCGCTACTCGTCGCCTGCTACTTTCTCGGCGTCGGGCGCGGGCGCGCGGAGCTTCGCGGGAGCAGTTGGTGGGTCGCTCTCGCAGGCCTTGGACTGGCGATCGTCGTCAGCTGGAGCTCTCTCTACCTCATTGGCGGGTTGATGTTCCTTCTGGCCACAGCGGTCGGATACGTGACGACGCGGGGCCGGATTCCGTGGCTGACTGTGGGCCTCGCGATCGTCCTTATTTCCATCCTCCATGCGGGAAAAGAAGCAATGCGGAACCGCTATTGGCAACAGGATGGTGGCGAACAGACGAGTCTTGTGCGGCTGCCGCAGTTGGCGGTGGAGTGGTTCAGGAGCGGCCTGGAGTCCTTGGGAACACCAACGAAAGGCCGCAGCGCCATCGATCGCGCATCGCTCATGCAGATTCTTCTCAAGGTCCAGTACCTCACTCCTGCCTATATCGACTATCTCAGGGGGGAAACCTACGCACTCCTCCCGGCCATGCTCGTCCCTCGTTTTGTCGATCCCGAGAAGCTGAAGAGTCAGGCGGGAATGGACTTGCTGAACATTCGTTACGGCATACTCTCTGCCGAAGGAGTCGAGAAGACGGCGGTTGGGTGGGGGCTTATTGCGGAGAGCTACGCCAACTTCGGCCTCCTCGGGGTGATTGGAATCGGCCTAGTCATCGGCGCCGCGAGTGGAGCGCTGGGTCAATGGAGCGCACGCGGGTCAGCTGTTTCCGTCTCTACCCTAGTCTCGGTGGCCATGATGGTTGGGCTCATCAATCTCGAGCAGGATTTCGCAGGACTGGTCACAAGCCTGCTGCAGTCGATCGCAGCGATCTTCGTCTTCGTCGCTGTCCTGAGGCTCTTTCCCAAGCGGCGGCGCCGGGGCCAAGCCCACATTCGCGCCGCGGGTTTGGCGGAGCCCAGGCCCCGCGATGCGGCAGGGACCTCAGAACTGCAGCTCCGATTGTGACAACTCTCCTGGCAGAGTCGGCCGCAACGCTTGCGGGCACGTCCGAAACCCCCGAGCTCGCTGGGGGCGCCATGCCACCGCGGGGCCGGCGAGTGGAGATTCTCGAGCCCCTGCGGGGTTTGGCGGCCCTCGCAGTAGCTTGGTTTCACTTCACAAACGCCACCGGTCTCCTCCCTGAAGGCTGGCTCAGGGCCTCTGGAAGATATGGCTGGCTAGGAGTCGAAGTCTTTTTCGTGATTTCGGGCTTCATTATTCCTTACTCGCTGTTCAATGCGGGCTATCGTTTCCCAAGGCACGCCGGACGTTTCATTCTGAAGCGCATCGTTCGCCTGGATCCGCCCTACATCGCTGCGATACTCCTCACAATCGCGCTCTGGTACTTGTCCGCGGCCGCGCCTGGGTATCGCGGCACGGTGCCACAGCTCGAATGGCTAACACTGCTGCTGCATCTCGGTTACCTGAACGCGTTTTTCGGTTTCCCTTGGGTCATTCCAGTGCTCTGGACGCTGGCGATCGAATTCCAGTTTTATCTGCTCATGGCGATCGTAT
>Ga0138256_10001961_pt1 | contig 22149 bp, 5 predicted proteins | sample KNB2016incub_MG_FD_105486 | JGI IMG/M metagenome (GOLD analysis project Ga0138256, IMG submission 105486) | Active sludge microbial communities from wastewater in Klosterneuburg, Austria - KNB2014incub_MG | ecosystem: Engineered > WWTP > Activated sludge > Unclassified | place: Austria... | reverse complement strand
GCCACCTCGATGGCCGATTCGGCAAGGTCGACGTCGCTTTGGCCGTAGCAGATGCCGGGCTCGACGGCGGGACGGGGGTGGCGGATGAGATGGAGCTGCATGACAGGGCGGGCCGGCTGGGGCACCCCGGGATGGGGCGCTTCTGGATTGCGTGCGTCCGGGTGAAGTGCGTCCGGGCGAGGTACCTCAGCCGCGATGATGCCATGGGCGCAAACCGTGCTGCGACCGCCGCCGTCGTCGGCGGCTGGACTTTCCGCCTCTTACAGGAACTCCGCTACCAGCTGGAAGTGTAGCTCGTAGCGGTGATCGGCATTGGGCAGGTCGTTGAAGGCGCGGGCGAAGGTGAGCCGTGCATCCACGCGTTCGCCTACTGTGGCGCGCACGCCCCAGCCGGCACTGCCCAGCTGGCGGTGCCGAGGCTCAGCCGAATTGGGTGCGCGCTGTGGGGTGACGCGGCCGTGATCGACGAAGAAGAATCCTGTCGCGCGCAAGGGCGGTAGCGCGCTGCCAGCAGCCAGCTCGCCCAGAGGGTGATGCAGTTCCAGGTTGGCGATGAAGCCGCGATCGCCAGACCAGGCGCCTACCGGGTAGCCGCGTACGCTGTATTCGCCGCCGATCTGCAGTTGTTCGCCCGACGGCAGCGGGCTGTGGCTGCTGTGCTGGTAGTTGAGGCTGCCTTGTAGCGACCAACCGGGCGCCGCCAGTGTCTGGATGCGGCGCACGAAGGCGCGGCCCACGGTGTAGTTGCTGCGCTCGTAGCCCTTGGCGCGGCCAGCGTTCAGGTGATAAGTCGCGATCCAGTAGCCAAGGTCGTCGGCCATCTGGTGTTCGATACCGAGGTTGCCGTCGACGGTCTGCGTTTCCTGCAGGGCGACGCCGCTGATCCAGTTCCGGGTTTCCCGGCGCTTGGTGCCAAGGACCAGGTCCGTACGCGAACGTTCGCCGAGGTGTACCGGTTGGCGCAATGACACCAGGGTGCCAGTGGAAAGGCCGGTGATATCGAGGTCGCGCAGCGATCCCTCGACGACCTCGACGTGGTCCTTGTAGGCTGAAATGCTCAGCCGCCCGCCGCTGCGATTGACCGGGAAGCTGTAGCCCACTGAATAGCTCTCCTGGCCCTTTGCGTCCACAAAACCCAGGCTCAGCTCGTCGCGAAAGCCCAGCAGACTGCGGTTGGTGTACTGCAGGCCAGAGCGCCACTCGCCCGTACCCTCGCTACCCGCGTTGTCCAGCGTGAAGCGCAGGCTGTGGCGGGGCGGTTCCTGTACGAGAACCTTCAGGTCCGAGGTGCCGAAGCGCTGCCCGGCCGCCAGCTCGGCACGCAGTTGCGCATCCTGGGTGCGATTGAAGCGGCGCAGGTCCTGCTCCAGCGCAGGAAGGTCGACGAGTTGGCCAGGCTCCAGTCCGATGCGGCGGGTGATGAAACTATCGTCCGTGCTTGCATTGCCCAGCAGGTCGATTTGCCCGACGCGGCCCTCCACCAGGCGGATATCGACGATGCCGTCCGACACATCCTGCGGCGGAATCAGTGCGCGGGCGGTGACGACCCGACGCTCGCGATAGGCGGCGTTGATGCGCTCGGTCAGATCCTGCAGGTCGGCCAGGGCAACTTGCTTGCCCGTGTAGGGTTTTGCAAGTTCCGCCAGGGTTTCGGCGGGCAGGATCTCGGACGCGCTGAAGCGGATCTCGTTCACCATGAAGCGACTTGTTTCGCCTGCCGGGCGCGCCGGCGCCGGTGGGGTGGCTTCGCGCCGGATGGGGTCATCCACCTCGCGTCGTTCCAGCTGCTCCTGCAGACGGCGACGCTCCTCCTCTTCGATTCGGCGCTGCTGGATGGCGCCGGGGTCGATGCCGGACGGCAGGCTTTGGGCGAGGGCCGGCGCAGCGGCAAGGGCGGCAGTGGCCAGGATCAGGACACGTTTCATTGTTTTATCCATTCCAGAAAATTGGATTCGTCCGTTCACTCTTCACCGTCCATGGTCACGGCCACCGGGTTTGCGCCAATACTGACCGGGCTTTCTTCCTCGTCCTCCTGCGCTTCGGCGCTGGCGCGTGGCGCGAGATGCAGTCCGGCCAGGGCTTGTTCGCTGTATTCGACCACACTCAGGACCGGGCCGTTGGGGCCGAGCACCTCGTGCGATGCTCGGCGATCGATGACGAAGGCGCCGGTATTGACCAGGTTGCGGTCCAGATTCAGGTTGAAAGCTGACTGGCCGGAGAACAGCTGCACGTCGTAGCCCTGCAGCGCGAAGTTGTGCTGGTCGATCAGCAGGCGCGTCTGCGGGTTGGTGACGACCATCCGGTCACCGACGAAGAAGTGGTCGATCGCCAGGCTTCCGATGGGTACATGCAGGTTGCCGAACAGGCTTGCCACCGTGTCGAAGTGGAAGCCGCCCGCTGCGCTCAGCGTCACGTTCATGCTCGAGGCGGGCCTGCCGCCATAACCGGTGAGCGCGCCGGTGATCGGCGTGACGTCGGAGCCAAAGATCGCGGCGTTGATCGAGTCTCCGCCCAGCGCCACGTTGCGGGCGACGTCGATGCGGCTCACTGCGAGGGCATTGCGTGCGCCCAGTGTCACATCCCGGCCCCCTACCTGACCGACCGTGAGGTCGCCACCGCGGGCGTCCAGGCTGACGTCGTCGTGGGTGCTGACGACCGAGTTCGCCGTGATCGAACCTTGCGAGCTGATCTCGATTTCGCGCTCGGCGCGGATATCGCCCATGACCAGCGAATCGGCGGCGTCGATGTGGAGCAGGCCGCCGGCGCTGGCGTTGAAGTTCAGCACGTCGATGTCGAGCGGATTGCCGCCGATCTGGCCGCCGGCATTGATCGTCAGGGTGGCACCGGGTGCCGTGTTGGCGATGATGTCTAGACGCTTGTCACCGCCGTCGAACACGCTGCCCAGTGCAGTGATCAGGATGGCGCTTTCGGTCGGGTTGCCGGTGTAGATGCCGGTGATGACCGCGTCGCCCGCCGTACGCGGCTTGTTGGGCTCAGCCTGATAGCCCACCGTGCGCAGATCGATGGTGCCCACATCAACCCTTATCTGTGCGGCATCGGCACCGTCGTCCGATTCCTCCATCAGCAGGTCGCCGGCCTGCAGGAACACGCCCAGCGTCGTCGCATGCACATCGGCGAAGGGCGTCAGCACCATGCTGGCGCCGGCGACCAGACTGATCGGTCCCGGCCCGCTGACGCGGCCGTTGATGAACATGAAGGTGGCCGAGGACAAGGCCACAGCATCGCCCGAGGCGACCGAAGCGATGTTGAAGAACTCGCCCTGCGGGCCGTTCAGGTACACGCCCTGACCGAAGCTTGCGGTCCTGGCGCTGATTTCGCCGTCCTCGTTCGAGACCGCGACGTCCAGCGCATTGCCAGGCGAGCCAATCATGCCGGTGGCCGACGACAGTGCGACCTTGCGTGCCAGGATGTTGAGCTCCGGGTCGAGCGTCTGCTCGGTGAGCTGGAAGTCGAGGATCGAACCGCGCGCATCGAGGCGAACGTTGCCGATCGAGAACACGGTATCGACGAACAGGCCAGAGTCGGCCGCCAGCCAGATGTCGGAGCCGGCGCGTGCGATCAGTCCGGCGTCGGGCGCAGTGAGCTGGATGCCGAAGGGGGTGAGGAAGACGTGGTCAGCGTCGAGCGTGCCACCGATGCCGCCGCTGGCAGCTTCCAGAATCAGCCGCCCGCCGCTCGATACGTTGACTGCGTTGGGTGTCGAAGCGGCGTTCAACAGTGCGCCCGCCACCTTGATCCGTACCTCGTCCCCGGCCGTGATGCGGTCTATCCGCAGGTCCTGCTCGGAACCGATGAATACCCGCCCGCTGGCGCTGGCGCTCAGTGCTCCGGTCCGGTCATCAACTGCGACGTTGATCGGTTGTGGCTGGCGGAGGGTGACGATCCTCGGATTCTCTTCATCATCCACCTCTGCGTCACCGCGTTCGGTAGCGGCCAGCGCGGCCCGCTCCGCCTTGCTCAGGCTCTCGATGCCCGCGGTGGTGTCGATGACGTAATCCGGGCCATAGGCACCAACGTCCTGTCCGACAATCAGCGTCACCTTGCGACCGCTGACGTTCGGCTCCTGGATGGTGGTTACCGTGTCGGTGACCTCCTTGAGCAGACCCGCGCCGACCGACAGCAACAACTGCGCCTCGGTCCAGCTGGCGCCCCGCGTGATGGAGTCCTTGTCTGCGTCGGTCGCCAGGTAGCGGTAGTCGTCGTCGAAACTCGCGGTTAAACCCCCGACTTCGGCGTGCAACTGCTGGTATTGCGCGCTGCGGTTGGCGGCGAAGGCATCGATGTCGCTCGCGCCCATGCCCGAGTCTTCCAGGGCTCTGCGTTCGGTGCTGGTGAGCACGTACTGGTAGTTAGGGTCGTAGCTTGCGCCAGCGTCGGCCTGGCGGCCGCGCAGTTGCCAGTAGAGGCGATAGTTGTTGCTGCGGCCATTGGCAAAAGCATCGACAGCCTGCTGCGCCTTGGCGTCGGATCCGACCAGCACCCCGTCGTTCGGGTCCGGATCGGTGAGCTTGCGCAGGCGCAGTTCGTCCCACAGCGCGGCGAGCTCGTCCTCGGTCCGGGTGTCGACCGTCGCATACGGGTTGTTGTCGATTGCACTGCCGCTGGTCTGAATGCGGATGTCACCCCCCAGGGACTCGACGCCGATCAGCAGCAGATCGCCACTGTAGGTGCCGGCGCTGGCTGGGTCGGCGTCTGCCACGTTGGACAGGTTGATGTTGCTCCGTGCGCGTGCGCTGAGGCCGTGCCGGGCGAGCACGTCGGGGTCGAGGCTGTTCGTGTCACCCGTGCTGATGCGCAGCGCATCGCCGTTGCCGGCATCGTCCAGGGTGCCGATGCGACCGTTGTCGGCGATCAGGTCGATGCGCCTGGCCTGTACCAGCGCGTTCGCATCGTGGGCGAGGATGTCGCGGGCCGACTCGAGAATCACCTTGTCGACGCCCGCGGCGCCGATGCGGCCGACATTCAGGTCGCCCACCTTCTGCTCAAGATAGATCGAACCCGTGGCTGTGTCTGCATTGACCACACCCCCTTCCAGCTGGCGCAGCTGCACCGCCTGCAGCGGGCTGCCATCCAGGTTAACGCTGCCGATGCCTGTGCCTGCAGACAGGTCGATCGTGCTGCCGCTGAGGATGGCGGACAGATTGTGCTGTGACAGGCTGCCGTCCGTGTCGACCGTGGTGTTGCCGCTGCGGTTGTTGAGGCTGCCGTTGAGCACCACGTCACCAACGGAGTCGATGTCGATACGGCCCGCATCGAAGCCGATGTATTCGATCCCGATCGGGTGGTCGGCGCGCACGCTGCCCGTCACCGTGGTCTTGGTGCCGGTTGCCACGAAATACTGCTGGTAATAGGTGGCGTTGGCGCACAGGGTCCACCAGTTGCACTTCTTCCAGCTCGCACCCGCCGAAACCGCCTGACTGACCTGCACGGTCTCCTCGTTACGCTGGAAGGTGTTCGTGTCAGCGACGGGCTGCACGCGAAGGAATTCGCCCTGTAGCAGCGGATCATCCGTGTTCGAGGTGGTGCCGACCTTGTACTGATCCTGGATCGGCGCAGCCGTGATCCCGAACCATCCGTTCTGCGAGTAGAGGTATTCATCCGTTCTGGCGGAATCGTAGCCGGTCGACAGCACATAACGCAGGTCGGTCACCGGGGTGTAGGCGGCGACGCCGGTCCTGGCCTCGCCCGTGGAGCGGGTGAAGGTTTGTGGCGCTCCGATCACGGTATTGCCGCCAGCATCCACCGCGATGTCGGTGATGACGATCCTGCCTTGGGCGCCGCGCCCGGCATCAACCGTGTTGACCCACAGTGTCTTGCCGGTGTCGTTCCTGACGCTGACCTGGCCATAGCCGTCCAGCACCCGCAGCTTGCCGCCGCCGTCCTTGGTGTTGAAGATTTGTCCGAACAGTTCGATGTAGCCGCCTTGCACCTGTGCGCCCGCCAGCTCGAGGCGGTCGTCGCGGGCGTTGTAATTGACCGTGATACGTGTCCAGTCGCCCCATTGCGCGGGCGCGAGGCCGCTGACCGACGCATCGACCACCTCGAAGTACTCGGCGCCGAGCTGTGCCTGGTCTGCGGGGGACAGGGTGTTGTAAAAATCCCTGGCGGTATCGAAGTCGACGCGGCTGCCGTCGGGCAAGCGAACCTTGGCCCCGTCCGGGACGCTGACGCCCCATTCCGGAATGCCGCTCTGGATCGTGCCGTTGATGTTCAGATAGCGTGCGGCGAGCAGCACGCTGCCGTTGGCGACGATGCTGCCGCTGCCGCTGGTATCGAGCACGATGTTCTTGCGGCCGTTGTTGTCCACCTCCCTAAGCGGCGAGGTGGCCACATGCTTGAAGCTGTTGGTGTAGCTCTGTACGAAGTCGCCGTTCAGGGCTTCCACTTCGACCGAGTTGGCGCTGATCGACGCCGTTTCTTCGAGGCGGATGCCGCCTGCTTCGCTGGAAATAGCGACACTGCCGCGCAGGTTGGTGATCGCGCCCTTCAGCACAATGTCGGGCGCCACCGGCGCCACGCCTGCGCCAATGGCACGATCTGCGTCGGCCTGGTTGAGCGGGTTGAAGCGGTTTTGAACGACGATGGCCGGTGCCGGACTGCCGGCGTCGGCGGTGGTGATGCTGCTGAAGGCGGCCACTCCCGCGCCACGGTTGATGGCGGCGATGCCGTTCTTGTCATGCACCTCGACCCCGTTGAAATACAGCCGCCCACCCGCGTCCGAAGCGATCATGAGCTTGCCGAGCGTGAGGAAGGAGGGGCCCTCGTTGGTGATGGTGATGCTCGCGTCGCCGGGCGCGTCGAGCACGCCGGTGCCGGTGAGGCGGTTGCCACGGACGTGGATGTCGCCCAAGCGGGCCACACTGTCGCTGATCTGCAGGAACTTGGCCTGCAGGCCGGTGCCGCTGGCATCGCCGTAGGTTCCGTCGTCAATGCCGCCCTGGATTTTGGCCCTCGTGTCCGTTTGTTCGCTGATCCGGGTGTTGACGGCCGATATTTCCACGATCTTGGCGTTCAGCGGCGCCTCGTTGGTCGTGATCTGGACGTTGTTGCTGCTGATTTGCTGGTCATTGACCCGCTTCAAATCCGCCTTGTCCGACTTCTGCGCCTGCAACGCGGCGAGGTCATCGTCATAGCTGGCGTCATCGGGGTCGAGCGCAGCAATATCAGCGTCAATTGCGTCAATCTCGCCGTTCAGGGTGATGTTCTGCGCTGTACGGCTGTCGTTGTCCGCGATCAGCGGCTGATTGAGCGTATCGACCTCGGTTTCGATGGTGGTCTTCTCGGCCTCCAGCTGCGTGCGCTCCGTTTCCAGGCCGGCGATCTGCGCGTCAAGGCCCTCAAGCTTGTCTTCGGCCATCTGCCGCGGATTGGCGCTGTTGAAGCCCGGCTCGTCCGGGTTGCCGCCGAAACCCATTTCGTACAGCTTGTGCTCGAGGAAGTTGATCTCGGACTGGTAGGCGGCCACGGCGATTGCGGCGTCGCTGCTGGTATCGCTGGCGTCCACTGCGTAGTCCCTGATAAGCGCCTTCAGTGCTTCGATGCGATCGAGGATGTCCGCATAGATGTCCTTCGTCTGCGAAGACAGGATCGAGATGCCGTCGGTCTGCTCGATCGCGGAGCCGTCGTAGCCGATGTGCAGGCTCTGCCTGCGCTCGACGCCGACGCGCACCGTGCCGTGGATGTCGACGGCGCTGTCCTGGGTCACGACCGAGCGCCCGGTGCGGGTCTCGAACGAGACATCGCCGCCGCCGAACAGATTGCTGAACCAGCTTGCGATCGCGGCCAGGGTTTCGCGGTAGATGTCCTTGCCGATACCCACGCCCGAGGCGCTGGCGTTGCCCTTGTCGGCATACAACGCAATGTTGCGCACGGCGGCCAGATCTGCGCCGGATGCGATCGTCACCGCGCTGTTGCTGGTAACAAAGGCGTCCGCCACCGGGTCCTTATTGACCGGGATGACGGTGTTGTTGAACACGTCGCTGCGCGCGCTGGCCGACAGGGCGTTCATGATGCCGGTGCTGCCCGAGCCGGCCGACAGCTGGATGTCCTGGCCCGAGTACAGCGTGGTCTTGCCGATCTCGACCCGGTTGCTGCCCACGTAAACTGACACGCTGCTACCTTCGGGTGCCACGCCGACCAGGCCATAGACGTCTACCGCGGTTTGTGTGGAGAGGTTTGCCGTGGTGCGTGACCCGGCACTGATGTCGCCTTCACTCAGCAGCTCGGCGTCATTACCCACACGCACGCTGCTGTCCAGATTCTCCCCTTCGGTGCAGCTGTCGTGCCCTGCCGGGCAGAGCGTGGTGATCTGCGATGCGCCGCTGGCTGCGGACACTGCCCCGCCCGAAGCCATCGTGACCCGGTCCGTGGCATTGACGATGTTCCGTGCATCGATCCGGATGCCCGGATCGCTTGCGCCCGGATCGCGGGGTTCGATAATCGCACCCGCTCCGACTTCGGCCAGCGTGTTTGCGAGCAGAACCGTGCTGCTGCCCGCGGCGGGAAAGTCGGCGAGCCCACCCGAACTGGATTCGACGTTCCACGCCGGGCGCGCGATGTTGCTGCCCGTCAGCAGGCCCGCCGGTGCGCCCTTGCTCAGCGTCGTACTGGCGTCCAGCGTCACCGCGTCGGCCTTGATCCAGCCTGTATCGCCGATGCGCGCGATGGTGCTGGCGCGGGCGAAGTTGTCCGTCTTCGCCCCGCTGGCGCCGATCAGGGAGGCGTTCGTGTTGCGCATCCAGCTGTCGAATTCCGCGACCTGTACTGCCGAAACCACCAGCGTGTCGACGTCGATTGCGCCCGGATCGTTTGCTTGATCCTGGCTGATCCTGCTGCCCGTCTGCGCAATCGTTGAGCTTGTGGTCGAGGTGTAGCTTGCCGAGAAGGGGGCGGACACCGCCCCGCCCGCACCCGCAACGCCATGCGCATGGTTGAAGCTGTGGCCGTTCGCGAGCACGCTGAACCTGCCTCCCGAGACCTCGACCCCGTCGCCCAGCAAGGCATGGCTTTCGGTGTCGGAGCTTGCTGTGGCAGAGTTTGCCCCGGCGGCAATGAAGCCGATCGACACGCCCGATACATGAGCCAGTTGCGCGTTGTCGTTGTCGGTTTGCACGGTGGCGGTATCGCGTACCGTCAGCGTGCTGTCGTCGTCGAGCTTCGCGCTGACTTTGGCCTGATTGTCGGCGAGCGATGAGGAGGCATTGGCCCCCAACAGCAGGCCGCCGGCCGCACCGCTGGCACTGGCGTAGGCTGAGCGTCCGCTGCCGGGCACACGCTGATGGGCGCCAAGACTGAACGTGCCTGCGTCGATCGCACTCCGCTTGCCGACGGTAGCGCTCACCTTCGGCGAGACCTTTGCCCGGGCGACGGAGGCGCCGACGCTACCGCCCAGACTCACGTTGATCCCGGTCGCCTCGGCACGGGCCGCGGTGGCCACGTTCGCATCGACGACGACGTCGGTGCTTACCGTGATCTGCGTGTCGGTGCCGATGCTGGCGCTGAGCGTCGGCTCGATCGTTGCGGTGGCCACGGTGCCGCTTGCGGCCAGCCCCAGCCCCCCTTTGACGGCGAGCGCCGTGGCTGTGGCCGAATGACTGGCGTCGGCGAGGACGTGAAGCGCACCGACTGCATCGCCTGCCGCCTGTCCGATCACGACCTGATTGCCGATGCTCGCCGTCGTGCTGCCGCCGATCCTGGCCGTCGTCACTGATGCGCCCGCGGCCACCAGACCGACGCTGACGCCGGTCGTCTCGGCGCGTAGCGTGCGCTCATCGTTGGCTTCGACGCGCACATCGCCTGCGCGCTCGATCGCGACTTCGTCCTCAAGGCTGGCCGTCACCGAACTGTCTGATTCCAGCACGGCGACGGCCGCATCGACCGCAACGACGCCGCCTGTGCCGGCAAAGCCGAGGGAGTCGAGGTTCTCGTTCAGGTTGGCGCTAACCGACACCACGCCATCGCTGGTGGTTCGAAGCACGCTGCCTTCGCCAACAGAGGCGGTGGTGTCGTTGCGAAAGTTTGCGACGCCCACACCTGCGCCCAGGCCGACGGCGCCGATGGCGATGCCGCCGTTGCGCATGTTGAAAGTGACACGTTCGCGCGCATCGACGTCGATGTTGCCACCGCTGTCGATTTGCGCGCGCTGGCCGATGAAGGCCGCGGTGCCGGCTGGCAGCTCGCGGTTCTCGGTGACGGTAAAGCGTGAGCTGGCTGCGGTCGAGCCGCGCTCGGTCTGTACGCGCTGTGCAGCGTCACCGATGTGCTCGTCGTCGTAGCCGTCGAGTACATCGCCAATACTGCCGTCGGTGGCCTGGCCGTCGGCATAGCTGCCCGCGTCACCATCGTCAGTCTCAAGACGGCGCTGCGCATCGTCGCCCAGCGCGCCACCCACCGAATAGACACCGACGCCGCCGGCCAATGCACCGAGGCCGCCTGCGGCGCTGACGACGGTACTTTCGACCTCCTTCCTTGCCAGCGCATTGACGTCGATGTCGCGTGCCGCCGCGACCTGCGCCTCGTCGCCGATGAAGGCGGTGGTGTCGTTGCGGATCACGCCGACGTCCACGCCCCCGGCAATGCCGGCCGCGCCGACGCCGAGTGCGCCGGAAACGTTGAACAGGCTGAAATCGTTGCGTGCCGTGACATTGACGTCCTGGCTGGCGTGGGCATCGCCCGCGCCCTTGTTCACCTGTGCACCGTTGCCAATCCAGGCAAGCGTGTCGGCGTCGACGGTGGCGACCGAGACCGCGCCGGCAAAGCCAAGGTAGAGCCCGCCAGCAGCAGCGGCGGACACGGTAAACAGGTCTTCGCTCGATTGCGCCTGTACCTGCACGCCGCGCAAGCGCGTGGTCGCGTCTGTGCTGTCGCCCGAATAGCCGACCAAATCGGTGGTGTTCTGGCCGCGGCCGTCCACCCTGGCGTTGTCGCCGATCCAGGCGCGGGTGTCCTTGTCGATCAGCGTGATGCCGACCCCGCCGCCGATTCCGCCGCCGCCGAGACCGAGTGCAACCGTTCCCGCAACCAGCGTCGTCGATGTGCTGTCGTCTGCCTTGACGGCAACATTGCCGCCGGCATCGACCACCGCGTCGTCACCGATCGAGGCCCAGGTCGTGTTGTCGAAGCCCAGCACGGACACGCTGCCGGATACGCCGACCGTGCCGGATGCACCGAGGCTGGCGCTGACCGAGACCACTTCCTGTGTCGAGTTCGCGCTGACCTCGACATCGCGTGTGGCGTTCACCGTGCTGTGGTCGCTGATCGAGGCTTGCGTCTGGTGTCGCGTCACGGCGACGTCGGCGCCGATGCCCACGCCCACCGTGCCCGATGCCGACAGGGCGCCGGCAATGCCCAGATGGAAGCTGTCGTTGCCGGCGGCGACCAGCACGGACTGCGCAGCATCGGCGTTGGTGTTGTCTGCGTTCACCCGTACGCCGCTGCGCACTGCATCCGCTTCCAGGCCGATGCTGCCGATCGAGGCCTGGGTGTCGGTGGTGTGCACCGCCACATCGCCCGACAGCGTTACCGCCGCTGTGCCGGATGCCGCGCCGGTGACCGCATAGCCCTTGATGTCGTCCTGATTGACCGCGGTGACCGCCAGGCCGCGATGCGCGCGCGTCGCCGAGGCACTCTGGCGCGCGCCGTCGAGCGCCCCGCTGCCGCCGGCGAGATCGTTTTCGCCATTGCTGGGCGTGATGCCGGGTGCGGCAACTTCGCCTTCGCCCGCCGTGCTGCCGCTGTAGTCGACGTTGAAGCGGCCGCTGGCGACCTGTTTTGCGTCGGCCTTGCCGAGGGCGGTCACGGCGGCGCCGTCGTCCACCCAGGCGTGGGTCGTCTTGTCCACCACGGCAACGGTCGCAGCGGCGCCGACCGCGGCGCTGCCGGCGGCGCCGATGGCACCGGAAAGCAGGTCGAGGTCGCCGCTGGATTCGGCCGCGATGACGAGGTTGCCGCCCGAGAACAGGCTGCTGCCGGCTGCGGCCGACGCCAGGGTGTCGATGTCGAGCACCAGCACCGAGGCCGAGCCCTGCACGCCGGCGGTGCCGCCCGCGCTCAAGCCGACACCGGCCGAACGAATCTTCTCCGTGCTGCTGGCGAGCAGTTCGAGGCTGGCGCCGGTACGCGCAATCACCCCTTCACCGACCCAGGCCGCCGTTTTCTTGGTGAGGACCACCACATCAGCGGCGCCGCCGACGCCCGCCGTACCGCCTATGCCAACCGTGCCGACGATGGACAGCAATTCGGTTATCGAGTCGGCGCTGACGCGCAGCGTCCTGCCAGTCAGGTTGGCGTCGCTGATGTCGGCGTTGACGCGACCGTTGTCGCCGATCCAGGCCTGTGTGATGGGCTTGTAAACATTGACCGCGGCTGACGCGGCGACGCCTGCGGTGCCACCGCCTGCGCCACCGACGACCACCGACGTCAGGTCTTGCGTCGAGGTGGCGCCGACCTGGATCAACCCTGCGGCGGCGAGGTCGGCCGCATCCCCGGTCCATGCTTCGCTGCGGTTGTCGATCAGGAAGGTGCCTGCCGAGACGCCCACGCCTGCGGTGCCGCCGATGCCGGCGACACCCGCAACGCCCAGGGCCTCGAAGGTGTTGCTCGCGACGATGCCGATGTTGCCGCGGCTGCGCAGCACGCTGCCATCGCCGGCAAAGGCCTCGACTGCATTCTTCGAATCAATCAGGCTCAGCACGCCACTGGCGCCAGCTGTGCCCGCCGCACCGGCGCTGGCGCTGATGACGGCAAGGTCCATCGTTGCCGCGGCGTCGATATCGATGGCGCTCGAGTCTTCGATACGCGCATCGATGCCGATTGAGGCGCGGGTCATGCTCTCATTGACGATGTCTGCGCTGGCCAGGCCGACACCGACCTTGCCGGCCGCGGCAATGCCGCCGGCGAAGGCCTTGGCCGTGGTGCTGTTGTCCGCTTCGACTGTGACGGCATTCGTCGCCGTGATTTTCGTCGCCGTGCCGATGCTCGCTTCGGTCAGATCCTCGAACACGTTGACCGAGAAGGCGCCGGTGACCGCCACCTTGTTGCTGCCCGCGCCAGCGATGGTTTCGGTGTAATAGTTGTTCTGGCCAAGCAGGATCTGCAGATTGGTCTCGGTGAAGCGGTTTTCGAGATCGGTCAGTACCGACCAATCGAACGGTGGCGCGCCGGTGATCACGTGATTGCGCGCGGCAAGGTTCAGACTGGCGGCGGTGATTTCTGCGTGATCTCCCACCCAGGCGCGGTACGCGTTGTCGGATCTGAGGATGGCAATTGATGCGCCAATGCCGACCTTTCCGGCCAGCGCTGCACTCCAGGCCTTGGCGGACAACTTGCTCGTGTTGTCGGCGCTGATGCTGACCGCGCCGATGTCGCCAACGGTTGCAGGGTCGCCGAGCTTTGTCCGGTCGCCCAGCCAGGCTTTCGTGCTTGATTGCGAATAGGCCACGGCCAGCGCACCGGCGATGCCCACCTTTTCCGCGCCAGCGCCGGCGATGCCTTCGGCGGCCAGTTTGTTGGCGAAGTCGGCTGCGGTGTTTTGTGAGGCTTCCGCCGCGATGTCGATCGCGCTGGCCTTGACGATGGTGCTGTCAGCCCCGATCGACGCTTCGGTGTCATTGCGGGCGATGGCCAGGCCGACGCCCACGCCGATCCCGACTTTCGCGCTGTCCTGCAGTTTGTCGATGTCGAGCGTGTTGCCCAGCCCGCGGGCGCTGAAGTCGCTGTCGCTGCTCGCCTCCACGGCCAGCCTGCCGCCCAGCTCGAGCGTGCGCCCTGCGCCGATCGTGGCCCGTGTGTCGTCGTCGAGCACCGCTGCACCGACGGCCGCGGCGATGGCAAGCTTGTTGTCTTTCTTGGTGGTTTCGGTGCCTTCCTGGGCGTCCTTGTTGTCCTTCAGGGTCGAGGTGCTTGCGGCCTTGTCGCGTTCGGCCTCGGTGGTCTCGTCCTCGGCTTTGCCGCCAGCGGCGCTGGCCGTGGCGACGGCCTCGTAGCTGCGGCTGGATTCTGCGCGGACGGTGAGTGCGCCGTCCTCGTCAGTGCCGGTAGTCGTGAGATCGCGCTCCAGGCTGGCGCGCGTCTGTGTGGTGCTGAGGATGATCGCGCCAGAGGCACCAATGCCCACCTTGCTCGATTCGGTGTCACCGCTTGCCGTCGCCACATGTTCACCGGCCGAGGTGGCAGTGATGTTCACCGCGCCGGTGGTGCTGATCGCCGCGCCCGCCTCGACCAGGGCTTCGGTCTGCAGCTTGAGCTCGGACAGGGCCACCACAGAATCAAGGGCGACGCCGCCCTCGGCGCCCGCCTCGGCTTCGGCGGTGGTGTCGCTACGGGCGTTGGCGATGACGCTGAGCTTGTCGAGGTCGATCAGCTCAGCGCCGTTGCGGATGCGTGCCCGCACCTCTTCTTCGCGGAACAGGTTGAGTGCCACGGACGCGCCCACGCCCAGCTTGCCGCCTGACGCGGGTTCGTCGGGCAGGGCCGTGGCAGTGGTGACGGATTCGCTCTCGGCCCGTAGCTCGAGCTCGCCGCCCTCGGCATCGATCAACGCTCCGCCGTGGATTTCTGCCGTGCTGCGGGTGTCGAGGATGTTGAGCGCGAGTGCGCCGGCAATGCCGACCTTGCCCGCGCCGGCGCCGGCCTTGGCCGTCGCGGAGAAGGTGTTTTCGCTGTCGCCGCCAAGGTCGGTCATCAGCGCACGGACGGCGATTCCGTCTGCACTGACCTTGGCATTACCAATCCAGGCCTCGGTTGCCGAGCGCACGCTATTGACCGCCACTGCGGCGCCGATGCCGACTGTGGTCGTGCTGCCCGCTGCACTGCCATCCGCATCGGCGCTGGCGTCCGCATTGCCGGATGCTTCAACGCTGAGTGCGCCGCTCGCCGCAAGCTCGACGCCATCGGCGATCGACGCCGTGGTGCTCGTCCGCGCCGAATTGACGGCGACCGCGGCGGCAACGCTGATCTTGCCTTCGCTGGTTTCTGCAGAATCAGGCTCCTGGGTCTTGCTCTCGCTGTCGTCCTTTTGCTTGCCCTGGGCAAACTGGGTCTGGCGACCGATCTCCTGGTCCACGTCGTCTTCGGCGCTGTCTTCTCCTTCCTCTTCGCCCCCCTCTTCCTCGCCCTTGCCGCCCTTGGCACTGGCCGTTGCGGTAGTCGAACTCAGATGGGCGCTGTAGGCAGCAAGATGGATGTCGCCATTGGCGTCGACGTTGCGATGGATGCTGGCGCTGACCGTCTCGTTGATGACGTTGACGCCCACGGCGATGCCGAGCGCCGCCTTCTCGCCTGCGGCCGAAGCCTTGGCCGAGGTCTCGCTCGTGCTGGCCTGCAAGGCCTCGACGCGGACCTCGCCGCCCACCCGGATGGGGGTGCCCGTGCCAATCGTGGCCTGGGTGTTGTTGTCGATGACGGCCACGGCGGCGACCGGGGTGGCGGCGATACCGCCTTCGGCACCGGCTTCGGCCTCCGTGCGGGCGGCGTATTCACCCAGCGCCTCCAGCCCAAGCGTGCCGGTGCCGTCCAGAGTGGCGCCGTTGGCCAGTTGGGCACGACTCGTGTTGGCGATGACGTTGATTGCGACCGCCGCGCCGACGCCCAGCGTTTCACCACTGACGGTGGCGTCCCCCGCGGGCGTTGCGCTGGCGTTCGATTCACTGCGATTCTCGGCCCTGATCGACACACGGCCGTTGCCGGCATTGACGCGACCGCTGCCGGCGATGTGCGCAGCACTGGCGTTATCCAGCACGTTGACGGCAAGCGCGCCGGCCACACCGACATCGTTGGCGCCGGCCCCGGCGGTGGCTGCCGTACTGAAAAGATTGATCTCATCGCCGTCGGGTAGGGTGGCCTTGACGTTGACGCCGACCGTATCGACCGGTTGCGCGATGCGCGCCTCGTTGTTCAGGCGGGCCAGGTTGAGCGCCACGCCCACGCCGACGCCAACACTGCCGCCCGCACTGCTGCCATCGGCGACCACATCGGACTGGGTAAGCGCCGTGCTGCTCAGGGTCAGGCCACCCTCGCTGTGCAGGGTCTGGGCGGAGTCGAGGGCTGCCAGCGTGCTGCTGTCGATGTCGCTGACGGCCACGGCCGCGGCAAACGCAACGCTGCCGTCCGAGGTGGCGGCCTCGTCCTGGTAAGTGGCCAGGGTTTCCTCGGTCTTGCTCTCGTCCTCGCCCAGCTCGGTCGCGCCTCCAGCGGCAGCCCTGGCGACCGTGCGCGCGAGCGTGACCGACTGGGCCACGACGCCGACGCCGGTCTTGCCCGAGAGCTTCGCATTGTCGGCAACTCTGGCGCGCGTGGTGCTGTTGAGCACGCTTGTCGCCACGGCACCGCCCACCGCGCTCTCGCCAGTGGCCGAGGCGTCGACCTCGGCATCAATCAGGCTGACGTTGGTGGCGGCGAGATCCGCGCGGCCGTTGCTGCTGCCGACCTCGCTCGTGCCCGCCACGTCGACGGTGGCCGTGCTGTTGTGAATGACAATGGCCACGCCTGCGTCACCGGGCTGGGCGCCGAAGTCCGGCAGGCCCGGATGGGCTTCGAGGTTTGATGTGGTCGTGGCGGACAGCTGCGTATCGGCTGCGCTGCCCAGCCGCGAATTGCCGCTGACCGCAACGGTGGCGGCGACATCGACGTCGAGCGTGGCAAAGGGGACGAAATCGGGGGTGGAAATGTCGGCGGATGAGCGGGCGTCCACAGTGGCGGCGCCGCTTGCGGTGAGCGTCGAGGAATCGATGCTGACGCTCGCCGACACCGTCTTGCTGACGACGGGCGCAAGACTGCTGTCGTGCGCAGCCTGCGCATTCAGCGTCAGATCCTTGCCGGTGAGGGTGGCGTCGGTGAGCGCGATGCGTGCCATGGTGTCGGACAGGGCGTCGGGCGAGCCGCCCGCTGCGTGCGCATTCAGGCCGACGTCGCCCCCTGCATGGCCATTGCTGCCTGCTGCCAGCACCTTGCCGCCGCTGATCGTGATCCTGGGCGCGTCCAGGGCGATGTCGCCCGAGGCGGCGATCGAAGGCTCGGCAAGCAGTTCGGGGCTCTGGTTCTCGGCCACGCGTCGGCTCGACAGCGTGCCGCTGACGGCGATGGCCGCGTCACCGACGATCTCGATGCGGCCCTGGTTCGCCTGCAAGGCGGCGCCGGCTTCGAGGCCCTGGATGTTGACGACGTCCTGAAACGCGGGGCTGGTGCCGGTGAACTTCGCGCCGGTGAAAACCTTGCCTGCGACCGTGATTGTCCCGGCGGACAGGCTGGCCTGCTCGGTGGCGTTGATCCGGCCTTCGATGTCGATGCGGCTGGCGGTGTTGCGCGGCGCCGTGCCCGCGACCAGCCTTGCTGCGGAGGCATCGGCGCCGCCGGGAGCGTCGAAGAAGTCATCGACGAACTGCTGCGTGGGCGTCGAAACATGCAGGCTGCCGACGTTGACGACACCGCTTGAACTGACGACGAAGCCGTGCGGGTTGGCAAAGTAGATCTTGCCGCCAATCTTGCCGTCCTTGACGGCATTGAGCATGCCCGCCACGGTGGTCTTCTGGTCGCGCACCAAATTGATGAGCGCGGGGGCGTCAAGCGGAACGTGCAGGTTTGCGATCTCGCCGCTGCCGACATTGAAGCGACTGAACGAGTTCAGGGCGTTGCCGTTGCCAAGCCGGGTGTTGGTGCTTATGTCGAAAACATTGGCGACGCCTTGCTGCGTGATCCGGGTGTCCGTGCGTCCGTCGACGACGGCATCCAGCGCCCATGCCAGATCGGGCGCCAGCCCGTGGCTGGCGATCAGCGCACAGGTGACATGAAAAACGATTTCCTTCACGCGCGGCGTTGCCGCGACGGCGCCTTGTTCGTGAACATGAAGCATGGCCCTGCCTCCCCTGTCACCCCTGTTCGGGGTGTTTAAGTTCGGGCCTCCCTTCAGGACGAAGGCCCGCTAGTTTTTCAGAGCACGCCTGAAGGCGCTTTCGCTCGTCGGGTAAAGGAAGTTTTTCATGTTTTTTTTAAGTATTCTCCCTTGCGTGCCGTGTGTGCAAGGGAGTTTTCTGTTGAATTAGAGCGATTTTGGCGAAAAATATAAATTAAGCAAAATTAATTTGAATAACGCCTTTTACATCGCGAGAGTGCCGATGTAACACGCCAGTTCGCTCAGTTGCTGGGTTGCCCCAAGCAGGTCGCCGGTATGGCCGCCAAGCCTGCGCATGAACAGCCGCGCGGCCCAGACGGTGGTGCCGATCACCGCCAGCAGTGCGGCCAGGATCTCAAGCGGCGCCAGTAGCGCCAGCGGCAGCAGGCCGAAGATGCAGGCAATGGCAAGCTCGGCGGGGGTCAGTTTTCTGGCCAGCGGCCTGGATTTCGACGTTTCGTCTTCGCGCACATAGGGCAACAGGTGGAGCAGGCTTGTTGCCGCGAGGCGCGACAGCGGATGGGCAACCAGTAACGCAACGACGGTTCCCGGGAGCGTGGCGGCCAACCCTTGCGTACCGAGGTCGGCGAGTTCGACCAGCGCAGTGGTCTTGGCCAGGAGCATCAGCACCATGCCGATGGTGCCGTAGCTGCCGATGCGCGAGTCCTTCATGATTGCCAGCACCTGCGCCTTGTCCCAGCCGCCGCCGAGGCCGTCGCAGGTGTCGGCGAAGCCGTCCTCGTGAAAGGCGCCCGTGATGCGGATCGTCACCGCCATCGACAGCACGACGGCCAGCGTAGGCGGCAGGACGAGGGTGAAGCCGAGGTAGCTCAGTGCCCCGGTCGCGCCCACCACCCAGCCCACCAATGGGAGGTAGCGCGCCGCGTGGTTCAGGCGCTCGGGCGACCACGGCACCCAGGTGGGTATGGGCAGACGGGTAAAGAAACCGAGGGCGGTGAAGAACAGTTCGAGCTGATAGCGCATGGGGTGGGGTTCACGCCTGCCCGCTGACGCCGGCCGACTCGAAGCTTGCCATTTCGTTGAGGAAGTTCGCTGCCGCCTGCATCAGCGGAAAGGCCAGCGCGGCGCCCGTGCCTTCGCCCAGGCGCAGGTCGAGTTCCATCAGCGGCTCGGCGCCGAGAAAATCCATCTGCACGCGGTGGCCGGGCTCCTGCGAACGGTGGGCGAACACGCAATACGGCAGTACGGCGGGGTTGATGGCATGAGCGACCAGCAGCGCCGAGGTGACGATGAAGCCGTCGATCAGCACCAGCATTCGTTTTTCCGCTGCGCCGAGCATGGCGCCGGCCATCATTGCAATCTCGAAGCCGCCGTATTCGGCCAGCACCGCCAGTGGGTCGGCCGGCCAGCCGCCACGGTGGAGCGCTTGCTTGAGGAGGTCGCGCTTGTGCGCGAGGCCGGCGTCGTCGAGGCCGGTGCCGCGGCCGGTGACGGTGTAGAGATCCGCCCCATGCTCGGCGCCAATCAGGCAGTTCGTCAGCAGCGAGGCGGCGGCGGTGTTGCCGATACCCATTTCGCCGAAGCCGACGCAGTTGCAGCCGTTGCCCGCCAGGGCGCGGGCGATCTCGCGTCCGCGCTGCAGCGCAGCGTCGCGCTGTGCGGCGCTCATGGCGGCTTGTTCGAGGTAGTTCGCCGTGCCGGGTGCGATCTTGGCGTCGATCAGTCCGCTGCGCGTGCCAAAGTCATGATTGACCCCGGCATCGACCACCGTCAGCCCGAGCCCCATCTGCCGGCTGAAAACGTTGATTGCGGCGCCGCCGGCGAGGAAGTTCTCCACCATCTGCCAGGTGACGTCCTGCGGATAGGCGGATACGCCTGCGCGCGCTGCGCCGTGGTCGCCGGCAAACACCACGATGTGCGGCTGGCGCAGTTCGGGTGTCAGCGTTTGCTGGATGAGGCCAATCTGCAGCGCCAGCGGCTCAAGCCGGCCAAGCGCGCCGAGCGGCTTGGTCTTGCGGTCGATCTTGTGTTGCAGGGCGGAGGCAAGGGCCTGGTCGGGCGGGGTGATGACGATGTTCATGGGGTTGAGGTTTGTCGCTGGAAAAGTGTCAATCAAGGCGCTGCTGGTAGCCGGCTGGCGAGCGAGTTTAGTCCTGCTTCAGCACCAGCGGCAGGCCGGCGGCGACGAGCACGACGCGTGAGCACAGGGCTGCCACCGCCTGATTGAGCCGTCCAGCTTCGTCGCGAAACAGGCGGCCCAGCGGCGTGTCCGGCACCAGGCCGAGGCCGACCTCGTTGGCGACGAAGATGAGCTGCCCGGGCAGCGTGGGCAGGAGCGCGAGCAGGGCCTCGCGCTGCGTGCGGAACAGCGGCAGGGCTTCAGCATCGGTGCCCGGTGGCAGCGTGTCGGCGTCTGCCAGCAGGTTGCTGAGCCACAGCGTCAGGCAGTCGACGATCAGGCAACGATCGGCTGCGGCCTCGCGGCCCAGCGCCTCGGCCAGGGCGATCGGCGCCTCCACGGTGCGCCAGGCCGCCGGGCGGTCCGCCTGATGGCGATGAATGCGCGCGCTCATCTCGTCGTCGAGCGCTTCGGCGGTGGCGATCACCGTCACCGCGAGGCCGCGCGCGGTAGCCTGGGCGGCGCGGCGTTCGGCCTCGCGGCTTTTGCCCGAGCGTGCGCCGCCCAGGATGAGTTCACATGACATGGTCTTGATCGTGCCTTCTGGTTCGAAATCAGCGTTTTATTGCCGTGCACGATACTACGCCGTACGGTATTATCCGCCCCACTGCCCCGTAAGGGGCGGCGCGTTATCGGTGCCCATGGGCGTTTCTCGCCCCGGGTTAAACGGGAAACAGGTGCGCGGCCTATCGTCACGACGAGGTCGCAATGCCTGTGCTGCCCCCGCAACGGTAAGTGCGCGCAAGGCGAGTCATGCTGCCACTGGGAGAGATTCCCGGGAAGGCGACCCGCCCGTCCGGCCATCAGGCCGGCACAGCGCACGAGCCCGGAGACCGGCCGGAACGCGAAATAGCGGATGTGCCGCGGGGTGGCGGCGACGGGTGCGGTTTGTCTTGCTCTCTTCGGGTCTACCTGGGTTGCGGTGCGTCCATGTGAAGCTGCCATGGCATGCGGGGACGCCAGCCATGGCGAAGGGAGTTCCTACAATGAAAATCCGTCTTTCGGCGCTCGTTTCCGCGTGTGCGCTTGCTTACCCGTTTGCTGCCCTTGCTCAGGCTAGTGATGCCCAGCTTGGCCATGTCGTGGTTACCGCCACCCGCCAGCCGATCAGCGCTGACCAGGCGCTCGCCAGTGTCGACGTGATCGAGCGCGATGAAATTGCTCGTGCCGGCCACTCCACCCTCCTGACGCTTCTTGCATCGCGGCCAGGCGTGCAGATGGCGCGCAACGGCGGCCCTGGGGCGACCGGCAGCATTTTCATCCGCGGCGCCAACTCGGGTCACACCCTGTTGCTTGTCGATGGCGTGCGCATTGGTTCGGCCACCAGTGGCTCGCCCGTGCTCGAGACGATTCCGCTCGAAGTCGTTGAACGGATCGAGATCCTGCGCGGACCGGGTAGCGCGCTTTATGGCGCAGACGCGCTCGGTGGCGTGATTCAGGTGTTTACCCGCAAGGGGCGCGAAGGCTTTCAGCCCTCGGTGCGCGTCGGCGCGGGCAGCAACGGTGCGCGCGAAGGCAGCGTCACGCTGGCCGGCGGAAACCAGCTCCTGCGTTACAGTTTGACCGCAGGCCACGAGCGCAGCGACGGCTTCAATGCGCGCACGCCGTCGCAGACGGCCCACGACCGCGATGATGACGGCTTCCGCGAGGATTATCTGGCTGCCTCGCTAGCCCTGGATCTCGGTGGCAACGACGAAATCGGTGCCAGCGTGCTGTATTCCGACATGCGAAACTGGTTCGATGCGGCGCAGTCCTTCGATTCCTACCTCGACAAGCATACGGAGTCCTTTGGTCTGCATCTGCGCAAGCAGCATACGGCGGACTGGACGAGCACCCTGCGCTTCGGCTACGGCTTTGATGGGCTGGAGAACCAGTCCAACGCGAGTTCGCGCTCCCGCTTCGACACCACGCAGCGGCAGTTGAGCTGGCAGCACGACGTCGCGCTCGGCGGCGGGTCTTTGATGGCCGCTTACGAGTTTCTGCAGCAACGTGTCGATACCACCGCGGACTATGAGAAAACGCGCCGTAGCATCAGCGCCTTTCTGCTTGGCTGGGGCGGGGAGTTCGGCAGTCATCATGTGCAGCTCAACGCCCGCCACGATCG
>Ga0138256_10001959_pt1 | contig 22158 bp, 19 predicted proteins | sample KNB2016incub_MG_FD_105486 | JGI IMG/M metagenome (GOLD analysis project Ga0138256, IMG submission 105486) | Active sludge microbial communities from wastewater in Klosterneuburg, Austria - KNB2014incub_MG | ecosystem: Engineered > WWTP > Activated sludge > Unclassified | place: Austria... | reverse complement strand
TCAAAGCTTAAAAATTGATATTTATTTATTATAATTCTATTGTTTGATTAAATAGTAGAATGAAATCTATTGTTGAAAAATATTTAACTCATTATAGCGAATATCGTAAAAAATATGGTAAAAAGACTGTTGTTTTAATGGAAGTTGGACAATTTTATGAAATTATATCTCTTGATAAGAATGATTCTGATTTTGTCAAAATCAGTACGTTGTTAAATTTATATATAGGTATGCAACAAAATAATGGATTAGTATATTATATCATTGGTTTTCCTAGAAAATGTTCAAATAAATATTATAAAAAACTTATTGACGATGAAAAATATATTGTTGTTACAATTGATAAAGATAACAAGGTAGGTGTTTGTGGTTATTATGGTATACCATTTGATGATAATGATAATAATAATGAATATAATGAAGAAATAAAAGGTGATCATGAGGAAATCATTACAATAGTTATCTAATCATACTTAAAGGAACCATATAAAGATTTGGCTCCTTTTATATATTATAATGTCAAAAAACATTGTTACTGAATATTTTTTTTATTATGATAAATATGTTAAAATTTATGGTAAAATTGCCATATTCATGCAGGTTGGATCATTCTATGAACTTTACGAAACAGATGATAAAAGTTGTGAATTAACAAAAATAGCAGAAATCACAAATTTAGCCAAAGCTAAAAGAAAGGAACAGTACCAATCATCTCCTTTATATATGATGGGGTTTACGACACCTGCTTTAGACAAGTTTTTAAAAATGTTAATAGACGAATATTACACAGTTGTTGTTATTGAACAATTGACTCCTCCACCTGCTGTTAAAAGGGGTATTACTGGAATCTATTCGCCTGGTACCTACATTACAGGTAATAATACTTACGAATCTTCAAAGATAGTTAGTTTGTATTTCGAAGACGAAAAGAAATTAGGAATAGATGACTATTTAACTTGTGTTGGTATGTCTTCTGTAGATTTGAGTACAGGAGAAGTATTAGTTTATGAAGTCTGTTCAACAACACAAGACAACAAATATGCATTAGATGAAACATATCGTTTTGTTTTAAGTCAAAAACCAAGAGAATTAATTATTTATAGAAAAGAATTAGAAGGAAAATCCATATCAAAAGATAGTTTATTATCTTATCTTGAATTAGATGATCAAAATGTCCATTATAGTACCAATATCAATAAAACATTCTTAAAAATTAATTATCAAAATGAATTTTTTGGTAAGATCTATAAAGATCACCATATGAGTACTCCTATAGAATATATAGAAATGGAAATGATGTCTTATTCAAGAGTTAGTCTGGTTGTTTTATACGATTTCGTACATAAACATAATGAAACATTTATTAATAACCTATATAAACCAGAAATATTTAGAAATAATAAGCATTTGATCTTAGGTAATAATGCTATTTATCAATTGGGTATCCTTGAAAATAATACATTAGAAAGCAATCGAAAATCAAAAATTAAAAGTTTATTTGATGTCATTAATCATACTTCCACGTCAATGGGTAAAAGATTACTTAAAAATACTATATGCGAACCATTAAATGATATTGATGAGATTAATTCAAGATACAATTGTATTGAAGAGCAGTTACAGAATAATTTATATATTGAATTAGAAAGTCATTTAGGTGGTGTTTTAGATATTCAAAGACTTAGTCGCAAAATATGTTTATCTATTATGCATCCATATGAACTGGCTAATTTAATCACAAGTTTAACAAATATAATACCTATTTATAATTTAATCAAAAATACAAAACATAACAATAAATACAACATTTCAGAAGAGAGTTTCAAGACCTTAGAATTGTTCTTAACCGGGTGCAAAAAGACATTTGATATTGAAAAATTAAAAGAACAAAATCTAAATGATATGAGTGAAACAGTTTTTAATTCTAAAATTTATCCACAGATTGATGAATTACAAGATAAACTAGCTAACAATATTCAATCTATGGAAGAAATATGCAATGTGTTGGAAACATATATCAATGATACTAATAAATTCGCGAAAGAAACAGGTAAAATTACACTTCAAAAAAATAATAAGGATGGCTATTATTTAAAATTAAGTAAAAGACGCGCAAACATCTTTAAAAATAATATCAAAGATTTAGAGATAATTAAAATTAATGATAATTTAAGTATCAATCCTAAACATTTGGAATATGATGAGAAAAATAAGAATGATACTAAGATATTCTTTAAGGATTTTAACAATAAATCAACAGATACTATTACTTTAAAGGAAAAATTAATCGATCTGGTAACGAAAAAATACAAAGATTTAATGTCTGGTTATGGTCAAAAATACAAGGAAATGTTTAAAGATATTAACAAATGTATTGCTATGATTGATTTTTTGAAATCTTGCGCTAAAACAGCTAAAATGTATAATTATTGTAAACCACAGATTGTTCCACAAGAAAATAAAGGTTATATTGATGCTAAAAAGATGAGACATCCTATTATTGAAAGAATTAGAACGGATATTGAATATATTCCTCATGATATTAAGTTAGGTATTGATGAAATGGATGGTATTATACTTTTTGGTCTTAATAGTGCAGGTAAAAGCTCACTTATGAAATCAATAGGTCTAAATCTTATTATGGCGCAATGTGGTATGTTTGTTTCGTCTGAAAGCTTTAAATATTCGCTATATGATTCTGTTTTGGCAAGAATTTCTGGAAATGATAATATCTTTAAAAATCAATCTTCTTTCCAGGTTGAGATGACTGAATTAGATTCCATTTTAAAGAGAGCTGGATCTAAAACATTAGTTATAGGTGATGAAATTTGTCGCGGCACAGAACATGATTCAGCTGTTGCCATTGTTGCTGCTACTATCATACGTTTATCACAATCCAAATCTTCATTCATATTTGCAACTCACTTACATGAAATCCCAAATATTAAAAAAATAAAGAAATTAACAAATATTAAAATATGTCATTTGTCTGTTGATTATGATGATAAAACAGATAACCTTATTTTTAATCGTGAATTACAACCAGGTCCAGGTAGTTCTGATTACGGATTAACTGTAGCCAAATATATTATTAAAGATAAAGAATTCATATCTCTTGCGCAAAAAATTAAAAACAAATTTAAAGGTATTATTGATAAAATCTTACCAACTAAAACATCCAAATATAATTCTGATCTTTACATTGATAAGTGTCAGATTTGTGGTAAACAAAATAATGAATTAGATGATAAGATTGGTAAATTGGATACTCATCATATTCTTAATCAGAAAGACTGTAAGGAAGGTTTCTCTCTCGAAAAAACTCATATACAAAAGGATGCCAAATCTAATTTAGTTGTTTTATGCAAATTATGTCATCATAAAGTACATCATGGACAAATGGAAATTACCGGATATAATGATACTGCTAAAGGAAGAATTATTAATTACAAATTAATAAATTCAAAAAGTAAATTAAACTAATTCAAGCCTTTTTAAATCATAATCAGCAAGGAACTTAATATCATACGAAATATCACTTGACAATGTTGAATCATCGAATTTAACTTTTGATGCATATTTTTTAGACTTTTCTTGAATACTATTTTTAATATCTTCAAGAATTCGGTATCCTTTTCCTTTGTCGGAACATTCTATTTTAACTTTATATGTCGGAGGCGACATAACACAAGTCGTAATTCTCACATCCTTTTCATCAATATTAAATGTCAAAACATCTTTGATTTTATTTAATGCATCTTCTTCAAGAATTAATAATGTAATGCCTAATTCTAATATCATGTTTTGTTTGATAATTCGATTATTTATATTTTTTAAGGCTTTTTCAATAAATTCATCCGTGAATAGCTCTGATGGTAATAAGATTTTGGGATTTTCAAGAATTTTCATATAAATATAACCATAATCCGAATCTTCTGTATACAGTCGCCAGATCGTATCGTCCATAACATTGTTTATGCTATGTATTATATCACTAGAATGAATATCGCTAAATTTTAAATACATTGTGTAAATTTCATTCATAAGTCGATTAATACATGTGCACATCTTATATCTTAACGCTGTATTAGATACTTCTTCTTCTGAAATATTTTTTCGCGACAACAATACTATTTTTTTGGCTACATCTGCTTCTTTCACGGCAAGTGATAGTATTTCGTTATCTTTCAGCATATATTTTTTTTGCAAATATTTACCATTCATTAGATCAGCCAAAGATATAAAGCCGGTTAGATTATCATATTCTAACAAAGACACATTATAACCATATTCATTTTTATTGACGACTTGCGCCATCACAATATCTTCTGGCTCTGGAAAATCTTTTCGATAATAACGTTTAATATTCATCTTTACTTTATCTAATATTTATATTAAAATATTATATTATATTAATAAATCAATTTTTTCATTATAACTAATAATCAAAAAATGTGTTATAATTTATATGTTAATGTATTAAAATTACTCATCAAAAATATCTTTGTTAATTAATTTATTTATTTTGGGTTTAACTATTATAATTTTATTAGGTTCTAATATTTTATTGTTTCTTATGGTTTGGATTGTATGTATCTCTTTTGGGGTAACATCCAACTGTCTTTTTGATAAATTCATAAAGTTATCTTCTTTATGTGAGTCAGTTGATAATATTTCTTTTTTATTTTTAATAATAGTATTATATTTCTTATTATTTTTTTTAATTAAATAATCATCTAATTTTGTTTTAATTAATTTATTTTCAGATAATTTGATATACAATTCATCGGTTTGACTATTTATTTTCCTTTTTTGATTATGCAACCAATTTCCGATATGTTTATTTTTATATTTGATTTGATATGTAGGCACATACCCATTTTCTTTGATATATTCTAATATTAATTTATATCCTTCATCTAAACTTAATTTGTCCTTATCTTTATTTAAATCTTTATCTGTTAAATATTCATCTAAATTATATTTGATTAAATTATTTTTAGATAACTTGATATATAATTCGTCATTTTTACTACTTATTTTTCTTTTTTGGTGTCGTAACCACAAGCCAATATTCTGATTTTTATAATTAGTTGTTGCTGTGGGTATACATATATATTCTTCAATATATTCTAATGTAATATTATACAATTCGTCCCAACTTAGTTTCCTTTTATCTTCATTCATTTTTTTTATACTTAAATATTCATCTAAATTCTTCTCAAGTAATTTATTTATAGATAATTTTTTATATAACTCATCATATTTACTTTTTATTCTCTTTTTTTGATTTTGAAACCAATAGCCAATATTTTTATTTTTATATTTAGTATTATTTGATGGTATGTTGTTAGTTGTTTCAATATATTCCACTATTATTTTATACCATTCATCCCAATTCAGCTTATCTTTTTCTTTATTAGTTTTTTTATAAGTTAAATATTCATCTAAATTCTTTCTGATTAATTTATTTTCAGATAATTTAATATATAATTCATCATCGTTGCTATTTATTTTCTTTTTTTGTGTTTGTATCCATTGTCCAATATTGTAATTTTTATATTGAGTTAGTGCAGATGGAATACAATCATTTTCATCGATATATTCTATTATTATTTTGTACCATTCATCCCAACTTAGCTTGTCTTTATCTTTATTAGTTTCTTTAAAAGTTAAATAATCATCTAAATTCTTTTTGAGTAATTTATTTTCAGATAGTTTGACATATAATTCATCATCTTTATTTTTTATTTTGTCTTTCTGATGTCGTAACCACGTCCCAATATATTGATTTTTATATTTAGTTTTTTGTATCGGTACATTACCATTTTCTTCAATATATTCCAACAATAATGCAAAATTATATTCAAAACCTAACACCCTTGATTTAATTATAGCAGTAGTAAATTCATTCACAATATCATCATACGAATGTTTAATTTCGATATGATCACATATATCAACAATATTCATATTTTTAAGAGTAATTTTATTACATTTATTCTTAGTCACAAAATATTCTATTAATTTGTTATCTATTTCTGACATAGCTGTTAAAATGTTTATTATCCCACTATAATTATGCATGTTCATTATTTGATCATAATGAACTGGAATAATAATATTACATGTTGTTTGATTTTTATATAATCGCATAGCTCTGCCAATACATTGTGTAACATCAACAGTACTTGTTCGTGGATCAACAAACATAATTGTATTAACACATGGTATATCAACACCTTCATTCAAAACTTTTGATGAGCATATAATAGATATATCATCTCTTTCAAAATCATTAAATATTTCATATCTCTTTGACATACTAGTCTTACCACTTATACAATAAACACTAGCATTGATATTAAATTTATCTAATACATAATACAATGTTTTTTTAAATTCAATTGCATTATTAACAGTATTATGATAAGTTAATATTTTATTGCATTCTTTATTTTCTTGTATGTGTTTTGCTATTTGAATTGCACTGATTAATATTTCAGATTTTATATTCAAATTGTCTTGTTTGATATATTTTTCCATAATTATATCATCTAATTTCTGTGGTACAATATATCCTACTATTTGAAAATCTAATACATAATTATTATTTTTGGCTTGTAAGTATGAATAACTAAATATTTCATTTCCATAAATGTTCTTATTATTCATACTAATACATGTTTCATTATATCCTTTATAATATCTAGGTGTTGCAGTAAAATATATTCTTTCATCTATATTACAATTCTTATCATCCAAACAAAACCCAAATTTATTACTATTAACTGTTTTGTGTGCTTCATCAAATAATCCTAAATCAAATCGTGTCCCTTTTAATAATTCAGAACTTTGATATGTACATAATACAATTATATTGGTATCTTTTAATTTATTTTTAATTGTAATAAGATCGGTTGTATATTTAATTTCAGTATCTAATTTAATGAATTCATTTAACAACTCGTCACTTTTATCTTTGTTATTTTCCTCACCACATGTCAAACTTTCCTTATCCATTTGAGAACAAATACATAATACATTTTGTTTTGGAAAATTTTCATTCAAAATCTTATAAAATTGACTGATTAAATGTAGACTTGGCATTAATATAATTGTCCTATTAATCTTTTTCTTTTTAATATATTCAATCATAATATATGATTTTCCAGTACCACAGAACATAATACATTGTTTATTTTTATCCAAACAATTATATAATTTATTAATTGCTTCTTTTTGATAATCTCTTAATTCTTTTATTTTATTTACTTTTGTTATTTGTTTATTATTTTGTGTCTGGTCTTTAATAAAATCAATAAATGTTTTATTGATAATATTAGTTAATATAGGTCGTGTTACCCATTTAATATTATCATCATTAATATATTTAGTTATCAGATTAACATTAGTAAAAACAATACCATTATTTATTTTCGTTGTTTTTAATTCTGTTATAAAACCTGCTATTAAATTTTTATCAATACAATTATTAATTTTAGAACGCCATTTACATTGTACCCCATGCCAATCATTGTTAAATTTGTATATTAGATCAATACCTTTATCTTTTGTTCTTAATTTTAACTGTTTTCTTATATTAATTGGTATTTCATTAAACAAATATGTTTCATAATTTTGTTTAATATAATAATATTTAGCAATATATTCAAATATATCACCAATTATTTTATTTATATTACAATTATGAAATTCATTTGAAAAATCGTAATTTTTTAAATATAGATCAAATGTATTAAGTGAAATATTTTTATTATATACATCATAATATGAGTTTATAAATATATGAAATACTGATTTTGTTAACATATATAGTATAAATAGTATTATATTGAATTATATTTGGTATTTATAAATCAATTTTTTAGAGCCCAACAACAACCTCTTGTGATATATCAGTAGCCCAAATCAGAAGATGATTATTTCGTTTTCCACGATCTTCTCTTATTTCTACTATGATATTTTTTGCGATAGAATTTAATCGTTTTATAATATTATTAAGATATTCTTCTAATTCGTCATCTTCTTCGTCGCATACTGCAATAGTATTAACAAACAAAATTTCATTATCCATTACTTCATGATCTATTGATCCTACTTTATGTATAATCCATTCAGTATCTTCTACGTTAAATCCACCAGCGCGACATTGATAACGTTGCAAGATTTTTTGTGCTTTAATCGTAAAATCAGTTAATGACATATTTTCAACTGGCAGTTCTTGATAATTTTCAAGTTCAAATGATAATAATATTTTTTTAATACTATTTTGATCTAAACATTTTAAAACAATTATTTTCATTTCAGTTTCATCTAATTTATCATAATTATTATGAATATATTCTGCTAGTGTATTTTTATCATCATTTTTCATTTTATGAATTTTATTATTATAATTTTTACATTGTTCTATTTGATGTAAATGATGATAATGTTTCATTTCCTTTTCTATATCAGACATATATTAGTGATTATAAATATTTTTTTAATAAACAATCACACATTATTTAAATAAATCAAATTTTATACAACCTTAATTTGATAAGTTTTCTTTTCTTCGTCAACAATTAAACAAGGCAGAGTAAGTATTTTTTCGGCGTTGGGATCATAGACAACATATTTTTTTGTATTGATCATACCATTACTAATTTGTTCAACTAGTTTTTCAATAATCTCGTCTTGCATCTTTTGTTCCTTAACATGTTCTTTAACATATTCTTTAATCTTAACAACTTTATGAATTTCATACAATTTATTCCATTGCTTACGAAAAACATATTGACTCATTTCTTTTGTCATACTTTCACGCTGTTGTTCAACAGATGTTTGTTGTTCTAATGGTATTTCAAGAAGAGTTTCCAATAATTTAATCCTATCATACCGGTTTAAAAGATTTGTAAAAGATGTAGTACTGTTATTTTCATCCTTTAAATAATTTAGTTCATTATGTAGTTTGTTATTAAAGTTATTGATTTTAATATTTTCTATTTGTATTGCGGCATTCATAATATGAATTCATATACTTATATCTTTATATTATTTAATCAATAAATCAATTTTTTCTTTATTTCGCATTTCTCAGTCAGATAAAATTATAGTAATGTACATTTGTTTGATTTAACTTTTTTCTGTTTTGGTGCGTTGTATTGCATCTTATATTTGATTGTTCTAATTTCTCTTACTAATTGAAAAAAACATTCTTCAACATTATACCTTGTTTTGGCTGATGTTTCAAACATTGGCACGTTAATTAATGACGAATACGCTAAACTATCCTTCATCAAAACTTCACGTTGATCTTCTAAATCACATTTATTTCCAACAATAATAATAGGTATTTTTTCGTCGATGTCTTTTACACGTTGTATTTTTTGATAAATAGTGTTTAATTTATCAAATGATGATCTCGAAGTAATCGAATATACAAACATAAACCCTTCACCTGATCTCATATATTGATCCTGCATCGCAGAATATTCTTCTTGACCAGCAGTGTCTAATATATCTATTAGTGACGTTATATTATCAATCATGCATTGTTTTCTATAACTATCTTCAATTGTAGGATCATATTCTTCAACGAAATGTTTTTGAATAAATTGTATAGTTAATGCCGACTTCCCAACACCTCCATCTCCGCAAATCACAATTTTATACTCCATTGTATAATTATTTTATAATATATAAATAACTACCCTAATACTCTAATTTTCAATTTTTTGTTGTTGAGTGCAAATGAAAGAAAGAAAATTATTGACAAAGGGAAACAATTTTTCGTTGTTGAGTGCAAATGAAAGAAAAAAAATTATTGACAAAGGGAAACAATTTTTATATTTTCGCAACATGTTCGCCACATTCTTCTTTGCATATTGGACAATGATAATCATAATCTTTTAAATATTGTTTAATACATTCAGAATGATATGAATGTTTACATGGAAGACAGTTATATTTAAAATTATCAGAATCTTCAGATAATAATGCAAGACATATTGCACATTTTTCATCCAAGTCAAGATTTGGCTGTTTTTCCTTTAATTCTTTATATGTCAAGTCTTTGATTTTATCTAAAGCCTTATCCGTTAAGGTTACAGGTACGTCTATATACTGATTAGCCATATTACCCATAGCGCCCAAAAAATCATTAATCTGATTTGCAATACCATTAATTGTTATATTGTCATTTGTATAATCAATACCATTTAATGAATAAAATCCTCCCGGTATAACTGATAGAAACCCGCCAGGACCGTTTGAAAAAGAAAAACCAGCTTGTTGTTGATTATGATCCATATTTTCATCATCTTCATTGTTGTTTTGTCCTGATAAATGTATTCTAAATAAGTCTTCTGATATTTGATCAAGATTAATATGATGAGAATTAGAAACGGTATCAATTATTTCATTTAAATTTATTTGTGACAATAAATTATGTATAGGTCCCATTCTTTGAGAAAATAGATTATTATTTAACATATTTGATGATGCAATTGTTTGTAATAGATTATGATATAATCCTTGGGAAAATACAGCTGGTCTGTAAATTTCATCCGGATCAATATCATTATCATTTGTTGGTTCAAAATCAGGAAAATCATCATCATCTTGATGAGAACCTAATAGTTCATCCATTAAAATTTGATTGTTGTTTTTATAAGCATTAATGATATCTTGTATTATTTCTTCATCAAATATACCATTATCATTTGCTTGTATTCTTAATGCATATGCTATATCATCCATTAGGATTATAAGATATAATAATATGCTATATTAGACATGGATAATTAATATCAACTTTTTATAATATCAAATGTAAATGTATTTTTAATATATTAAAAAGACAACTTTTTATTATTTTCTCCTCTATTACAATAATGGGAGCCTATACGTTTATAGATTCCTTCCGGAATAATGAAATATTTAGAAATACCCTTATTATTATTGCATTCATATTATTCTTTTTACAAATATCTATTGAATTGAATATTATTTTAGGGTTGGTATTGGCTTATTTATTAATATTATATTTAAAAGAGAAAGATGATATTCGAATTCAAACTGAAGAAAAGGAAAAAGATACTAAATTAAGTTTTATTAAACCACATTTTGAAAAAATAAATAAGGAAAAGGATAAAGATTTTATTGATTTTGTGTTCTCAGTCCAAGATTTTTATGTTTTTAATCCGCGTGCCTATGAAGAATTTATTGATAATATGGATTCATTTTTTGAATTAAGGGAATTAGTGTTTAATGATGAAACATTTAATAATTATTATTTCCAAATTGCAGATAGTAAGAAAAATAATGCATTAAATAGTTTCCATTCACTTATTTTTAGTCTACCGAATGATAAAACCTATACAGAAAAATTTGATCGTGCCCATAAAAGATTAGAAACACTATTAAATAGAGAATTTAATAAAATGTATGATCAGATCACATTCGTTTTACAAAAAAATGGTCCAGATACATTAAAAAGACCGGTCAGTCAAGATTTAGAACCAAAAAGTTATATGCATTATTTTGATGATAAGGATTTTACATATCAATTTTACTAAAATTGTTTCGATAATCACGGCCGTAAAATTGTTTTTATTTTCTGTTATTATGATATTAGTATAGATGGCTACTTATAAATTTGTAAAGAATTTTGATCCAGAACCAGATCCAAATGATACAATTACTCTCTTTTTTCAGGTAGCTACATTTCCACGCCCTGAAGATAAAACATTTCATGTCAGAAGATTTATGGTAAATAGTAAAGATGAATTTAATTCAGTAAAAGATTACTTTTTGACAAATAAACAATATCAAAAATTTATGCATAAAAGAAAACCAAATGAATATAAAACTTTTGCAGTATATAATCTTAAAATGGTTAAATATCCAACATTAGGAGATATACTAGCAGCAAAGTCCAACATGATATCAAATGACCCTGGTTATTATGGCGCTGCTCCATTTTAATTTTGTATATTGATAACAGTTGATCCTTTATTGGAAGATTCCGAATCAATAAAATATAAATATAAATAGAGTAAGCACGCCATAATAACAAAAAAGAGTCCCGTGTAGAATAATCTATTTTCTTTTAAAAACGTATTTGATGTTACATCAAAACGGAGTATATCATCTGTAATATTAAACATTGAATCTTTAATATTTATCATAATTTGTCCTATAGATAAATCATATGCTGGTATATCTTGTGGCGGAGTGTTCAATAAATCTATTTTTTTTTGTATTTCAGCACCCATAATATCTTTTCTTTGTGTTTTATATTGTTCAAATTGTCTATTAAATTTATCTAAACCAGATTTTCCATCTTCTTGTTTATATAGATATTTTCCTGATTCGGTACGTTCAAGATTGCCTTGTGGTTGCCCTTGATCTATATTAATATCCATTTATATAATTAGTATATAATATTATTCAATGGTATTTTATATTTGACCAATATTTGTCAAATCCAATATTACATATATCATCTATTTTGCCAGATAGACAAATAATACGATCTTTATGACAAGCATGACCTATGGTTAATACACCTGAGAGGGCGCCAATTAATAATTTACAAGAGTTAATAGCAATACATAAATCATTAAATGTTTTAGCATGACATAATGGTATATCCAATTTTGTTATATGTCTGAAGTAATTATAGTCATCAATATTACTTGTAATAAACATGAGATTTTCCTTATATAATGAATATAATTTTTCATAGTCTGTTGTATGAGAAAATCGTTGTATAGTTGTGTTAATAAAAACTGTATTTTCCCATTTTTTATCGATTGGTACATCTAACCATTTATGTTTTCCCCATTCAATGTTATAAATGTTACTAAATAAGGTAATCCAATTCATTTGATATAATAATGGACTATCTCGCCACATACTTAAATTTATATTAAAGAGTTCTCCATTATATTTTTTATATTCTTTAATATATTTTTGTGAACTAATAAGTTCATAAGTATCGGCATAAGTTTGATCTAATCCAAATCGAAAAGCATCTCCTATATTGGCTATATAAAGTATACCCTTACGTCCGGTTTTATAAAAATGTTCTTTAATTACAGATAACTGTTGAATGAAATCGCCAAACATTCCTCCACTGATGTATATAATTGGAGATAGTTCAAAAACATCTTGTATATTTTGAGCAATTTTGCACGTTTTCACGTCGATTATTTTTGCTTTAACTAAATTTTCTTCCGTTGATAAGATTGCAGTTGGAATATTAATTATTTCTTTTAATTTAGTTAACCATGGTTCTTCTAGAAGTATTGAATCACAGTCTATTGACAGATAACAGATTTCTGGTATTTTTGTATAAAATGTTTCTTCACTATCAATATTAATTTTGTAATATGTCTTGGAATAACTTTTTTGTTCATTTAGATGCGATGTTTCTAGTAGATTAAAAATATTCTTTATACGATAACGTTTTTGGTTATATTCGAATATATCATGTGATATCTTTGAATAAAATAAAGATTCAACTTGTGTTTTTTTTATTTCATCAGTTAATATCCAAATCATAGTATTGAAATATACCAGTAATTTATAAAAATATTCATATTTTGCTTTATATATTATACATTCTTGTAATGCTATTATTTCTTTTAGTATCTCATCTTTTTTTAATTGATCATTTATTCGTTGCATTTTAATTTCTAGAATACTAAATTTATCAATAGCTTCACCTAATGACACTTCAACACGCATTATTTATACTTATGAATTATACATTTAATTCATAAAATTGCACACATTAAATTATATTTGATTATAACATTGTACCATACAATATTTCTAAATATCTTCTATATTTTGGAATATTATCAAAAATATTTATAGATTTCATTACTTCAGCGCCCCAAAATTTAAATGCCAAGTCAGTATTACTCATAATATTATAGTAATTACCATGAAACAACAATATTCCACTTGGAGGATGTTTCCAAATATTACATCTTTTTGAATATAATTCGGGCGACCCCCTTCCTATCCATGCTATATATAAGTTTGGATCAATTGATACTGATAGTCTTGTATCATGTCGACCGGCTGTATATTCACCTGTCTTATTTTTATGTATAAGACGACTTCTATAGACCGTCGTTGTTGTCGGGAAAATACCATCTTCTCTAAATTCACCATTCCATGCTCTACCGAATTCAACATATCCATAATTTTTCTTTAGCATTAAATTTGGATCATTGAATTGCTGTATTGATGTATTATTTGGTTGATCGACAATAATTATACCAGTTGCTCTTACTCCAATTGAATTCGGATTATTATTTTCAAATTCTTTTAAATATCTATTGAGATCGTCGATTATAAGATATTCAGATACATTTAATGCACACTTCCAACCATCTGTTTTGGATTCCATGTCTTCTATTTTTTGAATATCCATAGACTTAATTTCGTCATTTGTTAATTGTATTATTTCCCATGTAGGACATATATCGTTTATGATCTGTATGCTTTTATCAGTCGATCCACAGTCCATAATAACTCCATGTGAAAACAACTTTTTATGATGATTTAACCAACTTGGCAATAATATTTCTTCATTTAATATATGAGCAAATAACGTTGTTTTCATTATAATTAATTATATGATTAAAATTATCTATTATTTACGCATTTAACTACAATTTTCTCAGGATAATAACTTATATTGCCTAATGTTTGAGATTCTATATTTTTAAATGATATTGTATGAGTTACCAATTCATTTAAACCATTATCAGTTAATTCATAAATAATTTGATTCGGAAACGGTCGAATAATCAATGTTTTCAATCCTTTTCGCAATGTTATTATATTTTTAATAATTTCATCAAAAAAGTTCCATGCCAAAATTAATATTGCTAATGGTTGTGTATTTTGTTTTAAATACAATGTTGAAAATACTGGTATATTTAATCCCGGTGAATATGTATTTTGTTTTAAAGGCGAATCATCAACAATAAATGAAATATTTGAATCATTGATATGATTTAATAATGTCATACCTTTAGCTGCAGCTCCATAAGCTACTAACTTATAGTTATCTTTTAATGTAATATAATTATTACGAATCCAATCAACAATTTTATATGATTTGTTTCTATATCTTATCCAGAAAAAATCATCAGTCATGCCTATTCTTTTTTCATATTCTATTCTATCGTATAATTCCTTACAATGATCTATATTAGATAAATATGGTTTTTGCATTGTTACTAGAAATGAATTTCCATGAATTGGTGTTATTTCTAATCCAGTAATAATTAAATTAGTTAACTCTGCAACCTTTTTAAATGAATGAGCGGTATAAAATGACAAATGTTCGTGATAAATTGTGTCAAATTCACCAGTAATATACATATTACATTGCGAAGTTTGAATATATAATTTTGTTGTATTTGTCATTATATCCACACAGGCTTTTAAAAATTTAACTGGATCTGGTACATGAGCAAACACATTTTGTGCAATAATAATATCTGGAGTTGGGATATTAAATTTATCAATACCCCAAAAACCTATACTAATATTATGACCCTTTTTTAATGCTATGTCTGATATATTCAATGCAGGATCAATGCCATATGTATTCCATCCTAATTGTTTAAAACAATCCAACTGTGTTCCGTCATTCGATGCTAATTCCAATATATTATTTGTAAGACGATTTGATTCATCTGTGCATTTCTTTGCTAACCATGCAAAATATGTCATTATTGTTTTAGATGTTCCGCTTGCATACAAATAATGTGAAAACATTTCTTCTGGTGGAACAATATAATTTAATTGCGTATGGTTGCAATTTCTACATCTTTCTAAACAAAGTGGATGACGCTTTAAATTATTTTTAACAGTTGTAAAACTGTTTGCCAAGGGTTGTTCGTGTAAATCTAGTACAGACATAACATCATTGCTTTTACATATACGACATGTAGATTGATAAACTGTCTTTTTAATATCATCTTTGCATATATATGTTATATTATTAATTAATTCTTCAATTAGTTTATTATGCGTACCTTTAAAAACAAAATCAAAATCAATAGAAAATAGAGTATTATCCATCATAAAGTTTATTGTCGATTTATTTGGTATGATATTAATTGTATCGCCTGTATAAGCAGATATTTGAGTTGCGATTTCTATCATCGATGCATTAAATGAACTCAAATTATATATATTATTTTTTTTTATCTTTTCTTTATAATCTATAACCCTTTCTATTGCATAATATAAATCCCATATATCTAAAATAGGACGCATACAATCTGAATTTTGTACTGTTATTAATCCTTTTAAAAATGCATCACGTAACATCGCAATATATACGCGTGTTATATTTTGTATTGGAGATACACCTATTACAGTACCTAATCTTAATCCTATACATATAGGTCCTTTGTCATACATTTGTAATTTCTGTTCTCTCATGTAATATGTTTTACCATAAATTGATAATTGTTCTTCATTTATTTTTGTTTTCTCTGTACATGGATACGTTTTACATCCTTCATAAACAACTCCAGTTGATAAATAAATTAATATTTGTGAATTATTCATTTTTTTAGCTATTTCGTATATATCTTCAACGTTTTCTTCTACGAGTTGTTCAAAAGAGTATTTTGAACATGATTCAAACCCCGATATTCCAGCAGTGTATATAACAATATCAAACAACTTAATTATTGTTTCAGGTATGTTGCGACCATTTATTATTGTTAAATTATCTTGTTCAATATTACGATTTGTTTTTGTAAACCCGTGTATTTCATACTGTGATTTTAATTTAAATTGTTTATATAAAAATGATCCTATATACCCATGTGATCCAATTATAGCTATTTTCATTATAGTATAATAGTACATTTAAACATTGCGGAATATTCCGCAAAATATTATAATTATAATTTATAATGTCTAATAAATTACTTGCCATTGAAACTACATTAAAATATGAACAAACTTATAAAAATCAAAAATATGTTTTTATAGATAATAAACAAACAATTACAAATGTCATTTTCACAGGTTGTAACCAACGGTTTTATATGATGATAACATGGTTCCGAAATGTAACAAATTACAATTTCTTATATATCAACGCAAATCTTGATGATACAATGATTGAAATTATTAAAAATTGTAATAGCGAATATTACAATTTAATAGGTATAAGTTATGGCGCAGCAATAGCAATTTATTTATCAGATAAACTACCAACATATGCAGTTATTTCTATTGACCCACAACCAATTAATTTACAATGGAATCTAGATGAAATTTTTAGTAATAATAATAGTGTGTTTTTCTTTCATCATTCAATTGATTCAAGTGATATCCCGATACATGAAAGTATTATAACTGCCATTAGGAAAACATCAATTATGTATATGGTAAAGTGTTCTCAATACCCACTTCATTCGGCAAATATACCAGACGAACATATGATAATGACATATATCACATTTGTTGAGAATATTAAAAAAAATAATTGTGGATTTATCATGAAAAATATTAAAAAAGATGACCTTTTTAAAGAAATTACTGATTGGACATAATTAAAATTTTACATAAAAGTCATTCACTGCAATTCGATTAACTTTAATATATCCAAATTGTTTCAAATATTCTTCGCAAAATGGTTCATTATAATTATTTTCTATAACTAATAATCTTACATTATATATATTTAAATCAAGGCCTTTTAGTACATCTAATTCAGTGTTTTCGGTATCTATTGATATAAAATCTATATTTTTTGGAAAATTTATTTCATTTAATAACGAATTTAATGAGCGAACTTTTACATATGATTTTGTTACATTAGTTATCATTGTTTTGTGCGAATCTATCAAACGAGGATCTGGAATAAGTGATGAAATAGCACATAAATTATCACCAAGATGATAAATTGTAAATTCTTTATTTTCATCGTCTTTGTCGGCAATACTACAATTAATACATTCCTTTCTTACTTTTTGACATGCTTCGTATGCTGATTGTATTGGTTCAATACATAATGCGCGCCAACCTTTTTGTTCAAAATGATATGTATTGCTTAAAAAAATTCCGTCATATGCGCCAACTTCAATACATATTCCAGTGTAATTATCTGGAAATAATGATGCTATATATTTATCCTCGCCGTGTTGCCCGTAAAACATATATTTTATATATAATTTTAAATCATAAATTTAAACACATGTTCTTATAGATAAAACAATTAAAACCAATATTATATAAAAGTTTAATTCAAACAACTATTTAGTTATTATAAAAATTCATCCAATATTTGATCCATTGCAACAATTGGTTTCCAACCAAGTTTTGTTAATTTAGTTGGATATCCTTTAATATCAATATTTTTAGCTTCAAGTTTTTTATTATCATCAATAATTACAACTGGTAATGAACTGTGTTTATCATAAAGAAAATTTTTATCGTTAATTAATTCAATTCCAGCCTTTGAATAAAGGCTTAATACTAAATCATAAACTTTAACACTTGAATAATTACAAATCAAATAATCACTTCCTTCCTTTTGTCTGATAATATAATAAATAGCATTAGCTACATCCGACGCGTGTAATATATTGCGTTGAGAATTAAGACTACCTAAAACTAAAGGTATTTCTTTTTCCTTCCATTCCTTAATATGGTTTGCTACTTTTTTAAGTAAGAAAGCATCACTCTTTTTAACTGATTCTGTAGTAAATATGACACCATTAAAAAATGGTAAATTATAAGTTGTTCTGTAAAAATTAATAATAGATTGTCCCATGATCTTGGCTATAGCATATGGATGTAGATGATACATATTAATATCATTTTCTTCGACTGTATAATCAATATGTCCTTTATAAATTTCACTACTTGATGCATTAAATAATTTTGTTTGCCATTTATTTTTGTATATTATCTCACAAAGGTAAGCAGTTACTAAACCATTGGTTTGTAATGTTTCAATTGGATGGTTTAATGCGTAATGAGAACTAGAAATACTGGCTAAATGAACAACTACATCCGGTTTAATAATAGATAAAATATGTTCTAATAATTGATAATTATTCATATCAAAATAAAACTTTGTAATATTTTTTTCGTATTTCTCGTTTTGGTGCCCTATACCATATAACGTATAATCTGTAAATTGTTCTTTAACATAATGGGCAATTTGTCCATCACATCCAGTTACAAGCAGTTTAGGTTTTGAGCTGACGATTTCGAAATGAGGAAAAGGAAATACTAATTGGCCTCCATTATTTAAAAAGTCCTTTTCCCTTTCAACAATTTCAGTTCTAAAATGCCATGGGAGTACTAACAAATATTCTGGAGGAGTTTGTCTCATAGTTTCTTCGCTTATGATTTCAATACCTGTTGATGTCATTTTTCCTACTTTATTAAGATTCCGTTCGACTGCATATTCGATTTTATCTTCACCTATATTAGCATATTGTAACAAACAATTACCTTTTGTTGAAGCACCATAAATATACATTGTTTGATTATTTTGATTAACACAATTAATAAAATTACTTAATTTCTTCACTTCTTCATCACATCGTTTTATAAATTCTTTATATATATTGGGATTCATAATACCATATTCTTCTTCATTGTTTATAATATTTTTGACCAACTGAATAGCTTCTTCGTGTAATTTCGATTCTTTCTTTGCAAAGTAAACCCTAAAACTACCTCCATTACAATCATTGAAATTGACATCTGTAATCTTAAAATTAGCTTGATCTGCTATCTCTTTAATTTGTTTAAGAGCATAATATTCTAAATGTTCGTGGCAAATGGTATCAATACTATTTCTTTTTAACATTGTAATCACATAACTTTGTTCACATGACCATATTCCGTCATTATCCAAAATATTATAAATATCTTTAGCAAATTGAACTGGATCTGGTAAATCATAAAACATTGAGATTGATGTTACGACCTTACATTTTTTATTACCATAAACTTTTGTAAAATTATCATAAGTAAAATAGTCAGGTATCAATTCAACATCACCATAATATTCTTTAAATTGTTTGCCAGTTGGATCGACACCTATTCTATTTAGATTTTTTGAATAATATTGTAACATAGTGGAGTCATTACTACCAATATCTACAACAATATCTCCCTCATTCAGACTAATTTTTGCCAAAATTTCTTCTTGGTATTGTTTAAGATGGGTGCGCATAGTATTGCTAATGCCTGACCGATATCCATATTCGTATTCATATAATTCAGATGAAAAAGTGGTTTGGCGGAGTTGTAAAAGTCCACAATTCTGACACATACATAAAATTATAGGTGTTTTTGGTGTAGTATAATCACCATACACTGGAAATCTTGATGTGATAACTTGTTCACCAAGATTAATTACATCTATAAGATTTTCGTATTTACATATTCTGCATTTTGTAATTACTGTAACTATCGACATATATAATTGACCTTATATTAATTATAATTACTAATAAACGTAGATGAGTCTAAAATTAAGTTATTTAAAAGTATTATAAAAGTATATGAAGATTGCTTTTATAACAGGTATTACTGGTCAAGCTGGTTCTTTTTTGGCTGAATTATTATTGTCTAAAGATTATATTGTTTGGGGGTTAATAAGAAAAACTTCTACGAATAACACTTCTAGGATACAGCACTTATTAAATAATAATAATTTAATTATAAAATATGGCGATATGTGTGATGGAACTAATTTAACATTAATATTACAAGAAATTAAGGCTAAATACAATAATTTAGAACGTTTGGAAGTATATAATTTGGCAGCTCAAAGTCATGTTCAAGTTTCGTTTGAAGTACCATTAAACACAAGTGACGTTGACGGTCTTGGTGTTTTGAGAATATTAGATGCGATTAGATTATCAGGATTACAACATTTAACCAGATTTTATCAAGCATCTACTAGTGAACTTTTTGGTAAAGTACATGAAACACCGCAATCAGAAAAAACTCCTTTTTATCCAAGATCTCCTTATGGAGTTAGTAAACTTTATGGTTTCTGGATCACTAAAAATTATAGAGAATCTTATAATATGTTTGCATGCAACGGAATATTGTTTAATAATGAATCAAATCGTAGAGGTGAAGAATTTGTCACACGAAAAATTACAAAAAGTCTTGGGATGATTTTGAGAGGTGAAACTGATAGATTAGTTCTGGGAAATCTTGATGCAATAAGAGATTGGGGTCATACTAAAGATTATGTTTATGGTATGTGGTTGATGTTACAAAAAGATAAACCTGATGATTATGTGTTGGCAACTGGGAAACCTCACTCTGTTAGGGAGTTTGTAGAAAAAGCATTTTCGTTAAAAAATATTTATTTGAAATGGAAAGGTAAAGAAATTAATGAAATTGGTTATGATATGAATACTGGTAAAGAATATGTGTTTGTTTCTGAAAAATATTTTAGACCAGCTGAAGTTGATTTATTACTGGGCTGTAATGATAAAGCTAAAAAAGAATTAAGTTGGGAGCCATCTATTGATTTTGATGAATTGATTAGGGAAATGGTCGAGCATGATTGTAAATAAGATAAAATTCATATAATGAACCCAAATAAAATCTAATTAGAAAAATTTGATTTTATTTAATTATAGGAATGACACTTAAAATTATATCATATTAATATATATATATTATCTTATGTTATATTTTAGATGTCCAACTTGTAAAATGGTATTAAGTAACAAACAAATATTATATGAACAACGGCTTGAAAACATTAGTATGGATAATAAACTCACTCAAGAACAGAAAGATGCTGCTAAACGTAAATTATTAGACGATTTGGAGATTAAAAGGGCCTGCTGCCGCGCGAGGACCATGGGTTATATTCGTTTGATTGATTTAATCAAATAATGTCTTATATTCTGTTTCGAGACTATCTAAATGTTTTATTATTTCATCCATTTCAATATTAAATTGTGTTAAATATTCTTCCATCTTATGAAATTGTTTTATCTTTATAAAATTTTTATGTTTATACGTTCGTTCATGACGTTTTATACCAACTTTGATTACACTGCCACATTCACAAATATATGAACTTCTTTTCCTATTACGTTCATT
>Ga0138256_10001958_pt1 | contig 22158 bp, 16 predicted proteins | sample KNB2016incub_MG_FD_105486 | JGI IMG/M metagenome (GOLD analysis project Ga0138256, IMG submission 105486) | Active sludge microbial communities from wastewater in Klosterneuburg, Austria - KNB2014incub_MG | ecosystem: Engineered > WWTP > Activated sludge > Unclassified | place: Austria... | reverse complement strand
GCCCGAGCGGACCTTTGCATTCCCGATGCATTTGCATCGCGTTTGCATGCCGAGATAAGGCAAGAAGGTGATGCGTTTTGGCTAGTCGATCTGGGTTCTGCAAATGGAACACGATTGAACGGATCGCCGGTTACCGCAACCATGCCATTAGTTTCTGGCGGCGAGGTTCAAATCGGCGAGACTCGTATTCAATTCGAGAGCGATCTTCGTCCATCGGTCAGTTTTAGTTCGACACTCATCTCCGACGGCACGCAGAGCCTTGATCCGTCCAACACCATTTCGTTAATGGGGCGTCGAAATCCTACGACCGAGATTTTGGATTCTTCGATGTCAAGCCGGAACGACCTCCTCGGCCTTATTAGCAAAGTTGGAATTGCTCTTCTGTCATCCAGCGGTCTGGACGACACGCTCGATCAGGTGGCTACGCTCGTTTTCGAGGCAGTTCCGGCAGAACGTGTTGTGATAATGCTTCGTGACGAGAAAAACGATGAAGAAATGCTGATCAAAGTCGCGCGGCACCGCGGAAGCGATACCAAAATTGGCGAGGTGCGGGTGAGCCGTGCGATCATCAATGAAGTCGTCGTTAACGGTCAGTCAGTACTAACCTCAGATGCCCAGCAAGACCCAAAATTTGCCAGTCAGACCATTATTTTACAGGGCATCCGCTCGGTTCTTGCAGTTCCGATGAGCGTTGACGAACGCCATGTTTTCGGCATGATTTACGCCGATAGCCCGACTCATCAAGCGAGCTTTACGACTGAACACCTAAACATCCTCACGACCCTTGCTTCGGTTGCGTCAATTCGAGTTGAGAACGCAAGCCTGCTCGACGAGCGGATCAATCGCGAACGCATGGAACGTGAACTTGAACTCGCAACGGAGATTCAACAAAGGTTTCAGCCTGACGGGCCGCCAACCGTCAGCGGCTATGATTTTCAGGGCATCTCATTTTCATGCTATGAAATCGGCGGTGATTATTACGATTTTATCCCGCGCCACGACGGAACAATGTTGGTTGCATTGGGCGACGTGTCCGGCAAGGGAACATCTGCATCTCTCCTGATGTCCAGCCTTCACGCTGCGATCCACGGCCAGGTTGCCGCCCGCACGCCGCTTGGCGAGCTTGTTACCGCGGTTAACGTCTATCTGGCAAATAATACCCCCGCAAACCGGTTCATAACGCTTTTTGCTGCAGAGTTAGATCCCGAAACCGGTAATTTGACCTATATCAATGCCGGGCACAATCCGCCGCTCATCGGACGCGCAGACGGATCACTTGAACTTGTGCAGTCGGGCGGGTTGCCGCTCGGCTTGATGGATTTTGCAGAATATGAGGTAGGTACGGCCCAACTTCAGCCGGGCGATGTGCTATTCATCTACAGCGACGGTGTTTCTGAGGCTAATAACATTAACGAAGACGAATTTGGCATGGAACGCCTGCAAAAGGTGATCAGTTCCAATGTTAGCCGGTCGGCCTCCGGAATTAGAGACAAAGTCGAGAGTGCTTTATCGGATTTTACAGGCACGGCCGCACCTAACGACGACATCACGCTCGTGATCGTAAAAAGGCTTTAAAAGGCGGTCACGCCTACTCATTTTCGATCTGGCAAACGGCATCCGGCGAAAGTAGACCGTCTTGAAATCGTTCGTTGCCCCCTGCGTTAAAACTTGTTGACCGCTCTATATTTCGTGGCGTATAATTCAGATGGGCCTCGTTCCGGCCCTTCCCGCCATGCCTGCCAACACAAAGAAAGTCAGCCTAATCGTTTTTGTAATTTTCACCTTGCTGCTCGTCGGCATGGTGCCGCTTGTTCTGACGGGATGGCTTCTATCGGACAAAAGCGGACGGGCAGTGCGCTCGGCTGAAAGCAGATATCAGCTTCAGCTTGTTCAGGAAAAGGCCCGACAGATCGAGATATTTGGCCAAAAGCATGCCGCGGTTGTAAACAGCCTGAGCAACGGCATTGAACTTGCCAATGACCGGGCAGTTGTTTCGTCAGTCCGAACGGAACAAAAGCTTGGTGGCCTGCTTCGGGAAAATCCGGAATTGCTTGCGCTTTACCTGAAACCGGTGGGCGAGGACTCACTAGCGGTATTTCGTCCGGAGTTTCTTAATCGCGACGACGTCGAGACAATCGCAGCCGAAGCAGCCATAAACCCCGAAAAGAAAAAAATAGTCGTCGGCGAGCCCCGTAACGTAGGATCTTCGGAACGCCCTGTAATGACCTTTGCGACGGACGTGACGATTGACGGTGCCAGTGTAGCTACAATTGTTGCGATTGCGTCGGTTCAGTCAATCTCGCAGGGGCTGGTCGGCGTCAACAATGCTCGTGAGGAGGATCTCTGGAAAGCTGGGCTGCCGATCGTGTTCGTTGTCAACCAGTCCGGTAAGGCGCTTTTTCATCCCGATCGATCACTTGCGATAGCCAAAAGTCCCATGTCGAACCTCAAGATTGTCGAGGAGTGGCAACAGTCCGGATCGCAGATTCAGTCGGCCTTGGTTCCATTTTCGGCAACGTTTAATGGGAAAAGCAGCGCAATGATCGGTGCCTATTCTACCGCAAGACTAGCAGACGGCTATAGTGTGGGCGTTATCACGATGCAGGACGAGTCTAAAGCTCTCGCATCCGTCGGCGAAATGAGGATGCAAACTTGGCTAATTAGCCTGGCGTTTGCGGTTCTGGCTTTGATAGTGGGCCTCGTCGGCGCACGCTATATGACCTCGCCCCTGCTTCGCCTGGTGGCGGCAACCAAACGGATCGCTGCCGGAGACTTTTCGTCAAGGGTTGAAACAAAAAATATTACCGAAATTGGTACGCTCGGTGAAACATTTAATCTCATGACCGACAAGATTGAGGACCAAATCCTCAACCTTGCCAAGGCCGCAGAGGAAAACCGCGAGCTATTTGTGGGGACCGTCAAAGCGCTTGCGGCCGCCATCGACGGTAAAGATAAATATACACGCGGCCATTCAGAGCGTGTTTCACGCATTTCGGTCGCAATCGGCAAGCGTCTCGGCATGCAGGAGCCGGAACTTGAAACGCTGCGAATGAGTGCCCTGCTGCATGATATCGGTAAGATCGGAATTGACGACTCCATTCTCAAAAAGCCAACCGCTCTCACGGAAGAGGAGTACGAGATCATGAAGACGCACCCGCAACGCGGATACAAGATCATGTCTCAAATTCCCGCAATGAAAGATTTCCTGCCTGGCATGTATATGCACCACGAAATGGTAAACGGCAAGGGCTATCCGCAGGGATTAGCCGGCGATCAAATCCCGATGCAGGCAAAAATCGTGTCTGTTGCCGACACTTTTGACGCAATGACCATTGACCGCCCATATTCAAAGGGAATGGACTTGCCCTCCGCTCTGGAACGACTCAGGAGTTTTGTCGGAACACGATATCAATCAGAGGTAGTTGAGGCATTGATCGAGGCCTGCAATGCGGGCGAGGTTGCAAACGGAATTGTCCGCCAAATGGCCTCGATCAGGGCCGCGGGCGAGGAACAGCGCCGTTCTTCCGTCAAACTCGTTGCCTAAATCTCTCCACTTGATGAACTGAGATGAACAATGATCAGACACAAGAAGTATGGCAAGTCGAGGCCAACGGTAAGATCTTTGAGACAAACTTTGTCGAGATGACGGCGTGGATAGACGAAGGTGCATTGCTGCGCCAGGATAAGGTGCGTAAAGGCAATCTTCGGTGGATCGAGGCGGGCAAGGTGCCGTCCCTGATGGCTGTGTTCAACGCCAAAGACAATGGTATCGCTCCGACGCCCGTCATTACCACCACAAAACTCAGCCCGACATCGCTACCGGGCTCGCAGGCGGCCAATCCGGATAACTATCCACCTGCAACCGCGGAGTTTACCTCCGAACCCATGTGCAGCATGCATGCCGATGTGCCGTCCGCATTTGTCTGCGAAACGTGTGCTAACCAGTTTTGTAAAGCCTGTCCAAATTCATATGGTGGAACCGTAAAAATATGTCCTTTTTGCGGCGCCATGTGCAGGGCCTTGGCACTGTTTGAACAAGCGCGCAGCGAGTCCGAAACCTATCAGTCGGCGTTGAGCGAGGGCTTCGGCTTTAGCGATTTTGCCGCAGCGGTTGCCTATCCATTTAAGTTCAAAGCGAGTCTCGTTTTAGGTGCTCTGATGTTCATGTTTTTCTCGATCGGGCAATCGGCCGTCGGTTTCGGCGGTTTCATCATGGTGGGCGCCTCGATCTTTAGCTTCATGCTCGCGAACACTCTGACATTCGGCGTCCTGGCCAATACGGTCGAAAATTTTTCCCAAGGGAAAGTCGGGTTAAATTTCATGCCCAGTTTCGACGACTTTTCGCTTTGGGATGATGTTGTTCACCCGTTTTTCCTTAGCATCGGCGTATATATTTCGTCATTCGGCCCGCTAATAGCAGTCGCTCTCGTCGCGCTTTTTCTGGTAATGGGGACCGTTACGAACGATCTGAATGGCATACAATCGGATGCTGTTCGGTCCGTCAATCCACAGTTGCCCTACGCAGCCAACGCAGCAAAGCAGTCTGAGAAGGTCCGCGAGATACTTAACCAGAATCTGGAAGGTCAAAAGCAGCGGAAAGCGGATTTCGAAGCCCAGCAAAACCGAGTCATGACGGCGGTCGAGTCCGGCGAAGAACTGAAAGAGCCAGCGGTGAAGAGCCCCAGTCAAATTGACGAAGCAGAGATCGCCGAAGTGCAAAAAATGATCGAGAATTCGCGAAAGGCTCAGCTCGAATCCGTCGTCGGCCGCACACCGGAAACTGTCGCCAAAGACCAGCAAGCTCTATATTCCAAGATTCAAGGTTATGGCCTCGTGTTCATCCTGCTCGGCGGAGTCTGCCTGCTTTGGGGACTTTTCTACTTCCCGGCGGCGTGCGCGGTTGCCGGTTACACGCGTTCGTTCGCCGCGACGCTAAATCCGTCGGTTGGTTTTGATACGATCAGGCGGCTTGGTTCGTTCTATATCAAAATATTGCTCATGGGCCTCGCGATCCTCTTTATATCGTCACTGGTCGGCGGTTTTTTGAGCATAGTTTTTGCGCCATTTAACATGCCCGGCGTCGGCAATATTCCGGCAAAGGCGATCGGTTCGGTATTTACTTTCTATTTCTCGGTTGTTTTCTCGTGCGTAATCGGTTTCGCCATGTACAAGGCGTCCGACCGACTGAATTTGTTTCGTTGAAATTCCTGTCCATTACCATGGCCATTTATCGCACGTTGCTTAAGCGTGCGATATTTTTTTATACTCTTTAGTTTGCGGTTCGCGTTGGAAAGCATACTATATGGCGTTCTTTTGGCGTAGAAAAAAGGAAGATACATTTTCAAGCTCGGTTTTGGGCCTCGATAAATCCGTCGAGGAATTAAAAGCCCAGGAAGAGGCCGTCGAGAGGGAACTGAGTGTTCGCTTTTCGAAGGCCATTGAGAAGACACGGCATTCGATCAACAACCGGCTCGATACAATATTCGAGGGCCGCAAGCAGATCGACGAGGCATTTCTCGACGAACTCGAGGAAATGCTGATCTCGACTGACATCGGCGTCGCAACGACCATGCAGATCCTCGACAGCGTTCGCCGCGGCGTTTCGCGCCAGGAGATAAGCGATCTTGATGCCCTAAAAAAAGCGATGAGGCAGGAATTGCTCGGAATTCTTCATCATTCAACCGAACGCGGCGTCGCTGACGAACGCAGCATTGACGAGGGCATAAAGCCGTATGTGTTGATGGTCGTCGGTGTAAACGGAGTCGGCAAGACGACGACTATCGGAAAGCTCGCGCAGAGAATCAAGGACGAAGGCAACGACGTGCTGATTTGTGCGGCTGACACATTTCGGGCGGCGGCGAACGATCAGCTTGAGATCTGGGCGCAACGGGCGGGTGTTCAGCTTGTACAGCAAAAACAGGGAACGGATCCGGCGGCGGTTTTATTTGACGCGCTTGCAGCCGCAAAGGCCCGAAACTCAGACGTTTTGATCGTCGACACGGCCGGACGTCTTCACAATAAGGCTCACTTGATGGCCGAGCTTGAAAAGATGAAACGTATTTCGTCGCGAGAGGTTGAGGGTGCTCCGCATGAAACCCTATTGGTTATCGACGCCGTAACTGGCCAAAACGGCCTCGAACAGGCACGGCAATTCATGAAAACCGCCGATGTCACCGGCATAGTTCTGACAAAACTCGATGGTACGGCAAAAGGGGGAATCGCTGTCGCAATTGCAAAAGAACTAAATCTGCCAATCCGCTACGTCGGAATTGGTGAACAGGTCAATGACCTAATGGTTTTCGACGCCGAAAACTATGTAAGCGGACTTTTTGAATAATAGGTATCAACCGTGAGCAATTAGCTTGCGGCTGCCAAAGAAAAAGCTGAACGAACTTCACAAAACCGATCTCGAAATGATGTCACGGGCTATCGCACTCGCAGGCGAAGGCATCGGTCTCGTATCGCCCAATCCACTGGTTGGCTGTGTAATAGTTTCACCCGACGGACAGATCGTCGGTGAGGGTACGTATATTTACGAAAATATAGAGCATGCCGAGGCTATAGCCCTGCGGCAAGCAGGAGACCGAGCTTATGGCGGCACAGCATATGTCTCCCTCGAACCGCATGACCATCAAGGAAAGACATCACCGTGCACATCGGCGTTGATAAATGCTGGTATTGCGCGGGTTGTTTGCCCAATCGAAGATCCGAATCCACTCGTTTCGGGCCGTGGTTTCGCGGCCATGCGGAGCTCAGGTGTTGAGGTCACGACCGGTATTCTAGCCGACGAGGCCACGAGGCAAAATGAAAAGTTTATTTGCTGGCACCAGAAAAGGCGGCCTTTTATACATCTAAAACTCGCGATGTCGCTCGATGGCCGCATCTCGCTGTCCGATAGCGTTTCGACGGCGTTGTCGGGCGACGAGGCCCGAAAACGTGTTCAGGAGTTTCGCCACGAACATGACGCCATCCTTATCGGCGGCAATACCGCATTTGTCGATGATCCCGGTCTCTCGGACCGAAGCGGGAAGGCACGACGACGACCGTTGTTACGGGTTGTGCTGGATAATCGACTGCGGATTCAACCCGATTCGAAGCTTGTGACGACCGCGACTGACATTCCGACGATAATTTTTACGAATAGTGATGACGCAGAAAAAGTCGCGGCTTTACGCAAATGTGGTGTCGAGGTAGTCGAATCGGAAAATGGCGGACGCGATCTGCAGGGCATGTTGGCCGAGTTAAGAAATCGAAATATCCAGAGCGTCCTCGTTGAAGGCGGCACTGAGGTGGCGGGAGCATTTTGCGATGCAAAGCTGGTTGATAAAGTATCACTTATCGCAGCTCCGATCATTATCGGCGGTCGAACTGCTCCTAGTGCCATCGGTGGAATGGGGGCAATTTCGTTGGCAGAGGCCATGAAATTGACTGATATTACTGTCGAACGGTTTGGCGAGGACGTCGAGATTACGGGCTATCTGAAAACCTGAGGCTCACACCAATGCGGGCAAAAAAATCGTTTGGACAAAATTTTCTTCGCGACGACGATGTAATTAGCCGAATCGTCGGAGCCCTTGATCCAAGCGACAACGACAACATTATTGAGATCGGCCCCGGCCGCGGAGCGCTGACCGACAAGCTGCTCGCCACTCTGGCAAAGGTTACCGCCATCGAGATCGACCGGGAGTTAGTACCGATTTTGCGGACACAATTTCACTTTCAAGCCCATTTTAACATCGTCGAAGCGGATGTTTTGGACGTTGATTTCGGTAAATTGATTGCGAACTCCGAGACGCGGTTTCATAAACCAGACCAAGTCCCGGATCAAACTCGGAACTCGCTTTACAAACTCGTCGGCAACCTGCCTTACAACATCTCCACGCCGATTCTTCAACGTTTAATCGACCAGCGCGAACATTTCTCGACCATTGTGCTGATGCTTCAGCGCGAGGTAGTTGAGCGGATAACGGCATCGCCCGGCGGTAAAGAACGTGGATTCTTAAGCGTGTTAGTGGAAAACGCGTTTGTGGCGGAGCGTCTCTTCGATGTTGCTCCTTCCGCGTTCCAACCAGTGCCGAAGGTCTGGAGCTCGGTTGTTCGTTTGACGCCCAAGAGTCTCGGCCCCGGTGATGATCCAGCTTTTCGACGGTTAGTAAGTATATCGTTCGCTCAGAAGCGAAAGACGATCCTAAACAATCTCAAACATGCTTATAAAAATACCGCAGTTCTGCTGGCCGAGGCGGGCATCGACAGCACCCGCCGAGCGGAAACTTTAAGCCTGGACGAGTGGTTCACCCTCGCCCAGGTTATTACTCAAGGCCAATAAAATCAACATTAGTCAATTCACCGGTCAACGTGAGCGTCCTTGCGGCAAAACGGTATCGTTTTGATGTGACGGTCAATGTGTATGCCTCGCCCGTAGGAATACTTTCGAAAAGATAGCCTCCGAACGATCCCGTGGTTACGCGATGCGGAACGCCGTCAATCCCGATCAGAGTAACGACTGTGTTCCTGATGCCAATACCATCTGGTGTCATCACGCGCCCTGATATCGAAACCTGCGGCGTCGAACGGCTGTCACCGAACACCGTAAAACGCACCGCCTGACTAACGGAGAACCCGTTGACCGCTCCGGCATCCTCAATATACCAACGGGCAAAGAAGGTCTGGCCCGCAAGCGAATTGTCGTTCGGTATTGCCACGCTTACGGAAGCCCATCCGTTGCCGGCACCGGTGTTCTGCGTACTCGTCGTTATGCGGGCAAGTGACCCGCCTGTCGGTATCGCAGCCGCAACGCCCGGGTCCGAGCTATCAATTACCAAAATGGCGTTTGAGTTGCCCAGAGCCGATGTCACCGAAACCGTAAAGTTCGGATTTCCAACCACAGGCGGTGAGATAGCGATGATAGACGGAACAATTGTGCCCGTTCCGGCTCTGCCGCTGCCCGTCAATTGCGGAACGCGGTCGGATTCGCTGTATAATGCCGGACGATCAAATCTCTCTGTCTCAGACGCAACCCGCGGGTCTGTGAGCGGCCTTTTCAGAAACGCGACCAAGTCAGCTTGCTGCTGCGGGCCCAAGCCAAGCGGACGTATTAACGGCGGTTTATTCGGGGCATTAAAGTCGCCACCCCGATTGTAAAAGGCCACGACTTGTTCGAGCGTTGTGAACCGTCCATTGTGAAAAAATGATCCACGCAGCTCTACATTTCTCAGGCTCGGAACCCGGAACTCTCCGCGAGAGATTGCATTTCCCGTCACTTGAAATCGTCCCGTGTCCTCGTTCTGCGGTCGGACGCCAATATAACGGAACGAATTATCAGTAAATAGAGGGCCAGCGTGGCAAACACTGCAACTCGCTTGCGGCGAATTAAAAATGTTACGGCCTCGTTGCTCCTGCATGGTCAACGGCGAAATGCCGGCGACAGCCATGTCAAACGGCGTGCGGTCGCTGAAAAGGCTTCGCTCAAATGTTGCGATCGCCATCGCGATACGCACAGGTGTCACACCCGGTGACCCGAATGCCTCGTCGAAAAGCTCGGCATACGAACGGCCGTTTATCCAGCTAGCGAGAGCCCGAGGAACGTTTGGCGACAGGGCCAATGGCTTTGAACCACTGATTCGCAACGCAACGTGGTTCCAATCTCGTCCCATGTGCGCCATTTCAGCGGTCGAGAGCGGCGGGCCGAGGACTTGGTTTTCAAGTGCCCCACCCGCATTCAGGATGATGGTGTTTGTGACGGGATCACGAAATTGCCCGTTTGCTCGGCCGTCCCAGAACAGAAGCGGCGAGTAACCGGCGTTTATGTACGAGACGGTTTTGCGATTAGTGACCTGTGGGCCGAGGCCATATGTCGCGATATTTAGATATGTACCATCCGCGTTGCTTGCCGGTACACCAGCCGAACCGCGCACATCATCAGGCGTAGCCAACAACAAATCCGGACCCGGATTTGTCGATGCCGATGAAGTGGCCGATCTTGGGTCCGTTCCACCGTTTCCGGAGTGATGGCACGTTCCGCATGAGACGGTGCGGGTCGATGACATCTGCTCGTCCCAAAACAGGGCTTTTCCGAGATATATCTTGGTTGCCGTAACAGGATTTGCAGGTGGGACCAGTGGAACATCGAGGGGCGGAACCTGCCCTTGCTGTATGCCTGAGGCGGCCGTTCCACGATCGGACAGACTAAAACCGCTCGCCAAAGTCCCGTTTTCTGCGCGTACCCAATAAAAGAATGACTGTCCAGCCTCAATTGTTAAGTCAAAAAAGGAACTGTTCGCCGTTATGCCGATTTGGGCGGCCGTCGCAGGATCGTTTTCATCATTGCGAAATATCCGATAGGTGTTCGCACCTCGAATCGTATCCCAATACAGACCAACCTTCGAATTGTAAACGTCGTCCGATGCGGCGAACCCGGTCGGAGCATCCAGGGGTTCGGAGCCGGTTTGTCCCGTCACCGGATTCCACTTTGTTAAAGCAAAACCTAAAAATAGAGACACGAATACTAAGCTAACCGTTAACTTTATGTTCCTCATAAGTCCTCCGGGACGGTTACAGTGTTTAACTAATCTATTGAGTAAATATGAATTTGTCTAGGCAAACAGGTGCCCAAAGCATTTCCTTATATGAGTGCGGCATCGAAATAGCCGTGATTTCAAATTGCTGGGCGAGATCCCAAGCATGCCGGCGGCCTCTTCTAACGAGCAATCCTGCGTATATACCATTGTCATGGCAACCCTGTCCTTCGCAGCTAGTCCCGACAGCACCTTTTGAGCAAGCTGAGCGGCGATCAGCGACGTTTCGGGGTTTAGCCCTCGGCCATCGGCGAGTGATTCGACGTAGTTATTCTCTTCATCACTCATCTCTGCGAACAGATTCTCCGCCTTGCGCTGACGGCGTCGGAATTCGTCGTAGCAAACATTGACCGCGATTCTGGTCATCCACGCCGGAAAGGCCGCTTCACCACCGCCGCGAAACTTCTTTAACGAGAAATAGACCTTTGTAAAGGATTGCTGTACAAACTCCTCGATATCCGCACGCTCTCGAAAATACCGGCTTACGACTCGCGTCATCGGCCGCCTGTATTTTTCAAATATCTGCTTAAATGCCGCGTGGTCGCCGCCGAGAACAGCCTGCACTAGTGCATCATCGGATGTCTCCACATCCTCGACAAACTCGACCGCCGGAAATTGAGTCATTGTCTGCAAGCTGATATTTAAAACCTCGTCGCGCATATTATTAGGCTTTGACGGTATGTATTCGCAAATAGCCTGGATTTTAAGTCGTTTTAGTTCCCGGGCGAGCGTTCATTTGTCGCATTTTCTACCTTATAACCCGCCGGAATCGCAAAAAGTTCGCCTGCAGGCTCATTCCGCTTGAGATTAACCAGCTTAAAAATGTGTTCACCGGCGATCGGGTCAACATTCCGCGACATTACGACAACCTGCAGTTCCGGCGAAAACCACTTCTCGTGAACAACCTGGATCGGCTTATCATTTCCGAGGTGTCCCACGGGAATATCAAACGTTGTTCGTGTACCTTCAACGCTGATACCTTCGATAGTCTTTGTACCAAGCGATTCCTTCTTGGCGGAGTCCGGGTCGTCGGTTTCCGGTGGAAAGGGAAATCTGTCGTTCCAGATCGAACTCTTTCTCGCGATCTTGTTTACCTGATCGAGCGAATATTGAACCTTTGCCGGAAAATCATTAATGAACACAAGCGTCACTCGTTTAGCGTCGGCACCGGAAATTTGTACGCCGCCGACCATACCCAGCGGCTGTTCACGACGGGTTCTGCCCGCCGTATCACGGTAAATGGCTCCGCGCAGCTCCTTTTTAACGGTGGAGCCGTCAAACAGGCGCCGCGTGTCCTCGACAACGGTCTCGGCCGAAAAAGGCTGGCCGGTCACGAGTTTATCACCAAACCGCAGTTCGGCGCCTATGAAACTGGCATTCGGTGGAGGAGGCGGCGTTTGTGGCCCAGTCGGCACGCCCGGCCCGGGCTGGCCTTCACGCTTAGGCATCCGGCGCGCTTCATCTCTATTGAGGTTTCCGTCGCCGTTGCCATCCATTGCACGAAAAATTGCTCGTACAATCTGTTCGAATTCAGCCTTCGTAACCGCTTTATTACCATCGACGTGGTCCATAAAGAAGAACGGCGGCAAAATACGTTTCCCTTGATGAGGGCCGGAAAAGGTCAGCGGCGGAGCCGGAGAATATTGCGGCGGCGGCGGCTGCCGTTCGCCGGCGGCACGCGGAACCTGGGGCGACCGGGGCGTTCTGAGCAATTCCTCGCCTTCGAGTGAACCGTTTCCGTCCTTATCAAACTCGGCAAAAGTCCGCTGCAGCGCGGCTTGAAATTCTTCGGCCTCGATATTGCCGTTTTGGTTCTCGTCGTGCGGCCTTATCCATTCACCGGGTGCCGGGACGCCGGGGCGATCTGGTCCCCTTGTTCCCGGACCGACGCCGCGGGGCACAGGCGGGCCGCCCGGCCTTCCCGCACCCGGAGGCGGCGGCTGAGCGATCGCACCCGCGACAAAGAAAAGTGTAAATAAAACCGATGTAAATAAGCTGACCTTCATACATTGCTCCTAACTATCTGATAAACCTGATCGCGTGCGACATACCGTCGTCGCCAATGACAACCTCGGCATCAACAAGGCTCGTCGGGCTCGACACATTTGCCATCAACCCCAACGAAACCATCATCGAACTAGGCACCTTGATCCTAACTATCTGCCCACTTTCCGGATTGCCGGCATATGACAACGCAATAAACTCGGATTTGATTTCCGCCCGTTTAGCCACCTGCCTAATCGGCTTCTTGACCGTCGATTTTTTCTTTAGGGCGACCCTGTGAACGCCCGTTGGTCTGTCAACTAGAGCCTCTGGGTCGTTCAATGCTAATAATGCCGTGTGCTCCGGCTGCAAGGGGTTGGGCAAACTTGACGAGACCGCATCTGCCTGAATATCGACGTTACTGCCCAAAATATCGGCCTTCTCAACCGGACCGTCCGACGAACGTAGGGCGAAAACAGTGATTGCGATCAAAACTGCCGTCGCAACGGGAACACCGACAAAAAGTAGCCGCAACCAGAGCTTAGGTGTCGGCGGCCATGGGGTACGCCCGGCTTCGTTTTGTTCACCTATTCGCCGTTCGACGCCCCACCAAAGTGTCGGCGAATCTGCAATGTCATTGGCCATCACTTCATCCGCCGTTGCTTCATTTGCTAGCGATCGCATCAGATTGTCGAGTTGTTCTTCGCTCAGCTTTCTTTTCATCATTTTGACCCCATGAAACCGTGTTGTCAGGTAAAAGACGCGCGGACCGGTGGCGCGGTTTCAAAAAAATCAGAACTGCCTGTGTAATCGAGTGGCCAGTTTGTTAAAAGCTATGGCCGCCCGCAACAACTGCCGTCAGTTTGATCCAACTGCTCACCGTTTCCACAGATGGTTCTGATGTTACAATTGCTTATGCCAAAACAAAGCGCCGGAATACTAATGTATCGTCTCGACCGGGCAGAAGCCGTTGAGGTGCTGCTCGTTCATCCCGGCGGTCCGTTCAACGTAAACAAGGATTTGGGGGCCTGGTCGATCCCAAAAGGCGAATTCGATGTCGGCGAAGAGATTCTGCAGACAGCGCGTCGAGAGTTTTATGAGGAACTCGGCTCGCACATTCATGGCGAATTCATCCTATTAAAGCCGGTTCGGCAAAAAGGCGGCAAAACCGTCCACGCCTACGCCGTCGAGGGCAATTTCGATACTAGTGATATCACCAGTAACACTTTTCGACAGGAGTGGCCGCCACATTCCGGCACGATGCAGGATTTCCCGGAAATTGACCGAGCCGAATGGTTTGACCTGGCCGAGGCATCCACAAAAATAAACCAAGCCCAGACCGCTTTTCTCGACCAACTCGCCGACTTCTTGAAGTGAATGGGCATGCTCCGGTGGTCAACGAAACGAGACTGTCTGAAGTCCCGCTCTGAACCGTGCTATCATTAACTTTTGCATGGTCTCTGGAGATATTAGTAAAGGTGGATAAAGTCGAAATAATACCGCTTGGCGGCATTGGTGAGTTTGGAATGAACTGCATGGGCATCCGTTACGCCGATGAGATGATCGTCGTCGATGCCGGAATGGGATTTCCTGAGGAAACGCCATTTGGCGTCGATATTTCGATCCCGAATTTTGACTTTCTTGAAGAATATCGCGACGACTTGACTGCAATTATCCTTACCCACGGACACGAAGATCATATCGGCGCGCTTGCCTATGTTCTAAGAAAATTCAATCTTCCGGTGTATTCGTCGAGGTTCACGCTAGCCTTGACGGAAAAGCGCCTTGGCGAATTTAATATGCTCGATGAGGTTCTATTGCATCGCGTCGAGGCGAACGACATTGTCACGATAGGGAACTTTAGAATCGAATTTATCCACGCATCCCATTCTCTTGTCGAATGTTTTTCATTGGCGATCCATACGCCTGTTGGAACAATAGTTCACACGGGCGATTACAAAATCGACGATACTCCTGTTATTGGCAAACCGTATGATCTGGCGACGCTGGGACGAATCGGCGACGAAGGCGTACTGGCCCTGCTTTGCGATTCAACCAACGCAACAGTTCCGGGACGGACACCTTCGGAAATGGCAGTAATTCCGGCATTCGAAGAGATTTTCGAGCAGGCTGACGGACGCTTGTTCATATCGACATTCTCATCATCACTGCATCGATTGCAGATAGTTTTTGATATCGCACATCAATTTGGCCGAAAGGTGTGTGTTATCGGGCGATCCATGATAAAAAATGTTGAGATCGCCGAGGAACAGGGCCTGCTGAAGATTCCTCACAATACGGCAATTGATCTTAGCGGTTCGCGTGCCCTGGATGACGACGAGGTCTGTTATCTCGTCACCGGTTCGCAAGGCGAGATGCGTGCCGCCCTGTGGAACATGGCCACAGCAAATTTCAAGGGCATCGAGATCGAACAGGGCGACACTGTCGTACTTTCCGCCCGCATCATCCCCGGAAATGAAAAAGGGATCAGCCGAATGATCGGGCATTTATACAAACGCGGCGCCAATATTATCGAAGAAAAACGTCGGCTTGTGCATGTTTCTGGTCACGCCTCGCAGGAAGACATCAAAATCATGGTCGAGACGGCCAGGCCCAGATTCGTCATTCCCATCCACGGCGAATATCGCATGCTTTTTCGACAAAAGGAGTTCATCAAGAACCACGTTGGCAGCTACGATGACAAAGATATTATCCTTATTGAAAACGGCAACGTGCTCGAACTGGATGAAAGGTCGGCGACCGTCGTCGAAAAGCGTGAATTGTTCAAGAAATTTATCGATGAGGAATCGATGGAGGAGATTGAATACGATATTGTCCGTGAGCGTAAGAAACTTGCCTACGGCGGCGCAATTTCGCTCGTCGTCGCAGTGGAGAAAGGCGGCAACACCGTGAATGGCATTCCACAAATAACGTTTGAAGGCGTCGCCGGGGTCGATCCGTTGAATGGTTTTGCTGCCGAGGCCCGGGAATCGGTCGTTAAAGCCATCGAGGATATGAAACCGGAACATATCGCGAACCGGGCGATGTTTAAGGAGAATCTTCGCGTTCATTTAAAGCGATTTATTCAAAAAGAACTGAGTTCCAAGCCGGTTATTGTTACCACGATTGTCGAAGTTTGATCGACCGAAAGCCGCTATCGTACGATCGCCAGGAAATTATGGATTGGAAGGGCAGAACAGTATTTCTCACCGGGGCATCGAGCGGTATAGGCGAGGCGCTGGCGATCGCTCTGGCAAAAAAGGGAGCGGTCCTGGGCCTAGTCGCGCGGCGAACGGAATTGCTTGACGGAATCGTTCAGAAGTGTGAGGCGATTGGCGGCACATGTCGTGCGTTTCCCGCTGATGTAGTTATCTCGAAAGATTTAGAAGCGGCAGCCGCGAAATTTCGTTCCGAATTTGGACACATCGACGTAATGATCGCTAACGCGGGCATTGGCGGAAATGACGCCGCAACACGGGCCTATTCACCAGTTTCCGTAAAAAAGCTTATCGACGTTAATTTGTTGGGGGCCGTCAATGCCGTCCACGCAGTTGTCGGATCAATGGTTGAACGAGGATCGGGACATCTGGTCGCGGTTTCAAGCCTTGCAGGTTATCGCGGCCTTCCGAAATCGGCCGCATATTCGGCCAGCAAGGCGGGCATGACAGCTTTTTTTGAGAGCGTCCGGCTGGACCATGCTCGAAGCGGTATAAACGTGACAATTATTCATCCCGGCTTTATTAAAACTCCTCTTACCTCCGGCCGCTCAAATACGATGCCGTTTATTATGGAACTGGACGATGCAATTCCGTACTTCGTTCGAGCCATCGAAAAAAAATCGAAATTCGCCGCGTTTCCTTGGCCTCTGGCATTGCTCGTACGTCTGGGAACCATCATGCCCGCATGGCTTTATGACCAAGTTGCAGGCCGGGCGCGATACCGCGAATAGCCTGAGTCGCCGAGTTATGCTACATTGACCTTTCGTCAACTCAACGACCCTATTCAAGGCTTTTAAATTATGGATTTATTGCAGGCAATTATTTTAGGTATTGTCCAGGGCCTGACTGAATTCATTCCTATTAGCTCGACGGCACACCTTGTATTCGCAAGCCGGTTTACTGGCCTTTACGGCGGAAATGCGGAGCAAACAACCGCAACTATGGCGGTGATACAGCTCGGGACGCTGGCCGCGGTCTTTCTTTATTTTGCATCGGATATTTGGGGGATAATAACAGCCTTCGTTCGCGATCATTTCGCCCTCTTGACCGGGAAGCGAGGTATGCGATTTTCGGGGACCGATGGCGTACGGCCGATTTGGCTTTCTGATGAGGCGTGGCTCGGTTGGCTTGTGATAATTGGGTCAATCCCGATTGGTACTGTCGGCATCATTTTTAAGGATTTTATCGAAGGGAGCGGTACGAAAAACCTATGGATCATCGCCATAATGCTCATAGTTGTCGCTTTACTTTTAGCGGTGGCTGAGTTTGTCGGAAAACATCGTAAGGACCTTCGACATTTGGGGCTGTCCGATGCAATCGTTGTTGGCTTTGCTCAGGTACTTGCTCTGATGCCAGGTGCGAGCAGATCTGGATCAACCATCATGGGTGGTCTGCTTGCGGGCGAGAAAAGGGAAACGGCGGCTCGATTTTCATTTTTACTTTCGATACCAGCAATTACAGCCAGCGGATTGCTTGAGCTACGACAGGCGTGGAGTATTTTACCGACCGACAGTTGGGTTCCGCTCACGGTTGCCACGGTCATTGCAGGAATCGTTGGTTACCTTTCAATATGGTTTCTGATATCGTTCCTCCGTCGCAATTCGACCTCCGTCTTTATCATCTATCGAATAATCTTGGGCTCGGTTTTGCTAATACTTTTGTGGCAGGGAATTATTAGTCCGGTTGTCAATTAGGCACAAGCTAAGCGCGTTCCCAGGCGGTTCTGACATGCAAAAACGCTGGACCATCCGCAAACACGATGCCGATGCAGTTAATAAGCTTGCGTCGGAACTTAACGTAAAACCGCTTGTTGCCGCGTTACTGATTGCTCGCGGCTATGACTCCATCCAAACCGCTGTTGACTTCCTGAATCCTTCGCCCGCTCATCTTCACGAACCATTGCTGTTAAAGGGAATGCGGGAGGCAATAGACCGGATTCAAACGGCCATCGAAAGGGGCGAAAGGATCATGATCTGGGGTGACTATGACGTTGACGGGACGACCGGCACGGTCCTCTTGCGTCGGATGCTGTCATTACTTGGGTCTGATTCAACATTTTACGTTCCCAATCGATTTACGGAAGGCTATGGAATAAATATTTCCGCACTCGAACAGGCTCAAAATAATGGAGTCAGCCTGGTCGTCAGTGTTGATTGTGGCATCCGCAGTTTTGAGCCGCTTGAATGGGCGCACAACCACGGGCTCGACGTGATCGTGACAGACCACCATTTATCAGACGAAATTCGGGGTAATCCGCTTGCCGTCGCTGTGGTCAACCCAAATCAGCTCGGCTGCCAATATCCCGACAAGAATCTGGCCGGAGTCGGAGTTGCCTTCAAGCTTGCACACGCGCTGCTCAGAGAAAATGGGCTCGAAGCCGAAGTCCCTGCTTTTCTCAAAATTGCAGCCATTGGTACGGTCGCGGATGTAATGCAGCTAACCGGTGAAAATCGTGCAATCGTCGCCCTCGGTTTGCTTGATTTGCCAAAAACGGACAGTTTTGGTCTAAAAGCGTTGATGGAAGTCGCGGATTGCCGTTCAGATATGACCAGTTACCACATTGGTTTTCGCATCGGGCCCCGCATTAATGCGGCGGGCAGAATGGACGTAGCGAGCCATGTCGTAGATCTGTTTGAGGCGGCGGATTTCACGCGGGCCCGACAGCTCGCTTCGGTCCTTGACAGTCGCAACCGGGAACGGCAGCAAGTACAGCAGAAGATTACCGAACTCGCTTTGCTTGAAACAGAGAGCATAGGCTCGAGGCACTTTGTAGTGGTTTCCGGCGAAGGCTGGCATCAGGGCGTTATTGGGCTTGCCGCCTCGCGTATCGCAGAAAGGCTACACCGCCCGACGATCGTGCTTTCAATAAAGGACGGATTCGGGCACGGGAGCGCTCGCAGCATTCCCGGGTTTCATCTTCTCGATGCTCTGGACACGTGCAATGACCTTTTTGAGCAATACGGTGGACACGCGGCAGCCGCCGGCATGAAAATTAAGCATGAGCGCATTCCTGCCCTACAAAAGCGCCTCGATGAGTACGCTGCCTCTACGCTGACAGGAAACGACTTGTTACCTGAATTAAAGATTGACGCTCTGCTGACCAGCAAGTCACTAACGCTCGAACTCATCCGCGACCTCGCGGCTTTCGAACCTTTCGGTGCCGGCAATCCGAAGCCCGTTTTTGTGACCCGCAACCTGGTTATCGCCGAGGACCCCTTTGTCATGAAGGAAAAGCATTTGAAATTCAAATTGATCGGCGACGAGGGCAGATACTTCGAAGCGGTCTGGTGGGATGGCGTGCAGCGTTCAAAGGGGCAAACCTTCAAACCTAATTCCCGCATCGAATTAGCTTATGTTGCCGAGGCGAACACCTGGAACGGAAACACCCGCTTGCAACTTGTTGTAGAGGACTTAAGAGCGGATAATTAAGCGTCGAAGCCGAAAATGGAAACCCGATATCCCAAAAGTTACCGCGTCAGATCAAAAGTGCCGATGTTCTTTCGCATCGGGGCGATTCTGGCCTTGGCGGTGGCGTTGATTGTGGTGATTGTTGGCTTCTACCGCGAACGGTCAAACGCCGCCTTCAACTTAAAGAGCGAGCATACCCAACTCGCAACCGACGTCGTTTCCGAAGTTAGCGGTTACGAACGCCTTGAAACCATCGACGGCGTGAACAAGTATTTCATTAAGGCCGATCATGCCAAAACCTTCTCGGACAATCACCTCGAGCTGCAAAATGTCTATCTCGAAGTTTACGGTACTGAACCCGCGGAAACTGACCGCATGCAATCTGACTCGGCGCTGTATATTCCGGAAGAGGACAAAAACTTCACCGCCTACCTAAAGGGAAATGTTCAGATTGAGACCAGCGAGGCGTTAAAGATAAATACCGACAACCTTGTTTACATGCGAAAGACTGAGGTTGCGGAATCCGACGACACTGTTTCATTTGAGCGGAACAAGATTAGGGGCAAATCGTTTGGTGCGGTTCTGAAATTGGGTGAAAAACGGCTCGACCTATTGAGGGATGTAGAGATAGAGATGTTCGATTCACCCGAATTGGCAAGATCAAATGTTCGCTATGCGAGGCTTGCCGCCGGCTCAGCGTCGGTTGATCAGATCGCCAATAAAATTGACCTTACTACCAACGTCGCTATCGATTTAACTGCGAAAGAGCGAAATAGCGAGATCAAGGCGTCGCGGGCTTTGGTAAAATTGTCGGGCGTCGATGCAAATAACAAGGAAGCGGAGACCTTTGAGCTATTTGACAGAGTCCATGTCACGGTGGCCGAACCTGGCAAATCGTCCACGCTTATTGAATCCGGCTATGCCCTTTTTGAAAAGGATGCTGACCGCTATAAATTAACCGATGACGTAAAGATCACGTCGTCGGCAAACGAAAAGCCCACCGAAATACGAGCTGATGAAGCTGTCTATGAACAGACGGCCGGCAGAGTCGCATTGACAGGCGGTGCCGAGATTATTCAGGCCGGCGTTAAACTTGCAGGCGATGCGCTGACTGCCGTGCTCTTTCCCAATAAGCGGGTAAGAGATGCCGTCATTCGAGGAAACTCTTCAGTTCATCAGCAAACCCCGGAAAGAACGCTGAAAGTTGCGGCCCCTGAGCTAAATGCTGCCTTTAACGATTCAAGCCAGATAAAAGATGCGAATGCAATCGGTCAAAGCAGTGTCGAGATCATTCCGGTGACCAATAGCGGTTATACAAATGTTATGGCCGAGGCCGCACGAGGTATCGGCTTGGTGTTTAAGCGCGAAGGGCTGCTCGAAACATTGAAGACCGACGGCCGAACTTCGATCCAGCTAAACGTTCCGAACGGTCGGGCTGATGCGGCGAATAAGCGGATCGTCGCCGACACGGTTAAAACATTGTTCGCTCCGAACGGTAAAGACATCAGCAAGGCTGAGGCTGCTGGAAATGCCGAATTGTACATCGAACCATTGACGGCAAACCGTAAGAATTACAAGACGACAGTCAAATCTTCGCGGTTTGACTGCGAATTCTTCCCAACCGGCAATAATGCTCAGGCGTGTATTGCGGGCAAATCGGTTAAGGCTTCACGTGTGCCGACGGTTGCCCTCGAAGGGCGTGGTACGCAGAATATTAGCTCGGACGAGCTGATAGCGAGTTTTAATCAGCAAACTGGCGATGTCGAGATACTCGATGCCAAGGGAAATGCTAGATTCACAGAACTTGACCGCAATGGGCTTGCAAATCAGATGACTTTTACCCAGGCGGACGAGGTCGTTCGGCTGCGTGGCGGCGAACCGACGGCTTGGGATTCCAGAGGCCGGGCGAAGGCCCGCGAGATCGATCTGGATACGAGGAATAACAAGTCGAGCCTTCGCGGCGGTGTCAGCACGACGTACTACAGCCAGCGTCAAATTAAGAATTCAACGCCGTTCGGGTCGTCGGAAAAGCCGGTTTTTCTGACTGCTGATGCGGCTGAATTCGATCATGCCGCCGAAACAGCCGTCTATACCGGCAACGCCCGAGGCTGGCAAGAAAACAATTACGTTCGCGGCAACCGGCTTACGCTCGACCAGGTCCACGGCAAGCTCGGCGTCGAAGGCAGCGTTCAAACGCACATCTCAAACATTAAAGTAAAACAGAAGGCCTCGACGGTGACCTCAGCCTCTGCCGGATCAATGGCATTTGACCGCGAAAAACGGCTCCTGCAATATAGATCGGCTGTCGATATCCGGCAGGGAGCTGACCGCATTACGGCGGAATCTGCGGATATCTATCTCAACGATAAAAACGAGGTTTCGCGAACGATTGTTGAGAAAAATGTTGCGATAACACAGCCCAACCGCAAAGCTTCGGGTGAATGGGCGGAATATTCGGCGGAGACCGAGGTTGCCGTGCTCCGAGGGCATCCGGCGTCGGTTTCGGACCGTGAAAACGGATCGTCTCAGGGTGAGCAATTGACGTTTTCGATGCGTGAGAACCGCGTCAGCGTTCAGGGTTCGTTGAAGCCCGCAGCGACGGGCCGAACGCGTTCGGTTTACAAGATCAAGGACCTAAAATAATAGATGACAACGACCTTGAGCGGCAACCACGAATCAAACGGCACAAGGCCCATCGTGGCTGATGATGCCTTGACGGCCTTGAATGTGCAGAAAACGTACGGCGGCCGCCGTGTGGTCGATGATGTTAGCCTGACGTTAAATCCGGGCGAGGTCGCGGGGCTGCTCGGTGCAAACGGTGCGGGCAAAACGACAACCTTTTACATGCTGGTTGGTCTAGAACAAACCGAGCGAGGCAAGATAATCCTTAATAGCCGCGACGTGACCGGTCTTCCGATGTATCTACGTGCCCGTCTCGGACTCGGCTATCTGCCGCAGGAACCATCGATCTTTCG
>Ga0138256_10001957_pt1 | contig 22164 bp, 17 predicted proteins | sample KNB2016incub_MG_FD_105486 | JGI IMG/M metagenome (GOLD analysis project Ga0138256, IMG submission 105486) | Active sludge microbial communities from wastewater in Klosterneuburg, Austria - KNB2014incub_MG | ecosystem: Engineered > WWTP > Activated sludge > Unclassified | place: Austria... | reverse complement strand
TGATATAATTTATAATTATGCCGGTGGAGTTCCGGGAAATAAAAGAATTCTTTGTGTAATCCCTGGCGGGTCTTCTATGCCGCCATTACGCGGTGATCAGCTTGAAGGCGTTAAGATGGATGCAGAATCGCTTAAAGCGGCTGGTTCAGCAATCGGCACGGGCGGGATAATGGTAATGGATGAAGATACTGATCTTGTAAAAGTATTGGCTCGTCTTTCTCATTTTTATCATCATGAAAGTTGTGGACAATGTACCCCTTGTCGAGAAGGAACTGGTTGGCTTGAAAAAATCTTAAAAAGAATTCTTGCTGGTAATGGTTCTGTAAGTGATGTTGATTTACTTATAACGGTTGCAAACCAGATTGAAGGAAATACAATTTGCGCTCTTGGTGAGGCAGCTGCCTGGCCCGTTAGATTTATGGTTACAAGATTCAGAGATTATTTTGAAGCAAGAGTAAGCAAAGATGTTAATCTGCAAGTTGCAAATAAAGTCCATTCAATGAGAGAAACTGCAAGACCTTTGGAAGAAATAAAAAATTAAAAAACTTGAAATTAGAATTTTTAATTAAATAGATCAGAAGGGGTTTTTATGATTGATGAATTTTTAGCTGGTGCAATTCTTTATAATGTTGGATATTTTTTCTTAAGGATAGTAACATTTGGAAAGTATCCTAAAGAAATCGTAGCCAACACAGACAAATTAAAAATTGAATTTGTTGGTATATTTGTTTTTCTGGCTCTTGTTCTTCCAGTCTTTTATATATTCTTTAAATAAAATAATCCTCTCAAGTTGAGAGGATTTTTTGGTTTAATAAATATCCATAAATTCATTTAAAGAATATCTATACTATTTATTACTCATTTTTCTTATCATATAATTTACATGAATATCTTTTGGATTCATTTGAGCAGCTAATCTATAATGTCTTAAAGCTAAACCATTATTGTTATCTTTATAATAAGCATCAGCTAGAGCAACCATAACATTAAATGATTTTGGATATTTTTTAATCAATTCTCTAAGATAAAAAATTGCAGCGGCTGGTTTATTTAATCCTAGCAAATCTTTTGCAAAATATATTGCTTCATTTTCATTTAAATGGTATTGATTGGCTTCATTATCATAAATATGATATAGTTTTGTAATTGAACTATCTATCCCTTGATCTAAATAAGTCGTCATTAAATCATCAGATAATGTTTTTAAAGGTATAACTTCAATATTATTGGTTTCAATTTGCATTAAATCTATAGATGGTAATCCAAGATTTCTATCACTTATATTTAATAAATGTACTGCTGCTAATTTATTTTCAGGTTCAATTAACAACATAGTTGTAAATCCAGTACCACCACCAGTATGAGAAATTGTTTTTAATGAATCCTTTTCCATACCCAATGCAAATCCAAGTCCATAATCAACTAAGTTTCCATTTTTAAGTTTTGTTTGTTTTATTATTGAATTGAAAGTAGAGTGTTTTATCAGTTTTCCTTCTAACAAAGATTTTGCAAAAAGAAGAATGTCTTCTGCTGTTGATAATAAACCACCGCCAGCAGACTTTATACTTAGATCTGCAAGTGGAGCATTCTTAATTTTTCGTTCAAAATTTTTTTCATATCCTTTTACTCTGTTAGGTACAATCTCTTGTTGTTTATCTAACATTGTATATTTCATTCCTGATGGTTCAAAAATATTTTTCACAAGATATTTTTCATAGGATAGTTTTGATATCTTTTCTATAATCAACCCTAAAAGTGAATATCCAAGTGAAGTATACTCATATTTTGTACCCGGCTCATAAATCAGTGAATCATACTCAAATACTTTGACTGCTTCGGCCACCGAAGAATAATATTTTTTATTATGGAACTCACCATCTTTATAACTTCTAATCCCAGCGGTATGGTTAAGTAACTGACGTGTTGTGAATTTCCATTTCTTTTCAGGAAAATCAGGTAAATAAACTCTTACATCCTTATCAAGATCAATCAATCCTTTTTCCCATAATTGTAAAACTGCTACAGCGGTAATCGGTTTTGTGATTGAAGCAATTCTAAATAAAGAATGAATGTTTACTGGATCATTGTCCTCAATATCTGCTATACCTTTTACTCCTAGCCATTGAATCTTGCCATCCTTTAACACTCCTGCTGAAATAGACGGTACCTTTTTATTTTCTATGTATTTAGATAAATAATCATCAAAAAGTTTATTTTTATTTTCTTGAGGAAAAGTTATTTGATTCATATTTAGCGTTATTAAAATTGAAGTGAAGACGAATTTTATTTTATTCATTTTTATTACTTTTAAAAATAATATTTAGTGTTCTAAATTTTCAAAAAAAAAGGCTGATTAACTCAGCCTTTACAATCTTATTTTATTGGAATTCGTTTTTCAATAATATTATCAATAAGCCTGTATTCTTTGGCTTCCTCTGCGGTTAGGAAATAATCACGATCACAGTCCTTTGTAATCTGTTCTATTGTTTTACCAGTATGATTAGCTAAAATCTTATAAAGAGTATCACGTGTTTTAATTAATTCTTTTGCATGTATTTCAACATCAGTTACCTGCCCACCAATACCCTGAGTCCAAGGTTGATGAATCATAATCTTTGAATGGGGTAGTGATGATCTTTTACCATCTGCACCACCAGCTAATAATACTGCACCCATACTTGCAGCCATTCCAACACAAATTGTTGCAACATCAGGTTTAATAAATTTCATTGTATCATAAATAGCTAAACCTGCAGTTACACTTCCACCGGGTGAATTTACATACATATGAATATCTTTTTCAGAATCTTCAGCCTCAAGAAAAATAAGCTGAGCAATTGTTAAACTTGCAACATGATCATCTATTGCTGTTCCAAGAAAAATTATTCTTTCTCTAAGTAAGCGTGAGTAAATATCCATCCCACGTTCACCACGTCCAGTTTGTTCTATTACATAAGGGACAAGCTGGTTATAGATTTCAATATGATTACTCATTTACGGCCTCTTGTTTTGCTTTTAATTTATCTGGATGAACTTTATTTAGTGTACTGTTTGATTTTAAGAAGTCAAATAATTTTTGATCAAGAATTCTTTCTCCTTGATTCGAAGTTTTATAATAGTTGATAAGTTTATCAACAGGCAAACCGGTTTTCTGAGATTCTTTTTCTGCTAACTGAGCGAAATCAGAATCATCAATAGTTAAACTTTCTTTTTTCTGAATTTCATTTTTTATCAAATACCATTTTACTTCAGACTCAGCAGATTTTTGCAATCTGGTTCTTGTTTCTTCTTTGTTAAATGGATATTTAGATTTTTTAGCTTTTTCTTCTTCAGATTTTACATATTCTTCTAATATGTTATTAACTAAAGATTTTGGTGGATCAAATTCATTTTTCTTTAAGATCTCACTAACAAATTTAACTCTAATCATCTCTTCAGTTTGCTGATCATAATAAGTCTGAATATCTTTTTTAATCTCTTCTCTTAATTCAGATTCAGTTGAAACTTTATCTCTAGTAGCTTTCTTTATAATTTCTTCATTTAATTCTGGAAGAACTACTTTTTTTATTCCAAGTATAGAAACTTTGTAAGTAAACTCTTCTTTATGAGATTCTTCAGTTCCATCTTCTAATTTATGCTTGTGCTCATCTTTAAAAGTAAAAGTAAAAGACTCACCAACTTTTTTATTTTTAGAATTTTTAATTATATCCTTAGCAATACCATCAGCGGTTAAGTCAATCTGCATCTTTTCTGTAATATTTTCATCAAGCTTTTCGCCATTCTTTTCAATCATCACAATTTCAGCATCGATTGTATGATTTTCATCTGTTAAAACATCAGTATCTTCTAAAGTTTTATTGGATTTACGGATGTAATCAATTTCTTTAGCTATTTCATCATCACCTGCTATTAAATCAGGAATATCAAATGTTAATCCTTTGTAATTCTGTATATCAAGCAGTGGAATAATCTCATACTTTACTTTAAATGATAACTCTTTCTCAGGTTCAAATTTTAGATCAGTCATTGATGGCTGGCCAATTGGTTTGAACTGATTTTCTTCAGCAACTTTCCAGAAAAAAGTATTAGCAATTTTTTCAGAAGCTTCATATTCAAAAGCATCGCCATACATTTTCTTTAACATTGATATAGGAGCTTTGCCTTTTCTAAAACCAGGAACTTGAATTTTTTTAGTTTGTTTTTTTACTTCTTCTTCAATTTCATTTTTAATTTCATCATAATTAAGTTTTATTTCAACTTCTTTTTCTGATGAACTAATATCAACAACATTGTATTCCATAAATACTCTAACCTCGAATAAATAATTTAAAGGGATGAAACGAAAGTGCGAGAACGGGGACTCGAACCCCGACACCTCTCGGTACTAGATCCTAAGTCTAGCGCGTCTACCAAATTCCGCCATTCTCGCAAAATTGAATTTTTGGACGAATCCAAAAGCTAAAATCTATTAAAAGAACTATCTAACGTGATATTATTAAACGATTTAAGTGTTAAAAATCGCCTGCAAATATAACCTTATACCCGTTGTTATACAAATAAACTTATTAATAGTTATCACTTTATTGTCTTAAAACTTAACTTTTGAGCAGATGAAATGAGATTTTCTTATTTTTAGTAGTGTCATATAAACTGTAATAATTTTCTTAAAGGTTTAGGAGAACTCTATGGGGTACAAATATCTAAAGCTTATCAGTGCTGGTGCTCAAAAAAAATATAATGAAGATGCTGTTGAAATACTTGAAACTGGTGATGGACTTCTTGCTGTTTTATGCGATGGAGTAGGAGGAGATTATGGTGGCGATTTAGCCGCTAAAATTGCACTTAAATCCGCACTATATTTTTTCACAACTTCAGAAGTTCAGGATTATCTAGAGAGGATTAAGCTAACTATTGATGAATCAAATAACTTTATTTTAAATCATTCATCAGGAAGTTTACCTCTAAAAAATATGGCTACCACATTTGAAATATTTTTTTATAAAGACAGTTTTGTTTATTGGGGGCATATTGGTGATTCAAGAATTTATAACCTTAGATCTAAAAGATTAAATCAGATTACAAAGGACCATTCCTTAGTTCAAAAATTACTTGATGAAGGTTACATTACACATAAACAAGCTGAAACACATCCGCAAAAAAATGTAATTGTTAAAGCTCTTGGTGATAATTCAACTGTTGAACCTGATATTAGTAAAATTAAAGTTAACGATTTTGAAAAAAATAAATTTTTTATTTGCTCTGATGGTGTTTCTAATTTAATTACACAAAAGGAATTAGAAGAAATACTAAATCGTACAGACCACGAAGAAATGAAAACCGAATTGGTGAAAATTGTTAAATTACGCGGTGCAGTTGATGATTATTCATTTATCATTATTGAAAAAGTTTAATGATAGGTAGAAAAATTCAAAATTATAAAGTGCTATCACTTCTTGGTGAAGGAGGGATGGGTACAGTTTATAAAGTATTAGATACACAACTTGAAAGGTTTGCTGCGCTTAAAATTATTAATCTAAACTCTCTTCACAATTCATCTTTTGCTGAAAGGTTTAAGCGAGAAGCTAGAAACCAGGCAAAGCTTTCACATCCAAATATTGTCTCCGTTTATGGATTTGTTCAAGAAAAAGATATTCTAGGCATTGCTATGGAGTATGTTGAAGGCGATACGATTGAGAGCATTATTAAAAATCGAGGCAGAATAGAAATTTGTTACACAGTTGAATTAATGGAACAGATTCTTAACGGTATTGAATCAGCTCACAACCAGGGTTTTATTCATCGTGATTTGAAACCATCAAATATTATTCTTGATCTAAATGGTAATCCAAAAATTATGGATTTTGGAATTTCAAAATCGATTGATGAACTAAAGACAATTACACAGCATAACGCAAGACCCGGAACCCTTCTTTATATGAGTCCTGAGCAACTTGGTGGCAATACAATAACAATTAAAAGCGATCTTTACGCACTTGGAATAACTTTTTATGAAATGCTAACGGGCTTTCATCCATATAATGCAACAACAATTTATGAGATTATTGATTCGCATGTAAATCAAATCCCTGAAAGAATTTCATCAAAGATTGATTCTATTCCAATTCTTACTGATGAAATTATTTTATCTGCAATGAATAAATCTAATTACAGCAATTTTAATACAGCCAAAGATTTTCGCATGGCTTTAGATGGATTAAAGAAAATTCAATCAAACAATCCATCAGAATATTTTGTTGAAAACATAATCCAGCCAGAAGATGAAACAATAAAGCTTATTAAACCAACAAAAAATTTTACAAGAATTAGTAATATTTTATTATTAATCCTTTTTATAGGATTGGGGATTATTGTTTTTAATGTTGTAAAATCTATTCTTTCAGAAAATAAAGATAAAACTGATACTGACGCTTTATCATATTCGCAGGATTATTCTAAAAACCCTAATTATTCCAATTCTACAAATTGGATAATTAATAAAGTGCCAACTTCTAATAATCTTAAATCAATTTGTTTTATAGATGATTATAACGGATATATAGTTGGAGATTCTGGGACTGTTTTACAAACAAATGATGGAGGAATAAATTGGAAAAAGAATTCCGTAACATTTAGTAATAATTTTAATTCTGCTATATACAATGATGAAAAAATATTTATAGTTGGTTCATCTGGCTTTGTTGGATATATAACTACAAACTCCAAACAATTAAATAAAATTGATGTTCCGACAACTGAATCATTATTTAAAATTTATTTTGTAAATAACAATACCGGATTTATCGTTGGAAGTAATGGAATCATTTTAAAAACTGATGATGGTGGGTTGACCTGGAATAAAAAACCAAATAATATATCAGAAAATTTGTTCAGTATTAATTTTGCTGATAAGAAAAATGGAATAATAGCAGGCTGGAACAGCACGATTTTAAAAACAAGTGATGAGGGTAATTCCTGGTATCAAAACAAAGTTAATTTTAGCACTTATCTAAAAGATATTTTATTTGTAAACGAGTTTTTAGGATTTATAGTTGGAGGTGAAGGTTTAATTCTTCGCACTGAAAACGGAGGTGATGATTGGGATGAAGTCACAATCGATTCTGAATCTGGGCTTTATAAAATTAGTTTTGATACAAATGGTGAAGGAATAATTCTTTCTAATAGCGGTGAGATTTTTATTTCTAACGATGCCGGCAAAAACTGGAAAAAAAGTTTTATTGGTGAACCCATTATTCTTAATGATGTGCAAAAGTTAAATTCAGGCAATTTTATTGCTGTTTGCAATAATGGAAACATTGTTCAAAGCCGAATCAATTCTAAATGAAAAAGAATTTTATTCTAAATGTTTTCAGATTTCGTAGTGGTATTGTTTTATATTCATTTTTGCTTGCTTTATTAAATCTGCTTCTCATTCAATTACCACTAACAGGAACCTTTGGATACGAATTTGCCGCAATTAATGGATTTCTTTTAACAATTATTTCAGGCTTTTTTACTTTAAAATCAATTTCAAAAGCTGATTATAAATTATCAATCCTTGCACTAAATCTGTTAATCATTTTAGTTGTACCATTAGTTATTATAATTGTTTATTCAATATTTACTATGTTCTGTTCCTTTTGTGATGGCTTAGGGTTTTATGTTTTAATTGTTACAACTTCAACATTATTTGGAAGCGCAATTTCATTTGTTGTAGATTTTGTTTTAAATCGATTTAAGAAAACTATTTTTTTAATTATTATTTTCTTAGTTGCTTTAATTCCAGTATTAGAAATTTATTTTCTTCCACAGGTTTACTTTTACTCACCATTAATTGGATTCTTTCCAGGAAACATTTATGATGAAGGCTTAAGTCCTGATTTAAAGTTATTATCACATCAATCAGTTGTTTCTCTCTTTTCTGGTTTGATGATTTTCTTAGTAATTAAATACCGAAGATATTTTAATAGTAAAAAAATACTTCTTATTACTTTAATCTTTTGCCTATCTGTAGCATTTCAATATAGTTCATCATGGTTTGGATTCTCTACAACTTATTCAAGTTTGGAAAACGATTTGAATAAAGAAATATCCTCAGACCAAATTATTTTACACTATGACAAACTAAACGAAATAGAATCAGAATATGTAAAGCTTTGCGCTTATTATTATTATTCTGAATTAGAAAATGTGCTACAAGTAAAACCATCTAAACAAATACATATTTATATATTCAATAGTAGGGAACAAAAGAAAGTGCTGTTTGGTGCTGGCAATGCTGATGTAGCAAAACCCTGGCAGTATGCAATTTACATTAGTGCTGATTCCTGGGAACATACTTTAAAACACGAGTTAGTTCACATCTTTTCTGCAGAATTTGGTACTGGTCCATTTAAACTTGCAGCTGGTTTTAATCCAGCCTTGATAGAAGGACTTGCTGAAGCTATTGAAGGCAGCGTGGATAATATCTCATTATTCGATTTTACTTCTTTAGCATATAATCATAACCACAAAATTAATTTAAGTTCGCTTTTTACTGGATTAAATTTCTTCAAATCAAATTCATCACTTGCTTACACATATAGCGGAGCATTTATTCAATTTCTAATTGAAAAATTTGGGATTCAAAAAGTAAAAGAATTTTATGCTGATGGAGATTTTAATTCGGCATTTAACTCCGATTTGAGTATTGAACAAACGCAATTTGAAAATAAATTAAAAGAATCTCCATTTGGTAATCAGGCAATGGCTGATTATTATTTTGGCAGATTATCAATCCTGCAAAAAATATGTCCAAGATATGTTTCTGATAGATTGAATGATGCTTTTAATCATATTGAAAATAAAAATCTAAAAAAGGCAGAAGAATTATTTAATGAAATAAATAACAAAACACTTAATTACCCTGCGATTGTTGGATTATCTGAAGTGTATTTAAAAGAAAATAAAATTACTCAAGCAATTAATTTGGTAAAGAATAGCATCAACAAGTTTGCAAACACTCCTTATTATTATAATCTTATTTTTAGATTAAGTGATTTGTATGCAATTGATAAACAAAATGAATTATTGGCAAGCTGGTTTAACAAGATTGTAGCCTTAAATCCCAATTATCATTTTAATTATTTAATTGGTGTGCGGTTAAGTTTACTTGAAAAAAATAAATTAAATTATTACTTAACTGAGAATGATTCAATAAAACTTAATTTGTTAACAGAGTTAAATGATTCAACTTATAATTATAACTCAATTCCTATTTTGATTAACCTTTTTCAATCCCAAAATGTTAATTACAATAATTCGTTGAGTGTATTTAATAAAACATTTATTGTTGATAATTTAGAAAGCAGTTATGCAGCTTTTAGACTTTCTAAGTATATGCTGGCTAACTTTGATTTTGTAAATGGAAGAAAATACGCTGCACTTAGTTTAAGATATAAAGAAGAAAATCCTTTTTACCTAGTGATGAAAGAAAATTATGAGATGGCTAACTCTTTTTTTATCAACAATAAAAAAATAAGTTCTAGAAATATTAACTGAGTTAAGTATAAAAAAATAATAATGAGTTTAAGAAATAAAATATTATTTACAGATAAAATATCTAACATAAGAGTCATCAAAGCTATCACTCAGGTTGCGGATTCCGAAAATTTAAAAGTATTTGCTGTAGGCGGATTTGTGCGGGATTTAATTCTTGGCAGAGAGAAAAACGATCTTGATGTTCTGGTGATTGGTAGTGGCGTTGATTTTGCTCAATCTGTAGCTGAAAAACTGGGAATCACTAATGTAAACTACTTTAAGAATTTTGGTACAGCCCATTTCGATTACGATAATATGAACATAGAATTTGTTGGAGCTCGAAAAGAATCTTATGATAGAAACACACGCAAACCAATTGTTGAAGATGGAACATTTGAAGATGATATTACCAGGCGTGATTTTACAATCAATACTCTGGCTATATCATTAAACAAAAGTGATTTTGGAAAACTAATTGATAATTGTAGTGGGTTTACTGATATCGAAAACAAGCTTATTAAAACTCCACTTGATCCATTTAAAACATTTGATGATGATCCATTGAGAATAATGCGAGCTTTTCGTTTTGCTTCTCAACTACATTTTAATGTTGATGAAAGCATTATGATTGCTGCTAAAGAAATGCGATCAAGACTTTCTATTGTTTCCCAGGAAAGAATTACAGATGAGTTTTTAAAAATACTTTCTTCCCCAAAACCTTCAATCGGATTGCAACTACTTTTTGATTCGGGAGTTTTAGAAAATGTATTTCCAGAAATATCAATAATGGCTGGTGTCGATCAACGAAAAGATTATCATCATAAAGATGTTTTTCTACATACTCTTCAAGTTGTTGATAACATTTGTAGTGAAACCAATAATGTCTGGTTACGATTTGCAGCTCTTGTTCACGATATTGCAAAACCACCAACGAAAAAATTTGTTGAAGGAATCGGATGGACTTTTCATGGTCACGAAGATCTGGGTGCCAGAATGATGAAAAAAATATTTCATCGAATGAAATTACCTTTACATCAACTTGAATATATACAAAAGCTTGTACGATTACATTTAAGACCAATTGCTCTGGCAAAAGAAGAAGTTACAGATTCAGCGATTAGAAGATTTGTTGTAGATGCCGGAGAAGATCTTGAAGAACTAATTATTTTGTGTCGTGCGGATATTACAAGTAAAAATCCAATTAAAGTTGAAAAGTATCTTGGCAATTATGAACGAGTTATGCAAAAAGTTCGTGATGTAAAAGAAAGAGATCAATTACGTGCGTTTCAATCTCCGGTTAGGGGAGAGGAAATTATGCAGATTTGTAATCTTAAACCATCAAAAAAAGTTGGCGAAATTAAAACTGCAATAGAAGAAGCAATTCTTGATGGAAAAATTGGCAATAATTATGATGAAGCTTATAAATATTTAATGATAATTAAAGACCAGTTTTTGGAAAACTGATCTTTACATTCTAAAAATTATAATTCAATCCTACAAAATATCTTTTATCATCATTTCTGATAATATCTTTTTGCATCCCAATAGAAATGTTAATTGGAATTTGTGATTGATATTTTAAAATCTGATTACTTAAATTTAATTGCTTTTCTAAAAACTCATCATTTGAGACAACTGCTGTTGTATCATCTTTTGGTTTTTCTTTTTTGTCTTTTAACAAAGCGTAAACTACAATACCAACTACAACTGCACCGCCAACTACGTATAGCATTGTGTTATCATTACTTTCTGCTACATTAGAATTATTACTTCCACCTCCGCCAATATCTTCATTAATTTTGAAAAGATTTTGTGAAAATGAAGCATTTGAAGTAATTGAAATCAATATTAAAAGTATTATAAAGAAAACTGATTTGATTTTCATACTGTTAAATTCCTAAAAGATTTTATACAAAGAAAAGATAACTCAATTCTTTTTTCTTTACAACCTAAATTTATGACGTTGTTTTGGACAGAAGCCATTGTATGATTATGACTTTGATCACTACCGCAGATGTAATTATTTAACCATTTATAAATTATATACACTTATTGTATCTGTTTGCACTATTTTAGTGGTAGTTAAAATTATCAGACAAATTATATTTTTAAGTGTCCATTTGATTTTAGTTTGAACTATCAACCACAACGGAGTAGCAAATGAAATTTTTCTTAGCATTAGTTTTATCCATTGTAATAACCAATCCTGGATTTTCTCAGGATCAATTATCGCTTGATGAAGCAATTAAAATTGCTCTTCAAAAAAATAGCGGATTGATCAGCCAGGAAAATGAGTTATCAAGAAGTGAATCCGCTCTTGATGCAGCTTATGGCAATTTTTTACCTGATCTTGGAGCCTATGGCAGCTGGGATTGGCGCAAAATAAAACCAGCAATAAATTCTGGAGAATCAAGAACATATTCAGTAGGTGCAAGCTCAAACATAGTTTTGTTTGATGGACTTTCTAACTATGCAAATCTTTCCAGAAGTAAAAATTCTGTTGAAGCTATTAAACTTGCAATTGAACAGAAGAAACAGGAAGTAGTTTTCCAAACAATAAATTTATATTACACAATTGTTGAAGCTGATCAATTGCTTAAAGTTAGAGAAGAAGATGTAAAGCAGCAGCAAAAAAATCTTGAAACTATTGAGGAAAGAAATAGACTCGGATCAGTTACCAAAGCTGATGTTTATCAACAACAAGTTCAATCGGGCAATGCTGAACTTCAGGTTATTCAACAAAAAAACATTTTAGAAACCGCAAAAAGTAATTTGCTATTTTATCTTGGTTTAGATGTACTTAAAGATTATAAGTATTCTGAGGTTTTGACTCAAAAAGAATTAGGTATTCTTGATACTGATATAAATACAGATTATAATCAATTAAACGAATTAGTAAAAAAAGCATTAGAAAACAGAAAAGATTATCTGGCTCAAAAACTAACTCTTGATTCATATTACGATAACCTAACAATGGCACAATCCGGACATCTGCCAAGGCTAACTGGAAATCTTGGGTATGGAACTTCAGCTAATATTCCTGGTGATCTTTTTGATGCGCATACTTATTCAGCTGGATTAACTTTAAGTATTCCAATATTTTCCGGATTCCAGACTCAAAGTGCGATACAGAGTGCAGAAGTTGACGCAATGAACTACGAGTTGCAAGTAAAAGATAGTGAACGATTGATTAAGCAAAATATTCAAAAATCTTTTCTTGATCTTGAAGCAGCAAAAAAAGGTTTACTTGTTACTGAAAAAAATGTAAAAGCTGCTGAAGAAAACTTAAAGATCGAGCAAGAAAAATATAACCTTGGCGCTGGTAAGCTACTTGATGTTTTAATTGCCAACACAACTTATCAGAATGCTAAAACAAATTATATAAATGCACAGTTTTATTATATAAGATTAAGTGAAGAATTAAAGTATAATCTTGGTGTTTTAGATTATACTCAGTACCAATAAATTTTTATCATAGGAGAAAATCTCAAATGGCTAATGGAAAAAAGCAAAAATCAAAAAAGAAATTATTCATCTTTGGCGGAATAGGTCTTTTGATAATTGCAGTAATTGTTATCGGGTTTATCGGTAGCAATAAAGAAGAAATAATTTCTGTTCAAACTGAAAAGGTTGAAAAGAGAACGATCACACAAACTGTTGCAGCTACTGGTAAAATAAATCCAGAGTTTAAAGTTGTAATAACTCCAGAAGTAACTGGTGAGATTGTGGAACTGCCAGTTAAAGAAGGTGATGCTGTTAAAAAAGGACAACTACTTATCAGAATAAAAGGTGATCAATATCAGGCTCAGAAACAAAGATTAGAAGCAAATCTTCAATCGGCTGAAGCAAGTTTAAAGATGAGAAAAGCTGAACTTGAAAAAGTTGAACTTGATTACAATCGTGTAAAAGAAATGCACACAAAAGGATTAGTGAGCGATTCTGAACTTGAATCAGCTAAGTCAAACTATTTAACAACAGTGGCTTCATACGAAGGCGCTGAAGCAAACGTATTGCAAAGTAAAGCTGGATTAAGAGAAACTCTTGAAACACTTTACAAAACAACGATTGTTTCCCCGATGGATGGAATTGTGACCAATTTAAATGTAGAACTTGGCGAAAGAGTTCTTGGAAGCGGTTACAGTATGGGTACTGATATTATGACAATTTCTGATTTAAGAAATATAGAAGCAGTTGTGGAGGTTGATGAAAATGATGTTGTACTTGTTTCTCTTGGTGATACAGCTACAGTTCAGGTTGATGCCTTTAAAGATCAGGAATTTAAAGGAATTGTTTCTGAAATTGGAAACAGTGCTAACACTACTGGTTTGGGGACACAAAATGAAGTTGTAAACTTTGAAGTAAAGATAAAACTTATTGATCCAAAAAATACTTTAAGACCTGGAATGAGTTGTACTTCAGATATTCAAACTGAAACAGTAGGTAATGTTTTAAGTGTACCGATACAAAGTGTAACTACAAGAGAAGGCGGTAATATGGAAGGTGAACAAATGAGTGAAGAGGGTGGTGATGGAGAAGATTTTCAAGAAGTAAAAGAAGTGAAGAAAGAAAAAATCTCTAAAACTAATGAGGTTGTATTCCTGATTAAAAATGGAAAAGCAAAAATGGTTGAAGTTGAAACAGGACTTAGTGATGATAATTATATTTCCATACTAAAAGGATTAGAAGGTGGAGAAGAAGTTGTTTCAGGTAGTTACAAAGCAATTTCTAGAGAATTGAATGATGGTTTGCAAGTTAGAGTGGATGATAAAAAATCTAACATTACAAAAAAATAAATTCGGTAAATATAAATGAACATAATTAACATAGAACATATAGCAAAAGTTTATCAAGTTGGTTCAGAAGAAGTTCATGCTTTACGAGATGTTACTTTAAAGATTAATCAAAATGAATACGTTGCTATTATGGGACCTTCCGGTTCAGGCAAATCTACTTTGATGAATATGCTTGGTTGCCTTGATACTCCAACATCCGGAATTTACGATTTTAAAAATGTTAGCGTAAGTGAAATGACGGATAATGAACTTGCAAGGATCAGAAATAAGGAAATTGGATTTGTATTTCAAACATTCAATCTACTAGCTCGTTCTGATGCTGTTCATAATGTGGAACTGCCATTAATTTACGCAGGCGTTACTTCTTCAGAAAGAAAAGAAAGAGCCAGACAAGCCTTGATTGATGTTGGTCTTGGTGACCGTATGCACCATAAACCTAATGAACTTTCTGGTGGACAAAGACAAAGAGTTGCGATTGCCAGAGCATTGGTTACAAATCCAGCAATAATACTTGCTGATGAACCAACAGGTAATCTTGATTCTAAAACCGGCGAAGAAATTATGGCTTTGTTTCATGAAATTCATGAAAGAGGCAATACAATTATTCTTGTAACACACGAAGAATATATTGCAGAACATGCACTTAGAATAATACGCCTTAAAGATGGTTTAATAGAAAAAGATGAAACTGTTGAGAAGAGATATATTCCTAAAACTAAAGCATCATTTGTTTAGTCTGTTATTTATAATTGCTCAGAATAAATTCTGAGCTACGAAATAAAAATTATGAGTTAATTTATGTCATCAATACTTTTAGAATTAAATGAAGGATTAGCAATAGCGTGGCGTGCGATTAGAGCTAATAAAATTCGTGCTGCATTAACTATGTTAGGAATTTTTATTGGTGTAACCGCAGTTGTGTTGATGTCAACCGCAATTAAAGGTATTGATAATTCATTACAAAATGGAGTAAGTGCTTTAGGATCAGATGTTTTATATGTTGATAAATGGGCCTGGTTTTCAAATGATGAGTGGTGGCGAATGAGAAACCGAAGAAATATTGATATGGAGGATTTTCACAGATTTAAAGAACTTGCAAAACTTCCATCTGCAATTGCACCCGTTACAAACTCTGTTCAAACAATAAAATTTGCTGATCGAAAAGTTGAAAATGTTTTTCTTAATGGTTCAAATTCAGATTATGTGAAGACGACGAATTTTGATTTTGCTTTAGGCAGATTTTACTCGGAAGTTGAAAGTAATGGATCAAGAAATGTAGTTGTATTAGGCAGTGAAATTAGCATAAAGCTTTTTCCCAGAGGCGATGCTTTAGATAAGATTATTAAAATTGGACCTGTTAATTTTAAAGTAGTTGGTGTTTTAACAGAACAGGGTAGTACTCTTTTGGGTGCTTTTAATCCTGATAACCAGGTATTTGTACCAATCGGAACAATCTTTAAAAACTTTACCTCAAGACATTTTGGAACTGTAACTATAAATGTTAGAGCTGCAAGTCCAGAAATGTTAGAAGAAACAAAAGCTGAAGCTGAAGGAGTAATGAGAAAAATTCGTGGTCTATCTCATTCTGAACCCAATGATTTTACAATCAACCAGCAAGAAGGATTAACAAATTTTTTAGATTCAATTACAATCGTAATTAAAATTGCCGGATTATTTATTACTAGCTTATCGCTTTTTGTTGGTGCAATTGGAATAATGAATATAATGTTTGTTTCTGTTAAAGAAAGAACAAGAGAAATTGGTTTAAGAAAAGCAATCGGTGCAACACGAAGAACAATTCTAACACAATTTTTATTAGAATCTTCTGTTATATGTTTGATAGGTGGAATTATTGGATTAATAGCTGCTATACTTTTAAGTTTTATGCTAAATCAATTTTTCCCAACCTCAGTTCAGTACGATGTTGTTATTTTGGCAATAGTAATTTCTTTACTAACGGGAATTGTTTCAGGTTTAGCTCCGGCTTACACAGCTGCTAAAATGGACCCTGTTGATGCTCTTAGATATGAGTAAGTTATTTTAATTATAAAAAATATTTCTAATAATTTATTAGTGGCAAAAATTTGTTTGCAATATTCTTTGAACTGAATGAAGGATTATCAATTGCGTGGCGAGCAATTAAGGCTAATAAAATTCGCGCAGCACTTACAATGCTCGGAATATTTATTGGAATTACTGCTGTTGTATTAATGTCAACAGCTATTAAAGGCATAGAAAATAGTATCCAGAGTGGGGTAAGTACACTAGGCTCAGATAATCTTTACATAGATAAATTTGCATGGTTTAGTAATCAAGAATTCTGGAAAATGCGTAATCGTGAAAACATTACAATGGAAGATTTTAAGAAGTTTAAGGAATTGGCAAAACTGCCGGACGTTGTTGTTCCACTTTTATACTCAAGACAAACAATAAAATATGGGAATAGAAAAATTGATGATGGAGTATTAAATGGATCAAACTCTGATTTTTTAACCACAACAAATTTTGATTTTGAACTTGGTAGATTTTATTCTGAAATAGAAAGCAATGGTTCGCGCAACGTTGTTGTTATTGGAAATGAAATTGCATCAAAATTATTTCCAAGAGGTGATGCACTTGATAAGGTTGTTAAGATAGGTGCTGTTAATTATAAAATTATTGGGGTTTTAGCTAGGATGGAAAGTCTTTTTAATAGTCCTGATAATCAGATTTATCTTCCAATAGGGACTATATTTAAAAATTTTGCGTCACGTAATAGAGGAACAGTAACCATTGTGGTTAAAGCTAGAAATCCTCAGATGGTTGAAGATACAAAGATAGAAGCTGAAGGAGTTATGAGAAAAGTTCGCGGACTTTCACATAAAGAAGAAAATGATTTTTCTGTAAATCAGCAAGAAGCTTTAACAAGTTTTTTTGATAACATTACTATTGTTATAAAGATTGCTGGTTTGTTTATTACAGGGCTTTCATTATTTGTCGGTGCAATCGGAATTATGAATATTATGTTTGTATCAGTTAAGGAAAGAACAAAAGAAATTGGTTTAAGAAAAGCAATTGGTGCCACAAGAAGAACAATCCTGATTCAATTCTTACTTGAATCTTCTGTTATTTGTATTATAGGTGGATTGTTTGGTCTTATTGCTGCAATACTTTTAAGTTTAATGTTAAATCAGTTTTTCCCAACATCAATACAATATGATGTTGTTATACTTGCAATTTTTATTTCATTATTAACAGGAATTTTTGCCGGACTTGCTCCTGCATACACTGCCGCAAAAATGGATCCTGTAGAAGCATTAAGGTTTGAATAAATGAAGATTAATCAAATATTAGCTATCTCACTTCAGTCATTAAAAAGTAATAGACTAAGAACAGCTTTAACGATACTTGGTGTTGTTGTTGGAATATTTTCCATCATTGTTATTATGACGATTCTAACAATGTTACAAAGTAGTATAGATGAAGGCCTTTCGAGTCTTGGTAAAAACACTTTCCAAATCCAGAAAAATGATAATGTTTTTGGCGGTGGACCTAGAATGAGAGATCGTAATAGAGAAGATATAACTATTGAAGATGGTGTAAGACTAAGAGAAATGCTGACCGAAGCAAAGTTTGTTGGCGTAGAGCAATGGGAATTTGGTATTGTTGTTAAGTTTGCAAACAAAGAAACTAACCCAAATATTTCTGTTGCAGGTGTAAATACTGATGCAATGAAAACCAATGATTGGAACGTTGAAGAAGGTAGAGATTTTCGTGAAGATGATATTAACTATTCTGCAAATGTTTGTTTGATATTTCATCCAATAGCAGATAAACTTTTTCCGAACAGTAATCCTATAGGTAAGGAAGTTAGAGTTGATGGAAGACCACTAAGAGTAATTGGAATTGTTGAAGTTCAATCTGCATTATTTGGACAAAGTCGAGATAATTATGTTATTGTACCAATCACTACCTGGCAATCAATGTATGGTAGATATGGACGTTCTGTAAACATAACTGTTATGTCTCAAAGTAAAGATGATTATAATGATGTAATTGAAGCCGCAACTGGTTATATGAGAACAATTAGAAAAGTTGGACCTGGTGAACCAAATGATTTTTTCATTTTCAGTAATGAATCGATGATTGAACAAACAAACCAGATTACCGGACCAATAAAAATTATTGCACTAGCAATTTCTCTTATTGCATTAATTGCTGCCGGTGTTGGTATTATGAATATTATGCTTGTTTCGGTTACTGAAAGAACTCGTGAGATAGGAATTAGAAAAGCTCTTGGTGCACGTAAAACCTGGATATTAATTCAATTTTTATTTGAAGCAATTATTCTCTGTATTTTAGGTGGATTTATTGGAATAGTGATCGGAGTCAGCATTGGTAATCTTGCAGGAAGTTTTTTAAATGCTCAATCCGCAGTTCCCTGGGATTGGGTTATGATTGGTTTAACAATGTGTATCGCTGTTGGAGTTATTTTCGGTACATATCCAGCTTACAAAGCTTCAAATCTCGATCCGATTGAGGCTTTGAGATATGAATAATCTAATTTTAATTTGAGAGTCATTTCGACCAGAGGGAGAAACCTGTTTTATTAATAACACTAGATTTCTTAGTCTCCAAAGGGATGCCTATGGCAAAAGACTCATTCGAAATGACTTGTAGTAATCTTAGAAATTAAAATCAATCTGTAAACTAAATCTATTATCAAGATTCCCGATTATTTCATTATCCCCTGAACTTAAAGAGGTTTCATTCGGTTTGTAAGTTTCAGAATACTTTGCAGAGATAGATAAATACTTTAAAGGTTTATATTTTGCGATCAAATACCATCTAATACCTTTTCCGTACATAGCAAGATTAGGCATCACACCAAGTAAATCATTTTCAAATTCATAAACAGCGGAATTAAAAGAATCAGTTTGAAAAAAAATGATTCTGCTGGTAAGATTAAGTTTTTTGTGTGCAACAAATCGTACATCCTGAAAAACTAAAAATCCATCTTCTTTTTTATTAGCATCCCTTACAAAAAAATGGTTGTATTCAATCCTGGTTTTTAATCTTAAACTTTTTGATAAATTAAAAACAAATTCTGTGCGTGCTATTTGCTTTAATCTCTTTACAATCATTTCGTTTGAACTGATTAGTTCAGTTACTTCTTTGTTCTCATATTTATAGCGTAGTTTAATTTCAAATTTTGAGATTGGAGAAGTAACAAAATCAAACAATAATTCGTCACCCTCACTTGATAATGAATTTTCACTTGTGCGATATGGGAAGTTAAAAATATCATAGTAAAGATTTATAATGCCGAATGGTATTTTCCATTTTATGCCGGTATAAACTCCAACTTCGTTATTAATCTTTCCGGATCTTTCACTAAATCCAAATCCGAAAAGATTGTTATAATTTCTTGGATAACTTCTAACAGAGCTTGTAAAAATAAAATTACTACTTACTGAAAACTGAATACCATTTACAGATGCTACCGAAGTTCCATTATAACTTGCTTCACCAAATAAACTAATTTTTGAAAAATTTATATCATAATAAGTTGAGAAATAGTTAAAACTTTTGCCACTTAAATCATAAATTGATGTTGAAGCAAATTCCTTATCAAATGAAGCGTGATAGTAAATAACCCCAATATTCATTTTGCCCAAAAATCTATAATCTAAAACTCCGCCAATTAATTTTTCTTTTGCTGCTGCTTTTTTATCCAATTCATTTTCAAAACGATGAAAACCAGAAATACCCACTGATGAAATTTCTCCATTAACAGAATCAATGCTTGCATCAAAAGTATTATTGGAGTAAAAAGCAGTTAAATTAAAATCATCAAAAAATAATCTTGTTGCTGCACCTCTAAAAAATCTATATTCAGCAGCACTTGTGTACGGGTGTAAATATCTTGCTTTTTTCTTTACAGGATAAATTGCATCAGCACCTTTTGAAAAACCAAATGGACTCCACAGAGCTAATCCTTGTCCATATTCCAAAACATAATCCCCGGCAATCAAAGTTTTAACAAATCCTAAATCCTTTATTTGAAGATGAAAGGAAGAAAAATCTGTATAAGAAGTTTCACCAGGATCTTTCTCGATTAATAATCCAGCTTGATAATTTTTATCAAAGTTATATAAAAATCTGTTATATGATTTTATTTTTGAACCTTCATACTTATTAGTAGTAAATCCATCACGATTTTGTAAATCACTTGTAATTCTGCTGCGTATATGAAATTTTGATTTTGTAAAGAATGATTCTGAATCGTCAAAAATATCTTGATAAGATTGAGACTCAATTTCAGCTTTCTGTGTAGTAGCTTTAATAAAAGGAAGAATATTCTCGATTAATTCGTGATCTAATTCCTTTATTGAATACAGTTCGGTTGGAGAATAGAAATATCCAAACTTATCTCTGTGCTCTACAATTTTTTGTGCAGATTGTGGATCCATATAAGGTAAGTTTGAAAGCTCAATCACATCAATTGTGTTTATATCAATTGGATTTTTTATCAAGTCTTCAACAGTACTTACAAGTTCATCACTTTCAGTTTCTTCATCAGATTCAATTAGAATATTATCAAGCACGTCTTCTGTAATATTTGATAGGCTATCTAACTGAGCAAAAAGTAGATTGTTAAGAATGAAAACAAAAAATAAAAACCCAAAAAAAAGTTTCAAATTATTCCAACCCCAAATATTTTCTAATTGATTTGCTTCTGCTTTCATCACGCCCAAAACTAACTATAACTCCAGCTTGATGTGTTAAACCCAAATCGTTATGTGTAAACATCGCATAATCTAAACTGAACATTAAATAATTTATTCCTATTCCAACACTGTATTTTGAAGGTTCGTTGGAAAATCCGGAACGTAGAGAAATATTTTCTATGATATCATAGTTTACACCAAACTGAAAAGATGTTTTGTACTTTATATCTTTTTCGAGCGAAAAATTTACTGTCAATTCATCTACAACATCATAAGATAAACCTGTATTTAATATCATTGGTATCTGATCATCTTCATTTCCAAAAGTCGCGCGATTAATATTCTGGACAGAAAAACCCACTCTAAATAAATTTGTTATGTATGCCAATCCACCAAGATTAAAAAACAATGCACCATCGTTACCATAATTTTGTATTGATACAGTTTGATAATTAATTGCTAATCCAACAAAAAGTTTATTTTGGAAATTGTAAGAATAACCTAATGCAAATTTTGATTCACGATAAAGATCAAATCCATAACTCATTCCACCAATTGCAAAAGAACCAATATCTGTTGGTTCGTGGTAAGCCACATATCCATTAGCTAATTCAGATAATCCAAACGGAGCAGGGGAATAGTAAACTCCAACTTCTCTCCAGCTCATTTGGGATAAGCCAGATGCATTATTAAATAAACTAAAAACATCGTTGCTAAGTGCAACATCTGAGTTTGAAAGTGAAATTTGTTTTGCCCCAGGATTATACTGAGAATATGCACTTAAACTTATTGCGCAAATTATTATAATTGTAAAGAAAAGTTTCATAATATTTGATAGTTAGTTATTCGAGTATATCTAAAATTCACTATTAATTCAACAATTATTTATTCAGGAAACGCGATGAGAATTTTCCTTTTAATGTTATTACTACCAGTTACTCAATTATTTTCTCAAGAACTTAATTGCAAAGTAACAGTTAATTATGAGGGGTTGCAAGTTAACAATCGTGAACTTCTTGTTCACTTTGGAAATATAATTGAATCATACGTGAATAATACACAGTTTACGGGCGAAGCCTGGGATGGGCAAAAAATTGATTGTAATCTTACAGTTTTCTTTACAAATGCTTCCAGTGAAACTGAGT
>Ga0138256_10001956_pt1 | contig 22165 bp, 16 predicted proteins | sample KNB2016incub_MG_FD_105486 | JGI IMG/M metagenome (GOLD analysis project Ga0138256, IMG submission 105486) | Active sludge microbial communities from wastewater in Klosterneuburg, Austria - KNB2014incub_MG | ecosystem: Engineered > WWTP > Activated sludge > Unclassified | place: Austria... | reverse complement strand
CGTTCGTTCTCGGCGGACACGGCGACACGATGGTCCCGCTGCCGCGGTATTCGACCTGCGCCGGCATACCGATCACCGAACTTCTGCCAAAAGAAACCATAGACGCGATCGTCACCCGCACGGCAAACGGCGGCGCCGAGATCGTAGGGCTTTTGAAAACAGGTTCGGCATATTATGCACCCAGCCTCGGCGCGGTCGAAATGGCGGAAGCGATACTTAAAGACAAAAAGAAGATCCTTCCCTGTGCCGTTTTCCTCGAAGGCGAATACGGCGTCAACAATCTATTCGTCGGCGTACCGGTCAAACTCGGCAAGAACGGCGTCGAACAGATAATCGAGATCAGCCTGACCAACGACGAACGTGCCGCACTCCAGAAAAGCGCCGGTGCGGTACAGGAACTGGTGGACATTTTGGAGATCTGAAATTTGAGTCCGCACTTTTCTGATCGTCCGGAAAGTTAAATTACCAATGCCCGCATGAAGGAAGATCCATAGTTCACGATCGTCCTTTATGCGGGTTCTTTAATTGAGGTCTCAATCATTCAAGATGACAGAATCGAGCGTTCATTTTGACCGATTCATGACCGGACATTCATCATACCTGTCCAACTAACCTCTTTATCTGCAACGTTTGATGTTATGGCACGCTTCTTGTGTTTTAGACGGCGACGGTATTGCGCCGTCTGGCCTCAAGGAGCTGGCATATGATCCTGTCCACAAACAAACCTTCAAGACTAAGAAGAGCGATTTCACTGGCCGTGCTTTTTTCGTTTTTGATTACGAATATTGTCGCGGTCGGAGCCTTCGCCTCCAGCAAGACTGAATCAATTTCGAGTTCATCGGCAACCGCAAGATTTACCACCGATTTGACGCAGCTTGGCCGTGACGGACGACTGCGTGAAAACCTGGACCTCGAAGCGGACACACTTCGCCTCATAAAGTCGTTAACTGTCGGAGGCGATCGTCAGCCGGTCATCGTCGATGAAGCGGGCGAGAACCAGGATCTCGTTGTCGAACAACTTGCGATTCGAATTGCAAGCAGGAATGTTGACAATAAATTGTCAGGCGTCTCACTTTTGAAGCTCGAAACCGACAATGTCTTCTCTAGCGCGACCTCAGCCGATGAAGTTTCGGCTCGGATCGAAGCGGTGATGAACGAAGTAATAGCATCGGGCGGCAAAACCATTCTCTTTGTGGATGAATTGACCAATGTGATTGAAGCCGGTGATGCCGGCAGAAAGCTGATCGACAACCTCGCAAACGGAAAACTGAAGATCATCGGCGCCAGCTCAAACGCAGCGTTCTCTGCCAAGATCGCGAATACCGAACTCGAAAGCCTCTTCATCAGCATTCAAATTGCCGGCAAGAGTGTTGCAACAGACGCAGATACGGTTCGCCCCGGCCGCGATGGCAGAGCTTACAAAGGCGACAATGTCTCATCTGATCTTAGGGAAATGATCCAGAAAGATCCGTCCAAGCGGGTTGACGTTATCATCCAGGCGAAAGACGCCGACAACCAAGCTTTTCGCGGCATGTTGAACAGCGGCGAGGCGAGGATCGCGGACCGCATCGGCACGACCAACACGATGGTTGTCAATATGCCGCTTTCGTCAGTAGAAAGCCTGTCACTTAGCGGCCTTGTCAACTACATATCGCCTGACCGCGAGATCAAGGGTTTTGGCCATTTAGAAACAACAAGCGGTGCGGTTTTAGTTCGTTCGCAACCGTCTGGCTACGGCCGAGCGTCGGCCTATTCGCTCGACGGACAGGGCGTCGGGATCGCGGTCATCGATTCGGGTATCCATGATGCCCATAAAACATTTTCAGACGGCGGAACTGGACAGATCGTTTACAAGACCAGTTTCGTCCCAAATAACAGCAATACAACTGACGGCTATGGCCACGGAACTCATGTAGCCTCGCTTGCCGCCGGAAGCTCGACCCGAAATTCGAGCGCCTATCGCGGCGTGGCCCCGAAAGCAAATATCATCAGCCTGCGCGTACTCAACGACGAGGGAATCGGAACGACCGCTGCTCTTCTCAATGCGATAGATTGGATAAAGACGAACCGGGCCGCCTATAACATCAGGGTGGTCAACATCAGCCTCGGGGCCACCGCGGTCGATTCTTACAATAATGACCCGTTGTGCTGGGCAGTTCAGGACCTGAACGGCCTTGGCATTCTGGTCGTTGCGGCCGCCGGAAATGAAGGCAAAGATCAGACTACCGGACAAAAGATTTACGGCCAGGTCCATTCGCCGGGCAATGACCCTTCGGTACTGACGGTTGGGGCAAGCAACACCATGGGCACCGACGGCCGGAGCGACGACATAATGGCAAGCTACAGCTCACACGGCCCGACCCGGAGCTTTTATACTTCGGACGGCGTAAAGCAGTACGACAACGTGATCAAGCCGGACCTTGTAGCACCAGGCAATAAGATCATTGGGGCAAAGGCGAAAGATTCAAGCTATCTTTATTCGAATAATCCGTCGCTGACCAACTCCACTCTCAATATTGCGGGTGAGGACAACGACATGATGTATATGTCGGGAACGTCGATGGCCGCACCTGTAGTATCGGGGGCCGCGGCAATGCTTTTTCAGATGAATCCGAAACTGACGCCGACAATGGTCAAGATGCTGCTCGAATATACTGCTCAGCCGCTTAACGGCGTCAATATGCTTGAACAGGGAGCCGGTCAATTGAACATCGACGGTGCCGCCCGCATCGCCCGTGCATACAAGTTTGACAAAGACTTCAGCACTCAATATACGAAAGGTGCGTCGATGGTGCAGTCAGGACAAAGCGTCCCGTCAGCCTCGACGTCGATCGCCGGCTATTCCTTTCCATGGTCACAGGGAATTCTGGCAAATCATGTATATATAAAGGGTACGAATCTCGTCACAAAGTACAATGACACCTACGATAATTTCTACTGGTTCGAGGACGGCATAAAGTACAACGCGGCCGGCGTTCCATCGATCGATACACTTTTTGGGAGCGGCTTGACGCTTTCCCAGAACGTGCTGAAAAGTAACGGAGCGGCCATGGGCGGTGGAACCGTATTTTGTGCATCCGGTGTCCTGATCGGTGACGGCGTTCTTGTCGGCGACGGCGTCCTTATCGGTGACGGAGTACTCATCGGTGACGGAGTTCTTGTTGGCGATGGAGTGCTTGTTGGCGACGGGGTTTTGATAGGTGACTCGGTTTTGTTCGGTGATAATACGCCTGGGATGAAATAATAGTTTTCCAACTGGATAAGTGAAAGAAGGAAAAACGATGAAGGTCCCAATGACAAACATCACAAGGGCTGACTGTCTTCATGCATTCGCTCGGCCGGCCATAGTGAGCGGGCCGGACCTATCGCATGTATGTGAGCTGAAAATGTCGGACACGGAAGAGGTCCTGTCTTTTCTAAGTATGCGTCCGGTACACGCTTTGGTCATGGCAAGCTTTATTGCCGACAACGGCATTGAGAGTACGCTCAATCGCGGCAAATTCTTCGGCTTCCGCGGAACTGAAGGTTCGCTCGAAGGCGTGGCCTTGATCGGACACTCGACCCTTGTCGAGGCACGCTCCGACGCCGCCCTAACTGCCCTTGCCTTCGCCGCTCGTTCAACCGAAACCCCGATCCATCTGATCATGTCCAGCGGCGACGCGGCCCGGACTTTCTGGAACATCTACACCGGCGGACTGTCTCAGCCAAGGCTTTCCTGCACAGAGCTTCTCTTCGAACTCAACTTTCCTTTTCGGGTACAGGAATGTGAATGGGACGTAAGGTTGGCGAGACCCGAAGAACTCATCCAGATCGCCGAAGCACAGGCCGAGATCGCAGAGACCGAAAGCGGCGTAAACCCGATGATCAAGGACCGTGAAGGTTTTCTCCAACGTGTCATGCGGCGTATTGAACAAGGCCGCATCTTTGTAGTATTCGACGGTCAAAGTCTTGTCTTTAAGGCTGACATCGTAGCCGAGACGGATACTGGCATCTACCTTGAAGGCATCTATGCCGGCCGCGAATATCGCGGAAAGGGCATTGGTACGCGATGTCTGGCAGCTCTCAGCCTTAAGTTGGTCGAACGCGTCGAGAACGTCTGCATGCTCAGCAATGTAGATTTCACGTCTGCTCATAAGAGCTTTGCTAAAGCCGGCTACAAGCACTCGGGCCAATGCATGACATTGTTTGTATGAATTCCACCGTTAAAACCAACTGACCGCGGAACGGGCGGGCCTCGCATGGCCCGCCCATTTCTTTTCGCGGGCATTCAAGGTTCATTCATGTTGACCGACAGGATCATTCAAATTGATCGAATTCAGTTTGGGCCGTACCCCTTCAAATCACTACAACCACTGTTTTTGCAACACTTAGCATATTGGCACACTCTTTGCTAAATGAACGGCGGCAAATGCCGTTCTTTTTACTGTTAGAAGGAGCTAGAACATGAAACTGTTGACCAACCATTCGATATTAAGTAGGGCGATGTCGCTCATGGTGCTCTATTCGTTTATATTTACGAATATTGTTGCCGTGGGTGTCTTCGCCTCCAACAAGACCGAATCCCCATCCAATTTATCTGCTACCCCAAGTTTTACCACCGATTTGACGCAGCTTGGCCGTGACGGAAGACTGCGTGAAAACCTGAACCTTGAAAATGAGACGGTCCGTCTCATGAAGGTGTTAGTCGGCGGTGGCAAACGACAGCCAGTATTAGTCGATGAAAAAGGCGAAAACCAGGATTTTGTTGTCGAACAACTCTCTCTTCGAATCTCGAACGGGACTGTGAACGACAAACTCGCCGGCAACCGCATCCTCAAGCTCGAAAGCGACAACCTGTTTTCCAACAGCAAAACCGCTGATGATGCATCCGCAAGAATCGAAAAGGTGCTTGATGAGGTGCTCGCGTCGAACGAACAGACCATTCTTTTCGTCGATGAATTAGCGACTGTGCTCGAAACTGGTGCCGCCGGCAAAAGATTACTCGAGAATATCGAGGCCGGCAAATTAAAGGTTATCGGCGGAAGCTCGAAAGCATCGTTTGACGAAAAGATCGCAAAGAATGAGGCGACTGCTTCGCTGTTTATGCCAATAATGATCGGCAACAGCTTAACACCTTCCGGTGTCTCCGCCAGTGCAAATTCTAACGGTTACCGCGGCGACAATGTTTCACCGGACCTTCGCGATATGCTCGCGAACGATCCGTCGGGCGCAACGCGTACAGACGTTATCGTTCAGGCGAAAGATGCTGATAATTCGGCCTTCCGCTCAGTTCTTGCGTCGGGCGAAGCCCGCATCATCGATCGCATCGGCAAAGACGACACCCTTGTCGTCAATATGCCGCTTTCAACAGTTCAATCGTTGTCTGCAAGCGGTTTGATCAATTATGTTTCGCCCAATCGCGCGACCCGGGTAACCGGCCACATCGAAGACGCAACCGGTGTAACAGCCATGCGTGCTCAGCCTGCCTTGGGTTCAAGAGCGGCTTATACGCTCAATGGTGCCGGCGTCGGTGTCGCGGTCCTTGATTCCGGGCTCTATGCGACCCACAACGGTTTCAAGAACGGCTCGGCATCGCGTGTTGTCGCCAACGTAAACTTCACAACATCGACCATGTCGGCCACATCCGACAACTACGGACACGGAACACATGTTTCGGGCCTTGCGGTGGGCAGTTCGGGTTCCAATAACGGAGCCTATAGAGGTGTTGCCCCTAACGCAAATCTTGTCAGTGTAAAAGTGCTCAACGACAACGGCGAAGGCCAGATGTCATGGCTCTTGAACGGCCTGAACTGGGTTCTTCAGAATCGGGCCGCCTATAACATTCGCGTGGTCAACCTGAGCCTTGGCTCGGATGCGATCGACACTTATACGAATGATCCTGTCTGCATTAAGGTCAAAGAGCTGGCAAACGCCGGCATCGTAGTCGTCGCGGCGGCGGGCAACTTAGGCAAGGCAAGCAACGGCCAGGAAACCTATGGCCGCATTCACTCGCCGGGTAATAGTCCGTTTGTGATCACGGTCGGGGCCAGCAACAGCTACGGAACAACCTCGCAGGCTGATGACACGATCGCGAGCTTTAGCTCACGCGGCCCGACGCGCAGCTTCTATACGAACGCGGCCGGTGCCCGTGTTTATGACAACCTGATCAAGCCTGACTTGGTTGCCCCGGGCAACAAGGTCATCTCGAACAAGGCCCCGGGCAACAGAATGTCCACGCTCAGCCCGACGCTGAACCTCGCGGACGACCTTCTCACATCTGATGGTGATAAGGTCATGTACATGAGCGGTACGTCAATGTCAGCTCCGGTCGTTGCCGGCGCGGCTGCTCTTTTGCTTCAGGTGAATCCGAATCTTACGCCGAACATGGTTAAGATGATCCTTCAGTACACGGCCAAACCGATCGCGGGTGCCGATATGTACGAACAGGGAGCCGGCCAACTGAACATGGAAGGAGCCGTCAGGCTTACCCGTTCGCTTCGAACGGATGTCGATTTCCAGACCCTTACGAAAGGTGCATCCATTGTGCCGACCGGTTGGGTCGCGCCAACAGCGTCATCGACGATAGGCGGCAATACCTTTAACTGGGCCCAGTTGACGTTTGTTAACTGCGGCTTCGTTACCGGCCAGAATCTGATCTCGCAATTCCAGCTTGTTTACAAGCGTGAGTATGTAATGAATTCAGGTTTGACGGTAAGCGGTTCGGCGGCATCATTGAACACAGGCACGTACTTTACGACGGGTTTGACGCTAAACAGAAGCGTTATGGTGAGTAACGGCGGCTCAGCCGGCTCTGGTACCGTAATGTTGTCCTACGGCGTTCTCGTCGGCGACGGCGTTCTCGTCGGCGACGGCGTGCTTGTCGGTGACGGTGTACTTGTCGGCGACGGAGTTCTCGTAGGTGACGGCGTATTGGTTGGAGATGGCGTTCTGATCGGCGACGGTGTTCTCGTTGGAGACGGCGTTCTGGTCGGAGACGGCGTGTTAATTGGTGACTCTCTGCTTCTAGGTGATGATACACCGGCAATGCAGTAGTTGTTTTTCATAGGAAAACCATGGAGAAAAAACAATGAGAAACCAATTAATGACAAATCAACTGCTGGCCATAAACGAGGTCTTCATGCCCGCTATGTTCAAGGCAGCCGATATCTCAAAGGTGCATGAACTGACAGCGGCGGAAACAGCCGAAGCTCTGGCATTCCTTTCAATTCGCCCGGTCCACACCGTCGTGATGACGAGCTTTATCAACGACAACGGCATGCGGAGCGAATTAAACCGCGGCAAATTCTTCGGTTATCGTAACGCCGAAGGCAAACTCGAAGGCATGGCCCTCATCGGCCATACCACATTGGTCGAGGCCCGTTCAGAAGAGGCACTCGCGGCATTTGCCGAGGTAGCCAAATCGTCCGAAACCCCGATCCATCTGATCATGTCGCACGGTACGGCGGCAGAGACGTTCTGGAACTATTACACGAACGGCCTCACCGCACCGCGACTGACCTGTATTGAAAAGCTGTTTGAGGTGAGCTTCCCGTTCGCGGTGAGCAAAGTCAAGAACGGCTTAAGATCGGCAACTGCGGAAGAACTTATTCCGATCGCAGAGGCACAGGCCGAGGTCGCGTTCATGGAATGCGGCGTCGATCCGATGCTAAAGGATCGCGAGGGATTCCTCAAGCGTGTCATGCGCCGGATCGAACAAGGTCGAATCTTCGTCGTGTTCGAAGGCAATGACCTGGTCTTTAAGGCAGACATCATCGCAGAAACTGATGAAGTTGCTTATCTTGAGGGCATTTGGGTCGCACCATCCCATCGCGGACGCGGCCTGGGTTCTGCCTGTCTTGCCGAATTGTCCGTTAACCTTATGGACCGGTATTCGAACATATGCCTTCTTAGCAATGTCGAATTTGCCTCAGCTCACAAGAGCTATTCCAAGGCCGGTTACAAGGTGACTGACCAATGTACGACATTGTTTGTTTAAGATCAGAAAATACTAGACAAACTCGTTGATTTCATTGATAATAGGGTGGGCCTCATTGTAGTCCCACCCTCTTTTCTTTCTTTCGGCAGAAGCACCATCCTTGCCGTTACCCGATACGACCCTCGCCAATCGGTAACATCCAGCCCACTGTAATGAACTCCGAAAAGTTAACAAAACAGTATATTGCAGGCGTGATCGCCGGCGGGGCGGTTTGTGTGCTCGCCGCACTGTATTGGCTGCCGTACAGACTGATCGATCTAAGCTTTCTCGTACTTTTTTGCCTTACAATCGGTATCGGATCAAGGATCACGGTCCAGATCCCGAAATTCAAATCGCATATCGCGGTTTCGGACACTTTTATATTTCTCGCACTCTTAATGTATGGCGGCGAGGTCGCAATTGTCTTATCGGCCCTTGAGGCCTTCTTTTCGTCCTGGCGCTTCTGTAACCGAAAGATAACGGTCTTTTTCAATGCGGCGGCGGTCGCCATTTCGACTTCAATAGTTTATCTCGGTATCAGAATGACCGGGCTGCATTCTGTTGAGCATCTCCATGGCGACAGCGATTACTTTCAGAATATTGCGATCGCTCTGTCCGCCATTGCCGTTATTCAGTTTCTTTCCAATACCGCACTCGCATCAATACACGACGCTATCAAAGGCAAGATCCCGCTCTGGGACACATGGAAAAGCAAATATGCCTGGAGCTTTATTACCTATTTCATCGGGGCGGCCAGTGCCGGCATCCTGCATTTGTTGACCGACTCAATCGGGTTCGGCGTCATCATTGCGGCCTTTCCGGTCATCTTTTTTGTCTTCATGACATACAAGATGTATCTGAAGAACATTGAAATTTCGATCCAGCAGGCAGAGCAGGCGGGCCAGTACGCCAAGATCCTGGAAGATCAATCAGTCGCATTGCGTGAATCGGAAGAGAGGTTTCGCAGTGCGTTTAACTATGCTCCGATCGGGATCGCTCTTGTGTCGGCGGGCGGAACATGGCTTAAAGTGAACCACGCACTTTGCGGAATTCTCGGCTATTCGGAAAAAGAGTTTCTGGCGATGGACTTTCAGTCGGTCATATTTCCCGAAGACCTGGGCGATACGCTCGTGAAAATACACGATCTTGTCTCAGGCAAGTCGGCGAGCTGTCAGATGGAGCAGCGTTACATCCATAAGAGCGGCTTAACGGTGTGGGCGTCATGGAGCGTTTCAACGGCAGGAGATTCTAAATCGGCGGTCCCCAACCTGATATTTCAAATACAAGACATCACCGGCAAAAAGCAAGCAGAAGAAAAGCTGCAGCACGAGGCTACGCACGACCCATTGACGGGACTTCCCAACCGCAAGCTCTTTATGACGCGGCTGACCGAGGCCCTGAACGCTGCGAAACAGAACCGCAACTATAAAGTGAGCGTCCTTTTCATTGACCTGGACCGGTTCAAATACGTTAATGATTCGCTCGGCCATCTGGTCGGCGACCAGCTTTTGATCGGTATTGCCGAACGACTTCGGGAATGTATGCGGCCATCTGATATTGTCGCACGTCTGGGCGGTGACGAGTTCACTATTCTGGTTGAAGGCCGTTACGAAATGGACGAGGTGATCCGCATCGCGGAACGTATTCAGCATAAATTCAGCGTGCCGTTTGAACTGGAGGGCCACGAGGTATTCAGTTCGGCAAGTATCGGTATCCTGCATGCCTCGGACCAGCACCTTACGTCAGAGGACATGATGCGCGACGCCGACACCGCTATGTACCAGGCAAAAAAGGCGGGCAAGGCGCGGCACGAGGTCTTCGACGAAAAAATGCACCTGGCGGCAAAAGAAACCCTGCAGATCGAGACCGACCTGCGGCGGGCAACAGAGAACGGCGAGATCTATGTGATGTATCAGCCGATGTTCTCGCTTTCGACCGGCAAGATACAAGGGATCGAAGCCCTTACGCGGTGGGCGCATCCAAAACTCGGAAACATCTCGCCTTCGAGATTTATTGGCATTGCCGAGGAGATCGGGATGATCGATGCTTTGGGCGAGTACATACTTGAACGTACATGCCGCGAAACGGGGCCGATCGTGAACGCACTCTCTGCGGATGAAGCGATCACCGTTAGCGTGAATCTTTCATGCCGTCAGTTTGGCCAGCCGAGACTTGTCGAAAACATTACGCGGATATTGGACGATACACGCTTTCCAGCAAGAAATTTGAAGCTGGAGATCACCGAATCGATCTTTTTCGAGTATCAGGCAAAGGCGATCGAGATGCTTGGTCAAATACGCGAACTCGGTATTGAGATAGACATTGACGATTTTGGCACCGGTTACTCGAACCTCGGCTATCTGATAAGACTGCCCATCTCTACCTTAAAGATCGACCGTTCATTTGTTGATCCGATCGACAGAAACGGCAGCAACACTGAGATAGTGAAAACAGTATTGGCTCTTGCCAGAAACTTAGGCCTGAAAACGGTTGCGGAAGGGATAGAAACTGAACATCAGTTTCGGGCACTTAAGGAGCTGGGCTGCGATGGCGGACAAGGATTTTTCTTCGCACGGCCCATGGAAATAGATGATCTGCGGCAGTACCTTGCCGAAAATACGGGCACAGAGTTGGCGGTGCCGCCGTTCGACGGCGTTCCGGTGGTCGCTACGCTGCAATAAAACCGGTGTGAAGACAGATTGGCTTTGAGTTTTCTATGAAAGCGGCCGTTTGTTTGCCTACGGTACTCTGTCACTTGTTCTCGCAAGCATGGCCCGACGTTGGGCATTACGCGACGCTCACGCAAGCTGAAGTATGCCTCAATGTTCTTCTCGGACGAAGATCCTGAACTCAGATCATTGTTGCAGCCTGTCAGGAGTAGGCATTTTCAACTTACTTCTTTAACCAGCCGAAAAGCGCGTTAACTGTCACATCACGGTTCGTCTCATAGATCGCACGCGTTAAAGGTATTCCCATCGGACATACCTGAACGCAGTTCTGAGCATTGCCGCAGTTGCCGATCCCGTCGTCGCCGGTCAGTCCTTCGAGCCGGTCGTCGATCGTGATCTTGCCAGTCGGGTGCATATTAAAAAGCCGAGCCTGCGCGATCGCCTGCGGGCCGATGTATTGGTCCTCGGAATATTGCGGGCAAGCCTCCAGACAGCATCCGCAGGTCATGCAGCGGGAATAAGCGTAGCGTTCCTGTGCAGTCTCGTTTGGTATATGCGGGCCGGGGCCGAGATCGTAACTGCCGTCGAGTTCGATCCATGCGTGAACCTGTTTGAGATGTTCGAACATCCGCGAACGATCGACCTTTAGGTCGCGGATGTTCGGGAATTTCGACATCGGCTCAAGCGTGATCGTATCCTTGCCCGATTCGATCAACAGGTTATCGATCAACGCCGAGCACGATTGCCGCACACGGCCGTCGATCACCATCGTGCATATACCGCAAACCTGCTCAAGACAAGACATGTCCCAAACCGGCGGCGTGGTCGTTTTCCCTTCGACCGTAACCGGATTCTTACGGATATCCATCAGAACCGAAATAACATTTAGATTCCGGCGATAAGGTATCTCAAACGCCTCCCAATAAGCCGGCGCACCATCTTTTTCCCGCCGCTGGATCTTAACCTTGAGGCTCTTGGGCGGGTTATCCAGACGTTTCTTAAATTGTACGTTCGTCTCCATCAGTTATTAAATCTCCACCAGATCATATATCTCACGCATTGGACTTTCCAGATCGACCGACTCAAGATACACCGTGCTTTCAACACCGATCGATGCCTGTATCTTCCAGTGCCCGTCCGGTTGACGGGTGTACTGCTGGACCGCGTGCTTTTGCTGCGAGATCAGCAAATATTCCATGACCGAATCGATCTCTTGATACCCAAAGAATTTATCGTTCTTGTCGTATTCCTGTGTGCTTTCAGAAAGCACTTCCACAAGCAGGATCGGATTCTCGATCACGTCGCGGCGGCCTTTGTAAAACTGCCGGTCACCGCAAACGACGGTTACATCCGGGTAATAAAAAGTGTCCGCCTCCGCCACACGCACCTTCATTTCGCTTTGGTAGGCCCGACACTTCCCTCGTAACTTTTCCGAAATGATCCGCGTCACGTTAAAGCTGAACTGGATGTGCGAATCCGTCCCGCGGGCCATTGCAAAGACACGACCGTCAATATATTCGCTCCGGGACTCCGCGGTTTCCTCCAACCGAAAATAGTCGTCCCCAGAGATCCGCCCTTGAATTTCCGCTTGCAATGCCATTTACGTGATTTGTTCGCTGTTATTCATCAGAACTCATTAAAATTTCGCACAATTTCTTTAGTGCCGGAAGTTTTTCTATGACGATTCCCCAAACCAATTCGTCCGAAACGGCGTCATACCCATGGACAAGTACATTCCGAAATCCAATGATCTGTGGAGCCTGGGCAATCCGACCAAACGTTAAATCGTCAACTTGCTTTAACCGATTCAAAGCTTCGCCAATATTGATGAAATGACGTTCTACGGCTGCTTTTGTTTTTGCCGAGCCCGAGTACTCCGGAAAATTAGATCCTGCGATAAATTCTTCGATAAAGACCGAACTCTTTAAAATATCAAAAAGTAAGGTCCGAACATCACTTTCCATATATTTTTACCCGGTCTTTCTCTATCGATGCCTTGAAATACGGATTTCTGATCGCGCGTTCCTCAATCACATCAACTTGTCGATCAAAGATCGCTTCGAGGCGTTCCTTTAGCGTAAAATACCGGTCGAAAAGCGATTCATTGCCATCAAAAGTAACAAGCACATCGACATCGCTCGCCAAAGTAAAATCGTTTCGAGCAGCCGACCCAATCAGGTCAAGTCGCTCTAAAGATAGCTCTCGGCAAAGCGTTTCAATTTCAGGTTGATATTTTTCGATCTCTATCATTCGATATGTTCCGCAAACTAACTCCCCATTTTGCCGTAACGCTGGAAATCGGAAAAATATAAAACTATCCGTTTTCCGTCTTTAAAATAGGGATAAAACAACTCGTACGTGCCGTCTGAGGCCGAAAATCTTGTCTCGCTAAAGCCTTCGTCAAAAACCCGGTTCAGGTAATCGCGGTCTGGCTTGCTTGTCTTCATCAGATATGTGCGCTTCTCCGGCGGGATAACTTCATCTTTATCGTTTTTTCTCTCCAAGTATTCCCTGAAAACGAGAAAAACATCCGTTCCATCGACGTTATCTTTAACGATGACAGATGCGTTCGGAAAATTGCGTTCAGTTCGTTCAAACAGATCAAGTGTATTGGATGTATCGCTCAGCCATGCCGGTGTGAATTCGTAATTCACTAATCTGTTCGTTCGATCTGCGTTTGTTTCCACAATAGATCTCGCCGTCTGTGTGAGCATCGTTTCTTTCTTAATCGAAGTCAGGTAGTCGCCAGCGAAAAGCAGTCCAAAAACAACTGGAAAGCTCAACGCAAAGAGCCATATCCACCTCTTGGAGCCAATGCTTGCTTCCGCAACAACGTCGCTATTGTGCTTCTGAGCGATCCGGGTCAGATTGAACATGACGTTTATCATCAGCGATCCGCCCATCAACGCAAGGATGCCGAGCACGCTCATTCCGAATGTCTGCGAAATGTTTTCGCGAAATATACGGAATCCGAAAACCTCAACGGAAACATAAACGAAAACCCAATAGATCAGCAGCAGGATCGAGACCAACGCAACGACGTTGCTTAATTTGACCAACAATTTAAGATTCATATAACTTCGATTGAATCTTACTCTTTCGAAGATTCTCCTTCCTTGATCGTCTCCGCATCGGCAAGAGTAACGCCTTTAGGCGTGAGACTCACTGTTGCCTACGACTTCGATAACCCGCGCCGAGATCACGCTTAAAGGCGTAACTCTTACTCAACTACCGGCGGCGGCACCTTTGCGGACTTGGCCGAGCCTTTTGAATAATCGCGAAGCCGCGGCTCGACGAGTGAGATATCAACGGGTTCGTAGCTTAAGACCGGAGCTTCTTCGGCGAATTCGGCGACTGTTGTTTTCAGCCAATTTTCGTCGTCGCGTTCGGGGAAATCGGGCTTATAGTGCGCTCCGCGCGATTCGTTGCGATTCAGAGCGCCGAGAATGATCACACGTGCCAACTGAAGCATATTCCAAAACTGCCGTGCATGCGGGATCGCCTGCGTTGCCCACAGATTGGAATCGTTGATCGATATCTTCTGAAAGCGTTCCTGCAGCTCCAGGATCTTTTCATCGGTCGCTTTCAGTTTATCGTTATATCGGACGACCGTTACATTATCAGTCATCACCTTGCCCAACTCATCGTGCAGTTTATACTGATTTTCGCCGCCCTCGTTCTTGATTATCCGGCCGTTTATCTCTTGTTGCTTCTTTAGTTCATCATCATAAATGCCGTTTGTTTCGGAATGTCCGCGTTCGACGTTCTTCGCATATTCGACAGCTGACGGTGCAGCGACAAACCCTCCGTAAACGCACGATAAAAGCGAATTGGCCCCGAGCCGGTTGGCCCCATGTATTGAATAGTCACATTCGCCCGCGGCGAAAAGTCCTGGAATATTTGTACGCTGTTCGAAATCGACCCACAGCCCGCCCATCGAATAATGAACGCCGGGAAAGATCCGCATCGGCACATGCCGCGGATCGTCGCCGACAAACATTTCGTATATTTCAAGGATCGCACCGAGTTTACGCGTAAGCGTCTCTGCCGGAATATGCGTAAGGTCCAAAAAGACCTGATTTTCTCCGGCTACACCGTGGCCTTCGAGACAGACCTGGAAAATTTCACGGGTCGCAATGTCGCGCGGTACAAGGTTACCGTATGCCGGATATTTTTCTTCGAGAAAGTACCAGCGTTCGTTGTCGGGAATTTCGCTGGGACTGCGTGCGTCGCCGTCCCGCCGCGGCACCCAAACGCGTCCGCCTTCGCCGCGAGCCGATTCGCTCATCAGGCGAAGCTTGTCCTCGCCGGGGATCGATGTCGGGTGGACCTGAATAAACTCGCCATTCGCATAACGCGCTCCCTGCTGATAGCAAGCTGAGACCGCGCTTCCCGTACAGGTCATCGAGTTCGTCGATTTGCCGAAGATCAATCCCGGCCCGCCGGTAGCCATGATGACCGCATCGGCCGGAAATGCTCGAAGCTCGAGCGATTGCAGGTCCATCGCGATCAGGCCGCGGCAAACCTGATGATCGTCCAGCACTAGCGAAAGCATCTCCCAGCCCTCATACTTCGTAACCTGGCCGCCGACTTCCCATTTGCGCACCTGCTCATCAAGCGCATATAAAAGCTGCTGCCCGGTCGATGCTCCCGCAAATGCCGTCCGGTGATGCAGCGTTCCGCCGAACCGCCGGAAATCCATCAGGCCCTCTTTCGTCCGCGAGAACGGAACGCCCATTCGGTCAAACAAATTAATGATCTGCGGCGCCATGTCGCACATCCGCTCGACCGGCGGCTGATTTGCCAAAAAATCGCCGCCATAAACCGTGTCGTCCAAGTGTTTTGCAGGCGAATCACCCTCGCCTTTCGTGTTGACCGCTCCGTTTATCCCGCCCTGGGCGCAAACCGAATGCGACCTCTTGACCGGTACAACCGATATAAGGTCAACTGAGTGTCCGGCCTCAGCGATCTTCATCGCCGCCGCAAGGCCGGCAAGGCCTCCGCCGACAATAGCTATTTTTAATCCGTTCGATGCCATAAATTTATCAGACGCATTGCGGCCGCTAAGTGGTTCACGACTAAAATCTTCTGGGTTCGGAGAGGCTACGCGACTCGGTCTGCTCGCACAATGCCGCCGGGAGTAGTCCGCATGGCTTTACGAACGACAACGCGGCATTCACGCCGACCGCGGCAAGGAAAGCGGCCAGGCCGAGACACGCATATAACGTGTACTTCTGCGCCTTTTCGCCGATAACGATCCCCCAATCGACAGCGAAAAGCCAAATGCCGTAAGCAAGATGCCAGCCGGTCGCGATTACGCCAAGCATATAGAACAAAAGTATCCCGATATTTTTGAATTCCGCCGCAACAATGGCGAATGCGCGCGATGCGTTGCCGGCGACCGGGTTGTTGAACGAAGCGAGCCCCGGAATGAGTCCAAACCGAAGATTTAGAATGTGAAACAGAAGAAATACGAATAGAAAGATGCCCGTGGCCCGTTGAAAGATGTAAAACCAGTTTCGGCTGTGGCCGTAACTAAGAACGTTCGGCTTAGCCTCAGCCGATATGATCACGCCGTAGATCGAATGAAAAAGCAGCGGTATAAATATGCCGAACACCTCAACAAAAATGAGGTAAGGCATGTGATGGATGTCCTGCACATGATCGTTGAACACCTGCGGGCCGCTCATCGCCGTCGAGTTGGTGTACATGTGGACAGCGAAGAACGCACCTAGCGGAACGATTCCCGTCAACTGGTGAAGTTTTCGCAGCAAAAATGTGCCGCTTAATTTGATTGCCATCTTTCCCTATTAAAGAAGAAACTCAAATTGTTTTATTCGTGTTCCTCAAATATTAGAGCCTAATCGAAAATTGGGCAATTCTCTAACGTGCCGTTAATAATGTTAAGGATTTTTCCTTATAAGTGAAAATGAATTTTAACATACGAGATTATTAACTTATACTAATAAGGTAGTATGCATATTGAAACCTTAAAAGTGTTTTGTGACCTTGTTGAACTGCAAAGCTTCTCCCTCGCAGCGGAGCGGAACTTTATAACGCAATCCGCCGTGAGCCAACAGATCAGGGCACTCGAAGAGAAATTCAAACGCCGGCTTCTCGAGCGTGTTCGCGGACGCCGCGAGATAAAGCTGACCGCCGCCGGCGAGGTCTTTTACCGCGAGAGCAAGAGCGTCCTCTCAGCATACGAACATCTGAACGAGAGCCTGCGGGGTTTGGTCGGAAAGATAGGCGGAACCGTTAAAGTGGCGACCGTTTACAGCGTCGGCCTGCACGAAATGCCGGCGAAGGTCGGCGAATTCATGTCCAAGTTCCCGGCTGCAAGGATCGATCTTGAATATTCGAGAACGACCAAAGTGGTTCGCGATGTTCTGAGCGGCTCAGTTGAACTTGGTGTATTAGCGTTCCCCGAGGCCCGCCGCGGACTGACCGTAGTCCCAATGCCGTCACGCCGGCTTGTGCTTATCTGTTCTCCCGAATACAAGTTTGCCAAGCGCGTCCAGGTAAAAACAAAAGAACTGGACGGAATGGACTTCGTACTTTTTGAACGCGACACGCCAACGCGAAAAGCGACGGACCGAATATTGAAGGCCCACGGTGTCGAAGTTAAAAAAGTTGCGGAATTCGACAATATTGAAACCATCAAGAGGGCCGTACAGGTCGGATTCGGCCTCGCGATCTTACCTGAACCGTCGATTACAGATGAACTGAGAAGCGGCCAGCTTGCCGTCCTAAAACTTGCGGAAAAGGAATGGACCCGGCCGGTCGGGATCATCTACCGAACAGACCGCAATTTGTCACTTGCGGCAAAAAAATTCGTGCAACTGCTCGAAACTGATGCCCAATAGTTCGTTCGGCAAATCGGCTGCTCCGCAAGAACATTGCAATTTCAGTAGCCTGCGGCCGGTTATATGGTAAATACTGATAGGGTTGATATTGTCTTGAGATGCTCAGGCGGCAAACGGTTCAAACGGACCTTATCATTGTCAATGGCGTCGTCGGGGTCAGGGTGTTTAGCGATTCTTTGAGCAATGCGGCAAGGCCTTCGGACTCCATATATTCGCGGCCAAGCAATTTGCGGAACTTCTTGTCTTTGACCTCGCCGTTCAACTCTTTCAAAATACCGCGAAAGAACGCGGTCACAAGTTCCGGAGCAAACTGCTTACCGGCATTTCTCTGAAGGTCATCAAACACTTCGTTAGCCGGACGACGGCGGCGGTAAGGCCGGTCTGTCGTCATTGCATCGAACGAATCGGCCAGATTTACTACTTTGGCAATATAAGGAATTTGCCGGTCGCTCAGGCCGTCAGGATAACCCCGGCCGTCCAGCCGTTCATGGTGGTATTTCGCGGCAAGCGGCACGTCGGCATATGGATGATGGATCGGCGCAAGGATCTCGTAGCCAACCGCCGGATGCTTATTCAACTCCGCCGATTCCTTAGCGTTTATGCGGTACGGAGCATTAATGATCTTCCGTTCCACTGTCAGTTTGCCGACGTCGTGCAAATAGCCGGCAACGGCGGCCCCTTCGACCTCGTCTGCTCCCCATCCCAGCTCTGCCGCAATTATCTCTGAATATCTACCGACGCGAACCGAATGCCCTTCGGTATATTTGTCCTTGAAATCGATCGCTGCGGCAAATGCCTTAACCGTGTCGGCATAGGTCATCCGCAAGTCGTCGTAAAGTTTTCGGTTTTCATCGGACCGGCGTTCGATCTCGGAAAGCATATTCCGTTGTGCTATCGCACTTCCAATATGGCGGCCCATTGCGCAAATTATCTCTTTGTCGTAGCCGGAATACGGCTGGCCTGTCGCTTTTTCGCCTAAAAATATTGCCCCGACCGTTTCGTCCCTTATCACCAGCGGAACAAACAGTTCTAGCCGCGTGTTCTCGAACGTACGTCCATAGACCTGAAAAAACGGCAGCACGGCCGCCTGAGAAACCTCAATTGGACTAAGCCCGCCGGTTAAAAACTGCCGTTCGTCCTCATAACAAAGCTCAAGGCTGAGAGGAAAACCATCACCTAACCCCCGGACGGCAAGCATATTAAGTTCATGCTCGAACCGCGAATATCGAGACACCCCGCCGCGCATGATCCCAAGAGAGCCGAGGATCAGGTGCAGCGATGTGCGGATCGTTTCCTGAAAATTACTGCGGCTCGCAACCTCATGACCAAGCTCGGCAAGCGCTCCAAAGGTGTGGACAAGCTTACTGCGGCTTTCAGCAGTCTCTCTTAAATTCCCGATCTGGAAGTCTTCAATGTTCAAGGCAGTATCGTGAGGCATCCTACATTGTTTCCGGCTAAAAAATAAGCCGATAGTTACGCACGGTTCACGATCGCGGCATGCCGGCTGACGCCTAACATGTCAAAAAGCTCTATCGTACCCTCGTTTACTTCTGAAAAAACTACTTTTGCACCGGCATTAGACGCGGTATCGATAACGCCGAGCAGAATGCTGACGCCGATACTGTTCACGATCTCGGTCTTGGAAAGATCGACGACAAGTTCGGTGCAGCCCTCTTCAAGCCTTTGTTTGCACTCGCGTTCGATCTTTTCGCCCGTGAGTTTATTCAGATAATCGTCCGCATACACAATGGCAGTTTTAACGACTGCCGGCTCTAAGCTCGCGGCTTCCATTTCCATATGATCCCGGATTAATTTTCCTTTGTAGAAAGTAATGAACGCCGTGAGGCAAAGTCAATGTATCTTTCTATCATAATGCCAATCCAAAGACAATAGAATTTTTGGCAGTGCATCAGTTTGAATTGCCTTGCCGCCGAGCGGCCCGGGAAGACGGCAACAATTAATTCGAGCGATATTAGTCTGCCTGAACAATTTCGGGATCGAGAAGAAATTTGGTCATCGAGATCGATGTCCCGTCGTCGGTCCGTTCGATCTTGACCTCATCCATCAATTTTTCGATCAATTTCAGGCCCCAGCCCCGCCGTGCCGATGGTCCGGTTTCAGGCGGCAGTCCAGTGGCCGCCGTTTCGCCCGCTTGTCTCAATGGCCTGCGATCCATCAGGCGAAGGCCGCGATTCGAAACCGTAATGGTGATCCTGTCGTCCTCCACTCGAAACCTTTGCCGTATTCGGCGGTCCGGGCTCAGACTATGTTCAGAAGCATTAATTGATGCTTCGAGAAGGGCTGTTTTAATTTGATTTATCGCCTTTGCCGAAACATTATGACGCCTGGCGATCTCTTCAAGCGTGTGAGCCGCGATCAATTCGCTTTCATCGTCCATCGGCACCACGACCTCATATTCATCATATATTGCCGAAGCCTCGAGGCCTGCCGGGCCGTCTATGAAAGTTCTAAGGTATTCCACCTGTCTGCGGGACGAGCCAAAGGCTCCTCGCTGCCGCAAAAGTTCGACCGCTTCGGGAGAAAAGCCTTCAGGCGCCGTCATCCATATCTTGTAATTTGAAAAACTGCACATCAGGGCGGCCATTTCCAGGCGGTCGCACCAGAATTCGGCCAGCTCGGCCGGGGCCTCGAGCTTAGAATCGATCTCGGCGACAACCCACACGACCTCATCCTCGTCGCTATATCGGCCTTCCTGAAATCCAAGAGCGACGGCTGACCGTTCCTTTTCAGACAACTCGCCGATCGGCTTGTACAATTCCGCAGCACTCGCGGTGTAAATGATCTGCGGCAATTGGACGAGTTCGTCTTCTCGGTCAAGGCCGTAAAGGATCTCTTCCTCGGGCAGCCCTTTGTAAATGTCGGCAAATATCCCATAGTCCAGCAACGCCAACGGAACCTGCTGCAGCGAAAAACGCGAAAGCAATTCACGGAGGCCGATCGTCGCAAGCCTTTGGTAATATGCGGCCATGATACGCGGAGCGCGCTTTAGATAGGCGGCAACCGATTGGCCGTAAAGCGCAGCCCGGTTCTCGCCGGCAACCTCAAGCCTGAAACGCGAAGCAACATAGTCGGTCAGTACTTGATACCCGTTCATCGCTTCAATCCGCCCGGAGGTTACCTGCACCATCTCATGGACATTCAAGAGCTTGAGTATCTTGTCAAAGGCTTGTTCGGATACAGCGAGCCGCTTCAGCCAGCTTTCCACTGAAAGCTGTTTTGAACCGAGCGTGACGGCGACATCCAGAAGGCTGATGATACTCCGCTGAAGTTCCTCGCTCGGGGTCACGCTGTCAATTACCGCATCGTAATATCGACTAATTCGCCCACCGAATATCTCTTGAGCATAGACTTTCTGGACATTCAAAAAGCTGTCCAGTTCTTCGCCTTTTTCAGCTGCTGATTGGAACAAATATTGAATGAACTCTAAATTTCCGCCCAGTTGATTGGCGATCAGGTCCCGGGTCTCATCGTTTATTCGGACCGAGTATATTTCGGCACGCTTTTCAACGAGTGCCGCCACATCAGCAAATTCCAAAGGCTCGATCTCGATGCGGCTGCTTTTAGGGGAATTAAAGTCAAAACGGCGATGGCCCGCCAGAACGATCGGAACATCGGCTGATTCGTATATATTCTCGATCTCCGCGAGAATTTTTGCCGATGCTTCGGAATGAACCGCTGCGTGAGCATTGTCGATCATTACAAATGCCGACGCTCCCATTGCGGCAGCCCTGGCCGGAGCACTCAAGCAGGTCTGCACGGTCACGTCGCTTGAGGCTTCCGGCTGTGCCGGGCTGAATTTACTTACTAAACGGTCAACCCAATGGCCGTCCGACGGCAGGGCAAGCTCCGCCAGTTCCCAAATGTCGGGGAACCAATTGAGAATTGAGCCGTCGCCGCGGCGGAAAGCGACGGTTTGAAGCAGAAACTGATGTAGAAAGCGGCGTGCGGTCTGTTCGGCCGTTTCGCCCGATATGTTAAGCGCGAAATAGAACGGGATCACCGCTGATTGCTGTGTGAACAATCGGTCGTAAGCCTGCTTCAGCAGCTCGGAAACACCGGCGCCGGGTGCCCCGGACACAACTGTCATCCCATCGCCGGCGGCGAGGCTTGTGATCAGCTCAAGTTCGTCAGTGCGGCCAAAAAGATCGGCGGCCGCTTCAGACGCCATTATTCTTCGATACTCTTGGTCGCCCATTTAATGAATGTTGTCGTTGACGGCCTCGCCCCACGCATTGAAGACCTGCACGTTATTACGGCCGTGGTTCTTGGCGGCATACAGTGCCACGTCGGCGGCGGAGATCAGGTCGCGCGGCGTATCAACTTCGTTCGAGCAGCTGGCAATTCCTATACTGACCGTAACCTTACGTCCGTGAAACTCGGTCCGTTCGATCTTTTTACGCAGACGTTCACCGATCTGTGCGGCCTCTTCAGACGATGTTTGCGGGAGCAGGATCGCAAATTCTTCGCCGCCGTACCGTGCCGCGACATCTGCCCCGCGGAGAGTTTCCTTTAGAACTTCGGCTACGGTTTTTAGCGCGGAATCACCCGCGGGATGGCCAAAATTGTCGTTGTACGATTTGAAATCATCAACATCGAGCATCATCATACTGACGGAAAATCGATGCCGTTTTGATCTGATAATCTCTTCCGCGATG
>Ga0138256_10001954_pt1 | contig 22169 bp, 18 predicted proteins | sample KNB2016incub_MG_FD_105486 | JGI IMG/M metagenome (GOLD analysis project Ga0138256, IMG submission 105486) | Active sludge microbial communities from wastewater in Klosterneuburg, Austria - KNB2014incub_MG | ecosystem: Engineered > WWTP > Activated sludge > Unclassified | place: Austria... | reverse complement strand
CACCTGGGCTTCTTCGCCTGCAAGGAACAATATCTGCGCCAGATGCCGGGGCGTTTGTGCGGCATGACCGAGGATGCTGACGGGCGCCGCGGCTTTGTCCTGACGTTATCGACGCGCGAACAACATATCCGCCGCGACAAGGCGACGTCGAATATCTGCACCAACCAGGGCCTGTGTGCGCTGGCCTTTACGGTGCATATGAGTTTGCTGGGAGAAGATGGATTCAAACGGCTCGCGAAACTGAATCACGAAGCCGCGTGCGGACTGGCGGATGAATTGAAAAAAGTAAAAGGCGTGAAAATCGTCAACGAAAAATTCTTCAACGAATTTTCGATTGAGCTGCCGAAATCTTCTAAAGAAGTGGTGACTGCTCTCGCGGCGCGCGGGGTGACAGCAGGGTACGCACTGGATCATGGTCGGCTTTTACTGGCAGCCACCGAGATGACGCAACCGAGCGATGTAAAACAACTGTGTGATGCGCTGAAAGATGTGTTGTCATGATGTCGTTCCTTTCCTTTGAAAATCGCGACGAAGGCCTTGTCACAAGGACAAGACCTTCGCGCTGCTACCAAGCGCAAGCCCAAAGGCCGCGCAAGGTTAACCTATCGGTCGCGCTGCTCCGAAGAACGGTCGCGGTCGCTTTGCGGGTTTTGACCTGGACGGTTTGGGTCCTGATTCTGACGCTTTTCAGCAGGGTTATTCTGTGGCTTGTTTGGTTGATTGTTTGGCATTTCAGTCTCCATTTTAGGGGGTGGGTTTGTGCGTTAACCAACGGCTTCGCGCCACCTATGTTCCGGAGGAACATATTCACAGGACAGGAAGCCTATCGATGAAATACGTCAAACAGGATAAAGGCGGATTGATGTACGAGGAGAATCTGCTCTGGGAAAAACAGCGCAGCGATCACCCGGGCGTCGATCTACCCGCGCCGCAAAATCTGAAACTCCGCACCGGCCAGAAGGAGCGCGGCGATATTGGATTGCCGCAGGTGAGCGAGCCGCAGGCGCTCCGTCATTTCGTGCGCATGAGCACGTGGAATTATTCTATCGATCACGGATTTTTTCCGCTCGGCTCCTGCACGATGAAGCACAACCCGCGCCTCAATGAGAAAATGGCGCGGCTTGCCGGTTTTGCGCACATCCATCCGAAACAGCCCGATGAAACCGTGCAGGGCGCGCTACGCCTCATGCATGAATTGCAGAACTGGCTTGCGGAACTCACGAATTTGCCGGGCGTGTGTTTATCGCCCGCCGCCGGAGCGCATGGTGAGCTTGCAGGATTGATGACAATCCGCCGCGCGCATGAGCTGAAAGGCAACACAGAGAAAAAAGTTTTGCTGATTCCGGATTCGGCGCACGGCACGAACCCGGCAACGGCGACGATGTGCGGGTTCACGGTGCGCAATATCCCGACAAAAAACACCGGGCGCGTGACTCTGGAAGCATTTAAAGAAGCGCTGGGCGACGGTAAGGATGTTGCCGGAATGATGGTGACGAACCCGAACACGTGCGGGCTGTTTGAAACGGAAATTGTCGAGATTGCCGATCTGCTGCACAAGCACGGCGGATATTTTTACTGCGATGGTGCGAACTTTAATGCGCTGGTCGGAAAAATCCGCCCCGGCGATTTCGGCGTCGATGTCATGCATATCAATCTGCACAAAACATTTTCAACGCCGCATGGCGGAGGCGGTCCGGGATCGGGCCCGATCTGCTGCACGGCGGAGCTGGCTAAATATATGCCGGTGCCGACGGTGATTAAAAAAGGCGATCAATATAAACTTGAAACAGAAAAAGACCGCCCGGAAACGCTTGGCAGGTTGAAAGGTTTCAACGGCCAGTTCGGCATGTTCGTGCGCGCGCTGGCTTATATGATGTCGCATGGTGCCGATGGATTGAAACAGGTTTCGGAAGACGCGGTGCTGAATGCGAATTACATTCTCGCGCAATTGAAAAATGATTTTCACGCGCCATTCGCCGAGCAGGGGCCCTGCATGCATGAAGCGCTGCTGACGGATAAGAAACAAAAAGAAGCGGGCGTTACGACGCTGGATATGGCGAAGGCATTGTGCGAGCGCGGCATCCATCCGATGACGGTTTATTTCCCGCTGGTGGTTCCCGGTGCGATGCTGATTGAGCCGACGGAAACTGAGAGCCAGGATTCAATAGATTACTTTATCGGCGTGATGAAGGATTTCGCGAAAGATGTCGCGGCGGGAGATACGCAGAAATTTCATGATTATCCGCTATCGACGCCGCGCCGCAGGCTGGATGAAGTGAAGGCCGCGCGCGAACCAAAACTGCGCTGGAAGGCCTGATATCAAGGGGATTTGGGGCCGCCGCCGAAAAGGGGGTCTATAATGTATCTCTTGCCGAATCCATTAAGATCAAAGGGCTTGGGAGGGCCGCTAGGTGCGCCGGTCGCATCGTCGAGGGCTTTTCTGAATGTACTAAGTAGCATGGCTTAATGTACCATTTTCAATAAATAAATGTCCAGAAAATCGTGAAAAGCGGTTATCGCTGGTAACGGTCGAGGACTTTTTGCAGCTCGTCCAGCAGCGGCCCGACTTCGTTGCTAAAGGCATCGCGCGCCTTGGGATCGATTCCTGATTTTACGCTATCGACGACGCCGGTCACGCGGTTCTGAAAGTCGGTAAGAGTTGAATAATGCGTGAGCTGGTTTTTGGTCGCTGTTCTTAAACGCTCGGCCAGAACATTAATAAGCGCGCGCACGGCAGTATCCTCGATGCGCTTGATCTTGCCTTCGATTTCGTCACGGGAAATAACAGTGAGAGTGCAATCCTCGATGGCGCGCACGGTCGCGGAACGCTTCGCATGCGTAATCAGGGCCATCTCGCCGAAAATATCGCCGGGGCCCATTTCCGCGACTTTAAGCTGGTGCTTGCCGTCCTTGTCCTTGACGAGAATTTCAACGCGTCCGCGCTCGATATAATAGGCGCGCACGCCCGTATCGCCCTGATCGATGATGACTTTGCCCTTGAAGAACACCTCGCGGTGCAGGATTTTCTGCCTGCTCTCCGGGCTGTTCCGGGGGTTGAGTTCGTCTAGTTTTTTCATCCGATAGTTTAATGCCCTGATCGATATTCCCCGTCTTTTGAGTATCCCATAAAAAGGTTAATAAAAACAGCGGCCCCGAAGGGCTTAAATTCTTCTGGATTCGCTGGAAATTTTGATGTAATAACTGTGCCATTCCCTGACATAACGGTTCGATGATTTCCCGAGAGCGCCTCGGGGCCCGAGCCCTGCCCGGGAGAGAGAAGTACATAAGAAATTGATATTAAAAGGATTTTGAGGATGGCCGGAACCGGACCCATTGAATATATCCGCCAGGTGCGGGCCGAGATGAAGAAGGTCACATGGCCGACCCGCCAGGAAACGACCGTCAGCGTCATGGCCGTTTTCGTGATGGTGTTTGTCGCCTCGCTGTTTTTGTTTTTTGCCGACCAGGTGATTGCTTTCATTATCAAGCAGATCCTGAGTTTGGGAATGTAACCGGGTTTTAATAGGAGAAGAAAATCATGACACCCCGTTGGTACGTCGTTCACGTTTATTCAGGTTTCGAGAACAAGGTAGCCGAAGCTATCCGCGAGAAGGCACGCAAGCAGGGCCTTGAGGATCATATCCAGGAAATTCTGGTTCCCATGGAGGAAATCGTCGAGGTTCGCCGCGGCCAGCGCGTGAACGCCGAGCGTAAATTTTTCCCGGGTTACGTGCTCGCGAAACTGGTGATGGATGATGACATCTGGCACCTGATCAAGAACACGCCGAAAGTGTCGGGCTTCCTCGGCGCGGGCGGCAACAAGCCGGTCGCGATCAGCGAGGCCGAAGCCCAGCACATCCTGCGCCAGGTCCAGGAGGGCGTTGATCGCCCGAGACCCAGCGTGGTTTACGACATCGGCGAAGAGGTCAAGGTTACGGACGGCCCGTTCGCGTCGTTCAACGGCGTGGTCGAGGAAATCGACGAAGAGAAGGCCAAACTCAAGGTTTCGGTCTCGATCTTTGGCCGTGCGACCCCCGTCGAGCTGGAATACAGCCAGGTCGAGAAGATTTAATTACTTGCGTAAAAATGCGGCGGGCAGTAAGGTCCGGCGCATTAAAACTGAACCGTGGAAGGTCTTCCGGCAAAACACGCCAGCCGGAGCCGCACCACAAACCCCTTAACCGGAGGAAAACATGGCAAAGAAAGTAAAAGGTTATATCAACCTTACGATCCCGGGCGGATCGGCTAACCCGGCCCCGCCTGTCGGTCCCGCGCTTGGTGCGCAGGGCGTCAACATCATGGAATTCTGCAAGGCGTTTAACGCCAGCACGGAGAAAGAGAAAGGGATTCCAATCCCGGTCGTCATCACCGTGTTCGAAGACCGCTCCTTCACCTTTATCAAGAAGACCCCTCCTGCGAGCTACTTCATCGGCCAGGCCGCGAAGATCGCGAAGGGTTCCGGCCTGACGGGCAAGGAAACTGTTGGCCGCATCACGAAGAAACAGGTTCGTGAGATCGCTGAAAAGAAAATGCCTGACCTGAATGCGAACGACATCGATGCAGCAATGAAGATCATTGAAGGCAGCGCACGTTCCATGGGCGTCGAAGTGGTGGAGGGCTAAGTCATGGCTGAGAAGAAAACAACCAAAGCAACGGCTGCGAAAAAAGACGCAGGCAAAGCAAAAAAAGACAAAGCTGTACCGGGCGGCAAGAAAATGCGCGCCGCGCGTGAGCTGGTCGACCGCAACAAATTCTACACGGTAGAAGACGCCGTGAAGATTTTGAAAGCGGCCGCGAAAAACCGCAAGTTCGACGAGAGCATTGAAATCTCGATGAACCTCGCGGTTGACCCGGCGCACGCCGACCAGGCCGTTCGCGGCATGGTATCCCTGCCGAACGGCACGGGTAAATCGGTACGCGTTGCGGTTTTCGCAAAAGACGCGAAAGCGAAAGAAGCGAAAGAAGCCGGTGCCGACCTCGTTGGTGCGGATGACCTCGCGGAAACGATCCTGAAGGGCGAGATTAATTTCGACCGTCTCGTCGCAACGCCGGACATGATGGGCCTCGTCGGCCGTCTGGGTAAAGTGCTGGGTCCGAAAGGCCTGATGCCGAACCCGAAACTCGGCACCGTGACGCCTGATGTTAAAAAGGCCGTCAAGGATGCCAAGGGCGGATCGATTGAATTCCGCGCCGAAAAAACCGGCATCGTTCAGGCCGGCGTCGGCAAGGCATCGTTCGATGAAGCGAAGATCGTTGAAAACATCCGCTTCTTCGTCGAGACAATCCAGCGCGCGAAACCCACAGGCGCGAAAGGCGGCACTTACATCAAGAAAGTGTCAGTCTCTTCGACGATGGGCCCGGGCCTCAAGCTCGACCTCGAGAGCCTGAAAAAAGCGGCTTAAACCAGAGCAGCTTAGAAATTAAGATCACGAAAAACCCGCCAGGTGATGGCGGGTTTTTTTATGATCAGTTCGGTTCGCGTAAATATGGATGCGCATTTTCGAGGGCCCTCGCATGCGCAAATTCCAATCCACGTCGCAAGTCGGGCGCAGTGTTCTTGCCCATGACCGCCAGCTGATGACCTATAACAATGACGTCGGTAAATGAGCTTTTGGCGCTTGGAAGCGGTCTGACGCCTGCGCTGTATCTATCGAAAAGATCGTTCAATATTGGATATTCGCTCTCGCACATTCTTAGTCTCCATCGTTTATGCGCACGGGGGCTCAGCCCCGCTTGCAGGTTAAAAAATCCGTTGGAGAAACGATTGGATATGCTCCAATAGCTTCGCCGCCGGGGTTCCAGTTGGAAACCACAGCGACTCATCAAAGGTGAGGGGGAGCTGCAGCCGCTTTAGCTTTGGTGTCGCGGTGCAAGCTGAATCCATCAAATGCCGCGGTTGCGTGAGCAACACTTCATTTATAAGACAAGGCGTATATACGGTCAATATAAAAGCTTGACGCTATCTGGTTCATCCTCTACAAACTGCCACATAATTATTACCTGTCCGAGACTGCAGGGGCTTTAGGGCTTAAAAACCTGCAATAGATGGGAAGATTGAAGACCTCTCGCGAGAGGGTCGTATTTTCTTCCGGTTTTTCGGTCAGGCAGCCTTCGGGGCTGCTTTTTTATTGGTTTAATTTTTTGAGGAGATATTGCCATGGCAATGAACCGCGCAGAAAAAGAAGCGGAAATTAAGGAACTGAACGAGCGTTTCTCAAGCGATGAGCTCGTCGTTCTCACGCATTACAGCGGCCTGACGGTTGCGCAGATGACCCAGTTCCGCCGCGAGCTGGTGAAGAACGGTGCGAGCTACAAGGTCACGAAAAACAGCCTCGCGAAAATCGCGCTGAAGGGCACGAAGTTCGAACAGATCACCGACAAGTTCGTTGGTCCGACCGGCGTTGCGACATCGAAAGATCCTGTTGCTGCCGCGAAAATCGCGCACACATTCGCAAAAACGAACGACAAGCTGATCATCATCGGCGGCGCGCTCGGCGATAAAATTCTCGATGCAAACGCCGTCAAGGCGCTTGCGCAACTGCCCTCGCTCGACGAACTCCGCGCGAAACTGCTGGGTCTGATCCAGGCTCCTGCGCAGAAAATCGCGGGCGTTCTCCAGGCTCCCGCAAGAGACCTGGTCGGCGTCACGAAGGCATACGGCGAGAAGAAGTAAGTTTTGGTTTTTAATTTTAACTGTTCAATGAAGGAGAAAGTAAATGTCTGCAAATCTTGATAAACTGGTTGATGAACTGACGAAGCTCAGCGTTCTTGAAGCTGCTGAACTCTCGAAACTGCTGGAAGAGAAGTGGGGCGTAACTGCCGCTGCTGCTGCTCCGGTGATGATGGCCGCTGCTGGCGGCGGTGCCGCTGCTGCTGAAGAGAAAGACGCGTTTGACGTCGTTCTCGTTGAAGGCGGAGCGAACAAAATCAACGTCATTAAAGAAGTCCGTGCGATCACGGGCCTCGGCCTTAAGGAAGCCAAAGACCTCGTTGAGGCCGGCGGCAAAGTCGTTAAGGAAGGCGCCAAGAAGGACGAAGCTGAGAAACTCAAGAAGCAGCTCGAAGCCGCAGGCGCGAAGGTCGAACTTAAGTAATTTCGGCTTAGCCTAAGAATATGAAAGAGGGGCCCGGTTTGGCCCCTCTTTTTATTTGCCAGGCGGAAAGTATTTGCTATAAACGACGTTAAACAGGAGTTGGGAAAATGTGGTACAACCGGAGCGGTTCTTTAATCCAGACCGAGCGTCTTCATCCCGTGGTTGAGAATCTCGGAACGGCATTCATAATCGCGCTCAGCATTTACACCGCTGTGCCCGCGCCCAAGCATGATGAAAACAAATTTGCTTTGGAAGAAAGCTCCACCGTTACAATTGTAGCTTCAAATCCAGACGTCAAAATAGACGGCAAAAGAGGTGCAATGAGTTGTGGTTTGTCAGACCCGATACAACAAAAAGCTTGTATGGACGTTGACAAACTTTCCCCTGAACCCGTGCACCATTAAGGACATCCATGACAACAGAGAACGAACAACCCGTTAGCCTTGATGATGATTTTGGTCCGGCCGCTCACATGAGCCCATATCCTAAAAGGAGTAACCGTATGCCTCTTACTTCAAAGATGTATTGGGGAGCGATGGCATTTTCGACGTTTGTGCTGGCAGTAATGATTAACACTGCAATCGATGAAGCAGCGCGAGACAGAGAAATCCGCAACATTTTCATGGCTGCTGGCGCTACCGATCCCAGGGAAATTAAAATGATGACCCAGCTTAGCCGCGGGAGTAAAAAAAGCTGTGCCCTGTTGATTCCATCACGGGAGCAGGTATGTAAAGAGGTTCATGACAGGTTTTTTAATCAAGAACCCGCGCCGCATTGACGGCTTTTAATTTTCATAATATATAGACGATGTCCTTGAAGAGATTCATTAGTGAATCCAGTTGACATTATTTTAGGGCTAGTCCATATAACTGACAAAATTCGGGCATGACGTGAGCATTTTTAAGACTGACCGGGGTTCCGCTCCGTAGATAAATTATTGTAAAAGCTGCATCTTTTTTTCGGAAACGAAGACAAAGAGGCGGCCTTTTATGCTTTGCAACAATGGGGTGTCGCCGATTCGAGCCCGCGATCGGACAGACCCGTAGAGGAAAACGAAGGACTTAAAATACCATGAGCGCCGCAAAAACAAAAAAACCCTCCAACAAAGCCCCCAAAAACCTGAAGCCTATCAAGATCGCCAAGCATGTGCCGATCCAGCGTCACGCAACACCCGCTAACAGCGTTGAGAGCTTTACAGGCCGCAAGCGCATCCGCCGCTCCTTCGGCCGCATCGAAGAAGTCGCCCAGATGCCGAACCTGATCGAGGTTCAGCGCAACTCCTACGAACAATTCCTGCAGATGAACATCCCGGCTACCGAGCGCGCCAGCCGGGGCCTTGAGGAAGTGTTCTCTTCTGTATTCCCGATCAAGGACTTCGCCGACAAGGCCGAAATCGATTTCGTTCGTTATGAACTCGAAGAGCCTAAATATGACGTCGAGGAATGCCAGCAGCGCGGCATGACCTATGCGGCGCCGCTCCGCGTCACGCTCCGCCTCTCGGTTTTCGATATTGATGAAGATTCAGGCCTGCGCTCGATCCGCGACATCAAAGAACAGGATGTCTACATGGTCGATATGCCGCTGATGACCAACAACGGAACGTTCATTGTAAACGGTACGGAGCGTGTCATTGTATCGCAGATGCACCGCAGCCCCGGCGTTTTCTTTGACCATGACGGTGGCAAGACGCACGCTTCGGGTAAATATCTTTTCGCTGCCCGCGTCATTCCTTACCGCGGTTCCTGGCTTGATTTCGAATTCGATGCGAAAGACCATATGTATGTCCGTATCGACCGCCGCCGTAAACTGCCCGTAACCACGATGCTGCGCGCGCTGGATTCTTCCCAGACCGCCGCCTACCGCATCAAGCAGGAAGACAAGGGCAAGGATATCGATACGCTGATGGTTCAGGGTATGACGAATGAGGAAATCCTCAGCACGTTCTACAAGACCATCCCCTATAAGAAAGACAAAAAAGGCTGGAAGACGGACTTCGACGCGCAGCGCTTCCGCGGCGTTAAAATGACGTATGACCTGATCGATGCCAAGACCGGCAAGGTCGTGGCCGAAGAGGGCGCCAAGATCACCCCGCGCAAGGCGCGTGAACTCGGCGAAAGCGGCCTGAAGGAAATTCTCGTTCAGGACGAACAACTGATTGCCCAGTACCTCGCGGTCGACATCATCGAGCCGAAAACCGGCCAGGTTATTTATGAAGCCGGCCACGAAATCTCGAAGGACGACCTCGCGAAACTTGAAAGCCTCAAGGTTGACGAAGTGCCGGTCCTCGCGATCGACCACCTCAATATCGGCCCCTATGTCCGTAACACGATGCTGATCGACAAGTGCGATACGCGTGAAGAGGCCTTGATCGACATCTACCGCGTGATGCGCCCCGGCGAACCGCCGACGGTTGAATCCGCTGAGACCCTGTTCAACTCACTGTTCTTCGACGCCGAGCGTTATGACCTTTCGCCTGTCGGCCGCGTGAAAATGAACGGCCGCCTGGACCTGAAAGCCAGCGACCAGTTCCGTGTCCTGTCGAAAGACGACATCCTCGCGATCCTGCGCTACCTTCATGACCTGAAGGATGGCCGCGGCGAAATCGACGACATCGACAACCTCGGTAACCGCCGCGTTCGTTCCGTCGGCGAGCTGATGGAAAACCAGATCCGTATCGGTCTGCTCCGCATGGAGCGCGCGATCCGCGAGCGTATGAGCTCTGTTGATATCGACACATTCATGCCGCACGACCTGATCAATTCGAAACCCGCGCAGGCGGCTGTTCGCGAGTTCTTCGGCTCCTCGCAGCTTTCGCAGTTCATGGACCAGACGAACCCGCTCTCTGAAATCACTCACAAGCGCCGGCTTTCGGCTCTTGGACCGGGCGGTCTGACCCGCGAGCGCGCAGGCTTCGAAGTCCGCGACGTTCACCCGACACATTATGGCCGTATCTGCCCGATCGAAACACCGGAAGGTCCGAACATCGGTCTGATCAACTCGCTGGCTACATTCGCCCGGGTTAACCAGTACGGCTTCATTGAATCTCCTTACCGCAAAGTTGTTGGCGGCAAAGTCTCGGCTGAAGTCATTTACATGTCGGCCATGGAAGAAGCGAAATACACGATCGCCCAGGCCAACGCCGAACTCGACAAGTCAGGCAAGTTCGTCTCCGACCTCGTTCAGTGCCGCAAGGGCGGTGAAAACCTGATCGCGCCGGTCGACCAGATCGAATATGCCGACGTCTCGCCGAAGCAGATCGTCTCCGTCGCCGCATCGCTGATCCCGTTCCTCGAGAACGACGACGCGAACCGCGCGCTGATGGGCTCGAACATGCAACGCCAGGCCGTGCCGTTGCTGCGCTCCGATGCGCCGCTGGTGGGTACAGGCATGGAAGCCACCGTCGCCCGCGACTCCGGCGCTGCCGTTTCGGCCAAGCGCTCCGGTGTTGTAACGAAAGTGGACGCCACGCGTATCGTTGTTCAGGCTTCGGAATCTTTCTCTGAAGGTGAGCCGGTTGTCGACATTTACAAACTGTCGAAATTCCAGCGCTCGAACCAGAACACCTGCATCCTGCAAAAACCGCTCGTCAAAGTGAACGACAAGGTCCGCGCCGGCGACATCATCGCCGACGGCCCCTCGACGCAGCTTGGCGAACTCGCCCTCGGTCGTAACGTGCTCGTCGCGTTCATGCCCTGGAACGGTTACAACTTCGAAGACTCGATCCTCGTTTCCGAGCGCATCGTTTCGGACGACATCTTCACCTCGATCCACATCGAGGAATTCGAAGTCATGGCGCGCGACACGAAACTCGGCACCGAAGAGATCACGCGCGACATCCCGAACGTCGGTGAAGAAGCGCTGAAACACCTCGACGAAGCCGGTATCGTTCACATCGGCGCCGAAGTCGGCCCCGGCGACATTCTCGTCGGTAAAGTGACACCAAAAGGCGAAAGCCCGATGACGCCTGAGGAAAAACTCCTCCGCGCGATCTTCGGCGAAAAAGCCGCAGACGTAAAAGACACCTCGCTCCGCTTGCCTCCGGGCGCGCAGGGAACGATCGTCGAAGTCCGCGTCTTCAACCGCCGTGGTATCGATAAAGACGCCCGTGCTCTGTCCATTGAGCAACAGGAGATCGAACGCCTCGCAAAAGACCGCGACGACGAGCGTAAAATCCTGGAAGACGGCTTCTATGGCCGCCTCAGCGATATCCTCGTCGGCCAGACGGTTTCCGCTGCCTCGAAAGACGCGAAAATCAAGAAGGGCACGAAGCTGAAAGTTTCGGACCTCGAAGAGACCAAGCGTGGCCTGTGGCGCGAAATCGTCATCGATCACGAGAAGCGCATGACGGAAATCGAAGCCATGTCGAAGACATTCGACGAAGCTGTCGACAACCTGAAAGAGCGTTTCGAGAACAAGGTCGAAAAACTCCAGCGCGGCGACGAATTGCCGCCCGGCGTGATGAAGATGGTCAAAGTCTTCGTGGCCGTTAAGCGCAAGACCCAGCCCGGCGACAAAATGGCCGGACGTCACGGCAACAAGGGCGTGGTTTCTAAAATCATGCCTTCCGAGGACATGCCTTACCTGGAAGACGGCACGCCCGTCGACCTCGTGCTCAACCCGCTCGGCGTTCCTTCGCGTATGAACGTCGGTCAGATTCTCGAGACGCACCTTGGATGGGCTTCGGCCAACCTCGGTCGCCAGATCGGTGAAATGATCGACAGCTTCGCGAACAAGAAAAAGCCCGCCGAAGGCGAATCCAAAAAGCTCCACGGTAAACTGAAAGAAGTTTACGGCGAGCGCGAGTACAAGGAAAAAGTCACGAAGCTGGATGAAAACCAGGTTCTTGAGATGGCGAACAACCTGCGCGGCGGTATCCCGATGGCAACACCGGTATTCGACGGCGCACAGGAAAGCGACATCACTGAACTGCTCGGCAAGGCGGGTCTCGCCACGTCGGGCCAGGTGACGCTGATCGACGGCCGTACGGGAGAGAAATTCTTCCGCCAGGTCACCGTCGGTTACATGTACATGCTGAAGCTGCACCACCTTGTCGACGACAAGATCCACGCACGCTCCATCGGACCTTACTCACTCGTTACGCAGCAGCCTCTCGGCGGTAAAGCCCAGTTCGGCGGCCAGCGTTTCGGAGAGATGGAAGTCTGGGCGCTGCAGGCTTACGGCGCGGCTTACACGCTGCAGGAACTGCTGACCGTCAAGTCCGACGACGTGGCGGGCCGCTCGAAAGTCTACGAAGCGATCGTTCGCGGCGAAGACAATTTCGAAATCGGTATCCCGGAATCCTTCAACGTTCTCGTCAAAGAACTGAAGGCGCTCGGACTGAACGTCGATATGAAACAGAGCAGCAGCTCATAATAAGAAGATTGAGATAAAAGGAAGACGACCATGAATGAACTGATGAACCTCTTCGGCACCCCAACGGGTCCGCAATCATTCGACAGCATCCGCATCTCGATCGCGAGCCCGGAGCAGATCCGCAGCTGGTCTTTCGGCGAAGTGAAAAAGCCGGAAACGATCAACTACCGCACGTTCAAGCCGGAAAAAGACGGCCTGTTCTGCGCGCGTATCTTCGGACCGATCAAGGACTATGAATGTCTGTGCGGCAAGTACAAGCGTATGAAGTACAAAGGCATCATCTGCGAAAAGTGCGGCGTTGAAGTCACGCTGACCAAGGTGCGCCGCGAGCGCATGGGCCATATCGACCTGGCATCGCCTGTTGCCCACATCTGGTTCCTGAAATCGCTACCCTCGCGTATCGGCCTCATCATCGATATGACGCTGAAAGAGCTCGAGCGCGTTTTGTACTTCGAAAATTTCGTCGTCATCGAGCCGGGCATGACCTCGCTCAAGACGTTCCAGCTCCTGAACGAAGAAGAATATTATGCCGCGCAGGATGAGTTCGGCGAAGGCACGTTCGAAGCCGGCATCGGCGCCGAAGCCCTCAAGAAAATCCTGATGGCGATCGATCTCGAAGCTGAAAAAGTCAAGGCGCAGGAAGATCTGCGCGATACGAACAGTGAAGCCAAGCGCAAGAAACTCGTCAAGCGCCTGAAATTGATCGAATCCTTTATTACATCCGGTGCACGTCCCGAATGGATGATCCTGGACATCGTTCCGGTTCTTCCGCCCGAATTGCGCCCACTGGTTCCGCTGGATGGCGGACGTTTCGCAACGTCGGATCTGAACGATCTGTACCGCCGCGTTATCAACCGTAACAACCGTCTGAAGCGTCTGATTGAACTCCGCGCTCCTGACATTATCGTGCGTAACGAAAAACGCATGCTGCAGGAATCCGTTGACGCCTTGTTCGACAACGGCCGCCGCGGCCGCGTCATCACCGGCGCCAACAAGCGCCCGTTGAAATCGCTCTCTGATATGCTGAAAGGCAAGCAGGGCCGTTTCCGTCAGAACCTCCTCGGTAAACGCGTCGACTATTCCGGTCGTTCGGTTATCGTCGTCGGTCCTGAACTGAAGCTGCACCAGTGCGGTATCCCGAAGAAAATGGCGCTCGAGCTGTTCAAGCCCTTCATCTACCACAAGCTGGAAATGTACGGCCTGGCCTCAACGGTCAAGGCGTCCAAGCGCATGGTGGAAAAAGAACGTCCTGAAGTCTGGGATATTCTTGAAGAAGTCATCCGCGAACACCCGGTCATGCTGAACCGCGCACCGACACTGCACCGCCTCGGCATCCAGGCGTTCGAACCTGTCCTGATTGAAGGCAAGGCGATCCAGCTTCACCCGCTGGTCTGCACGGCGTTCAACGCGGACTTCGACGGCGACCAGATGGCCGTCCACGTTCCGCTCAGCATCGAAGCGCAGCTGGAAAGCCGCGTTCTGATGATGGCGACGAACAACATCCTTTCACCCGCGAACGGAAAACCGATTATCGTTCCGACGCAGGACATCATTCTCGGCCTTTACTACCTGTCGATTGCACTCGACAAGCAAAAGGGCGAGGGCATGATTTTCCGTGGGTCTGGTGAAATCCATCACGCGCTCACGGAAGGTGTTCTTTCGCTGCACGCCAAGATCAAATGCCGTTACCACACGGTTGATGATAAAGGCGAGCCGATCACACTGATCGTTGAATCGACACCGGGCCGGATCATCATGTCCGACCTCCTGCCGCGTAACAAAAACGTACCGTTCAGCGCGCTGAACACGGTTTTGACCAAAAAAGAAATCACGAACCTCATCGACACGATCTATCGCCATTGCGGTCAGAAAGAAACGGTCATTTTCTGCGACCGCATGATGAAGCTCGGCTTCCGTTATGCCTGCATCGCCGGCATTTCATTCGGTAAAGATGACCTGATCATCCCCGAAGCGAAAGAAAAGCTCGTGGAATCCGCTTACCAGAAAGTGAAAGAGTTCGAACAGCAGTACCAGGACGGACTCATCACCAAAGGTGAAAAATACAACAAGGTTGTCGACATCTGGTCGAAATGCACCGACGACGTGGCTGACGCCATGATGAAGGGCATCTCGGATATCTCGAGCGGCAACCTGAATTCGGTTTACATGATGGCGCACTCGGGCGCGCGGGGTTCCGCAGCCCAGATCCGCCAGCTCGCGGGTATGCGCGGCCTGATGGCCAAGCCGTCCGGCGAGATCATCGAAACGCCGATCATCTCGAACTTTAAAGAAGGTCTCTCGGTTCTCGAATACTTCAACTCGACGCACGGCGCTCGTAAGGGTCTTGCCGACACGGCGCTGAAGACCGCGAACTCGGGTTACCTGACGCGTCGTCTGGTTGATGTTGCACAAGACGCGATCATCACGCAGGAAGACTGCAAGACGAAAAACGGCGTCACCATCGGCCCCGTCATGAGCGGTGCAGATATCATCGTCACCTTGTCCGAGCGTATTCTCGGCAGGACTGCCGCTATCGACGTGCCGAACCCGCTGACGGGCAAAGCCATCGTCAAGGCAGGCCAGCTGATCGATGAAGTTGGCGCAGAGCAGATCGAAACTGCTGGTGTCGATGAAGTCAAAGTCCGTTCGGTTCTCACCTGCGAAGGCGACAACCACGGGATTTGCGGCAAATGCTATGGCCGCGACCTCGCACGCGGTACGTCGGTCAATATCGGTGAAGCGATCGGCGTTATGGCCGCTCAGTCCATCGGTGAACCCGGCACGCAGCTCACGATGCGTACATTCCACATCGGCGGCGCCGCGCAAAGAGGCGCCGAACGCTCCAGCGTGGAAGCCAACATCGAATCGACTGCTGAAATCCGTAACAAAAACATCGTCAAGAACTCGGAAGGCGTGCCTATCGTCATGGGCCGCAACACCGAGATCATCCTGAAGGACAAAAAAGGCGCAGAAAAAGCCGCGCACCGTATTCCGTACGGCGCGAAGCTGACCATCGAAGATGGCGCGAAGGTAAAACCCGGTCAGAAAATGGCCGAGTGGGATCCTTACACCCTTCCGGTCCTGACGGAAAAAGACGGCGTTGCGCATTTCTTCGACCTCGTCGAAGGCGTTTCGGTCACCGAACAGATGGACGAAGCCACCGGTATTTCGAACAAGAAAGTCATCGACTGGCGTTCGCAGCCCAAGGGCAGCGACCTCAAGCCGAGAATTTCCCTGCTCGACAAAAAGGGCAAGATCATCACGCTGCCAAACGGCCTGCCTGCGAACTACTACCTGCCCGTCGACACCATTCTCTCGGTCGAGAACGGACAGGACGTCAAGGCTGGCGACATCATCGGCCGTATCCCGCGTGAATCTTCGAAAACACGCGACATCACGGGCGGTCTGCCGCGCGTGGCCGAGCTGTTCGAAGCGCGCCGTCCGAAAGACTTCGCTGTTATCTCCGACATCGACGGTTACGTTGAATTCGGCAAGGACTACAAGTCCAAGCGCCGCATCATCGTCAAGCCGTCGGCTGCCGGTGAAGAGCCGCGCGAATACCTGATCCCGAAAGGCCGCCACCTGGCGGTCCACGAGGGCGACTTCGTCCGCAAGGGCGACGCCATCCTCGACGGCGCGATGGTTCCGCACGACATTCTGGATGTTCTCGGCGTCGAGGCGCTCGCGGATTATCTCATCAACGAGATCCAGGACGTTTATCGTCTCCAGGGCGTTAAGATCAACGACAAGCACATCGAGGTGATCGTTCGCCAGATGATGCAGAAGATCGAAGTCCAGACAGTCGGCGACTCCACATATCTCGTGGGCGAGCACATTGACCGCGAGGAATTCGACCAGGCGGTTCGCCAGTTCAAGGCAGACGGTAAACGTCCGCCCGCCGGCAAGCCCGTGCTGCAGGGTATTACGAAAGCGTCTCTGCAGACGCGCTCGTTCATCTCTGCCGCATCCTTCCAGGAAACCACGCGCGTTCTTACCGAAGCCGCGGTTCAGGGCAAGATGGACCGTCTGTCGGGTCTCAAGGAAAACGTTATCGTCGGTCGTCTTATTCCGGCCGGTACGGGCGCTTACGTCAACACGCTCAAGCGCGTTGCCGCCGAGCGCGATCGCGTTGCTCTCGATGCACAGAAAGCCGCACAGGCTGCTGCTGTCGCCAATGGCGAAGTGGCCGTCGTCGCGCCGCCTGCCGCAGAGGAAGAAGCCAACGACAAGCCGCGTCGCCGCAAGGAAGCCGCCGCTTAATCAGGCAAAACAAATTGAAAAAGGGCCCCCATTCATTTGAAAGGCGGGCCCTTTTTTGTGTCTTTATTTAGCAGCCTGTCTGCTTTAAACTTTCGCGTGCAAGCATAAAAAAGGGGATATAAGCATGGAAGCGTTTTTCATTATCGTTGCCGTTCTGGGCCTTGTTCTTGTTTTCAAGGGCGTCAAACAGGTGCCGCAGGGCATGCAATTCACGGTCGAGCGCTTTGGCCGTTACATCAAGACATTATCTCCCGGCCTCAATTTCATTTTTCCAATCGTCGATGCCGTAGGCGCGCGCATGAGCATGATGGAAACGGTTCTCGACGTGCCATCGCAGGAAGTCATCACCAAGGACAACGCGCTTGTGAAAGTCGACGGCGTTGTGTTCTTCCAGGTGATCGATGCCGCCAAAGCCGCGTACGAAGTCCGCGATCTCGAAAACGCGATTTTGAATTTGACGATGACGAACCTCCGGACCGTGATGGGCTCTATGTCGCTCGACGATCTCCTCTCCGAGCGCGACCAGATCAACGCGCGCCTTTTGAAAATCGTCGATGACGCAACCGCGCCGTGGGGCATCAAGGTTGTTCGTATTGAAATTAAAGACATCTCGCCGCCGCGCGATCTCGTTGATTCCATGGCCCGCCAGATGAAAGCCGAGCGCGATAAACGCGCGACGGTTCTCGAAGCATCAGGCGCGCGCGAATCCGCCATTCTCCGTGCGGAAGGTGAAAAGCAGGCCGCCGTTCTCGAAGCCGAAGGCCGCAAGGAAGCTGCGTTCCGTGATGCCGAAGCGCGCGAACGTGCTGCCGAAGCCGAAGCCCGCGCGACCACGATGGTCTCTGAAGCCATCTCCAAAGGCGATGTGAATGCCATCAATTATTTCGTCGCGCAAAAATATGTCGAGGCACTGACGGCCTTCGCTAATTCATCGAACCAGAAAACCATCTTCATGCCGCTGGAATCGAGCGGCATCATGGGTTCAATTGCCGGCATCACCGACCTTGTGAATGAAGCACGGAAAGGCGCCGTGAAATGATTCAATTTCTGAATACTATTGATTACTGGCACTGGCTTGTTCTCGGCGCGGCGCTGATCGTTCTCGAAATTTTCGTGCCGAGCGCGATTTTTCTCTGGCCCGGCCTTGCGGCAATTGTCGTCGGCATTCTCGATTATGTGGTACCGGGAATTTCAGGTCCGGTGCTTATGCTGACATGGGCGGGGCTCTCGCTTGTGATGGCGGCGGGCTGGCAGGCCTATAAGAAAAATAAAAAAGACGATACGCCAAAGTCGACAATCAACCGCCGCGGCGAACAATATGTCGGTCGTCATTTCACGCTGGCCTCGGATATCGTCAACGGCAACGGCGAGCTTTATGTCGATGACACGCGCTGGAAAGTGGTCTCGGCCCAGGATATTCCGGCGGGGCGCAAGGTGAAGGTCACGGCGGTTGAAAATACCTCCCTCCGGGTCGAGGAAGCCGCATAAAAAAACCGTCCAGATTTTTTAAAGACTCTGGTTGCAATCAAAAAAACACACATGCTATCAATTGTCATAGAGTAAATTTGTAGAGTCACTTAAAAAGGAAAAAACATGTCATCCAGACGGGATAACGCTAAACAAAGTCTCAATGTAATCATCGGTGAATTCAACCAAGTTAATGGCGGACCTTTGCGTGACGCGTTAATGATATTGGCTCTTCACCCTGGTGAAAATCCACATTTTCTTGTCGGTTTGGAAAGGGCCCTTACAGAGGAAGAGCGTGGAGCCTTGCCTACGGTTTGCGAAGGATTTGAAGTCAAATATGATTAATTTTACATAATTAATAAATTCGGGTGCGACCGGCGGGTTTTTGGGCGGCGGAGCAGGGACTTTTAACCCAGGATTTCCGCCATTTTTCCCTCTCATAACGATTAATTAATAATTCCTTGACCCGGCCCCGCCTTTTCCCTATATTCCGCCGCAATTGAATGGATGGGCTGGCCGTAGGCCGTTAGTTTAGGCTTAAACGCAGCTCGTTGGGTTTCCCTGAAAAACCTTGTGCCAGTAAGGGAAATGCAACATCCGAACAAGCGGTTTTGATCTCTCGTTAGCGCGAATCGAAACCTGCCGGATGCTCTGTGGAAGACATGGATTTTATTGACTCATCCCTGTAATCCGCGCTAAATGCCCCCATCCAAAACAGAATTTGCCCTGGACCAATGTAGCCGGGGCCCGGTTGTTTGAGACTTTTTTTATTTTTTAAAGGGAATTTTTAATGCCGACAATTCAACAGCTCATCCGTAAGCCGCGCCTGAAAGCGGAAAACAGGAAAAAGAACCGCGCGCTGAAAAGCAACCCGCAACGCCGCGGCGTTTGCACACGCGTTTATACAACGACACCGAAAAAGCCGAACTCGGCGCTTCGTAAGGTCGCGAAGGTTCGCCTGACCACCGGCATGGAAGTGATCTGCTACATTCCCGGCGAAGGCCACAACCTGCAGGAACACTCCGTCGTCATGGTGCGCGGCGGTCGTATTAAAGACCTTCCCGGCGTTCGTTACACCATCATCCGCGGCACGCTCGACACCCAGGGTGTCAAAGACCGTAAACAATCCCGTTCCCGCTACGGCGCGAAACGCCCCAAATAATCAGGAGAAAACATGTCACGTCGTCACAAGGCAGATAAACGCGAAATTCTTCCCGATCCGAAATTCGGAGATCTCGTACTTTCCAAATTCATCAATTGCGTCATGACGCGCGGTAAAAAATCCGTGGCGGAACGCATTGTTTACGGCGCGCTCGAAATCATCGAGAAGAAAGCCGCAAACCAGAATTTCGAAGGCGAAATCGAAGCGGAAGGTGCAAGCAAGGGCATGATGGTTTTTCACCGTGCCCTTAAACGTATCAAGCCGAAACTGGAAGTACGTTCACGCCGCGTCGGCGGTGCGACCTACCAGGTTCCAGTTGAAGTCCGTCATGACCGCGGCGTTGCGCTTGCAATCCGCTGGATCATCGAAGGCGCCAACAGCCGTTCGGAAAAAACAATGACCGAGCGTCTTGCTTCGGAAATTCTGGATGCTGCCAACGACCGCGGCAACGCGATCAAGAAGCGCGACGACACCCACAAAATGGCCGAAGCCAACAAAGCTTTCGCGCACTACCGCTGGTAATCAAGAGAGAACAAGGAACACATTATAATGTCACGCGCCCATCCAATCGATCAGTACCGTAACTTCGGCATCATGGCGCACATCGACGCCGGTAAAACGACAACGACCGAGCGTGTTCTGTATTACACAGGCAAGTCGCACAAGATCGGCGAAGTGCATGACGGCGCGGCGACCATGGACTGGATGGAGCAGGAACAGGAGCGCGGCATCACGATTACCTCCGCTGCGACAACAACCTTCTGGAAGGGCCCCGAGCACGGCACGCACCCCGGCGAAATGTTCCGTATGAACATCATCGACACACCCGGCCACGTTGACTTCACGATTGAAGTCGAGCGTTCGCTTCGCGTTCTCGACGGCGCTGTCTGCCTTCTCGATGGCAACCAGGGCGTTGAGCCGCAGACCGAAACCGTCTGGCGCCAGGGCGACAAATACAAAGTTCCGCGTATCATCTTCGCGAACAAAATGGATAAAATCGGCGCAGACTTTTATGACTGCATCGACTCCGTCAAAAAGCGCCTCGGCTTCGACCCGGCTGTTCTGACACTTCCCATCGGCATTGAATCTGATTTCGTCGGCATCGTCGACCTGATCACGATGAAAGCCACGATCTGGGATTCGGACACGCTCGGCGCAACGTTCCAGATTAAAGACATTCCCGCTGACCTGGTTGATAAAGCCAAGGAATACCGTGAGAAGCTGATCGAGAAGGCCGTCGAAATGGACGATGCCGCGATGGAAGCGTACCTGAACGGCAAGGAGCCGGACATCGCGATGCTGAAAAAATGTATCCGCAAAGGCACGATCGCTTTCAAACTCGTTCCGATGATGTGCGGCTCGGCGTTCAAGAACAAAGGCGTTCAGCCGATGCTTGACGCCGTCGTTGACTTCCTGCCCTCACCATTGGATGTCGGCGCCGTTCACGGCAAAAAAGTCGACAGCGATGAAGATGACAGCCGTCCGTGCTCTGAAGAAGCGCCGTTCTCCGGTCTCGCATTCAAGATCATGAACGACCCGTTCGTCGGCTCGCTGACCTTCGTTCGCATCTACTCGGGTAAGTTAGAAGCTGGTTCTTACGTCATCAACTCTGTAAAAGAGAAAAAAGAGCGTATTGGTCGTATGCTCCTGATGCACGCCAACAACCGCGAAGAGATCAAACAGGCGGAAGCCGGTGACATCGTTGCGCTGGTCGGTCTTAAAGACACGACCACCGGCGACACGCTGTGCGACCCGGACAAGCCGATCGTTCTCGAGCGCATGGAATTCCCTGATCCCGTTATCGAGATCGCCGTCGAGCCGAAAACAAAGGCCGACCAGGAGAAAATGGGTATCGCCCTGCAGCGTCTTGCCTCTGAAGATCCATCCTTCCGCGTTTCGGTCGATCATGAATCCGGCCAGACGATCATGAAAGGCATGGGCGAACTGCACCTCGACATTCTCGTCGACCGCATGAAGCGCGAATTCAAGGTCGAAGCGAATATCGGCGCGCCGCAGGTTGCTTACCGTGAAACGATCACGAAAAAAGCCGAACTCACCTACACGCACAAAAAACAGACCGGCGGTTCCGGTCAGTTCGCGAAAATGACGGTGGTGTTCGAACCGAATGAGCCCGGCAAAGGCTATGAATTCATCAACGACATCGTTGGCGGTGCCATTCCGAAAGAATACATCCCAGGCGTTGAAAAAGGCCTGAACATCGCCAAGGAAACAGGCATCATCGCCGGCTTCCCGGTTGTCGATTTCAAAGTAAGCCTGATTGACGGTTCGTACCACGACGTCGACTCCTCGGCGCTGGCATTCGAAATCGCCGCCAAAGCCGCATTCAAGGAATGCGTTGCCAAGGCCGGTCCGCAATTGCTCGAGCCGATGATGAAAGTCGAAGTCGTAACGCCTGAAGAATATATGGGCGACGTCATCGGCGACTTGAACTCGCGCCGCGGCCAGATCAACAACATGGAAGATCGCGGTAACGCGAAAGTGGTAACGGCTCTCGTTCCGCTGGCTTCGATGTTCGGTTACATCAATACGCTGCGCTCGATGTCGCAAGGCCGCGCGCAATACACGATGCAATTCGACCACTACGCCGCTGTTCCGGCGAACGTGGCCGAAGAAGTTAAAGCGAAACTCGCTGGTTAAGAATTTTTGAAAACGATTTAAAGAAGGAGCACTAAAAATGTCTAAAGAGAAATTCGAGCGCAACAAGCCGCACGTAAACATTGGCACGATCGGCCACGTCGACCACGGCAAGACGACCTTGACCGCGGCGATGACGAAGCTGTTTTCGAAAAACT
>Ga0138256_10001953_pt1 | contig 22171 bp, 22 predicted proteins | sample KNB2016incub_MG_FD_105486 | JGI IMG/M metagenome (GOLD analysis project Ga0138256, IMG submission 105486) | Active sludge microbial communities from wastewater in Klosterneuburg, Austria - KNB2014incub_MG | ecosystem: Engineered > WWTP > Activated sludge > Unclassified | place: Austria... | reverse complement strand
GCTCGAAGCGTCCGGCACGATCGAGGCGATGGAGGTCGACGTGGCGGCCGAGATCGGCGGCCGCGTCGTGGCGGTCGAGGTCGAGGAGGGCGACGAGGTCGCGGCGGGCGATGTCGTCGTTCGCCTCGACACGGCCCTGCTCGACGCGCAGCGCGCGCAGGCGCAGCTGGCGGTCGATGTCGCCAAGGACGCCGTCGCGGCCACCGCGGCGCAGGCGCGCACCGGCGCCGGCTCGACCAACGCGCCGGTGGCGTCGACGACAGGGTCCACCGCCCGCCAGGCTGCCGCCGCCGAGGCCGCGCTCGCGATCCTTGATGTCCAGCTCGACAAGCTCACGCTCCGCGCACCGATCACCGGCGTCGTCCTCGCCCGCGCGATCCAGCCCGGCGAGGTCGCGCTGCCCGGGGCGCCGCTCCTCGTCATCGGCCGGACGGACGACCTGACGATCACGGTGTACGTCGCCGAGGACCGCTACGGCCGGATCGACCTCGGGGAGAAGGCCGAGCTGCGGGTCGACGCCTTCCCGACCCAGACGTTCGACGCGCGCGTCGTCCACATCGACGAGACCGCGCAGTTCACGCCGCGCAACGTACAGACCGCCGCCGGAAGGCGCAGCACGGTCTACGGCGTCCGGCTGCGCGTGGACAACAAGCGCGACCGGCTCAAGCCGGGCATGCCGGCCGACGTCACGTTCGACGAATCGTCCGAGTGACCCGCCGTTGACCGTGATCGCGGCCACGGCACCGCTCATCGAAGCCGACGGCCTGCACAAGTCGTTCGGCGACACCGCGGCCGTCCGCGGCGTGAGCCTGACCGTCCGTCCCGGCGAGGCATACGGGCTCGTCGGCGCGGACGGCGCCGGCAAGACCACGCTCATGCGCCTCCTGGTCGGCGCGCTCCGCATGGACGCCGGCCATGCCCGCATCGACGGCCACGACGTGGTTACGGACACGGAGCGCGCGCGGAGCCGGCTGGGCTACCTGGCCCAGCGTTTCAGCATGTACGGCGATCTGACCGTGGCCGAGAACGTGCGCTTTTTCGGCGCATCGCGCGGTGTGGCGGGCGACGAGCTGGCGCGCCGGAGCACGTACCTCCTCCACTTCGTCGGCCTCGCGGGCGTCGAAGACCGCCTGGCAGGCGTGCTTTCGGGGGGCATGAAGCAGAAGCTCGGCCTGGCGTGCGCGCTGCTCCACGAGCCGCGCGTCGTGCTGCTCGACGAGCCGACGGGCGGGCTCGACCCGCTGACGCGGCAGGACTTCTGGCAGCTGATCATCCGCCTGCTGGCCGACGGCGTGGCGGTCCTCGTCAGCACGCCGTACATGGACGAGGCGGTCCGCTGCACCCGGCTCGGCTTCCTGCACGAGGGCAGGGTCCTGCGCGAGGGCTCGCCGCGCGAGCTGACGGCGCCGTTGGACGGCCGCATCCTCGAGCTCGTGGCGGCGCCGCGGCGGACGGTGCAGGCGGTCGTTCGGGCGGACCCGGACGTCGAGGACGTCGCGGCCTTCGGCGAGCGCTACCACGTGCGGGTGCGCGCAGCCGCCGGCCCGCTGGAGCGCCTGCCGCGCGCCCTTGCCGCAGCGGGTGCGTCCTTCACCGCGCTGCGTACCATCGCCCCGACGCTCGAGGACGCGTTCATCGCGCTGCTGGCGGAAGGCAGGTCGGATCGACGACACGGGATCGAACTGTGACAGCCGAGCCGGTGATCGCCGTCGAAGGGCTCGTCAAGCGCTTCGGCGCGTTCACGGCCGTCGACGGCGTCTCGTTCACGGTCGGCCGCGGCGAGGTCGTCGGCTACCTCGGTCCGAACGGCTGCGGCAAGACGACGACGATCCGGATCCTCCTCGGCCTGCTGCGCCCGACCGCCGGTTCCGCGTCGGTGCTGGGGTTCGACGTCCAGCGCGACGCCGAGCGGATCCGACCGAACGTGGGCTACATGAGCCAGCGCTTCGCGCTCTACGAAGAGTTGACTGTGGCGGAAAACCTGGCCTTCTATGCCGGGTTGTATGGGCGGGAGCGGCACGACGTGGCCGAGCGGGTCGGGGTGGCGGATCGACTCGACGTGCGAGCCGGCGCGCTTTCCGGCGGCTGGCGGCAGCGGCTGGCGCTCGGCATCGCGCTGGTCCACAACCCTCCGCTCCTGTTCCTCGACGAGCCGACGTCAGGCGTCGATCCCGAAGCGCGGCGCGCGTTCTGGGACATCATCTACGACCTGGCGGCGGAGGGCACGACGGTCTTCGTCAGCACGCACTACATGGACGAGGCCGAGCACTGCCACCGCCTGGGGATCATGAACGCCGGCCGGCTGCTGGCGCTCGACGCGCCGCACGTCCTGAAGGCGACAAGGGTCGCCGGACCGGCGTGGGACGTGAGCGCCGAGCCGCTCCTGCCGCTGCTCGAAGCGCTCGGCCGAATCGAGGGCGTGGCCAACGTCAGCCTGCTGGGCGACCATGCGCACGCGGTGACACGGCAGGGCGCGCACGACGCGGCGTCGCTGCGGGCGGCGCTCGCCGGCGTCGGATTCGGCGACGTCGTCGTGCGGGAGGCGGAGGTGACGTTGGAGGATGTGTTCACGGCGTTGGCGGGGCGGGGGGTGTAGGGGCGATGCATGCATCGCCCCTACCGGTCGACCTCGCCCATCACCGGGTCAAGGCTCGCCACCGCCGTCACCAGATCCGCCACCTGACGCCCGAGGACCATCGTCTCCAGCGCCTGCAGGTTTACGAAGCTCGGCGAGCGCATGTGGACCCGCCACGGCTTGGCCGTGCCGTCGCTGACGACGTACATCCCCATCTCGCCCCGCGGCGCCTCCACGGCGGCGTAGGCCTCGCCGGCCGGGGGGCGGAAGCCCTCCGTCCAGAGCTTGAAGTGGTGGATCACGGCCTCCATGCTGGTGGCCAGCTCGTGCTTCGGCGGCGGCGCGACCTTGCGGTCGGCGGTGACGTAGGGGCCGTTCGGCAGCCTCGATAGCGCCTGGCGGGCGATCTTCACGCTCTCGCGCATCTCGGCGATCCGCAGCAGGTAACGCGCATACGCATCGCCCTCCGTGCGTACGGGTACGTCGAAGTCGTAGTCCTCGTAGCCGCAGTACGGCGCGCACTTGCGCAGGTCGTATGCCACGCCGGTGGCGCGCAGGATGTGCGCGCCGGTGCCAAGGGCGAGGGCGTCGGCGGCCGAGATGACGGCCACGCCGACGGTGCGGTCCTTCCAGAAGACGTTGTTCGTCAGCAGCCGCTCGTAGCCGTCGATGGCCGCGGGCAGGCGGTCGAGGATGTCCGTCACGGCCGCCTCGAACTCGACCGGCAGGTCGGACGACAGGCCGCCGGGACGAATGTAGATCGGGAACATCCGCGCCCCGCCTACGAGCTCCATGATGTCCAGGATCGCCTCGCGCTCGCGGAACGTGTACATGACGGCGCTCGAGGCGCCGAGGTCGAGGCCGTGGATGCCGACGAACACGAGGTGGCTCGCGATCCGGTCCAGCTCCGCCAGGATCACGCGGATCACGGTCGCACGCTCTGGCACGTCCACGCCGAGCAACTTCTCGACGGCCAGCACATACGCCAGGCTGTTGTGGATCGGCGAGAGGTAGCCCATCCGCGGCGCCAGCGTCATCCCCTTGACGTAGGTCTTGGCCTCGAACGTCTTCTCGATCCCGGTGTGCAGGAAACCGATGTCCGGATCCGCCGAGACGACGATCTCGCCGTCCAGCCGGATGACGACGCGCAGGACGCCGTGCGTGCTCGGGTGGTGCGGCCCGATGTTCAGGACCATCGGCTCGTCGACGACGGGGCGGGACGGCGGCGCGGGGCGCGTCGTCGTGGGCGGTGCCGGGGGGGTGAGAAGGTCGATAGGCGTCATGGGCGCGGCTCACCGGTGAGTTGAGGGAGGCCCCCTCCCCCGGCCGCGCGCAGCGCGGCCGACCCCTCCCCCAATTCTGGGGGAGGGGTAGATAGGATGGCGGCTTCGATTTGGTCGAGGGCGTCGTCAAGGTGGTGCAAAACGTCGTCATTCGTGAAGCGCAGGACGCGATAGCCGTACACTTGGAGGTGTTCGGTGCGTGCGGCGTCGTACGCGCGTTGTTCAGGATCGACGTGCCCTCCACCGTCGACCTCGATCACCAGTCGACGCCTCAAGCAGCAGGAGTCGAGGATGAAGCGTCCGAGCGGTTGCTGCCTGCGGAAGCGAAGGCCGTCGATCTGTCGGCGCCGAAGCGCGTCCCATAGCACTGTTTCGGCCGGGGTCAACGACTTCCGCAGACGCTTCGCTGCCGCCTCGACCTCCTGCGACACGCCGCGAACCCTCGGCTCCGACGTTCGTCCACCCCTCCCCCAGAATTGGGGGAGGGGTCGGCCGCGCACCGCGCGGCCGGGGGAGGGGGCCTCCCCGTCGGCTACGACTCCCACCCGTCGCCTCATCACTTCCTCGCGAACGGCTTCTTGGCGTAGATCTCCTCCTGGTTGAACGAGAATGCGATCTCCTCGTACACCAGCGGGTGATCCTTGCGCAGCGGGAAGCCCTCGTAGTCCTCGGGCATGAGGATCCGGCGCAGGTCGGGGTGGCCGGCGAACTCGATGCCGAACAGGTCCCAGGTCTCGCGCTCGTGGAAGTTGGCCGTCGGGAAGAGCGGGACGAGCGAGTCGACGACGGTGTCGTCGGCGGGTACCGGCACCTTGATTCGCAGGGTCCGAAGCGGATCGTCCGGCGACGGCGTCGCGTTGCCCGCCAGCATGCTGGCCGGCAGGGCGGCGAGGTGGGCGACGATGTGGTAGCGCGGCTCGACGGTGTGGTAGTCGACGGCCGTCACGTCACGCAGCAGGTTGTAGCCGCGCTCGTCGCGCAGGAAACGCACGACGTCGCGGTAGGCCTCGCGAGCGACGAGGGCGGTGGGCTCGCCGAGGGGGGCGGCAGCGGCGAGGATCTTGTCGGCGAAGCGTTCGACGAGGGCGTCGAGGTCGGCCTGTCCCGATTTCATCGACGACCAGCCGGTGCCTGCATCACGATCCCACCTGAATCCCGAGCCCACCCTTCCGATCCCGCCAGCTGTCCATCCCCTCGGCTTGAATCTTCTCGTGCAGTTTCATGATCCCGTACATCAGCGCCTCCGGCCGCGGAGGGCAACCCGCCACGTAGACGTCCACCGGGATCACCTCGTCCACGCCCTGCACGAGCGCGTAGTTGTTGAAGATGCCGCCGCAGCTCGCGCAGTCGCCCATGCTGATCACCCACTTGGGCTCGGGCATCTGGTCGTAGATCCGGCGGATGACCGGCGCCATCTTCCGTGACAGGCGGCCGGCGACGATGATCAGGTCGGACTGGCGGGGCGAGGCGCGCATGAGCTCCATGCCGAAGCGGCTCATGTCGTTGCGGGCCATCTGGCTGTGCATCATCTCGATCGCGCAGCAGGCCAGGCCGAACAATGCCGGCCAGACCGAGTTCGCGCGGGCCCAGTTCACGCCCTTGGCCAGCGTCGTCGTGACGAAGCCCATCTCGCCGGTCTTGCCGTCCGCGAACTGGTCGGGGGTCAGGATGTCATCGGGGCTGAGGATCGTGACGGACATCGATCACCTCGGTCGGAGCGCTCGTAGACAACGAGCGGATCAGTCCCACTCCAGCGCGCCTTCGCGCCAGACGTAAACATAGCCCACCAGCAGAATGCCGAGGAATACCGCCATCCCGCCGAGCGCCCCGAACCCTTGCTTGGCCACGAGATTGCGGAAATCGGCCGCCCACGGGTAGAGGTAGATCACCTCGATGTCGAACAGGATGAACAGCGTCGCGATCAGGTAGTAGCGCACCGGCACCCGCCGCTGCGCCCCGCCGATGGACGTCATCCCGCTCTCGTACGTCTGGTCCTTCACGGGCGACGGGTTGCGCGGCCCGATGAAGTGCGCCAGACCCATGACGATCACGCCGAGGCCGACGGCGAAGGCGAGGAGGACGACGAGGGGGGCGTAGTCGGCTAGCATGGCGCGCCGTCAGCCGTCGAGCGGGCGGTGTGTCGCCTCAGACCCATCACCCCCCGCCCTGCTCCTTGGCCTTCTTGGCAGCCAGCATCCGTTCGCGCGCCTCCATCTTGAGGCGCTTGGCCTCCTCGGCCGCCGCCGCCGCTGCCGCTTCCGCCGCCGGATCGCCGCCGCCCGCCTCGGCTGCCGCCGCTGCCTTGGCTGCGTCGCGCGTGCGCTTCGCCTCGTCCTTGGCGCGCGTCTCCTCGACCTCGCGGGCGTAGTCCGTCGGATGGATCGCGGCATGGTAGGCGACCGGGTGGAGGAGCTCCTGGAGGTCGTAGACCCAGCTCTCGTGGCGCTCGTAGCTGCTCAGCTCGAACTCGTGGTCCATCTTGATCGCATCGAACGGGCAGTACTCGGCGCAAAAGCCGCAGCTCATGCAGATGCTGCTGTCGATGTAGAACTCCGTGCACACCGGACGCGGCTTGCCGTCGTCGCCCTTGCCCTGGACGATCCAGATGCACTGCGGCGGGCAAACCTTGGCGCAGATACCGCACGCCGTGCAGCGCACGCCGTCGAACTTGGCGCGCTCGTGGCCCTGCTCTTCGTCGTACAGCAGAAACGGGAGGTATCGGAAGCGCTCCGGTACGGGCAGCTTCTCTTCGGGATACTGGATCGTCTGCATGCCGCCGGTGACCGTCGGCATGCCGCCCGCCACGCCGGTCGGAGCGGGCAGATCGCCCGCCGCGGACGGCTGCAGCTTGAAGCCGATCGTATACGTTTCGATCATGTGCCGGAAGGTGATGCCCATCCCCTTCAGCACGCCCATGCCGTAACCCATCGACCGCTCCTCAACTACCTGTCGACTTCACCCAACACAATATCGATCGACCCCAGGATCGCCACGACGTCGGCCACCTTGTAGCCCTTGCACATCTCGGCCAACGAGGTCAGGTTCACGAAACAGGGCGAGCGGACGTGGTAGCGGTACGGGTTGGCTTTGCCGTCGGAGACGCAGTAGTACCCAAGCTCGCCACGGGGATTCTCCACCCTTGCATAGTGCTCGCCGGCCGGCACGCGCACCTGCCAGGCCTTCTTGCCGCCCAGGATCTCGCCGGCCGGCATCTGCGGCAGCGCCTGCCGCAGGATCTTCAGGCTCTCGCGCATCTCGCCGATCCGGACGGCGTAGCGCGCATAGACGTCACCTTCGTTGGCGGTGACGACGTTCCAGTCGAAGCGGTCGTAGATCCCGTACGGGTCGGCCCGGCGCACGTCGTACGCCACGCCCGAGCCGCGGAGCACCGGCCCCGAGGTCGAGTACGCGATCGCCAGCTCGGGCGTCAGGACGCCGACGCCCTTCATCCGCTCCATGACGATCTCGTTGTTCGTCAGGTAGGCGTCGATCTCGTCGATCGCCCGCTCCATGCGCTCGTTCACGAGGACGTTCACCAGCGGCATGAAGGCGTCCGGCAGGTCGTAGGCCACGCCGCCGAAGCGCATGTAGTTGCACATGAGCCGCGAGCCGGTGGCCATCTCGAACAGGTCGAGGACGATCTCGCGCTCCTCGATCGCATACAGGCTGGGGGTGAAGAACGCGCCGAGGTCGTTCAGCAGGAAGCCGATCGACCAGAAGTGGCTCTGGATCCGGTTCAGCTCGGCCATGATCACGCGGATGTACTCGGCGCGCTCCGGCACCTCGAGGCCCATCATCCGCTCGACGCACAGCGCGTAGCCCCACTCGCTGCCCAGCTGGGCGATATAGTCCAGGCGGTCCGTGAAGGGCATGTTGCCCAGCCAGAGGTTCCGCTCGCCGATCTTCTCGTGGTTGCGGTGCATGTAGCCCATCACGGGCTCGAGGTCGACGACGGTCTCGCCGTCCAGGACGAGGCGCATCTGGAAGACGCCGTGCGTGCTCGGGTGCTGCGGCCCCATGTTCACGACGAGGCGGTCGCTGCCGAACGACGTGCCGCGGCGCAGTGCGTCGATGTCGACGACGTACTGCCCTTCCTGCGGCTTCGGCCGACCGATCTCGGCACCGGTGTAGGCAGTCGGGAACTTCGTGTTCGAGCCCCAATCCGTCAGCTTATCCTCGCCGAAGAAGAACTGCCCGTCCGGCCAGCGGCTGGTGAGCGGCTTGTGCTCCTGCTCGAAGTAGGCCTCGCGCCAGTCCTTGCGCAGCGGCCACCCGGCAAACCCCTCCCACATCAGGATCCGCTTCAAGTTCGGGTGGCCCGCGAAGCGGATCCCGAACATGTCGTATACCTCGCGCTCCTGGAAGTCCGCGCCGGGGTAGATCCCGAACAAGCTCGGGACGCGCGGGTTCGCGCGGTCCGTCGTCGTCTTCAGCACGATCGGCGCGCCGCCCGCCGAGCTGCAGACGTGGTAGACCACCTCGAACCGGTCGAGCCAGTCCACGGCGGTGAGGTTCGCCAGGTAGTCGAGGCCGTGGTCGTCCCGCAACGCGCGGACGACGTCGATCAGGTTCGACGGGCCGACGACCAGGGCGCCGCCCTCGTCGACGGTTACCCGATCGCCCAGCTGCTTGTGCACCGCGGCCACCACGTCGGCCGGCGCCGGTGCCGCCACGACGTCCGTTTGCATCGTCATCGCGTGTTCCAGGGTGTGTTCCAAGGTGTGTTCCTCAGCCCTTCGAGGCCACGCGCTCGCGCCAGATCGCCAGCCGCTCGGCCATGACCGCACTGATCCCGCCCTCGGTTCCGGCCGCCGCGCCGCCGGCGCCCGCCTGCATCGCCGCCAGCTCCTCGGGCGAAAGCGCGCCGAGCTCGGCCGCGCGTGCCTGGATGTCGGGCAGCTGCCGCAGGTCGACGAGATCCGGACCGAGGACCGGCACCGGCACCTCGGGCAGCGGATCGCGCCCGTACCAGCTGACGTTCTTGATGCTCTGGCCGTCGATCTTCCGCTGCAGGGCGATCAGGCCGTGCAGCAGCGCCTGCGGCGTCGGCGGGCAGCCCGGGACGTAGACGTCGACCGGGATGAACTGGTCGATCCCGCTGACGACGTTGTAGCCTTCCTTGAACGGCCCGCCACCGGTCGCGCAGGCGCCCATCGACAGGCAGTAGCGCGGCTCGGGCATTTGATTCCAGAGGCGGACGATCTGGGGGACCATCTTCTTGGTGACGGTGCCGCTGACGATCATCAGGTCGGCCTGCCGCGGGCTCGGACGGAAGAGTCCGGCGCCGAAGCGGTCGATGTCGAAGCGGCTGGCGGCGGTCGAGATCATCTCGATCGCGCAGCACGCGAGCCCGAACTGAAGGGGCCAGATCGAGGACCTGCGCCCCCAGTTGTAGACGCCGTCCACCATCTTGATCAGGCGATCGAACGTCGTCACCATGACGCTCTGTTCGATCTGGCCCTGGATGAAAGCTTCGTCGTTCTCGAACCGCTGCACGTACGACGTCCACGACTCGAGGACGTCGGGATCGATCGTGGGGGTGACGAAGCGGGTCGGGGCCGATGCGGGGCTCGGCGCAAGAACGGGGGTCGGATCGTCTGCCATCGCGGTTCCTCGGCGGGAGCCTTGCGTCGCAAGGTACGGCGCGGGCGATTATACGGGGGGCGGGCGGAGGGGGTCAAAGGCACGAACGACGACGGGGCGCCTCAGGGTCGCACCGCCCCAACCCCCCGCAGTCGCGCCACCAGATCGGGCAGCACGTCGAGCACGGCGTCGATGTCCTCGTCCGTCGTGCTTCGCCCGAGGCTGAACCGCAGCGCCCCGCTCGCCAGCTCGGCCGGCACGCCCATCGCCGACAGGACGTGCGACGGCTCGACCTTGCCGCTGGAGCACGCCGAGCCGCTGGAGGCACAGATGCCGTGCATGTCGAGGCCGAGCAGGAGCACGTCCGCGCGGACGTCGGCAATGCAGAACGAGGCGTGGTTCGGCATGCGCTCCGTGCGGTGACCGGTGAGCCGGATGGACGGATCGGCCGTCAGGGCGTCGATCAAGCGGTCGCGCAGGCCCGTCAGCCGCGGCACCGTCGCCGCCCGGTCGGCGGCCGCACAGTCGAGTGCGACCGCCAGCCCGACCGCGCCGGCCACGTTCTCCGTTCCGGCCCGGCGGTGTCGCTCCTGGCCGCCGCCGGTCTGCGTCGGCTCGAGCATCGTCCCGTCGCGGACGTAGAGGATGCCGACGCCCTTGGGGCCATAGAACTTGTGGGCCGACAGGCTGAGGATGTCGACGTTCAGCGCATCCACATCGATATCGAGCCACGCCCCGGCCTGTACGGCGTCCGTGTGGACGCGGATGTCCCGCGGCCGGAGCGCCGCGCCGACCTCGGCCACCGGCTGGAGCGTGCCGACTTCGTTGTTTGCCAGCATCAGGCTGACGAGACAGGTGTCGGACCGCACGGCGCCGAGCACTTCGTCGACACGCACGCGCCCCATCTCGTCGACGCCGACGACCGTGACGTCGAATCCCTCGTGCTCGAGACAGTGCGCCGTCGCCAGGACGGCCTCGTGCTCCACGGCGCTCGTGATCACGTGCCCGCCCGCGTTCCCGGCCGCCCGCCAGGCGTGGGCGACGCCGCGGATCGCGAGGTTGTCGCTCTCCGAACCGCCGGAGGTGAATACGATCTCGTGGCTCCGGGCGCCGATCCGATCCGCCACCGTCGTCCGCGCCCGCTCGAGTCCGCCGCGCGACTTGCGGGCCAAACTGTACGCGCCCGAGGCGTTGCCGAAGCACGACGTGAGGTACGGCAGCATCGCCTCGACGACCTCGGATGCGACGGGCGTCGTGGCGGAGTGATCGAGGTAGACCAGGCGATCGGTCGTCATCGCTCGATGTCGATCGACCCCCCGAACGTGTCGCAACGCTCGAGGGATCCTTCGTTCAGCCCGCGCGCAAACCACGCCGCGCGCTGCTCCGACGTGCCGTGCGTGAACGCGTCGGGGACGACGTAGCCCTGTGACTGCTTCTGGAGCCGGTCGTCACCGATCGCCTGTGCGGCGTTGATGGCCTCCTCGACGTCGCCCTCCTCCAGCATGCCGGCCATCTCCTCGCCGTTGCGGGCCCAGATGCCGGCGTAGCAGTCGGCCTGCAGCTCGAGGCGCACGGAGAGCTCGTTGCCCTCGGCCGGCGACGAGCTGCGGCGCGCCGCCTCCACCTGGCCGGACGTGCCGACGAGGTTCTGGATGTGGTGGCCGACCTCGTGGGCGATCACGTACGCCTGGGCGAAGTCGCCCGGCGCGCCGAAGCGCTCCTGCAGCATCTGGTAGAAGCTCAGGTCGATGTAGACCTTCCGGTCGGCCGGGCAGTAGAACGGTCCCATCGCCGCGCTGGCGTTGCCGCAGGCCGACGCCACCGCTTCGGTGAACAGGACGAGCGACGGCGTCTGGTACTCCGCGTTGTTCTCGGCGAACTCCTGCCCCCAAACGTCCTCGGTGCTGCCGAGCACGGCCGCCACGAAGTCCGCCCGCTCCTGGTCCTCGGCGCTCAGGTTCGCCTCCGACGCCGGCACCTGCGCGCCGCCCGACTGCTCGATGACCTCGATGAGATCCTGCGGGTCGGCGCCGGTCAAGAGGCTGAAGGCGAGGACGATGAGCAGTCCGATGCCGCCCACGCCGCCTGCCACGGCCGGCCCGGATATCCGCCGCCGGTCCTCGACGTTCTCGCTTCGCCGCAGTTCACGCCACTTCATCGTCCGTCCGCTCCTCTTGCCACGAGCCCAACTTCACTCTGCGGGGATGGTAGACGTCCGGCCTGACGTGCGCAATCCTGTGCTCGCGCCCGATTCCATCACGGCCAGCTGTTGCGCCAACGCCTCGATCGCCACGCGCTGCTTGCGGTAGAGGTCGCTCTCGGACAACGCCAGGCGCTCGGCGATCTCGCGCACGGTGTGGCCGCGGACGAACTTGAGCTCGAGGATGTTGTAGAGCAGCCACTGGCTGGCCGTCGGGCTCCGCTCGCCGTCGTCCGGCTTCAGCTGCTCGAGGGCCTGCTCGAGCACGGACCGGATCGCGCGGCCCGGGTTGCCGTCGTGCTCGGCCAGCGCCCGCCGCACGACGCCGAGGCCGAGGAGCGGGCTCTCGGACAGCTTCGGCCCGCCCCAGTAGTGGGCCAGCGCGTCCCGCACCCAGCCGGTGAACGCCGCGTCGAGCGCGGGCGTGGTTGCATCGTCCGGGGCTGCGGCGTCCGGCAGCAGGGCCGTTCCGCCGGCCACCGGTTCGAGCGCACCGCGCAGGCGCTGCACGCCCTCGAGCTCGGGTTCGAGCGCGCGCAGGCTCGCCAACACCCGCTGCTGGATGACGCGCTCCTCGAGCGCCTCCTGCGCCGCCGCCACCAACGACGCGACCGTGGCCGCCTCGTCGGGCAAGAGCGTGCGGGCCGGGTCTTCGACGGCCAGCAGGCCGAGGAATGCGCCGCCGCCCCTGGCGCGCAGGGCGTAGATCCGGAAGTCCTGGTGCGTGCCGGCGTACCCGTCGGCATCCGCCTGCTGCGCCAGCTCGGTCAGGTCGATCCCCGCCAGCAGCGCCAGCGTCCGCGCCCGCTCGCCCGTCCAGGCGTCCACGGCCGGCCGCCCCTCGCCGAGGCCGATGATGCAGCCCGTCGTGACGCGCAGCCGGTCGCAGAGGATGGCGATGATGTTCTCGAAGAGCTGTTCGAGGTCGTGCGCGGTCAGCAGCCGCTCGTCGAGGCGGCGCAGCCACATCACGTCGGGACCCTCGCCACCGAAGATGATGCGGTCGACGTACGGCTTGGCCGCGCGCACCATGAACTGGTAGCCGACGATCCCGAGCACGACCGCGAGGCTGAGAACGGCGTCGCGCGGCAGCCCGAGGCTCAGCTCGAGGCGCCGCGGCACGGACTGCAGCATGAGGAGCGCGAACGCACCGAGCGCCGGGCCGTGGACGAGGTACTTCACGAAGTCGCGCCGCACCGCGCGCTCGGGCATCAGCGTGCCATTGAACGCGACGCCGTACGTCACGAGGACAAGCATCGTCGCCAGCGCGGCGTTGGCAGCGATGTTCACGGCGTGCCAGATGGCCGGGCTGGCGGCGATCGACGCGCCGCCGACGGCGAGGTACGGGAACACGGACAGCGGCGCGACGACGGCGACGAGGAGCGATGCGTTCCGCCGCCTTGACCGGGGCGTCAGCGCGCGTGCCCGGGCGCGCCAGACGTGCCACGTCCCGCCGGCCGTCCACAGCGCGAAGCCGAGCGCGAACACCCCGAACAGCGGTCCGGGTGCGAGCCGCACCGCGCCGGCTGGCCCGAACGGCGCCCCGACGATCTGCTGCGTGAACAGCGCATCGGCCAGCGCAACGAGGCCCATCGCCCAAGCCAGGAGGACGTAGAAACCGTTGCGCGCCGGCGCGCGGCCGGTCGTCGCCAGCAGCGCGCTGCCCATGTGGTAGAACGCCGGCGCCACGAGCGCGACGCCGATCCACTCGAAGTGCAGCCAGAACCGCGTCGCCGGGTTCGCCGCGTCCAGCCGCGCGGCGGCCAGGAACACGTCGCCGACGTAGACGACGGTCACGAGCGCGAGAACGCGCACGAAGGCGCGGGCCACCGAGTTGCGGACGTTGTAGACGAAGAGGTAGGCCAGCAGGCTGAACGCGAAGAGGACCGTCGTGCTGGCGAGGACGAGGTTCAGACGGCGGAGGATTTCGATGAGGAGGGGGCCCATGTCCGTCACCCCGCTATGCGCCCAGCAGGCGCGCGAACAGGTAGACCACCGGCGCGGCGAAGAGGAGGCTGTCGATCCGGTCCCAGATGCCGCCGTGGCCGGGGATGAGGTGCGATGAGTCCTTGGCCCCGAATTGGCGCTTGATGAAGGAGTGGGAGAGGTCGCCGAATGGGCCGGCGATGGAGACGGCAAGGCCGAGGGCGGCGACGGATACCGTGGACGGCAGCCAGTTCGCGCCGGCCAATTCGAGCTCCCACATCGTTGGGAACATCGCGGGCAGGGCCACCCAGGCCGCGGTGGCGGCGACGGCGACGGTCGCGACCGTTCCGACTGCGAGCCCCTCCCACGTCTTCTTCGGGCTCAGCGCTGGCGCCATGGGCGTGCGCCCGAAGGCCCGGCCGCCGAAGTACGCCGCGCTGTCGTTCACCCAGACCAGGACGAGCGCGAGAATCACCCACGTCACGCCGTCGTTGAGGGTGCGCAGCCGGACGAGGACGGCCGCTAGGCCGCCGATGTAGACCGGCACGGCCACGGCAACTGCCCAGGCCGTCACAGAGCGGCGCTCGGGCGGCCGGGCGATCTGGAAGGCGAACGCGAGGACGACGACAATCGCGACCCCGGCGAGCATCCCGTCCCCGCACGCCGGCCAGCACGCCAGGTCGTGCGTGGCCGCGCTACCGAGGAGCGCGACGAGAAAGGCGCCGAACGGGGCCACGGGACCTGCGTTCCGCGTATCGACCGCCGCCGCCAGGCGTTCGATCTCGCGCGCCGCGACGGCCGCGACGAGCGCGACGGCGATCGGCCACCCCCACGCCGGGAGCCACACGACCGCCCCCAACGCCGCCGGCGCCATGATTGCGGCGCTCGCCACGCGCTTGGCGAGGTTGCTCACGGCGCCCCTCGCGCCGACGTCATCGCCTGTGGCCCCGTTCGCGCCCCGGCCGCCGTCGCCGCTTGGAGACGGCGCCTCATCCCGCCTGTCCCGCGCCGACCGCCGTCCCCTCGCCGACCTCGCCGCCCGCCTCGTCCAACCGCCCCCCGTACCGCCGCTCGCGCTCCGCGTAGCTGTCCAGCGCCCGCCGCAGCTCGTCGCGGCCGAAGTCCGGCCAGAGCGTCGGCGTGGCGTAGATCTCGGCGTACGCGGCCTGCCACAGCAGGAAGTTGGAAAGGCGCATCTCGCCGGAGGTGCGGATGATCAGGTCGGGGTCGGGCAGGCCGGCGGTCTCGAGGTAGCGCTCGATCAGCGCCTCGTCGATCTCCTCGGGCGGTACCGCGTCGGCGACGATCCGGCGCACGGCGCGCACGATCTCGTGGCGGCTGCCGTAGTTGAAGGCGACGTTCAGGATCAGGCGGTCGTTCTTGGCCGTGCGCTCGATCGCGCGGGCGATCGCGCGGCGCAGGTTGTCGGGCACGTGGTCCAGCCAGCCGATGTGGCGGATCTGGACGCCGTTCTGGTCCAGCGCGTCGAGCTGGCGCTCGATGACCTCCTCGAGCAGGAACATGAGACCGCGCACCTCGTGCGGCGGGCGCTTCCAGTTCTCGGTCGAGAAGGCGTAGATCGTCAGGATCGGGACCTCGAACTCGACGCACGCCTCGATGACCCGTCGCAGCGCCTCCGTGCCGGCGCGGTGCCCCGCCAGGCGCGGCAGGCCGCGGCGGCGCGCCCAGCGGCCGTTGCCGTCCATGATGACGGCGATATGCTGCGGACGCGCCGGCCGAGCCCTTTCGGGCGGCGCGGCGTCGGCGGGACTCACGGCGGCGGGGGGGCGGGCGGCCACGGGATCAGACTTCGCGCAGCTCGGTCGTCTTGCGTTCGCCCAGCTGATCGACGGTGTGCACGTGCTTGTCGGTCAGCTTCTGCAGGTCGTCTTTGGCGTCGTGCAACGTGTCCTCGGAGATGTGATCCAGCTTGTCGAGCGCGTGCACCGCGTCGCGGCGGACGTTGCGAATCGCGACGCGCGCTTCCTCGGTGCGGCGCAGGACGAGCTTCGTCAGCTCGGCGCGCCGCTCCTCGCTCAGCGGCGGGACGTTGATCCGGACGATCTGTCCGTCGCTGGACGGGTTCAGCCCGGCATCCGAAGTCCGGATCGCCTTCTCGATCTTGGGCAGCGTCGATACGTCCCACGGCCGGATCGTGATCATGTTCGCTTCGGGCGTCCCGACGGTGGCGCACTGCGAGATCGGCGTCGGGGTGCCGTAGTAGTCGACGAGGATGCGGTCGACGAGGCCGGTCGAGGCGCGCCCGGAGCGGAAGCCGGCCAGATCGTGGTCCAGCGACGACACGGCGCCATCCATGCGCATCTCGGCGTCCATCAGGATCTCTTCGCTCGTCTCACCGTGCATCCGATCCTCCTGTTCGATGCGGGCCGAAGCCGCCCGTCGCTACGGCACCGCCAGCGCCGGCACCGCGCCCAACAACGGATTGTCGACGGCGTCGACGCGCGTGCCGACGGCCGCGCCGCGTACCGCATCCGTGATACCGGCCGCCGACCAGAGGTCGACGACGATGATCGGCATGTCGTTCTCCTGACACAGCGTGAACGCCGTCAGGTCCATCACCCGCAGGTCCGCGTCGAGTGCTTGGCGGTAGGACAGGTGGTCGTACCGCACCGCCGTCGGATCCTTCGCCGGGTCGGCGGAGTAGATCCCGTCCACCTTGGTGGCCTTGATCAGGACGTCGCACTCGAGCTCCATCGCCCGCAGCGCCGCGGCGGTGTCCGTCGTGAAGTACGGGTTGCCGGTGCCGGCGCCGAGGACGACGATGTAGCCCTTCTCCATCTGATGGATCGCGCGGCGGCGGATGTAGGCCTCCGCCACCGCCGCCATCTCGATCGCCGTCTGGACGCGCACGGTCTGACCGAGGTGCTCGAGCGCGTTCTGGAGCGCGAGGCAGTTCATCACCGTGGCCAGCATGCCCATCTGGTCGGCCGTCGAGCGGTCGATCGAATGGGCGTGCGCACCGCGCCAGATGTTGCCGGCGCCCAGCACGACCGCCACCTGGACATCGAGTGCGGCGAGCTCGTTCACCTTGCCCGCCACGAACGCGACGGCGTCCGGGTCGATGCCGAAGCCCGACGGGCCGGCCAGCGCCTCGCCCGAGAGCTTGAGGAGCACCCGGTGATAGCGCAGGCCGTCTTGCCCGAACGAGCGGTGATTGGCCGAACCCTCCGCCGCCGCACCCTCTGCCACTGCTTCCTCCGTGCCGTCGATGGCTGACGTCCGAACGTTACGCCACCGCCGGGCTACGCCTGCTCGCCGAGCACGAAGCGGCTGAAGCGGCGGACGACGATGTTCTCACCGAGCTCGGCGATGGCGGCCATGACGATGTCCTGCACGGTCTGGCTGTCGTCCTTGATGAACGGCTGGCGCAGCAGCGCGGCCTCCGTGAACCACTTCTCGATCTTGCCCGCGACGATCTTGTCCTTGATCTCGGCCGGCTTGTTCTCGCCCTCGAGCTGCTTGAGGAGCGTGTAGCGCTCGTTCTCCAGCACCTCGGCCGGGATCTCGTCCGGCGAGACGAAGCTCGGATTCGCCGCCGCGATCTGCAGCGCGATGCTGTGACACAGCGCCTGGAACGTCGGCGTGCGGGCGACGAAGTCCGTCTCGCAGTTCACCTCGACGAGGACGCCGACGCGGCCCGGATCGCCGTGGATGTAGCTGTAGACCCGGCCCTCGGCCGCCTCACGCATCGCCTTCTTGGCCGCCTTGGCCAAGCCCTGCTCCCGCAGCTGCTGGATCGCCTTCTCGATGTCGCCGTCGTTCGCGTCGAGGGCCTTCTTGGCATCCAGGATGCCGGCGCCGGTGCGCTCACGCAGCTGGCGGATCATGTCTGTGGTGACCATCGTATCTGTGCTCCTTGTCTGGCGTGCCGTGTCACGGCCGCCCGGCATGCCGGACGGTCGTCTCTCGTGAAATCGGGGGGTTCATCTGTCCAAACGACGACAACCGGCGGACGGCCGGACGGCTAGTCCTCGTCGTCGTCCTCGACCGCCTCGTCGTCGAACGGGTCGTACACCCGCTTCGTCGTGTCGACGTCGTCGCTCGGCCCGCCGTCTCCGGCGGTGCTCTCGCGCTCCGTCCGGCCCTCGATGATCGCGTCGGCGATCTTGTCCGTGATCAACTTGAGCGCGCGGATCGCGTCGTCGTTGGAAGGGATCACGTACGTGATCGGGTCCGGGTCGCAGTTCGTGTCGACGATCGCGGCGATCGGCACCTTGAGCTTGTTCGCCTCGCCGACGGCGAGATGCTCGCGCCGGGTGTCGACCACATACATGATGTCGGGCAGGTCGTGCATGTGCTTGATGCCGCCGAGACGCTTGTTCAGCTTCTCGATCTTGCGCTCGATCGTCAGCTGCTCGCGCTTGGAGAGCATCGCGAACTCGCCGCGGTCGCGCCGGTTCTCGAGGTCGAGGAGCGTGCCGACGCGTGCGCGCATCGTCTGCCAGTTCGTCAGCATCCCGCCGAGCCAGCGGTCGATGACGTACGGCGAACCGCAGCGCTCGGCCGCTTCCTGCAGGCTGCTCGCCGCCTGCTTCTTCGTGCCGACGAACAGCACGGTGCCGCCCCTCGCCGCCACGGCGCGCACCGCATCGGTCGCCTCCGTCAGCTTCTCGACGGTCTGCGCGAGGTCGAGGATGTGGATCCCGTTGCGCTCGGTGAAGATGAACGGGCGCATCTTCGGGTTCCAGCGGCGCGTGTAGTGTCCGAAGTGGACACCCGCCTCCAACAGCTCTTTCATCGTGGCCAGGCTCATCGAATTCGGTCCCTTTCGTTCGTCGTCCGCCGCCCAGGGCCGGCGCTCGGCCGGTCACGAAGGGTGGGAGGCGTGTGAGATGGTGCGCGGATGCGCTCGGCCGCGGACGCATCCGGCAGGCCGATCGGGCATTATACACAGTCGCCTTCGGTCGTGGTAGCGTTAGCGTGCGCCGGCTCGCGTGCCGTGCGTCGCCGGCCAAGGTCAGCCGCGGGCGGCCCCGACGATCGACGCCTGCGATCGTCCCTCTGCTGGATCGAATCGTTCCCCTGCTCGCAGGATCGGTTTCCCATGTCGAAGTCCCATCCCGACAATCGCGAACGCACAGGGCCGCCCCAGTCGCCCTGGCTCGCGCACTACGAGCCCGGCGTGCCGTACGTCCTTGACGCCGCCGCGGAGGACTTCGCAGGCATCCTCGCCGACGCTGCCGCCGTCGCGCCGACGTTCCCCGCCGTCACGGATGGGCGGCGGGCACTGCACTATGCTGCGCTGAACGCGTTGGCCGACGCCGTGGCCGCGGCGCTGGGCCGTGAGCCAGCGACGGACGGGCAGCCGATCCTCGTGGCGCTGCCGCCCGGGCCGACGCTGCTCGCCGTCGTCGTCGGCGCGCTCAGGGCGGGCCGCGTCCTGGCGCCGGTCGACGGCGCCGACGCGTCCGCCGCTGCGGAGCTGAGCGTTCGGCTCGGCGCACCGTTGGCGATCATCCTCGACCGGGCGGCGGTGCCGTTCGCACAGGCGATGCAGCGGTCGGGGGGGCCGCTTCCCCGGATCGTCACCGTCGACCCGCTGCGCGAGCTGCGCTTCGGGCTGCGGTGGCTGGCCCGCCTTGGGGATGGCAAGCGGTTGCACCGTCCCGTTGCCGTCTTCCCGAACGCCGTCCCGTGGCAGCGCTGGGTCGCCGGCGACGGTCCGGCGTCGCCCACCGCCGACGAGGCCGTGCGGGCGGGGGCGATCGAGGTCGACGGTGTGCGCTACGGCGCGCCCGAGCTCGCGGCCGGGGCGCAGATGATGACGGCCTGGCTCACGGACACCAGCCCGGGTGACGACACGTGGCTCGTCCTCGCGCCGCTGGCGTCGCCGCTCGGCGTCGTCGCCGCCCTCGGCGCGGCACCGGCGCTGCGGGCGCGCGTGGCGCTGCCCGGATCGTGGCAGCCGGCGGATGCCGTGGATGCGCTCCGCTACTTTCGGCCCGCCTGGGTCGTGTCCGACGTCGCAGCCGTCGCACGGCTGGTGGCGGCGCCCGAGCTTCCACAGGCCGAGCTGCGGTCCGTGCGCGGCTGGCTGGTCGGCGGGCCCGTGCCGCCGATTCTGGCGCGCGCGTTCGTCGAAACCACGGGCGTCGAGCTGTGCGTCGGCTGGGCGCCGCGCGGCGCGGCGGGCTTCGTGGCGTGCCATCCGGTGAACGGCTGGCGCGGGCTCGGCGGCGTCGGTCTGCCGCTGCCGGGGGTGACGGCGGCTGCCGGTCCGGACGGCCTGGTGTTGCGGGCAGCCAACGTCGTCGGCGGCGCGCTCGTCGCGCCGGGCGCGCGCCTGGACGCCGACGGCTTCCTCCAGGTGGACCATGACCCGGCCGAGGCGTCGGAGGTGTTCGAACGATTTCGGCAGCAGCCGGTCCGCGTAACGGGGTCGGCGCGCCGCCGTTAGCTGAGGGCAAGACGGCCCGGCATGGGTTGCCTGGAGGCGCGTCCGCCCATGATCGTCGGTTTCGCATTCGCCCTTCAGGGATCGCACAAATCCTGCTATCCTATCCGGCGTCGGGTCTGCCGCCTCAACGGGCGGCATCGACCATCGGTCGAGCTCCTGCCCATCCGTCCGTCCGCCGCCAAGGCACCCTGGTTTCCCGATGGAGGTATGACCTGATGAACCGGACCCACTTGCTGTTTGTCGCCGCGGCCGCCGTGCTTGGCACGGCTGGTTTCGCGGCCGGCACCGCCCAGGCGCAGATGGCGCCCGCCGGTGTCCCGGCGCAGACCGAGCGCATGGACGCCGCCCACATCGTCGATGCGGCCGAAATGGCCGACGTACTCGACCTCGTCCAGCGGATGGAGCCGTACCTGTACGTCGCCGAAGACGGCACGATGCAGCTCCGTGACGACGCGACGGCCGAGGCGCTCGGCGTGAGCCAGGCGTACCTGGACGACTACCGTGCGGCCATGGCGGACTCGAACACGCTCATCGAGCGCGGCGAGGTGACGCTGTCGCCCGACTTCGAGGTGACGATGGCGGCGCTGCCCGACGGCGCGGTCAACCCGGTCATCGGCCTGCCCGGCCCGGGCGGCGCCGTGACCGAAGGCGACGGCGCGGCGAGCGACGCCTCGCTCGGGGGCGCATCGATGCTGTCGGGCGCCTCGCCGGACAACTGGAGCGCCTACGGCTACAACACCGGCGCGATGTTCTACAACAGCTACAACGTCTACCGCCAGTACTCCAACAACTACTACAACCTCTGCAACAGCATGGCGGCCTACATCCGCCAGCCGTGGATCAGCTCCAACCTGGCCTACTTCTACGGCTACAACGGCAACCAGCTGAACAACAGCTGCTACCAGAGCCAGGGCATGTGGTACTACCTGCCCTACCAGCAGGGGTGCCAGCAGTGGGTGCCGACGCTCCGCTCGTACACGAACCAGTGCTACGGGTCGACCGTCGGCTACCGGCCGGGCTACCTGTGGCAGAGCCGGTACGCCTACAACAACAACTGCCGGTGCTACCAGTCGCAGTGGCAGTGGCAGGGGTACTGGATGCGGTACTAGCCTTCTTGCGTCGGCCGCTGACCGCATGGGTGCGGCGCGGCGCAGGGCTGTCGATGATCGGATCGTGAAGGGCGGGGGTTGCTTCGGCAGCCCCCGCCTTTTCGTGCGTCTCGCCGGCGGCATCCGCCCGTGTCGGCCGGATCGACGGATCGGGCGAGCGACGCGTTCCACAGGTCGTTCGTCACCGGATCGTCCATGGTCTTGTCCGAAACCGCAAAAGGCTCCGGTCCGAACCGTGGATGGTTCCGGCGCCGATCACCCACGGTCCATCGCGCGATCAACGACGCCATCGAGCCGGGTTCGCGAGGATGTAGCGGCGGATGCGATCGAGTGCGTCGTCATCGCGGACGATGCGCTCGTAGTAGTTTCGCTGCCACAGTCGTACGCGAAATGATGGCCATCCATGCGCATTGACGCCTTCGATGTAACGTTTCGTTGTCATCGACTTGAACAAACCGACGATCGTTGGCAACGACATCACCTCGAGCGCCTCATCATCCGACATCACCCTGGGCGCAAGAACGAGTATTCCGTGCACGTGGTCGGGCATGACGACGAACGTGTCGACCTGTACGCACGGATGGACCGACGGCAGCGCACTCCAGACTTCCCACACCATCCGGCCCGCCACCGTGCACTTCGCCCGCCCGTTGACGACCGTCCCGAGGATTGGCGCCCTGTCCTGTGTGACGATCGTAACGAAGTACGCACCCGCCGCCGCGTAGTCGTAACACGGCAACCGGATCGACCGCCTTCGCCACCGCTCGCCACCCTTCATGGCTCCGAGCCTACCCGCACTCCGATCTCACCGACAACGGCGATTCGGACACGCTCGCGACACGATGCCGTCGCAAGCGCCGATCCCCACCTACAACGCCCCCCCCGTGTTCGCCGACCCACCCATCCCCGGCCCACACGCATTCGCCGACCCACCCATCCCCGGCCCACACGCAATCGATGCCCGGTAGGGGCAGGTCCCCGTGCCTGCCCCGTAGGCCCCGGGCCATCCTCTCCCCGCCGCCCAACGAGACGATCGTGCCCGGGTTCGTGTGGGCCGGTGGGGCGGGTGTGGGCCGG
>Ga0138256_10001952_pt1 | contig 22179 bp, 21 predicted proteins | sample KNB2016incub_MG_FD_105486 | JGI IMG/M metagenome (GOLD analysis project Ga0138256, IMG submission 105486) | Active sludge microbial communities from wastewater in Klosterneuburg, Austria - KNB2014incub_MG | ecosystem: Engineered > WWTP > Activated sludge > Unclassified | place: Austria... | reverse complement strand
AGTGGCGCCGGCTTCAACGATGTCGCCCTCACCTGCCCTTACCAGAGCAATGCTGCTGACGATCAGACCTGCCCGTTCGACCGTGTCCAGCCATTGATAGACGTTCTGGGCGTTCGCCGGCTGGAAGGTTGTCCGGATGCCTGTTGGACCATCGGGCTCGATACGCGCTGGCGTCAGGCCGACCTGGCCCGCAACAGCTGCAACAATGCCGCGCACGGAACCGTCATTGGCAGGGACTGGCGCAATGGGAGCAACGCTGGCGAGCGTTTTGAGCCTCGCAAGATCGTCACGCATTTGAAGCGCGCTGGCGAGATCGGCGGCAGCTGTTGCGCGATAAGAGGCGGCGGTTTGGTAGGCGACCAGCAAGGCGCTGCCGCCAAGGATGATAAAGGCGGCGGCCTTGAGCATGAGCTGCTCGCGACCGGTGCGCGAATTGAACCAGGCGAGAAAACCGTCGATCATGACGCCTCCGCCGAGACTGTAAGATTCACGCGGCCCTCGCTGGTTTGCATCTGACCGATTTTGAGATTTGCGATCGCGGCGCCGAGATCCGCGATAGCCGCATCAAGCGCCGGAGATTGTGCGCTCGAGAAGCGCAAGGTTACAAGCCGAGCAGGCCCGTCGCGCCGCACCTCGTCGAGCCTAACATCCGGATGCGACTTGAGAACGCCGGTCACGAGACTGCTGCTGGATATGGCGGGGTTGACCGTCGACCGCTGCGCCGTGTTGAGGACGGCGGTGACCTGCGCCCGAAGATTGGTGATGCGTTTGGTCTCGGGGCGAAGTTGCAGAAAGGTCGTTTCATTGGAAGCCGCCAAGGCGGTGGCCGCTTGCGCATCCTTATAACCGTCGGCCGCCATCACGCCGAGCTGCAAGACAGCTGCAGCGATTGCGAGGCCGGCTGCCAAACTCCAGGCGCCAACGCCGGCGCCTTTGCGGCGCGTAGTGGCGAATTCGCCTTGGCGCAGGTCAGGCGCGTAAGCTGGCGGCTCAGATGCCGCCCGGCACAGGACAGCAAGCAGGTTCGGCTGGGATATCGTCTCGACTGGCGGGGCAGGCTTGGCGAGGTGCGGCGCCAGCGATGTAGCATCAATACCGGCCGCTTCGATAACGTCGACATCGCCGGGCGCCTGAGCCAGCCACGCCGGCAATAGGGCCAAGACAAGATCGGACTCGATTGCAAACGAACCCAGTTCGCCGCCGGCAACAATGGCATGCCCCCCAAGATCGATCACCTGCATTGCCCCGGTGCGTACGGGCCAGATGGCGCAATTCAGATGAATAGATGCCGGGTTCAATCCGACCGCGTTGCAGTGATCGATCCACCGCTGCAGGCGTCGACGATCGAAGGCGGCGACAAGGCGGCGGCCGTTTGCTTCCTTGCCCAGGGCGAAAGCGGCGTGGCCTTTCTCGATCGCAAGCGCCCCTTCGAACATGTAGGCGGCGGCGGCGCGCGCCTGAATGTCCGAACTCGCCGACAGCTGGACGCTCCTAAGCTGGGCTTCCGAGCCCGGAATGATCAGAACGGTGTCAGCAGGCGTGCTGGCCGGGGCCGCCTTTCCCGACTCCAACTCGCCCCGTTGCAGGATATCGCCAGAACTGCGACTGACGCGCGCCCAGTGGAGAGGCGCATCCGGGCTTTCACCCCCGAACAGCACAAGGAGAACCGAACTCATAGCAGGCTCCTTCTTGCGTCGGCGCCGAAGACACGCCGTACGACGCGACCGTGTCCGCCACTAGCGTTTATGAGCGCGACACTGGTTTCGGAGGCGTCCCGATACGCCACGCTGATGGAGATTACGAACCAGCGCGGGGTCAAGGAGAACATCGCCCGCGTGGCATCACTGAGCTGGATGGCAAAGAGATTAGGGTGAGCCAGGAACTGATCGACGCTCGCCCAACCACCTTGCGGTCGTTCGCGGATGATGCGCTCTGCGGCTGACAGCGGCAACTCGCGCCCCACGACGGCGGAGAGCAACGCAGCCTGCTCTGCCCGGAGTGTATTGATGCTGATTGAATTTGGCAGAGCCATCGGGCGGGCGCACACGAGCGGTGCGAGTCTGGAGATGACAGAGGTATCGAAACCTTTAACAAATCGCAGTTCGCTAGGATCGGCGATCAGATGATTGGCAGGCAGCCAAGCCGCGGAAGAACCGCCGTAAGCGTCGTCCTCCGCGCCGCCCAGCCCGGGCGTGCTGTCGGTGTCGATCCAGTCGGACAGAGAAACAGCAAGGGTTCGTCCGTCCAGAACACCCTGAAGTTCAAGCAGGCGCGCCATCCGCGCTTGGCCGCTCTCGCTCGCAATTACCGCGCCGCCTTCCAACTGCTCGCCGAGACCATTTAGGTTGAAGCAGTTGTCTCCATCCTTGACGCCAATCTGCATAGCGCCTTGGTCGAGTGGCAACGTCAGTGTCTGGCCAAACCAATCCGATGTATCGAGCGAGTTGTTGTCCGCATGTTCGATGTACTCATTGATGCGGCTCGTCGCATAGGCCTCGGCGCCGAGCAGATACCAGCGTGACTGATCCATCTGCTCCTGGTTGGCCGTTCTCTGGATGCCGAAGCGCGCCGATTCAACGATCGTTATCGCCAACAAGCTCATCACCGAAACCATCACAAGAACTGTCGCCAGCGCTGCGCCGCGCTCGCCTTCGCCTTGCTCATTTCCGTTCCGGAGCGCCTTGTGCATCAGAGCCCCGTCAGTGCTTGCAAGCGAACGCGCCCATAGCGCGGCAACGTGGCGATGATGGAAACCGCGCGTGGTATTGAAAGGCCGGCGGAAGACCAGTCTTCGCGCCAGCCGGCGCCGTCGTGGAATTCGAAACGGATGTCCTGCGCGCCAGGGAGAAGTTTTCGCTCGCGAACTTCCAATTGGCCGCCCGGATCGAGCACGTTGCGCGTGCGCCGCACGAGCCGCTTGTCTTCATCAAGCAAGTACTCGACCGCAACAAGCGATGTCGACAGCTGATCGTCGGCGCCTACCTCGCCCGCGCCGCGAACAAAGCGAATGTCCGGCTCGACGCCGCCGACACCGATGAAGGGCCGGCCCTGGTTGCCGTCATTCCGGATCAGGCGCGGCGCCAGCTGCGCTATGTCTGCCACCAGTAAGGCGCGTGCAGACTGGAGGGCGCGAAGTTCTTCCTGAGCATCGCCAACACGATCTTGCGTTTGCACGGTCTGCCCCAGCATGGCTACGCATCCGCCGGCGACTAGCGCGAAAACGAAAAGCGACACGAGCGCTTCGATCAGCGTAAATCCCGCTTCACGATCGACGGAAGCGATCATCACGCGCCTCCCGCAACGGCGTAAGCGGTTACGCTGACGTCCGATGCCTCGCCGATTGAATTGGAGACGGACGATTTCAGGCGAAGTGTTGTCGGATCGTCAGTCGCTGCGATGTCGAGTGTCCAGCGCCAGGATCGTCCGGCGATTTCAACCTCGCCGCTGCGAACGCCGAGCTCCAGGGCTGTCCGGCTAGCCATTGCATCAATCAGATTGTTTTCAGCGACCAGTTTGGCGAGCGCTCGGGTTTCCACGCGTGACAATGCGCCCGTGGACTGCGTCTGCATCGTGATCAAGGCCACGCCGGCCAACGCAAAAACAAAAAGCGCAACGAGGGTTTCCACGATAGTGAACCCTTGCTCCGCATCCGTCTTACTGTGACGATCAGTCTGAGGGATTTGCATGAACTGCGCCCTCCCCGTCGATCTCGACAATCCATTTCACGGTGTTGCCGATGACAATCCGCATTGGCGTTGCGCCGCCAAGTGGGTCCAGAAAGGCGATGCGACCATCAGCCCTTTCCGTCGCAGCCGGCTTTTCGATCTGAGCTGAGGTGGACGCGGGCCACGCCTCAAACGCAAGGGCGGAATTGCCGTCCAACCTGCGCCAGCCATCGGCCTCTCGACGCTCGAAGCCATATCCTTGGGTCGTCACGAAAACAGCGATCTGGCGATTGGCAAGTACGCTCTCGTCCGCCGCCGTCGTTAGGCGCGCCGCCAACTTCTCCGCTGTCGAGCGCACGATCATGCTCTCTCCCGGCCACAGGAGCAGGACTGCGCCGGCCAGCATGCTCGCGATGAGCAATGCAGTCATCACTTCGATCAGCGTGAAGCCCGCCTCGGAAGTTGACGGACTATTGGGCTTTGCCGATGTCTGCATCGAGCCCCTCCCCTCCGACGCGTCCGTCGGCGCCCAGCGAATAGAGATCGAATGCGCCACGCTCTCCAGGCACGACGTACTGATAGGGGTGGTTCCACGGATCCTGGGGCAGATTGCGGATGAAGGACGCACGCTTTGTCCCGGCTGGATCAACCGGCGTCACGAGAGCCTCGAGTCCTTCTTCGACAGTCGGATAGTGCGAGTATTCGAGACGATAGAGTTCCAGAGCCTGTTGCAGCGTCGCAATATCGGCTGACGCCTTCTCTACGCGCGCCTTGTCCTGGCTGGGCAATACGTTGATGACCACAATCGCCGTGATCAGGCCGATGATCACGATCACCACCATCATCTCGACGAGTGTGACGCCGGCATCGGGGCGAAGCTCCCGATCCATCATGTCGCCTTGTGTGTTTGCGTCAGTGGACACGGGCGTCTCCTAGCCGATAGCGAGCTGATTGAGTTGAAGGATCGGGAGCATGATCGCCAGCACAATGCTGGCGACAATGCCGCCCATAAGAACGATGATTGCGGGCTCGACCAGACTGAGCGCCGCTTGCAGGAAGGACTCGAAGTCCTGGTCCAGCTGGTCGGAAGCTTTCTCCAGCATCGCCGGCAGCTCGCCCGAGTTTTCACCGCCAACCGCCATGTAGACGATCATCGGCGGGATCAGCTCGCTCTGGCGAAGTGCGTTGGACAAGGGCTCGCCTTCTTCGATCCTGTCGCCCATCACGGTGACGGCCTTGGCCATCGCGCGGTTGGGAACGGAGTCACGTGCAATGCGAACACTTTCGAGCACCGGCAGCCCGCTGGCGTTGAGCATCGACACCGAGCGCGCAAGGCGGCTGGCGTTGACGCTCTTGACCCACTTCCCAATCACCGGCGCACGCAGCATCATGCCATCAAGCGCCATCCGAACGCTTTCAGACGTGAGCGCTAGCCGGATCATCACGACCGCTCCGAACAGCGCCGTTAGCAGGATCGGCCAGTAGCCGCTGAGGAGGTTGGACACAGCGATCAGGACCGTGGTTAGAATTGGCAGACGGCCTTCAAACGCCTTGAACTGCTCGACCAGCGCCGGAACGACGAAGATCATCAGGCTGGTAACGACCGCGGTCGCGACCAGCAGCAACGCAGCGGGATAGACCATCGCAGTCGTGATCTTGGATCGCAGAGCCTGTTCACGCGCGAGGTGATCGGCAAGTCGGGCCAGGACGACGCCGAGGTTTCCTGATCGCTCGCCGCCCGCGACGGCGGCGCGATAGGCGCCGGAGAAGCTCTGCTTGTGCCGACCCAACGCATCAGCAAGGCGCATGCCCTCCTGAATGCTAGATCGCACGTCCGTGACGATGCGGCGGACCGCGGCGCTCTCCTGTTGCTGCGCCACGATGCTGAGTGTTTCCTCGACAGGCACCGACGCGCCTATGAGAGCTGCCAGCTGGCGCGTGACCAGCATGCGGTCCTTGTGCCTCAGCACGCTGCGCGATGCTGAAGTGGTGGTTGTGTCGCCACGTTTTGCGCTCTGGTTGCCGGCGGGACGGATCTGAACTGGAACAAGCTTTTTGCCGGTCAAAAGCGCGCGGGCCGCTTGCTCGCTCGCCGCATCGACGCCGCCGTGCCTTTCACGACCGTCAATGTCGACTGCAAGGTAGTCAAACCGGGCCATCGCCTAGGTAAGCTCCCCTGAGCCCGCGCTGCGGAGAACGTCGCTAAGCGATGCGATGCCGGCCGCGACATATTTCAGGCCGCTGGCGACCAGTTGGTCGGCGTCTGCGAAGGCATAGGCCGCCATCTCCTGTTCTGTGGCGTTGGCGTGGATCATCCGACGGATCTCGTCGTCCACCGTCATGCATTCGTAAAGGCCGATGCGGCCGGTATACCCCGACCCGCCGCAGACCTTGCAGCCCTGCGCTTCGTAGGCTGCTGGGGGGGCGCCGATCGTCGCCAGCAGCGCCCCTTCGCGTGGCCCGATAACGCCGGGGCGTTTGCATGCATCGCACAGTCTGCGCACGAGCCTCTGGGCGAGAACGAGCCTCAGCGTGGACGCCATCAGGTATGGCTCGACGCCCATATCGCGGAGGCGGGCGATGGCCGCCACGGCGCTGTTGGTGTGGACTGTCGAGAATACCAGGTGGCCCGTCAGACTAGCCTGTACAGCGATCTGCGCAGTTTCGACGTCCCGTATCTCGCCGACCATCACGACGTCAGGATCCTGGCGCAGGATGGCGCGGAGGCCGGCGGCGAACGTCATTCCGATGCGCGGATTGATCTGCGTTTGGCCGATGCCTTCGATCGCGTATTCGACCGGATCCTCGACGGTGAGAATATTGCGCGTGCGATCGTTGAGCAGATTGAGCGCGGCGTAGAGCGTTGTCGTCTTGCCCGAACCTGTCGGGCCGGTCACGAGGATGATGCCGTTGGGCGCCGCCAAGCCGGCCTTGAATCGTTCGAGCATGGCTGGGGCGATGCCCAGCGTCGTGAGACTGCGCAGGCTTTGATCCTTGTCCAGTACGCGCATAACGACGCGTTCACCATGGCGCGATGGCAGGGTCGAGATACGTACGTCAACGCCGCGGCCGCCGAGGGTGAGCGATATCCGACCATCCTGCGGCAAGCGCTTCTCGGCAATGTCGAGACGCGCCATGACCTTGATGCGCGACACCAGCCGCGCCTTGGCCTTCCCCGGCACGCGTAAGACTTCGCGCAGCACGCCATCGACCCGCAGCCTTACAATGACAGCAGTCTCGAAAGGCTCGACATGAATGTCCGAAGCGCCTTGCGTGATCGCTTCGGAGATCAGGCCATTGATAAGGCGAATGACAGGCGCATCGTCCTGGCTGTCGAGCAGATCGGCGGTCGCGCCCGCTTCTTCCGATAGCGCATCGAGGGAGGTTTCGTTGTCGAATCCGCGGGCGATGTTCCGCGCAGCTTCGCTAGTGACGGCGTAGCGCTGCGACAGCGCCTCTTCGAACGCTGAGGAGTCGAGCTCGACTACTTCGAAAGGGGCGCCTAGGGTCCGCCGCACCTCAACCAACGCTAGTGCATCGCCGCCCGCCCGCATCCCAACGCGCCAGGGCGGGCTCTCTGACAGAATGACAACGCCGCGCGCCTTCGCAAAGCCGTATTCCAGGGACGCTGCTTCCTCGATCGCGTGAGCTGCGTCGGTCATGGCTGGCTCGGTAACGGCGCTTCCGGAGCGGGGGTAGGAGCTGCAGCTTGCGGCGCGGGCGGAGACGACAGGCCCTGCATGAACTCGCGTTCTACGCGCTCACGGATGGCCATATCGAGGCCATCGAAGCCCTGCACCGCCTGATACTGGCGCATGGTTGCGTCTTTCGCCTGCTCTGGCGTGCTGACGATCGTGGGGCGCAGGAACACCATCAGGTTCGTCCTGCGGCGTGACTGCGTCTCGCTGCCGAACAAGCCGCCGACAACGGGAATGTCGCGAAGCCCGGGAATGCCCTCTTCGCTTTTCTGCACGTCCTCCTGGATCAGGCCGCCGAGAACGATGATCTGGCCCGCATCGACCTGAACGACCGTGTTGATCTCGCGGCGGTTCGTGATTAAGTCCGCCGATGAAGGCGTCACCGGTCCGAAGATGCTGGAGACTTCCTGCCGGATCGAGAGGCGGATGGCGCCGCCGGCGCTGATCTGCGGCGTCACCTCAAGCTGAACGCCGACATCCTCGCGGTTGATTGTGCGGAACGGATTCTGGTTGTTCGAGCCCAGCGCTTCGCCTGTCGTGACCGGGATCTGCTGCCCGACAAGGATAGAGGCTTTCTCGTTATCCAGCGTCATGACCGACGGCGTCGACAGGACGTTGCTGTCGCGATCCTGTTTCAGCGCGTTGACGATAAGCCCGAGGATCGTGCCGTCATTCGTTTTCCCGCCAACGCCAAACAATCCGCCGCTGACACCAAGCAGAGAGTCGACCGCAGCCCGCTGCAGGTCGGCCAGTGCGGAGTTGTTGTCATCACCGGTATCTCCCGGCGCCACCAGCGCGCCTGTCACGGCAAGCAGGTTCGGCGCAGTATTGGCGTAACTGGTCGACAGGAACGGAACGGCCTTGTCACCATTGCCCGCAACAAGGAACTGAAGCCCCAACTCCTTGGCCGCGCTGTCAGAAACCTCAACAATGACGGCCTCGACAAGAACCTGCTGCCGGCGCGTATCGAGGGAACGGACGACGTCCGACAGAGCTTCCTGAAGCGCCGGTTCGGCGCTGATGATCAGCGAATTGGTGGCCTTGTGGGTGGCGATATTGGCCCGGCGGCCGGCCGCTGGCGCGCCATCGGGCCCCGACGATTGCGGTCCTTCCATCGATGCGGAAATCTGCTGCAGGATGGGCAGAACTTCTTCAGCCACAGCGAATTTCAGGGGCAGGACAACCACGTCGCGACGCGTATTCGCCTGAACGTCAAGTTCCTGAAGCAATCCAGCATAACGATTGAGTGCGGAGGTCTCGCCGCGAAGAACAATCGTGTTGCTGCTGGGGATCGGGACGACCTGAAGCGTTGTTTGGCCTTCTGTTGTGAGCACGCTTTGAAGCGCCCGCGCCATTTCCGCCGCCGAGCTGTTGGTCAGGCGTATCGAGCGCAACTCGGTCGGGTCGTTATCCAGATTCTTGATCATCGCGCGAAGGCGCATGACGGTCGATCCGAAATCCACGACGACGAGCGAGTTGCCGCGCCTTATCGTCGTGGCCGAACCTCGCGCCGAAAGAATCGGCCTGATGGCGTTGGCGACGTTTTCAGCGTCGGCGTAGTGAAGTTGAATGACGTCCAACACGTAGCGGTCGGAGTCGGGACCGCCGGCTGCGCTTGCGTCGCGCGAAGCGACTTCGTCAGGGACGATCCGATAGGCGCCGGAAGACATTGGCGTTGCGACAAAGCCGTTTACCCTGAGCGTCGCCTGGAAGACATCGAAGAGTTCCTTCTGCGAGAGCGCTTCGGTTGCAATGACCGTTACTTTGCCCGACACGCGCGGGTCGATGACGAAGGTGCGCCCAGTGGCGTTTGCGACGTCCTCGATGAACGCCCGGATGTCGACTTCCCTCAGCGACACCGCGCCGTTAGGCTGCTGAGCGACTGCTTCGTCAGGCTTGAAGAGCTGAACGCTGGTCGCACTGCACATCAGTGCAAGCGCTAGCCGTACTGCACGTTTCATGACGCAAAGCCGTTCACAAGTACAATGGTCGTCCGCTCACCGGACGGGCGCTCAATCACAAGTTCAAGACGGCTAGCGCGCGCGGCAGCGAGTACGGCCGCCGTATCGCCGGGTCGCGCGCCATTGACCGAAAGAATGAGGTCGCCGGGAGCAAGATTGCGTTCGCCGAGCGCAGCCGGCGGCGCCGATGAAACGCGCCACGCGTAAGGCGCGCCAGTGCGGGTCTCAACCGATCCCATGGTGGCAAGCAGCCAATTGGCGCCAGCTGGCGTATTTGACGATTCCGGCAAGGACACTGCCTGCGCTGCCGGCGCCGCATCGGCGGTATGGATCAGACCGATGTCGGGTTGCAGGGACTTGCCCATCAGAGCCAGCGCAAACGAACGCGGGGCGGCATTGCCCTGCTCCATCGCGATCATCTGCTCATCGTCGCCGAAGGAAACAACGATGTGATCCGCATGCACCTGAGAGAGCAGAACGCCGTCACTGATCGTCTGGCCAACGAGAAAAGGTCTTTGAAGGTCGTCGCCGAACGTCAGCACAGCCCCGCTGAGATTCTGCTGCTCCGACATGCGAACGCCGACTAGGCGAATAGATGCGACGGCATCCGGCTTGGTTGTCGAAGCGGCGGACGCGGTCGGCGCAAACGGCGACTGAAAATGCGCCATTGTATCGGTGGCCGCGATATCAAGCGGTACTGGAGCAGCGCCAGCTGATGCGGGCTCAACTAGCCGCCAACCAACCTGTGCGCACCCGAACGCAACGCCTGCCAACAGAACAGCTTCAGCGCCTGGACGCACGAGGCCGGTGGCAATCGCCTGCCACGTGGTCGCGCCCTGTGTTTGCGACCGGCTCGATTTTCTCATCATCCGCCCCATCGCTGACCGCCCATCGCTTGCTCGAGTATCGCCCGTCCCACCATCCTCCATCGCGATGCACCCTGCCCGTGAAGTTATTATGACAGACGAAAACCTGCTGTCACATTTGCAGAGGAATCCCGTTTGTGTGGCTGCCAATCAACATCCATGCGCGAATAGTCGCAGAGCTAGCGGTGCGCGCTCGCCCTGCGACTATTTTGGCAACAAGCGATGTATTGTCGTCAGTACTTCGCCGTGATGCTGGCGGAGAAACTTCGTCCGCGCTCGTAAGTGTTGGAGTCGGTTTTGCCAGCTGTCGACGTTTGATACTCAACGTGATCTTCGTTGAGCAGATTGCGGCCGCTCAGCCCGAGGCTGAACTGGGTTCCCCAAAGATTGATGTCTTTGTTGAATACCAGATCGAGATTCACGCCCGGATCTTCGATGATGTCGGGAATACCCCCAAGGCCTCGCCGGGCAATCCGCTCATCAACCCATCCGACCAGCAGGGTAAGCTGTGTGTCGTCCGACTCCACGCCGAATTCCAGGTTCGCGATGTTTTCCGGAGTGCCCTGCAACTTGGAGCCATCCACTCGGAAGCTGGAGGCCGGAACGAGTACGAGATTGGGCAACTGGGTCACATCAACAACCTGCTCGGTCGTGCCACTGACTTCCGAGAACGTATATGTGTAGTTCGCACCGAATATCAGCTGCTCGCCATCCACGAAGGGAAGATCGATCGGGGAATCGAACTTGGCGCGGTATTCCGCCTCGATCCCGTAAAGCTGCGCTTGCGGCGCGTTCAAGAACTGTGTCGTGGTGTCGCCTCCGGAGTTGGCGCTGATCACTTCCTCGATCGGATTTTCGATCGTCTTGTAGAAGGCGCTGAAGGTCGCGAACTGGTTCGTCCCGAAATAGTATTCCAGGCGAGAGTCAAAGTTCGCGAACTCGCTGTCGGACAGATAGGGGTTGCCGCGATAGACACGGTCTGTCTCAGGATCAATGTAAGATGAGAAAGCCAGCTCTCGGAACTGAGGCCGCGCGAGCGTCTGCGAATAGGCGAACCTGACTTGCAGATCTTCCGCGAAGTTCCAGGTTAGCGTCGCCGACGGCAATACGTAGGAATTGCTCAGCTCCGTGGCGGGCGCTTGAGGCGGTTCACCGAGCGTGTTGAAGGTGCGCACGCTTTCCGTGGCGTCTTCATAGCGCGCGCCGACATTGACGTGGACCAGAGGCAGCACATCAACGTCCGCCATCAAATATGCAGCTTTTTGCGTCATCCGGGCCTTGTAGCTGCCGTCAGTCGCCGTGGTTTCTCTCAACCGAAATCCGTCTGGACGGATGTTATCAGGGGAGAACAGATAATCGATGCGTGCGGCAAGACTGCAGTCCGTATTCGGATCAGTATCGGTGCACCCTGTTTCCAGTTGCGCCGGGAACGGTGCTTCGAACGCGAATTTACGCTGATTGTAGAGACGCACTGCATTCGAAAAATCCGCGCCGCCCGAGATGACGACCTTGCGCGAGTCGTCCAGCCAGAAAGTATAATTTCCATCGACGCCGGCATTGGCCACCTGGTCGGTCAGATCGGAGAAGGTGGAGCCATTGTCAATCAAGCTCGCATCATAGAGCAACGGGAACGCCGGGGTCCTTATGTAGTTCACGGACCGCTCGTATGGCGCATCACGCGTCGATTCCGCATAGCCGGTTCGCCAGTTAAGCTGGAATTCGTCGATCTTGTGCTCGCCCTTCAATTGAAGCGAAGCAATCTCGCGCTGATACCACCCCGTGGCTTCCGAATGCACCGGCGGCGTACCGGGGCGGTTGGGATCAAACGCACTCTCTGACAGTTGAGCCTTCTTCGTCGTGCTGCGGACGAAAAGGCCGGTCGCGGCAATCTCGTTGTCTCCCCAGGAGACGCCAAGGCTGCCGAACGTATTGAACACCGTGTCCCAGTTGCCGGTCTCGACCTCCGAGTCGCCGCGGATCGTGCCAGAAATGACCTCCTGCCGATGCGCCTTCTGGAGCCGCTGCTGGCTGTCATAGCCGACCACGCCGACGAGACCGACTTCGAACTCACCGAGTTCGAATGCGTTGCCGCCAGTGATCTCGCCTTCGAAATCCGGTTGCAGATGTTCGGACTGGATCACTGTCAGCGGTGAATTGACGAAGCTTTCGCCAAGCCGCTCAAGCTCAGAAGAGCTGAAGTGGGCGCTGTCAATGCGCTGACCGGTCGAAATTGCCTGCCGAATCGCGGCGGGAGTGTCGCGCAGAGTGTGATCGAACCCATACCAGTCGGTTTTATGTCCACGATAAACCGGCGCACGCTTGTCTGTAGAAGCCGTGTTGCCGCCCGTCCCGAGTTTCATTGTCAGGAAGGGAATGTCCGGCTTCGACAGTGTCTGCAGATCGATGATGCCGCCGCCGAATTCGCCAGGGTAATTCGGCGAGAACGTTTTCTGCACGGTTGCGCCAGCAAGAATGTTCGACGGGAACAGATCCAGCGGAACCTGGCGCCGCAGCGGATCCGGGCTAGGCAAAGATGCTCCATTCAGCAGCGCGGCCGAATAGCGATCACCGAGACCACGAACATAGACATAACGGCCCGACGCCACGGACAAACCCGTGAGGCGCATCAGCGCCTGCGCCGCGTTGGAATCGCCGGTGCGATCAAGATCTTCCATGGAAAGGAAGTTCGCGACCGCGGTCGATTCCTGCTGCGGCTCTGGAATGTATCTTCCGAGAACAACGACTACGTCCCTGTCTTCCGCCGACTCGGTTGGAGGTTGTTCCTGGGCAGTCGCAATGGATGGAGAAATGAGGAAGGTCGTTAGTAGAGCCAGCCTACGCCATGGCAAGGAGGTCGGTTTCATGGAGCTTCAACTTTCAAAGAAATTCAGAACCGGGTGAATGGAAATGGGCGGCGGATGTCTCCGCCGCCCAGCTCATCAGCAAGACGCTGTTTCCAGTCCACAGGTCCAGGAGCGCCACCAATTGTCCGACGTGTCCTTCACCGCGCCGATATAGGGAGCGGCCGTGAAGAACGTGCCGCCGACCAGCGTGTTGAGTGTGGTCGAAGCCACGAACGTGCGGGCCGTCTCGTTCGCCCCGTTCACGAAGCTGGCGACAACGGTTGATGGCGCAAGCGCAGCACCCAACGTGTCGGCTGTACCCGTCGAGTTGTTCGTGCCTTCCGCGATAAGTGTGGCGGCCGACACCGTCGTCGTCGGGATCACCGTCGTCGAGGTGGTGGGGCAGTCAAAGAGGATCGAGTTGAACGTCGGACGATCTGCGCCCGCTTCAGCAGAACCACGGCCCGAACCTGTCTCCGGCACTGCGACCGAGAGGCAACGGCTCGTAGCAACAGCGCCGATATACGAGACTACGCCGTTATAGAAGCGGCCGGAGGCGCCTAAATCGCTGACGGAAGCGTCGAGACCAATGCCTTTTGATGCAACAGCGATCATCGTGAAGTTCGAAATCGTCGGACGGGTCTGGATCGTCGTGGCTACGTTCGAGTTGCCGTTGATATTGCTGCACTCCACCAAGCCGTCCGGAGCTCCGGTCGACCCCGTCTGACGCACGACCAGAAATTGCACCTTGCCGGTCCAGCCAGAGTCGCAGTCGAGCGAGTCATCGAGCGCGCCTGTAATGATAAGGTGCTTCATGCTCACTGTGCCGCCGAAGATCTCGACGCCGTCATCGCCCGAGTTATGGATCTGGACGTTGTCGATCAGCGTGCCGGAGCCGACGCCAGCAAGCGTAAGGCCGTTGAGATCGTCGCCTGCCACACCGTTAAAGAACGCTCCCGGATAGCGGATTTGCAGGTAGTTGAGGCGCCCGCTGGAGTCGGTGTCGGTGGCCCCGCCATAAAGTGCGGGTCTGCCGGTTGAAGCGGTCACGCCTTCGACTTCCGCTTGGCACGCGGCGTCTCCCGGAGTGGCGGCGACGTTGCATGCCTTGATTTTGGCGCGGCCAGCCAGGATGAGGCCACCCCACTCGCGGCTGAAGGTGGAGGGAGAGGCCTTGGTGCGGCCGAGCAGGTCAAGGTCAGATGTCATGATGACTGGAGCAACGGCGGTGCCGTTCACCAGGATCTGGCTGCCACGGTTTACAATGAGGATGTCAGCAGAGTCGTTGCCGTACATCGTAACGCCCGGGTCGATCGTCAGTGTCGCGGCCGTGCCGGCCGTTCCAGCGGCGCCACGATCGACGCCGATGTCCACACGACCGCTGATTTCGTAGTAGTTGCCGGCCGTCAGGCGAACCGAAGCCGGAACGCCATTCGCGCCAATGGTGCCAGAAAGGACGCAACGTTTGCGGCCATTCAGGAGAGAGCCGAGGTCAGTCGTACCCACCGGGCAACCTGCAACCGGGAGAAGCTGGATCGTCCAGCCTGCCGCCCAGTTTGTCACGGGCGTTTCGGTGCCGGAGAAAGCGCCAATATAGTTGGCTGCTTCGAAGAAAGCCCCAAGCGTCGTCGGGTTGACCGCAGTCCGCGCGATCTCCGCCGAGCCCGGGAACACGCTGCTAACCAGCGTGTTCGTGGTCGTCGTTGAGTTGTTCGACCCTGCAGCGATGAGACCAGCGGCGACTGTGGTTGGCTGGTTCACGCAATCGAACAGCACGGAATTGAACGTCGGCGGAACGACGGTATCCGCGCTGCCGCGGCCCGATCCTGTTTCAGGATCAACAACGGACAGGCAGCGGGTCGAGCCCACCACAACGCCGTTGTAGAAGCGACCCGAGGCGCCCGTCGGACCGCTGACGGAAGCATCAAGACCGATGCCTTTCAGCAGGCCGCCCGACGGCTGGGTGGTCGGAAGGCCAACAAGCGTAAAATTCGAAATCGTCGGTCGCGTCTGAAGCGTGCCGCCGACGCTGTTTGCATTGATGTTGCTGCACTCGATCAAGCCATCCGGACCGCCGGAAAGGGCGGTCTGCTTTACGACCAGGAACTGCACGTTGCCGGTCCAGCCCGAGTCGCAATCGAGCGAGTCATCGAGTTCGCCGGTCAGCACCACGCGCTTCATGCTCACCTTGCCGCCGAAGATCTCGATGCCGTCATCGCCCGAATTGTGAATCTGAACGCGATCGATCACTGTTCCCGAGCCGACGCCGGCCAGGGTGAGACCGTTGAGATCGTCACCGCTGACGCCATTGAAGAAGGCTCCCGGATAGCGGATCTGCACGAACTGCAGGCTGCCGCTGTCGTCAGTATCGGTTGCGCCGCCGTAGAGGGCGGGTCGTCCCGTAGATGCTGTCACGCCTTCAGCTTCCGCCTGGCATGCCGCCGAACCGGGAGCGACAGCGGTGTTGCAGCCGCGGATCGCAGCGCGACCCAGCAGGAAAACACCGCCCCATTGACGGCTGGAGACCGAGGGGTCGTTCTCGCCTCTGACGTCTTTGTCGCTGGTGAAGATGATCGGCTGCGACACCGTGCCGTTCGCAACCATGCGGCTGCCGCGGTTGACGATCAGCATGTCGGCGGCAGCCGCACCATACAGCGTCGCGCCGGGAGCGATCGTGAGCGTAGCGGCTTGCCCGCCCGTGGCGGTTCCAGTCGCGCCAACATCCTTGCCGATATCAACACGGCCCGCGATGCGATAATATACGTTGGGCGTGGCCGGCAGCGAAAGGTTCGTGAGAATTTCGCCAGCGATCTGGCAGATCGTACCGCCCAAGCCGATCGCGCCCATGTTGGCCGTGCCGGTCGGGCAAATCGCCGTTCCGCCTCCGCCTCCGGCTCCACCGCCGCCACCGCCGCCGCCACCACCGGTTCCCGGGTTCGTCGCGCCGGGCGATGCAATCGTGGATCCCTGCGAACATCCCGCAACGCCCATCGCTAAGGCAGCTATGCCGGACAACAGCAACGTACGCATTCTCATGCAATCCCCTCCAAGCCAAAACAGGCGGCGGAGATCGCCAGCCCCTGCTTCTTGATGGGCGGACTCCTAAAGTGCCTGCTTACAGTTTTGATGACACTCGTGACGATCGCGCGCGCATTCTCAACAACACAGCGAGACGCCCTCGAAACTTTCGCCGAGTGAGGCTGCGCCGCCACAAGCACTTCTTGAATGCGGAGGTAGCGAGGTGATGCAGGCAAGCGTCCTGCCCTTCGCAATTTCGCGGCGCCAGAGGTGCGCGGCGCCGAACTCTGTGCTCGCATCGCGAGCAGCGCGCCGGATTTGTCGTCACGTTTCTGACCTTTGCGTGACTGTCATAAAACTGACGCCAGCGCGCGGCAGCCATAGTGTCGGAAACTATGCGCTTCGGGGACCGTTCATGCTCGGGAAGACTGACGCATTTCTTGCGCGCATGTTTTGCATTGCGCCCTTTGGCGCGGGCAAAGCCAGAAGCGCTTATACTGCAGGCACCAACACGGCATCACTATCGAGGCAATGCGCGTGGCGCAATCGAACCAACCGACCGTAGCGATGATGCGCTTCGCTTTGCTACCGCTTCAAGGTCCTTTTGAGTTGCTTGAACTTCCCGCAAAGAGGCGAGCCCTGGCGCTTTGGATCACGCTGATCGCTTCGATCCCCACGGCGTTCCTGACAACGCCTGAACTGGCTCTCGCCAGCTTTATTCTCGCGCTCGGACTGGCTTGGGCTGCAATGATCGACATCGATCGATTTGTGCTGCCCGACATACTGACGCTTAGCCTCATCGTTATCGGATTGGCGCTCGCCTTACGCGAAGGCCCCTCGGGGGCATGGCCTTACATTGTGGGGACGGCAGCGGGTTACCTCGCCCTGGCCGGCGTTGCGCAGATCTACAGGCGGGTATGCGGACGAAACGGCCTTGGGCTGGGTGACGCCAAACTGCTTACTGTTGCAGGCGCGTGGCTCGGATGGATGGCTCTGCCGTTCGTCGTGCTGATCGCTTCGCTGGTCTGCCTTGTCTCTCTGGGAGCGATTGCGCTGTGGCGTCGCCAGACCATTCCGTCCGGACCGATTCCGTTTGGCCCCTATCTCGCCGGCGCCATTTGGATCGTCTGGCTGGTTCAGATCGGCGGTCGCGCGTGATGTCCACGACCACGACACCAAAGCGCAAGCTAGGGCGGCCGTTCAAGGCCGCGCCGGTCAAGCCGCGCAAGCAGGCTGTCATCCCCGCCCCCCCGGCGGAGGCCGCACTTGATCGTGAGCCCGCCCTGCTTCCGCCGTCGATTTCCTTCCGCGCGTTCAAGATTGCCTTGTCAACCCTGAAGGAACGCAACACCATTCCCAATCGGCTGGACCGCAGCGTCTGGACGAACAAACTGTTCGGCACGAACCTGCGCGACACGATCGAGGCCTACCGCTTTCTCGGCTTGATCGATGCTGCCTCCGAGCCTGCGCCCGAGTTTGCGGCATTGCTGGACGCGCTCGACACCGACGCATGGTCTGCCGAACTTCGGAAGGTTCTCGAAAAATCCTACGCGCCGCTGCTGGCCTCCAGCATCTCGGCGCTCACAGCCGGAGGCCTGCTGCGCACGTTTCGCACCATCTACCGGACGCCGAGCGAGACCACGCGGAAATGCTGCAACTTCTTCGTCCACGCTGCGCGCGAGGCTACGCTCGACATCGGCCCCTTCCTCCTGACCAACTCGCGGTCGCGCTGGGTCGAGGGGCGGCGGGTCGATCGCTGGGAGAGCACGGCGCCAGCTGGCGACATCGCTGGAACGTCCGCCGCCGACATCAACGCCGAAGCGTTCAGATCGCTGATCGCTAAATTTCCGACCTATGACGCGACATGGTCAGACGACGTGAAACGCCTCTGGTTCGGAGCGTTCAGCGAGCTGATACGGCGCCTGGAAGACTGACGGTTAATTGAGACTGGCAGTATGAAGCAAGGCGTCTGCGCCCAGACTCCAGCGAATCTCCATCTTCACATTGTCGACCGCCGATGTACGTGGCGCGAACATCATGCCCTTCACCGTCGACTTCGCCGCCATGCGGAAGACATCCGAAGAGCATTCGCCCACACGGATGGCGTCTGGCTCTCCCGCCGCGCTGATCGCGAAACTTACATCGCAGCTTCCGTTCAAATTCTTCGATCCAGCCAGGCTTGGATACCGAAAATCTGTATGCGCCACCGGCTGGATGTCGGAGCTGAAGGAAATCGCAAAGGGCTTGGTAGCCCGCTCATCAGCCGATGCGGTCGGCAGAACGCTCGCCGCGGCAGCTGCAACAACAATGAGATGTAACAGTTTCATGACGGAAGCATGACATATTCATCACACCCCGCGAGCGGAATCTGATGATGCGGCGCAACAATTCGCGCGCCTGAATTGACAAGACGGCCCGCCCCGAACTCGGCCGCACCTCACCGCGGAGCAGTTCACGCCCGTCTCAAAGCGCTGCCATATTGCGCCCGTCGGGCCACGCGTGGCGGCCAGAGGGGAACAGCGCGGGCATGTGGTTCGAGAACGTCGGCACCTTCATCGACTTCGGCTTCCAGCACATCCTCCCGCAGGGGCTGGACCACGTCCTGTTCGTCGTCGCGCTTTATCTCAACGCGCGCAATTGGAGCTCGCTGATCCTCCAGGTCACGACCTTCACGGTCGCCCACACGATCACGCTCGGCTTCGCCGCCACCGGCCTCGTCGCGAGTCCCGGCGAGATCATTGAGCCGCTGATCGCCCTCTCCATCGTCTTGCTCGCGATCGAGGCCATCGTGTTCAGGCGCGCCAACATCTGGCGCCTGCCCGTGATCTTCGCTTTCGGCCTGCTGCACGGCCTCGGCTTCGGCTCGGTGATGAAGGTCTATCTCGAGAACGCAGACCTCTCCGCCGGCCTCATCGGCATCACCATCGGCGTCGAAGCCGGCCACGTCTCCGTCCTGCTCGCCACCGGGCTCGTCGCCTCAGTCATCCAGCTCGCCCTCAAATCCGCCAGCAAACCCCACCTCTACCGCGCGGCCTTCGTGATCCCGGTCGCGGCGGTCATCGCGCTGGTGGGGCTGTACTGGACGTTGCAGAGGATTGGGGTGCTGCCGGAATAGGCCGAACGGTATGTTGCTCCGGACCAATATCAGAGTGAGACGGGGCCGTCATATCTGCCGACTAGATTGTCGACGCTTGGTCAAACTAGAACGCATTGCAGAGTGAAGCTCACGGATCGAGAAGAGAGCAGTGCCTGCACCGCTAACCGGGGCGTTTACGGCCGAACTGCTTTTGGAGCAGGCGCTTGGCGCCAGACTCGAAATCCAAGCATTGCTCTTGCCCTCAAGAACTGAGCCGGACTCATGGGCCCATCATCAAGGCGCGCTTCTGCAGATGCGTTGGCGCACGAACAGTGAAGAGATCGAAGATGTATCGGCGGCGATAGTTGCGGCTGACGTCGCGATCGCCGCCAGGCACGTAATCGAGGAGCAGAACGGCGTCAGCGCGTAATGGCTGGCGAGATGAACGTTTGGTTGAGTGCTACGTCAGGTCTCGCTAGCTCAAGGGCTGCGAGATTTAGGCGAGCAAATAATGGCCGCCGCCTTTCGATCGCTACAGCAAGCTGCAGTCGCCTCTGACGCCTGAAGCGAGATCTAAGGTGGGGTCATGACTTTGGTCGACCTTGTGCCCGCGATTAATCCCGAAGGTCGCGATAGCGCGATGCTTCCTTTGGCGTGTCTGGAAATCAACATCCGCAGCTCAGGCGGCATGAGCGGCGGGTCGGCCTTGAATTGTAATGGCCCCAGGATCGGCGTGCTGTGTACCAGCATAGGCGATGGCGAAGGCGGCACGTCCAATATCGCACTCACGGGGCCAGTACTCAGCGTCCCTTTCCGGCGCCGCTGGCCGACCGGTGTCTATCCCAACCCATTTGCCTTGCTCGCGATGGGGCAAATCTGCTCCATCGTCACAACTGGCTAGATATGCAGGGAGTGGTGCCCGGAGCCGGAATTGAACCAGCGACACGCGGATTTTCAATCCGCTGCTCTACCAACTGAGCTATCCGGGCCTGCGCCTCGCGGCGAAGAGGCGCGATGTATAGGGAAACCATTATTCCCTGTCCATGCCCTTATGGCGACCTCATAAATCCCTGTTTTCAGGCAATTCAGAGCCGCTGGAGCGCCCGTCCTCATCTTCCTCGCCAGTCTGGCTGTCCGGGATGGCGTAGGCGCCCTTCAGCCAGCGCGACAGGTCCACATCGGCGCAGCGCTTTGAACAGAATGGCGCATATTTCGGGTCTTTGGGCTTGGAGCAGATCGGACAGGACATTACGCGCTCCACACTTGGGGTTTGCCCGGCGCCCTCTCCTCCGGCTCGATGGCCCAGCGCGCGCCGATTCTGTCCGCTAACTGGTTCTTCCAGCCAATCGGATCAAGCTCCAGCCACTGGGCCGCCGCAGTCGACACCCGCGCCTGTATGCGCGCGGCGCGGGCAGCCCATCCGGCCGTCTCCATCTCCCGCAGCGCATCCAGCGCCTCGCGCTCGGCCGCCGGCGCCGCCAGCGCATCGCGCACGGGGCGTATGCGCCGCGCAATCGCCGCCTCGCATACGCCCAGCGACGACAGCTCCAGCACGTCGCTCACCCGGCCGAGCCGCCCTGTAAGCGCCTGGCGGAAAGCCTCTGCCAGCTTGCGCTGGCTTTTCGCCGCCTGCATGCCCACGAAGTCGACGGCAATCAGCCCGCCCGTTCCACGCAACGCGATCTGCCGGGCAGCCTCTTCCGCCGCCGCGAGGTTGAGGCCCAGCGCGAATGCCTCGCCATCGGCGCCCGAAACACGATTGCCGCTATCCACATCGATCACGGTCAGCGCGCGCGTCGCATCGATCGCAATGTCGCCGCCACCCTGCAACTCATGAATGCGCTGGCCCGCTTCTTCCACTGCCGCATCAAGATGCCGACGCGCATGTGCATCCGTCACCGTCGTCTCGACGTCAACGCCGTGCAGGAACGGGTCACGCTTCCCCGCCGCATGACGCGCAGGCTTGTCCGGCCGTGGCGCAGTCGGCGACATGTCGGCAAGGCTCAGCAGCGGCCCCTTGTCAGCCCACGCTTCCGCTTTCACGCGTACCGGCAGCAACGCGCCTTCCGTCACCGCAGCCGCACGTGTCGGCTCGATCACACCGCTAATGTCGAGGCCAAGGTCCACGAACCAGCCGCGATTGCCCGGCATGCGTGCTTTCACCCTGCCCCACCAGATTTCGTCCAGCTTCGCGCGTCGCCCGCGCTCGCTCCAGCGCTCGATCTCGAGACGGAAGGGTCGGCCCGCGACATCCAGCAAGGCTCGGCGATATTCGCCCACCGCATCATCGATGCACAGCGTCGCCTTCACGTCGAAACACTCCAGCGGCGCCCGATCGGATAGCCGAGGCCTTCCAGCAGCGACGCGCTTTCGTAGAGCGGCAGCCCAACAATCGCGGAATAGGAACCGGAAATGAACGTTACGAACCCGCCGGCGATGCCCTGGATGGCGTAACCGCCCGCCTTGCCCTGCCATTCGCGGCTCGCGATGTATCCTTCGACTTCAACCAGCGACAGTCGCTTGATCGTCACCCGGCTCTCGACCAGGCGCGACGCCTCGCGCCCGTCCGGCGCCAGCACAGCGACCGCCGTGAGCACGTCATGCGCCCGGCCGGAGAGAAGTTTGAGGCACGTGCGCGCCTCCGCCTCGGTCTCCGCCTTAGGCAAGATCCGGCGCCCGACAGCAACTACCGTGTCCGCGCTCATGATAAAGCTGTTCTGGCCGGCGCTATGGCCGTTGGTAGTAGGCGTAGCAGAATCGAGCTGGATTTTAGCCACCCTGCCCTTTGCCACGGCGAGCCTCAATGCCAGCTGTCGCGGGCGCTCATCCCTGAGAGGCGTTTCATCAATGTCGGTCGAAATGACATCATCCGGCCGGAGCCTGATCTGCTCCAGCAGGGCAAGCCTCCGCGGGCTCGCGCTGGCGAGCGCAAGCCGCGCCGGGCCCGTCTGGGCCTGGGTCACTTGAAGCGGTAGGTGATGCGCCCCTTGGTCAGGTCGTAAGGCGTCATTTCGACGAGCACCTTGTCGCCCGTAAGCACGCGGATGCGGTT